>Ga0247784_1000130_pt1 | contig 24675 bp, 18 predicted proteins | sample UWRJL169409R5_FD_179909 | JGI IMG/M metagenome (GOLD analysis project Ga0247784, IMG submission 179909) | Plant litter microbial communities from Arlington Agricultural Research Station in Wisconsin, United States - UWRJ-L169-409R-5 | ecosystem: Environmental > Terrestrial > Plant litter >...
GAGACGAATCTGGTCGAATTGCACTTCGTAACCGGTGAAGTGCACGATCTTGGTCGCCACCGGCACCCACTGGGCCATGCCGATGGTCGGCAGGTAGCGGCCGATGAACTGAGCGCTGCGGCTGACGTGGCTCTGCGTGAATTCGGCGCCATTTCGATGCGTTTGATCGTCGGTCTGGCGAATGTAACCTGCGTCGTGAAACAGCGCGGTGACGACGCCGAGGATGGCGCGCTCCGGCCCGAGCCGTTCATCCGCTACATGTGTGCGGTCGTAGCTGACGACCAGGCGAGCGACGGCGAGCGTGCCGTCAAGCGAGTGTTGCAGGTCGTGGTAGACGGTGTCGCAGCCGTAGTAACCGGGAAACTGACCGTTGAACAACCGCTCGAAATCGCGGAACGCGGTCTCGACGCGGTCCAGCGGATAGTGCGGCCAGGTCTGCCGATACAAGTCCACCACGGCGCGCCGGACAGCATCAGGCGAGCTGACCTGCACGGTGTTGGTGACATCGAAATCGCTGCGCCGATACTGCATTTACGTGCGGAAAAATCGCTTCGCGAACTAGCAAACAATCCGCATGAGTCTAGTCTCCTTTCGCTAATTGTCCATGTCGGAATAATTGTCATCGATTGGCGTCACCAATCGCGGCAAGCGGCGTTTTTCCCGGGGAATTTCCAGGTTTTTTCCAGCTCGCCGCGAGCCTCCGGCAACGCTCGCGACGGCTTGGATTTCCATCAATGTGACCAGCTTCACACAATGGTCGGGGGCTCAAGAACGATGAATGCGCGGTCAGGTCCGGCGCGAGTGTCGGACACGCTTTGCCGGACCTTCGCAATGTCGCGTCAGGCAGCCGCTTCCAAGGTGCGTTTGGTGACCGCGATGCCTTCTTCGATCATCGCTTGCACGGCCGGGGCGGCTTCGTTCGGCAGCACATCGGAGGTCCAGGTAAATCGGCAACCGCCCTCGGGCAGCGGGATCACCTGCGCGGCGCCGTTGTAGTGGATGAGCGCCCCGCCGACGATGGCCCAGGCGACGCGACGCAGGCTCTCGTCGACGCTCACGATCTCTTCGCGGGCGACGCGGCCGTTGCCGAACGTAACGATGCGTGCGCTGCCGTCCATTTTGGTGTCGACCACAAAACCCGGGCACAGCCGCGTATGCAGCGCGCCGACGTCACGTAACGCGCTCCAGACTTTATCCGGGTCGGCTTGAATGTGAACTTCGCGATAGATGGTTGCCATGATGCTCTCCAAAGGAAGGCGTCACATTAGTGCGTGCGCGCCGAGTCTCTCTTGGAAAATCTTGCGGTCGCCTTTAGCCGCGCGCCGGAAGTGACCGGGCGATGCGCCGGCAGCGCGATGAAACGTGCGCACGAAGTTGGACAGGTCGGCAAAGCCGGCATCGAGCGCAATGGTCGTGATCGACTGTTGAGTCTCGATCAGCAGTCGCGCCGCTCGTCGCAGCCGGGCGCGAACGAGGTACTGATGCGGTGTCACGCCGAGCACCGTGGAGAACAGTCGCAAGAAATGAAACGGACTGAGCTGCACTTGCTGAGCCGCGTTCTGCAAAGAGACATCTTCGTTCGCGCACGCGTCGAGCCATAACGCCGACTCGACCGCCCGACGCCGGTCCGCCGGCTTGGGCGTCGCAAAGCGAGGTTGCCGTCCAGTGAGCAGCTCCTTGTAACGCATCGCGAACACGAGCCCGATTTCATCGAGACCGAGATCGCAATGACCTCGCGCCGCCGATTGCGCCAGCTCGCCGATCATCATCAATCGTGGTTGCGGTGGCAGCGCTCCGATGCGCCAGAATTTGTTCGGGTCCCATTGGCGCTCGCGCATGCCGTCGACCAACTCAGCGCTGAATTGGAACGACAGGCACTCGTCGCCGTAGATGTGATGGTCGTGCGTGCAAACGAATTCGTCGCCGGGATAGCCGACCATCACCGAGCCGGCGACCAGCTCATGGCTGCGACCTCGGGTATGGCAGCCGAAACTGCCAGAGCGCACGTACGACAGCGAAAACGCCTGGTGCCGCTCCGGATACGCACGATCGTTCGGCCCCGCGTCGCAACGGTAATCGACGACCGACAGGTCGCCGTGAACGAGCTGAGTTGCTATGGGCATGGGCGCGAAATGGTGCGACCGGGCCGCGAGTCTTGCAAGTCGACGCGGTTAATGACGATCGGACGGATCGGCGGGCTGGTCCGCCACCTGGTTCAGGGTGGGATAGCGCGAATGCCAGAAGCGTTCGTAATAGATCGGCGCCATGGACGCAAAGCCCGCTTCGTACGCCAATGTGACTTTCACGCCGGTCGTGAGCAGCAGCTCGGCGACGTCGATCTGCAACTGGCCCTCGTGTTTGAAATCGCCCCAGGTGCACTTCCTGATTTGCAGTGGCGAGAACTCGAAGCGCGTGCCGCGATAGATGCCGAACACGCGCGAGGTGCTCATCACGTACCAACGCTGCGCGTCGATAAAGCAACTGACCACGCACAGCTCGCCCGGCTGCAGGTTGATGACACGCGCCAATGCATCGTGCAATACCTCCAGCTGCGTGAAGCGCCAGTTCGGCTGCTTCATCGCGTGACTGCGAATGTATTGCAGTAACGCCGCGCGCAGATATTGATGAGGCCACTCGCTCATGCTCGGCGTGCAACCTCGATGTGGATTCTCGTCATGCTCCTTATCCTTACGGAACATCCGTGCGATCGAGCGGGGAACTGGGGGAGGTGCCAGCGATCATATAACCAGGCACTGCTACTGTATATAGAAACAGTGCCGACACGACCGCGAGCTTGAGTTGTCACTGTGCGCATGCGGGCCGCAACGTTCGATAACGCGTTTCACGTCCCATTCGTTGCGTGAACGAGCGTTGCTGCCCCAAGCCACAGCAACTCGTGCCGCTCGAATGCCGATTTGTGCAAGCCCGAGCTTGAGTTTGTCTGATGGAACATACACGCAGCCTCGCCTCGACCTGGTCGAGTATAAGAGCTGCGTGTGACGTTAGGAGCGCGGTCTGAAGTCCGGGTCGGCTAATTTCATTTCAGTCAGCGGACCGTATTTGCGCAAACCGTCGCGAATTGCCTCCGCTTTGCCGATCACTACCAGCACCACACTGTCGCTGGCTGGAATCACCTCGTCGACGACGTGCTTGGCATCGCTCTCGGAGACCGACGCCAGAGCCTTGCCGTAGTTGTCGATGTAGCTTCGATCCAATCCATAGAATTCCAGCACCGCGAGCTGATAGGCCCATTGCGAAGCCGTTTCGAACGCGAGCGGATATTGGCCGAGCACATAGCTCTTGCCGGATGCGAGCTGCGTTTGATCGAGCGCGCCTTGATGCAGTTTGTCCAGCGTGGTGAACGCCAGATCGATGGCTTCGATGGTTTTTTCGGTGCGCGTGAACGACGTCATTTCCCAGCTGCCGCCGTCGGAAAGCCGATCGAAGCTCGAACGTGCGCCATAACTCAGACCACTGCGAATGCGCAGCTCGGAGTTCAGCATGGAGGTGAAGCGGCCGCCGAATAGTGTGTTCACGACATCGAGCGATGCACGGCGCGGATCGCTTTTCGCGACACTCACGTCCGCGGCCCAGAAGTAAGACTGAACTGCGTCGGGCGCATCGATCAGCAGCACGCGCCGCCCGCCGATATCCGCAGGTTTTGGAATCGCGGGCAGTGGAGTGCCCGCTTTACGCCAGCCGGAGAATGCGCGCGACAACAGCGATTTCAGTTGTGAGGTCTTGAAGTCGCCGGACACGGCGATGATCACGCGATCGGCGCCCACATGATCTTGATAATAACGTTGCACATCTGCGTGCTTGAGCGCGGCGAGACTTGCTTCGCTGCCGTTCACGGGGCGTCCGTATGGATGCGCACCGAACAAAGCCGCCGAGCCATAGATGGACGTGAGCGACTCACGCTCGGAATCCTTCGCGGCGCGAATGAATTCGATGTGACGTCCGCGCAGCGCCTCGAATTGTTCCAACTCCAGCCGTGGCCGTTGCAGAACGTCCGCAAGCAATTCGACCATGAGCTTCTGATCGCGCGAGAGAAACGAACCGCCGACATAAATCGATTCGGTGCTCGCTCCCGTTTCGATGGTGCCGCCCACAGAGGCGACTGTTTCTGCAAACGCATTCGCGTCGCGCGCGCCCGCGCCTTTTTCTAACAATCCTGCGAGGAGACTTGCCGTGCCGTAGCCGTTTTCCGGATCGGTCGCGGCGCCGCCTCGCACGATTGCGTTGAACGAGATCAACGGCACGTCGTGACGTTCCATCAACAATAGCGTCGCGCCGTTGGCGAGTTTCACTTTTTCGAACGCGGGCGTTTTGACTGCGCTCTGCGCATGTGCGGACAGCGCGCCTATCAGCGCAACGATCAGTACAACAAAGCGGAAGCGGTTCATTCTTTGTCTCCCGTGGCGGCGGGCGAGGCGAGCACGCCAACGGTTCGATTGGTCTGTAGCAACAGATCGGTGGCGACTTTCTGAATGTCCTGAACCGTTACGGCTTCGAGCGCGCGCGGCTCATTGAAGAGTTTTTCGTAACCTCCTTGCAGCACCGCGAATGTGCCGAGCGCCTGGGCCTTGCCGTCGATAGTCGCCATGCCGCGCCAGAAATCAGCGAGGGCCTGGCTGCGAGCGCGTGAGAGTTCCTCTTTGGTCACGCCTTGCTTCATCAAGCGATCGAGTTGCTGAGTGAAAGCGTCTTCGGCCTGTTGCGCGTCGCCATCGGCTGGCAGCGAAAGAAAGAACCACACCAGGCCCGGATCGAAACCGGCGGTGAAGTAGCTGTCGGCGGAGATCGCGAGCTTCTGTTCTTCCACCAGCGTGCGATGCAGGCGAGAGGCGTCGCCGTCGGTGAGGATGCGTGTTAACAAGTCCAGTGCTGGCCGTCTCGCGTCCGAACCGGAGATGCCGTGATATGCGATTTGCACGAGTGGCGTCTGCGCCTCGGCGTCGATGGCTACTCTTCGTTCGCCGTGCTGCTCGGGCTCGGTGGTCCGGACCGGCTTCGGCGGCGTTTGCGCCGGGATGGATTCGAAATATTTGCGAGCGAGTGCGATCACGCCGTCGGCATCGACGTCGCCGACGATCACGATCGTGCAGTTGTTCGGCGCGTAGTAGGTGCCGTAGAACTCTTTGAGGTCGTCGATGGTCCACGACAGGATGTCGGCTGGCCAACCGATGGTTGGGATCGCATAGGGATGAGCGATGAACGCTGTCGCCTGGACTTGTTCGGAGAGCCGACCTTGATGACTGTCGTCGACGCGCAGGCGTCGTTCGGAGTGCACGACGTCGCGCTCGCTCTCGACGACCTTGGGAGCGAACGACAGATTACGCAGTCGATCGGCTTCCAGATCGAACACTGTTTCCAGCGCCGAGCGCGGGAACCAGTCCTGATACACAGTGACGTCGTCGGTGGTGAAAGCGTTGTTGCGTGCACCGTTCGCTTCGAGCACTTGATCGAATTCGCCCGGCGCGCGCTTGCTCGTGCCGTTGAACATCATGTGCTCGAAGAAGTGCGCGAGGCCGGTGATGCCGGGGACTTCGTTACGGCTGCCGACGCGCACCCAGTTGTAGAGCGCCACATTGGGAATGTCGCGATCCGGCCAGACGACGATGTGCATGCCGTTGGCGAGCGTCACCGAACGCACCTGGTCCGCGCCGGGCACCTGCCCGAACGTCGCAACCGGCGCGCTCGCGAGCACCATCGAAATCATCAACGCGAAGCGGCGGATCATGAGCACTCCTGCACGAGGCGAGGCAGGAATCATAGCCGCAAAAAAAACGCCGCCACGCGGGGAAGAACGCGGGGCGGCGCGAGCTCGAACTTAAGGACTCAAAAAATCGAGTTCACCTTAGAGGTTCAGCGCATAAGTCCAGCTACGTAGTGCAATGGCTGTGCCACTTCCTGTAAAAATTCCACAGTCGGTTTTTCGGGCTGTTGAACCCAAACCGAATCAGGGGCTTAGCAGGGTTGTAAAGGTTCGGCAACGACGCGCGGCACAGTGACGAGCTGACGAGGAGTGTCACCTTCGGACGACGTTTGGTGACGTACGTCACGCAGTGACTCCGAACGCCGACAACTAGAGCGAAAGCGCGAGCTTGTACAATCCGCGGCCTGTTGCATTGGAGAGCCTCATGGCCGATTCGCCCCGCCGCCGTCTTGCCGATCGTGTGTCCAGCAGCCCGACTTTCATCGGCACCGGCTCGCGGTTCACCGGTGATCTGGAGTGCGGAGGCGATCTGGTCGTTGGCGGCAGCGTGCAAGGCGACGGCGACGTGCGTGGCGCGCTCACGCTCAGCGAAGGTAGCGCATGGGTCGGTGAGATTCGCGCCGGCAACGCGGTGATCGCGGGTGAAGTCGAAGGATCGGTCTCGGTCGGCGAGAAGCTGGAATTGCGCAGTACGGCTCGCATCCGGGGCTCGTTGAAAGCGCGCACCATCGCTGTCGCGAAGGGCGCGATCATCGAAGGCGATATGGCGGTGACCAGCGGCAAGCCGGTCGTGCACTTCGAGGAGAAGCGCACGAACTAAAACTGGGGGCTCGCCCTCACTGACAGCTGGTCAGGCTGTCGATCCACTGCGTGACCAGCGCGACGCCCTGGGCATCGACGGTATGCGAGCCGAGCGGTGGCATGGCTGCGGAGTCGCGGCGATTCATGCGATTCGTCACCAGCGAGCTCTCCGGGCTCCCAGGCGCGATCAGTCGCGCATTCACTCCCAAGCCTAGATCGCCCGATTGAGGCGCCACATCGCAGGCGTTGGTCCCCATCAACGTCGCCGAGTAACGCAGATCCATCGTGCTTGGCGTGGGCCCGTTCGGCCGGTGACATTGCGAGCAATTGGTGTGCAGATAAGCGCGCGCTCGATCTGCGAGCGGTGAGGTGCCGAACGGTTCTGGCATCATGGGCTGCGTCGACGGATCGGTGATCGCCGGCGTGAGCATGGCGATTTGATTCAACGTCGCGAGCTCGTTCGCCGTTCGTCCGGTCTGCGGATAGGTGAAGGAACGATTGAGTTGCGATGTTTCCAAACCGAGCGCTCGTCCGGCCGCCTCGGTGTGACAATCCAGGCACTGCGATTCGCTCGGGAAAATCCAGCTCTGCCCATTGCCGAGATCGCGGACCGCGCCACCTTCGAGCAGCGTCGCATCGGTCTGCGCGGCGTTCCACTCGTAACTGAATCCGCCCCACACGCCGTCGGGATGTCGCATGAACAAGCGCGTCTCGATGAGTCGCGAGCCGATGCTGAAATTCTTCACCAGCACGGTGCCGTTCGGGAAATTCCAATCCCCCTCACTTAGCACCCCGATGTTTTGACCGTCGGGCAGCGCCATCCAGCGATCTTTATTCGCGCCGTCGGACCAGAAGGGCGCGTTGATCGTGTATGGAATCAAGCCGCTCGCGGGTTGTTTGGTGTCGGTCGCGCTGAAACAGCCGGTCTGGCTCAGCAATTGCGGCGCCGGATTGCCGCCGGTGCTGCCGACGAATGTGATCTTATGCAGCGTCCCGCCGTAATTGACGATGTACAGCTCGCCGTCGTTGCCTTGACCGAACGAGGAGATATTCAACTCGGTGTCGAGCAGCTGCGTCGGTTCGCGAGGCTGCGTCGCGTTCTCGGGAATCCAGGCCCAGATGCGGCCTGAGCCGAAGTCGGCAAATAAATAACGTCCCCTGAGTGCGGTCGCTTGCGGACCGCGATAAACGTAGCCGCCGGTAATCGAGTTGCCGAGCGTGTGATTGTATTCGGTCACCGGATCGATCAGCCCGCCCGAGCTGCAACCGGTCGTGCTCGGATTGAAGTCGTGCGCACCTTCGCGACAGCGCCAACCGTAGTTGCCGCCCAATGTCACCTGATTCACTTCTTCCCATTGGCCCTGGCCGACGTCGGCGAGCCACAGCTCGCCATTGTCACGATCGAAATTCCAGCGCCAGGGATTACGCAGGCCGTACGCATAGATTTCCGGACACTCGCCGCTGGCGCGGCCCGCCGAGGGACACACTGCATTCGCGGCGAAAGGATTGGTCGACGGAATTGCATAGGGCGCTGCGTTGATATCGATGCGCAGTAACTTGCCGAGCATAGTCGTGAGTCTCTGACCATTGCCACGATCGCCGTGGTTGTCGCCGCCGCCACCGCCGTCGCCAATGCCGATATAGAGATAACCGTCCGGGCCGAACGCGATGTGACCGCCGTTGTGATTCGTTTCCGGTTGATCGATGCTCAGCAGGATCGATTCGCTGGCGGCATCGAGCGTCGCGCCGGCATCGTTGGAACGGAACGATGAAATGCGCGACACCAGTGGCGAGGTGCCGGTGGTGTATGACAGGAAGACACGATTATCGGTCGGGAAATTGGGATGAAACGCCATCCCGAGCAACCCCATCTCGCCGCCTGAACGCACCCGCGACGTGATATCGACGAAGGTGCTCGCACTCGCAGGAGTTGCGCCGCTGAACTGTTTGATCGCGCCGCCTTGCTCGATCACATACCAGCGCGCGTTGTCGTTAGGAGCTTGCAACAAGGCCAGCGGTGCAGTGAACGAAAGCGAGGTAAATCGACTCAAAGAAATATCGCTGCCGACACTGGGTCGCGGCCACGCGAGGCACGTAGCATTCGACGGCCGTGCATCCAGGCCGCCGGTGGGCGTCGAAGGCGGAGGTTGCGTCGGCGGAGGATCGGTGCTCGGCGCTTCGCCCCGCACGACGGGCGCACCGCTGTCGCAGCCGGCGACCAGTAATAACGATCCCGCAATGAATGCCAGTTTGTTCATTTATGCATGTTCAGCTGTCGCGCAATGCCGACGCTGATGGGTTGAGAGCGACGATGAACATAGATCAAACGCTTGACGCGTCAAGGTGGATCCCGGACATTGGTCGCGACTGTTACTTGAGCTGCGCGCCAGGATGAGTGCCAGACCTTTGCCGCGAGTTCCCGATTTGATTGCACAACGTGGCAACGTTGCGGAGTATCCGGAGAATACGTTGCCCGCGTTGCGTTCAGCATTGGAGCTGGGCGCACGGCATGTGGAATTCGATGTGCAGCTTTCGGCGGACCGCCAGCCGATGCTGCTGAACGATTCGAACCTGCAGCGGGTCGCGGGCATGAACCGCAATGCTTTGGAAATGACCTGGCACGAACTCGGCGGAGTGACGGTGTCCGAGCCGGAACGTTTGCCGAATCAGCACGCGGACATCGGTATTCCTTCGCTCGCGCAGGCTGCGATGTTGCTCGCTACTCAGCCGGCGGTGACGGCGTTTGTCGAGATCAAGCGAGCGAGCTTGCGAACCTTCGGTGCCGAGATCGTGGTTCGCAGGATTTGCGAAGTGTTGAAACCGGTCGTGCGTCAGTGCGTGCTGGTCTCTGCCGATCTCACCGCGGTTCATCACGTGCGGCGGTTGTCCACGTTCCGGATCGGATGGATGCTGTCGGAATATTCCAGTCTGTCCGCTCTCAAGAGCGAAGCGCTCGTGCCCGACTTCCTGTTATGCGATCAACAACTACTGACTCAGAGCCACTCGCAGTTGTGGCGCGGGCCGTGGCGGTGGGCGATTTATAACGTTTCTTCTCGCGAAGACGCGACTGAGGTTGCGTCTCGCGGTGCCCGGTTGGTTGGGACTACGGCGTTTCGGCGGTTGCTGAGGGAGATTCGGACGCCGATTAGCGCGCCGACCGAGCCTCAAGCATGATCTTCGCAATCCTGCGATCCGCCCAACTCTCCTTGTTGAAGTTGTCCATGAACCCGCAATGCCCCCCATGCGGAATCGTCGTCACATGCAACTGCGGCGACGAGGCCAGATTCTGCAGGTCGTGCGACGGGATGATCGGATCGTCGAGCGAGATCAGGATGTGACTCTGCACTTCCAGGTTGGCGAGCGCATTGCCCGTAATCGCGTAACCGTTCAAGTACGAGTCCATATCCGCAAACTCACCGAAGGTGCGCACCAACACTCGCGTCATGTCGCGAATCGTTGTCTGCGCCAGCGCCTCGCCGAAGTCATGCCGCTTCGGGAAATGTTTCTGCTTTAGCCGCAGCGAGCGCTTCCACTTGTTGATGAAGTATTGGTGATAGATCCACCAACCCTTCTCCAGCACCTCCATGGTGCTATGAGGCCGGAGCACCGGGCACACCGCCGCGGCTCGTTCCAGCTTGATGCCAGCTTGCGACGCCTTAGCCGCGACGCGCAGCGCGAAGTTTCCACCGAGCGAGAAGCCAGCGATGCTGACGCGCTTATCGGGATACGAACGTTGAATCGCCTGCACCGCCCCGACGACCTCGTTGAGCCGACACGAGTGAAAGATCTCTTCGTTGAGATGATGACTCGGGCCGTGATCGCGGAAGTTCAGTCGGAAAATGTCGTAGCCGAGGCTGAACAGATGACTGCCCAGCGACAGCACATAAATCGACTCGGCACTGCCTTCCCAGCCATGCAACAGGATGATGAGATCCTTCGCGGCGGGTTTGCCGGCAGCGGCCTGACTGGAGTAGTGGCCAAGCAGCCGCACGCCGTCACCGCAGTCGACGATTTGATTATCGGAAGCCGCGAGCAGCTCCTTCGCGCGCTTGGAGAGCAGCGGACGGCGCAGGCTCAAGCTCGGGACGATGGACTGAAAGTGTGCGTTGGCGAGCCACCCGCTTGGGGCGAAATCGATCGCGCTCAGTGTGTCGGACGTGTGTAGGGCAACGGCGGATTCGGTCATGGATCGATGCGTATGGTGGACGAGCCTGGCAGGGAGCTGACGAAGTCCGCGCCCATCAGAGAGCTTGGGGTGGTAAAGCCGGGGTTGCAAGCGTGACTCAGCACCGCGCTCAGAATCCCGAGCGACGATTGAACCGTTAATGAGTAGCCGTTCGCCGTGCGCAGTCTTGCAGTTTTCACTTCCCCCGCTGCATTTTTTGCCTCGCCCCAGACGTAAGTGGGGTTGTTGTCGCGTTGAGTCTTGTCCGGCGGCGTCACGCGATGCTCCGCTGTGAACTTCACTACCTCGCGAAACCATCGGCGTCGCAATAGCGGGCGCGCCCAGTTCGCACGTCGCATGCTGCCGACGGATCTCGGCGACGACGCGGTGTACACCTCGATATTCGGAATGCCGGTGCTGTAATACGCGGTGCTGACATCGCCCCATGGAATGCTCACGCCGAGCTTCTCGCCGGCACCGAAATCGATGCGACGAGTGCGCGACGCGAGTCGCTCCGTCATCAACCTGCCATCAACGCGAATGCATGAGCCTTTGCCCGCCGATTCGATCGCGGTCTTCGCCGTGCCTTTGCTCAAACCGGCACGGCTGTCGAAGCCGAGCGCGAGATGCGTGGCATCCGGCATTTCCGCTTTGAGCCGAGCAGCGACGCAATCCGTCGGCACCACATCGAAGCCGACGCCCGGGCAGAGCACGATGCCCGCGCGCTCCGCTTTCTCGTGCACGCTCGCGGCCAGCTCGAACACGTCGATCTCGCCGGTGATGTCGAAGTAATGAACGTGCGTGGCGAGGCAGCCTTGCATCATCGAGGCGGCCGTGCGCGAAAACGGACCGGCGCAGTGCAGGACTGCACCGACTTGAGTCAACGTCGAAACCAGCGCGGTGTGATTGTCGAGATCGAACACGGCGCTCGGGCAGTTGAGCTCGGCGGCGAGGCGTTCGATCTTTTGTTTGGAACGGCCCGCGAGGATCGGGCGCATGCCGCGCGCGACGGCCTCACGAGCGATCAGCTCGCCCGTGTAACCGTTGGCACCGTAGAGAAGCCAGGGAGGCGACATGAATTCCCTTCGTGATAGATCAAGAGCCCGCGGGCTGTGTCGCGAATTCCACCCGATTGTTTTGGGCGGCGATGCGATTCCACTCGCCAGCTGTCACGCGGGGCAGCTGTTCGGCGGTGTTGGGGTAAGGCACCGCTGGGCGGCGGCCCTCATGAGTCACTTCGACGGTCAGCGCGCCGCCGGATTCCTGTCGTAACGAGGCGACGAGATTGGCGAAGGCTAAAGACTGACGCTGCGCCGCAGGCAAGCTGTCTTCGAACGGGTTGCCGACCAGATCGCAGCGCTGTTTGGGCAGATCGTCGGCCGCCATCGAATAGCCTTCGATGCCGTTGCCGGTGAGGCAAAAGTCACCGACGAAGGTCGTAACCTTCACCTTGCCGCGGAAATTGCCCGCGCGCAGTTGTGCAAGCATTTCACGCAGATGTTCCAGCCGCGAGCCTGCCAGCGGCGCTTCGCCATAGGGGACGATTTCAGTAGCGACGTTTGCCGACGAGCTGGCGACGATCCCGCCCGACGTCGCCGTGCGATAGGACAGCAGCGTCTGCTGCAACGTCGTCAGCTGCGCCTGCTGCGCATCGATGGAAGATTGCAGATTCGTGTTGTCGGCCCGCAAAGCCCGGGCGGTTCCCAACTGTTGGGTATAGAGCCAGGCCAAAACCAGCGTCGGGGTCAGTGCGACCAGGGCCACCGCCGCGAATAGCGGCCAACGCTTCGGCTGCACGAAAACCGGCGGCTGCTCCTCTTCGGGAGGCGGCGGCTCCGCAGTGGCGGCGGGTACCGGCACGGTGGGCGGCGCAGCCGGTTTTGTTTCGGTATTGATGCGACGGGCGAAGGCTTCCAGGCTGGCCAGGATGAACCGCCGCATCTCGGAGGTATGTTCCTTCAGCAGCGGCGCAACGGCGGTGCGAATGGCTGTTTCCAGTTCGCCCGGCTCGGGCCGCATCGGTTCGAGCTGAACCGCGACCGCACCGGCCTGAGCAGCAACCGGCAGTACTCGTGGCTCACGACGCTCCGGTAACAGGCGCAGCTGATACAGCACCCGAGACACGTCCGCGTGCTTCACCGTTTTGGGTAACACGCCGACAGCGCCCAGCGCGCGCGCCTGGCTCACATACAATTCGCCCTCTTGCGAGGTGTACATGACCACCGGAATGGTCGCCGTATCCGGATTGCCCTTGATCGCCTGAATCGCCTGGAAGCCGTCCATCCCGGGCATGAGATGGTCCATGAAGATCACGTCCGGACGCGCCTGGCGCAGGAATTCCAGGGCCGCCTCCGCCGATTCGGAAGAGTCCACCTGCAAGCCATAGCCTTCCAGCATGCGGCTCAATATGACGCGCGCGGAACGCGAGTCGTCGACGATCAGGGCGCGCTTGCTCATGGGAAGCGATGCGGGTGGTAGTGAGTTCAGATGTGTAGGTTAAGCGTAGCGGCGCCGTGGCTCCAATAGTCTTGCGCTTCTCAACGAAACTGGCAGGAGTATGCTGGGCGTCGATTTCCGGGCGAGGAGCATGCTCCAATGGCTTATTCGACCTCGGACATTCGCAACATCGCGCTGGTAGGCCAGGCCGGCGCGGGCAAAACCTTGCTGGCCGAGGGCCTGCTGCTGGAAGCGGGCGTTACCCGCAGCCGCGGCAGCCTCGAACGCGGCACCACCGTTTGTGATTTCGATCCGCAGGAAAAGCAGCTGCGCCACTCCCTGGACGCGGCGCCGGTGCACTTCCCGGCGGCCGGAAGCCATGTCCAGCTCTTCGACACGCCCGGCTACCCGGATTTTCTATGTCGGGCCATGACCGTCCTGGAGGCGGTGGAAACCGCCGCGGTCGTGGTCAGCGCCGTGAACGGCATCGAGCCGGTGACCCAGCGGATGATGGATTTCGCCCGCGACCGCGAGCTGTGCCGACTGGTGATTATCAACAAAATCGACAGTCGCGATGCCGCCCCCGAGCGAGTGCTCGCGCAGCTGCGCGAGACGTTCGGACGTGAATGCCTTCCTCTGAATCTGCCGGCGCAAGGCGGCCGCGCCGTGGTCGATTGTTTCTTTCAACCGGCGGCGGCCTCGGAGCTGAAGCCGGATTTCTCCTCGGTCGAGGCAGCGCACACCGAAATCATCGATCAGGTGGTCGAGGTCGACGAGGACTTGATGAAGCTCTACCTCGAACAGGGCGAGGAGCTGACACCGGAGCAATTACACGACCCTTTCGAACGCGCGCTGCGTGAAGGTCACCTGGTGCCTGTGTGTTTCGTGTCCGCCGAAACCGGCGCCGGCCTGAAGGAGCTGATGGAAATATTTGCGCGCTTGATGCCGAATCCGATGGAGGGCAATCCGCCGCCGTTCCTGCGCGGCGAAGGCATCGGAGCGGAACGAGTCAAAGTGGTTCCGGATGCGTCGCTGCACGTCATTGCTCACGTTTTCAAGGTCAACATCGACCCGTTCGTCGGCCGTCTCGGCATCTTCCGAGTTCATCAAGGCACCGTCCGCTCCGGCGCGCAATTGTTTGTCGGGAATGCGCGCAAGCCGTTCAAGATCGCGCATCTGTATCGGCTGCAAGGCAAGGACCACGTCGAGATTCCGCAAGCCATTCCAGGCGATATCTGCGCCGTGCCCAAAGTGGACGAGCTGCACTTCGACGCCGTGCTGCACGACTCGCACGACGAAGATCACTATCACTTGAAATCGATTACGTTGCCGCCGGCGATGGCGGGCATCTGTATCGAGCCCGAGCGGCGCGGTGAGGAACAAAAACTTTCGGACGCGTTACACAAGCTGATCGCGGAAGATCCCGGCGTCCGCATCGAGCACCAGGCGGGCCTGAACGAAACCGTGCTGTACGGCATGGGCGACTTACATTTGCGCGTTTTGCTCGAACGCATGCGGGAACGTTATGGCGTGGGCTGCAAGGCGCGTCAGCCCAGCATTCCCTATCGAGAAACTGTGACGCGGCCGGCCGACGGTCATCATCGTCACAAGAAACAAACCGGCGGCGCGGGCCAGTTCGGCGAAGTTCATCTGCGCATCGAGCCGCTGCCGCGTGGCGAGGGCTTCGAGTTCGTCGACGAGGTGGTCGGCGGCGTGATTCCGTCGCAATACATTCCAGCGGTGGAGAAGGGCGTGCGACAGGCGTTGACCGAAGGCGCGGTCGCCGGATTTCCGCTGCAGGACATTCGCGTCATCGTCTACGACGGCAAACATCACCCGGTGGATTCGAAGGAAGTCGCGTTCATCGCCGCCGGTCGGCGCGCGTTTCTGAATGCGGTGGAAGAGGCGGCGCCGATCGTGCTGGAACCGGTGGTGCACGTCGAGGTCACATCCCCGAGCGATGTGACAGGCGATATCACAGGCGATTTAGCGACCCGGCGGGGGCGAGTGAACGGCAGTCATTCGCTGGCGAACCAGCGCACCCGGATCAGTGCGCTGGTGCCGCTCGCGGAAATCAACGATTACCAATCGAGAGTCAAATCGCTCACTGGCGGCGAAGGCACATACACGATGGAGCTGAGTCACTACGATCCGGTGCCGCCGAAGAAGCAACAGGAGCTGGCGAAAGCGTTCAAGCGAGTGGTGGAGGAATAGCTCTACCACTCGCCGGGCGCGATGGTTATTGCACCTTGCGGAAGCGATACAGCACCTGATCCGTCTTGTGACGAATCGCCGGATCGAACACCGGCTTGGTGTGATCGTCTTCGGCGTTGGCGAATGCCTTGCTCTCGGTCTCGAACTTCAAACCGGCCGCTTCAAAATCTTTCTTGATGATGGCGGGATCGATGCGATGGGTGGCATCGACCGACACCGCGGGGTCGCTGCCAGCTGCAGCGGCGTGATCGAGCACGACGACGACCGCGCCCGGCTTCAACGCCAGCGACAACTTCGCCAACGCCTGCGCCGGATCGACGACCGGCCACGAGCCGTCCTTCGCCTTCCAATGCAGGTCGTGATACGACATCACGAACAGCGCGCCATCGAGGCTCACTGGTTCGAACGGCGCGTCTTCGGGCTTGGTCGTCAGCTGCACGACGTTCGCCAGCCGGTTGTTTCCATAGCGTTGATTCGGCTTCTCGCCCGAGAACTTCAGATACTCGGCATTGTTGTACGCGATCACCTGGCCGTTCGCGCCGACGACGCGTGACAACAGCTCAGTGTAGTAACCGCTCGCGGAGAAATAATCGACGACTCGCATGCCGGGCCGCGCTTCGAGCAGCGTCAGCACTTCTTTCGGCTTGCGCCAGGCATCTTCGTCCACGTCGCCCGGCAAACGTTCGGTGCTGGCAACGGCGGCGTCGATCGCTGCGGCGTCGGCCGCAGAAGAAGTGGCGGGCGGTGCTTCAGCAGGAGGCTGAGCGGTGGACGGTTCAGGCGGTGACTTGTTACAAGCGGCGAGACTGAAGAACGAGGCGGTGATCGCCATCAGGATGACGTGACGCATTGTGTGACTCCTTGCACCCTATCGGTGTGGCACACGCGCTGCGTGCGCCTGTTGTTGAAATTCGTCCCTAGAGAAAATTTGTCCGTAGACGATCGTTGCGCTTTAGCGCTCGATCATTCCTTCGAGTTGCTCGGCCAATTGAATCAGCTCGCGCTGCAGATAAGCCCGTTGAGGCGCGGTCAGCGACGCGTCGATGGCGCCCAACACCGTCAGCGATTGCTCGCGATTCTGCGTGGCCTTCGCTTGATATGCGCGAGTCCACTGCGCTTCCGGTGTTCGCAGCAGCGCGAGGATACGCTCCTCGACCACGGCCGGCGACTCACCTGCGGTAAACCGTTCTCGCAACGCGCCGAACATCGCGCGGCGCCAGCGCTCCTGGCTTTCCAGCCAATCGCCCGTGGTTGATTGGAACTGCGTGCCGAGTTGCGCGATCAGCTGTTTCTGCTCCTTGGTCACCGAGCCGGTCCAGCGCTTGAGTTGTTTTTCGATGTCCTTGGCGCGCTTTTCATGCCACTTGCCGTCGGCCTGCGCTTCGAGATTCTTCTCGTTGCGCTCGCGGGCCTTGTCGGCCAGGTTGGCTTCGAACTCGTCGATCTGTCCGGGCGACAGACTCATCAGCAGGCGTGCGGCATCGGGTGTCGCTTGCTCGACCAGCCGTGCGCCGAAGCCTTCGACTTGAGCTTCGATACCTTTGTAAGTGCTGGCAGTGCCGGGTCGCGCGGCTGTGGCGGCGAGCTCGCGCAAGAATTTCGCGTAGCGGACCAGCTCCGAACGACGATGCCACTGCAACGTGTCGTTCAGCCAGACGTGCAGCTCGTTGCGTTGGGAATCGTCGAGCGACACCAGATCCTGGACGTACCAGGCGGCGAGCGTGTCGAGCCGGTTATAGAAAAAGTTCGTGCAGCCGGCGAGGGTGGCAATCAGCGCCAATAGCAGCAGTAACTTTTTTGAACGAGTCATTCCTCATTGCTGAACGACTGCCGTCGAAGCGCGGCACACCAGACGATACCCCAACCGCGTCGATTGTGGAGCAATGCCTGTTTGTAGCATTTGCAGGAGTAGGTTGGTCGCGGTGTAAGCGAGATCGTAGGTAGGTTGATGCACAGTCGTCAGCCGCGGCCACACGGTTTTCGCAATGTATGTGTCATCGAATCCCGTCACCGACAAACCTTCCGGCACAGGGATGCCGATCTCGTGTGCCGCCATCAGTGCGCCGGCGGCCATGTCGTCGTTGCTCGCAAAAATTGCTGTCGGCCGATCTGATTGCGTGAGCAGTTCCTTGGCCGCGTCCATGCCGGACTCGAACGTGAAAAATCCCTGTCGCACATATCGATCCTGAAACTCGACGCCGTGCGAGGCGAGCGCGGCCTTGTAGCCGTTCAGCCGCTGGCCGCTCGCGAAGTGATCTGGATGACCGACGATGAAGCCGATGCGGCGATGGCCGAGGCCGAGCAAATATTCCGTCATTTCGCGCGCGGCGCCTTCGTCGTCCATGTCGACGTATGGTGTTGGATGCGCGACGTCGTTCGGCGCGATGCGCACGAATGGCAACGCGCGACGATCCAGAGCGCGCATCAGATCCACCGATTCGCTCAACGGTGCGGTCACGATCAAACCGTCGAGATGGGTTTGATCCACCAGTCCCAGCACGTCGCGTTCCAGCTCTTCGCCGCGGCCGGTGACCTGATGCATCAACAGCTGAAAACGATCTTCCCGACAGCGAGCCATCGCGCCGTGCTGGACGTCGACGATGTAGTTGGCACTGGGGTTTTCGTAAATCAGTCCGACCAGGAACGAACGGCGTCCCGCCAGGCTGCGCGCCGACAGGCTCGGGTGATAATTCAATTTCTTGACGATGGCGAGCACGCGCTGGCGAGTTTCCTCGCGCACGTTGGGCTCGTTGTTCAGCACCCGCGAAACGGTTTTGATGGCGACGCCGGCCGCCTCGGCGACGTCTTGTATCTTCGCCCGGCGGGGCGGTGCTTTAGTCATAGTTGTCCAGGATGCCGCCCGCCGCGCAGGCGGGCGAGCGAAACGTCAATCGCAGCCGGTCGAGTCGTTCAAGCCCGATTCCAGTCGCACGTTAGCGAGGCCGAGTTCGAGTTTACCAGCGGTCGTGACTGCGAACGGCGCCGTCACGTGGCGCAGATCGGCGCCCCGGCTCTGGAAACAACGCAACGGCAGTTTCAACTGCCGCCACTCGCCCCCGGTGGACTGTTTCAAGCGTGCGTCGATGGGGAAGTCGCCACGACAGTTGGCGCCGCATTCAATCGAAACGGTGACCGGCGAAGTGGGCGGAGTGTCGACGCGATAATCGAAGGCCAGCGACAGCTGACCATTCGCTTCACGCTGCAGGTCGATGGAGTTGGCGCCTTGGAGCGCGACGGTCGCGGCCCCGCTGCCGGACCACTTCAACAATCGAGCGTCCTCTTGAGCCGCACGATCGACTGCCGACACTTGCAAGGAGCCGCTTTCGGACTTGCCGACGGCGGTGCTGAACATGGTGCGCGCACCGGCGCCTTCGCCGATCACGAACTGCCAGCCGGGCGCAGCCTTGCCCGCGACGAAATAACTGTGCGTGGACGCTTGGCCCTCGGACAGCGCCGGAATCTCTTCCGACAGCAGCTGCAGATCGCCGACATCCTGGTACGTGAGGCCATAGCCGTACGCGAACAGCGGCTCCTGATCGCCGGGCGAGGCCGTCGTCTGTGCCGGCGTGCGCGGCCAGGCGAAGGGCAGCTTGCCTTTGAAGTCGTAAGGAACGGTGCCGTCCTTCTTCGCGAACAACACATCGGCGATGCCGCCGCCTTCCGAGCCGGGCAGCCACGCAGCGACGAACGCGTCCGACGCATTCAACTGCGGGTTCACCCACATCGGACGACCCGACAGGAACACCGACACCACTGGAATGTTTTCTGCGCGCAGACGTTTCAGCAGGTCCAGGTCGGCCTTGTTGCCAGGCTTGTATTCGAGCGTCGCGACGTCGCCTTGGAATTCGGCGTACGGATCCTCGCCGAACACCACGATCGCAACGTCGGGCTTGCTGGTGTATTTGCCGTCCACGCTGAGCGTTGCTTTGCCGCCGCCCGCCGATACTGCCGAGCGAATGCCAGTGAAGATCGAATCGGCTTTCGGGAAATGTTTGTTGGTGATGCCGGTGCCTTGCCAGGTCAGCGTCCAGCCGCCGTTCTGCTTGGGAAGATTGTCGGCACCGTCGCCCGCGACCAGCACGTTTGCGTTTGGCTTCAGCGGCAGCACCTTGCCCTGGTTCTTCAACAGCACCAGCGATTCGCGCACTGCCTGACGGGCGACGGCCCGATGCTCGGGTGCGCCCAGCAACTCGTACTTGCCTGCTGGCGCACGGCTCGAAGGTTTGCCCGCTTCGAACAATCCGGAGCGCAGTTTCACTCGCAGGATGCGTCGGACGGCATCGTCGAGACGCGCCATCGGAATCTGGCCGGACTTCACTTGCGCCAGCGTGTTGTCGTACAGCTCGCGCCAGCTGTCCGGCGCCATGAACATATCGAGGCCCGCGTTCACCGCTCTCGCGCAGCTGGTGTTAGTGCAGCCTTCGACCTGGCCGTGGGCGTTCCAGTCGCCGACGATGAAGCCGTCGAAGCCCATGCGATTCTTGAGCACGTCAGTGAGCAGGCCCTTGTGGCCGGTGATCTTCTCGCCTTGCCAGCTGGAGAACGACGCCATCACGACTTGCACACCGGCGCCGATAGCGGCGACGTAGCCGGGACTGTGCACATCGCGCAGTTGTTCTTCGGTGGCGCGAGCATCGCCTTGGTCGCGGCCTTCGAACGTTCCGCCGTCGGCGATGAAATGTTTGGCGGTCGCAATCACGTGATTGCCGCGGAGGAAGTCCGGCTTGCCTGGATCGCCCTGCAGACCCAGCACGATGGCGTGCGCGTATTCACGAACGACAGTCGCGTTCTCGGAGTACGACTCGTACGCGCGACCCCAGCGCACGTCTTGAGCGACGGCGATGGTCGGAGCAAACGTCCATTCCTGGCCCGTCACACGCAACTCGGTCGCGGTGATTGCGCCGATCTTGCGCATCAGCTCGGCACTACGCGTGGCACCCAGGCCGACGTTATGAGGGAACAACGTCGCGCCGATGATGTTGTTGTGGCCGTGAACCGCATCGACACCCCAGATGATCGGAATCGCGTGCTTGCCGTCGCGCGCATCCATCGAGGCTTCGTAAAACGCATCTGCGGCCGTGAGCCATACTTTCGCCGGTGCGAGATCGTTGCCGCCCGGAGCGGAGTTGCCGCCGTTCAACACCGAACCGAGTCGGTAGCGGCGAACATCTTCGGCAGTCACGCTGCCGACGTCGGCCTGGATGATCTGGCCGACCTTTTCTTCCACGCTCAACGAGCTCAGCAATTCGTTCAGGCGCGGTTCGATCGCCGTGTCGTCCAGTGCCGGCAATGAAACTTGCGGCCAGATTTCCGGATGCACGTTAGAGGGCGCGACATTGCGACTCGGGGCGGTCGAACCCGTCGTCTCTTCGCGCTTGGAGCAGCCCGCGAGCAGTGCGGCTACCAACAGTCCCCCTACAACAGCGCGACGAAGCGCTGTGCGCGACGATGCCTGGATCATTTATTCGCCCCCGGTCTCGAATCGTTGAGTGTACGTGGCCGAACAGAATCCCACGGCGGTGACAACGTTGTCAATTTGGTTTAAGCCGGGCGGCGGGGTGGCATCGGTGGGCCGGATCGGCCGCTTGGCTTGGCTCTCGCAAAGCGCATCGTCATCATGACGCCGATGACCCTCGTCTCACGCGAACCACACTCCCGCCAACGCCCGGGCTCCCGTGCGCGCAAGTTCGCGATTCTCGGCACGATCGTGCTCGGCGTCGTGGTCGCAACAGCGGTGCGCGCGCTCGACGATATTTCGTTGGATATCGAGATGGTGGAGGGCGATGGCTGGAGCGCGAATGGCATCGCTGTGAATCTCGGCCTGCCCGAGCAGGTGACCGTCGTGCGCGCAAACGTTGCGCGATTGCATGTGAAAGCGCTGGGCCAGACGTTGACGAATGTTCGTATCGATTGCCCTCGGCTTGAATTGGGCGATGACGTTATCGCCTGCAAGCAAGCTCGCGTACTTGCGGACTGGCCGACACTCGGCAAGCAGTCGATGACGGCGGATTTGGCTTATGGCCGTCGCGACGGTTCGCTCGATGTGGCGCTCGACGGCGTGCGTGTTGGCGATGGTCGGATTGCCCTACAAGCGGGTTTGCGCAACGGTGGTTGGAATGCGCGTGCCAGGCTGCAGAAGGTGCCGATCGATCGGCTGATCAAGCTGGCGCAGGATTTCAAATTACCTTTGCCGGCCGTGACTGCGACGGGCCGCGTCGATGTTGCTCTGACTGCGAGCGGTAAAGAAACAAACTTGAGTGCGGCGAGTGTCGATGCGTCGTTCGTCGAGCTGACTGCAAATAATGAGAGCGGCAGTCTGGCGAGCGATAAGTTGTCGCTGCAGGTGAAGGCAACCGTGCGTGGGGCGCCGAAGGAGTGGGCGTTCGATGTCGCGGTGAAGTCGTCGCAGGGCCAGGCGTTTGTGCAGCCGATCTTTCTGGATCTGTCGGCGCATGCGCTGGCGGCGACCGTCAGTGGCAAATTGCGAGACGGCAAAGCGTTGACACTGGATCGTTTCACGCTCCATCACACGGATGTCGCTCGCGCTTCCGGCCGAGCACTCGTGCAGCTTGATCAAGAGCAGCCGGTGCGTGAGTTGCGTCTGCAGCTCGATGCACTGAAGTTTCCTGGTGCGTACGAGAGTTATCTGCAACCGCTGATGCTCGATACCAGCTTCGAGTCGTTACAAACCAGCGGCGGCCTCCGTGGCGCGCTCGCCGTGAGCAATGGCGAGCCGCAACGCATCGATCTCAACTTCGACGACATATCGTTCGATGACGGCAAAGGCACTTTGAAGCTCGCGGCGCTGAGTGGTGAGTGGCATTGGGCGAATGAACTCGACTCAGCCGCTGAAGAAGAAAGAGCTGGCGTTCGCACGGATGCGGCCGAGCAATCACATCTGCGCTGGAACGGTGGCGCGATGCTGGGCTTGGCGATTGGCCCGAGCGAGTTGAATTTCACCACCAGTGGCCGGCAATTTCGGCTCCTGCGGCCTGCTCACATTCCCTTGCTCGACGGCGCAATCGACATAGAAACCTTGCGCGTTCGAAACGTCGGTGAGCCTGCCGTTGCGTTTCTAGTCGACGCGACGATCCAGCCCATCAGCGTGCAACAGCTCTGTCATGCTTTCGGCTGGCCAGAGTTCGGCGGAAAAATCGGCGGTGTGATCTCCAAGCTGCGAATGCGCGAAGGCATCGTCACGCTCGGCACGACGCTGCATGCTCAAGTGTTCAACGGCGAAGTCACCATCAGCGACCTGCGCCTGGAAGATCCCTTCGGGCAATGGCCGCGCTTCTACTCCAGCATCGCGCTCGACAATCTCGATCTGGAACCGATGACCAGCGCCTTCTCCTTCGGTCGCATCACCGGCCGGCTGTCCGGGGCCATCAACAAACTGGAGTTGTTCAACTGGACGCCTGTCGCGTTCGACGCAAAGTTATTCACGCCCAGCAACGACAACTCCCGTCATCGCATCAGCCAGCGCGCCGTGCAAAACATCGGCAGCATCGGCGGGGGCGGCGCCGGTGTGACGGCGGCGTTGTCGGGCGGGATCATGCGCTTCTTCGACGACTTCAATTACGACCGCCTGGGCATCTCCTGTCGCCTGGAGAATGAAATCTGCGTGATGGACGGCGTCGCGCCAGCGCCCAATGGCAATTACTACCTGGTCAAAGGCAAAGGCCTGCCGCGTATCGATGTGATCGGTAGCAACCGACGCATCGATTGGCCGCGGCTGGTGCAGCAGTTGATTGCCGTGACCGAGTCGGGCGGACCGGTGGTGCAATGAGCGCGCTCGACAACAACTCATTGACGGTTCAGGTCGGCCCGACTGTAATCTCGTTTCAGAATTCCTAGGAGATGCTGATGCGTTCCGCCTCGTTGCGAGTTGGCCCAGTACAATTTGGAAAAGTGTTGGTGCTGGGTGCCGCCCTGATGGCGGCGGCCTGCGTCACCATCAATGTTTATTTCCCGGCTGCCGCCGCCGAGAAGGCCGCGGACAAGATCATCGACGATATCGTCGGCAGCGACGCCAAAACCACCAGCAAGGACGACAAACGTTCGGCGCTTCCGCCGGCATCGAGCGGAGTGCTGCTGGCTGCTGCTGGCGCCGTGCTCGACTTCGTGGTGCCAGCCGCCAACGCAGCCCAGGCCGACCTGAACGTCTCGACCCCGGCCATTCGCCAACTCGTCGCGTCGATGGAAGAACGTCACACCCGCCTGAAGAAGTACTACGACGCCGGCGCGATCGGCCTGACGCGCGATGGCCTCGTCGAAGTGCGCGATCAGAATCTCGTGCCGCTGCCGGAGCGTAATGCGGCTCGCAAGCTGGTCGCCGACGAGAACGCGGATCGCGCCAACCTGTATCGCGAGATCGCCGCCGGCAACGGCCACCCGGAATGGGAGACCGATATTCGCAATACCTTCGGCGAGCGCTGGGCCAGCCGCGCAGCGAGCGAGGGCTGGTACTACCAGGACAAGGACGGGGCCTGGCAGAAGAAATAACCGGGCCCTGAAAGTTTGAGGCAAAAAAAAGCCCCGCATCTGCGGGGCTTTTCGTTTCCGAGTCGACGACTCTTCGAGTTGTTTGGCTGCGCCGGCTAAATCAGGAAACGTCGCTTGTTGTCGCTCTCAACCCTACTTATCTCCCGCCTCGCCCGATTCATCTTCCCAATTTAGAAATGATCGGAAACTTGAGGCTGCGCATTCCTTTCGCTTGTGATTCGATCCCACTCCCCTCGCGGTGCCATCCCCGCTTCTCTGCCATTGTCGCCGCGCTGACACTACGTGTTTGCGCGACGCTGGACCTACACGAGCAAGTCACATGCCTGAGGTACTGCAGTGCTTCTGGAACAAGAACTTAAATCTTTACGTAGCGCTAACGCAACTATTATTTCGGGGAATGCGCACGAAGCGTTGTAAGAATTCCCGACGGGCCGCGACAATGTAGCCGGCGCCGTACGATGGCGGCTCACTGTGCGAGCGGAATCTCCAGCGCGATCACCACACCGGCGTCGTCGGGCAGGTTCGTTGCGCTGACGCCACCACCATGAAAATCGGCGATCAGGCGCACGATATACAGGCCTAAACCCAGGTGCGGCTTACCGTCGCTGCTGCCTCGGCTGCTCACTAGCGACTCAAACAGCCGTCCGTTCAGCTGCGGCGGCAAGGGTGGACCCTCGTTGGCGACGCTTAACCGGCAATCACGGCCGGCGGCGTTCAGCTCCAGAGTGATAACTCCTCCGACAGGCGTGAAGTCGCTCGCGTTATCCATGAGCTTGTCGAGCAGCTGCGCGATCAGATCCGGCGAGCCGTCCACCATGCAGCTCTCGGTCGGGACGCG
>Ga0247784_1000131_pt1 | contig 24526 bp, 17 predicted proteins | sample UWRJL169409R5_FD_179909 | JGI IMG/M metagenome (GOLD analysis project Ga0247784, IMG submission 179909) | Plant litter microbial communities from Arlington Agricultural Research Station in Wisconsin, United States - UWRJ-L169-409R-5 | ecosystem: Environmental > Terrestrial > Plant litter >...
ACACGCTCGCCCGGTTGTCGCGTTCTGGTCTTCGACTTTGGTCTAATACCGTCCGCGACAGCTCTCATTTAAGCATTGGTACCGGTACCAGACCGGTGCGCTGCGCAGGGTGGCGGAGCGCATCTTCCTTACGACAGGGAGGATAGGCAATGTTGAGCCGTCTCAGATCCGGCCGCCTGGCCGCTGCGCTTCTTCTTTGCGGGACCGCTGTCTGCTCGACAGCGAGTTACGCAGCTTCACTGGTTGAAATCACTGGCTTCGGGTCGAACCCCAGCGGCCTGCGGATGCATGTATATGCACCCGATGTGCTGCGTTCGCCGCCACCGATCCTGGTGGCGGTTCATTACTGCACCGGGTCCGGCCCGACGTTCTTCAACAACACTGAGTTTCGGACGCTGGCCGATCGTTACGGCTTCATCGTGATCTATCCATCGGCCACGCGCAGCGGTAACTGCTTCGATGTCTCGTCGCCGCAGGCGTTGCGACGTGACGGTGGCAGCGACCCGGTGGGCATCCGCTCGATGATCACTTATGTGTTGCAAAGTTACGGCGCCGATGCCAATCGAGTTTATGTGACGGGCGCATCGTCGGGCGCGATGATGACCAACGTCTTGCTCGGCGTTTACCCGGATGTGTTCAAAGCGGGCGCGGCATTCATGGGGGTTCCCTTTGCCTGCTTCGCAACGACGGACGGTTCGATGTGGAACAGCACGTGTGCCAACGGCCAGCTCATCAGAACTCCGCAGGAGTGGGGGAATCTGGTGCGCAACGCATTTCCTGGCTACTCCGGAGCGCGTCCGCGGATGCAGGTTTGGCACGGCACCGAAGACACGACACTGCGCTTTCCGAACTTCGACGAAGAGATCAAACAATGGACGAATGTGCTGGGTGTGAGCCAGACGCCTTCGTTCACCGATAGTCCGCAAGCGAGCTGGACGCGTACGCGTTATGGCGGCACCGGTGTTGGCGCTCCAGTCGAGGCCATTCGCATTCAAGGCGTGGGGCACAGTCTGCCGCTGGCCGGCCAGGCTGCGATGGCGATTCAATTCTTCGGATTGGATTCCACCGGCGGCGGCACGGACACTCAAGCACCCAGCACACCGGCGAATCTCAGCTCGCCATCGCAGACGAGCAGCTCCATTACGTTGAGCTGGAGTGCTTCGACAGACAATGTCGGCGTGACTGGCTACGACATCTTGCGTGCGCCAGGCACCACCGGCGGCACGTTTGCGCAAGTCGGAACGTCTGCGACCACCACGTTCACCAATAGCGGACTGACCGCAAATACAACGTTCCGTTATCAGGTTCGTGCGCGAGACGCGGCGAATAACACCTCAGCGGTTTCGAACACGCTGACGGCGACGACGCTGACTGGTGGCGGGACCGGCGGAGGATGTTCGGCCAGCGGTACCGTGCAGACTCAATGGCAGAATGGCTATGTGATTCAGCCGGCCACGGTGACCAACACCGGAACCTCGACCATCAATGGTTGGACGGTGACCTTCACTCTGCCTGCGGGTCACAGCATCGTGGGCTCGTGGAATACGGTGCTCACCGTGAGCGGCACGACTGTCACCGCGAAAAACACTGCGAACAACGGCACTATCGGCGCAGGTGGCAATCAGCAGTTCGGCTTCCAGGCGAGTCGTCCGAACGGCAACACCCAAGTGCCCGCGGGATATACATGCACCTCTCCGTAACGTGACGCGACCGTCGCTGTTCGAAACAGGCGCCGCGGGATAAGTCCTGCGGCGCCTTGGTCGTTTCGTCTGCTCGGATTTGTCGTACAATTCGCTCACCTGGCGAAGCTGACGACCACGGAAAACGACAGATGACGAAGCGACTCCCCTGCGTTCTGCTGACGTTCCTGACTGCAAGCACTGCGTTCGCTCAATCGACTCCGACGCAGATCCATACCGCTCCGCAAGCCGATCCCGGTGTTTATTCCGGGCGTTTGCAATCGGCCTATCCCACGCCTTACGAACCGGCAACGGAGCAGAGCATTCAGGCCACTCTGCAAAGGATCCACGCCTATCTCCAAGAGGCCAGTCCGGTGCGCGTCGTCGATGGCGCAACCGGCGCTGTCGTGTCCGATCTGAAGAAGCTGCCGGCGCAAGTCGCGTTGGATCGCACCGATTTGTTGATCCTCACCTATGAATGGGGTGTGACGTACGCGGGCATTCTGCTGGCGGCCGACGTTACCAAGGATGCCCGCTACTTGGATTACACACAGAAGCGGCTTGCCTCGATTGCCGAGCTCGCTGCGCATGCCAAGAAGCATCTGGCTGCTGATGGAACTGTTCCGAAGGCAGCGCATGGCATAAACATGCGATCGATCATCAAGCCGCGTTCGCTGGACGAGTCCGGAGCGATGTGCGCAGCCATGATCAAGGCGCATCGAGCCGGTGCTGGCAAAGATCTGCGTCCGTGGATCGACAATTACGTGCGGTTTGTTTCCACTCAACAGTTTCGCTTTGCCGACGGCACGCTGGCGCGGAATCGTCCGCTGCCGAATTCGTTGTGGTTGGACGATTTATATATGAGCGTGCCGTGCCTGGCGCAGGCCGGCAAGTTGACGGGCGACATGCGTTACTTTGACGACGCGGCTAAACAAATACTGCAGTTCTCAGGCCGCATGTTCGTGCGAGAGCGTGGATTGTTCATGCATGGATGGGTTCAGGGTATGGAGCCGCATCCTGTGTTTCCTTGGGCGCGCGCCAATGGCTGGGCGATCATGGCGATGGCGGAGCTGCTGGACGTGTTGCCGGAGACACATCCGGCTCGCGAACAAATCATGCAGATCTACAAACAGCACGCTACGGCGCTCGCCACTGCGCAGGGGCATGCGGGCCTGTGGCATCAACTTCTGGATCGCCGAGAGTCCTACGAGGAGACGTCGGCCAGCGCGATGTTTGTCTTTGCGATCGCGCGTGGGATCAATCGTGGCTGGCTCGATGCTCGCGCGTTCGGACCGGCTGTGTCGCTGGGTTGGAATGCGGTGGCGACGAAAGTGAATGCCAAGGGCCAGGTCGAGGGCACCTGCGTCGGCACCGGCATGGGCTGGGATCCGATGTTTTATATGTATCGACCAGTGCACCTGTTGGCCGCTCATGGCTACGGGCCGGTGTTCCTGGCGGGCGCTGAAGTGATTCAGCTGCTGCGTTCGCAGCACGATGTGATCATTCACGACGGCGGCGTGCAATTCGGCAAGAGTCTGCCGGAAACGACTTAATCTTTGTCGGTTAATTGCGCGAGCAGTTTCTTTGGTCCTCGGGCAGGCCGGCGACGATCTTCGCCACGAGCAGGTCGACGACGCCCGCGAATCCCGACTCGCGAGCCAGTTTGGGAGTGACTGCCGACAATTCGATCTGCGTCACCGAGTCGATCTCGATCTGTCCCACTCCGGTGCTGAGATAGCGATTGCCAGCCTTCACGCGCGGCCGGTGCCAGATGCGGATACTGCAAGTGATCTCGCCGTTCTGGACGCCGGGACGCAGACGTTGGATGAAGTCCATGGTTGTGCGAAGGCGCTCAGGCGCCCCAGGCCTCGCCATACAGTCGTAACAAGTTGCCGCCGAGGATCTTCTCGATTCGCTTGCTGTTCCAGCCGGCGCGAGCGAGGCCGTCGGCGAGATGGTGGTAGCGGAGGTGGTCGTCCCATTCGATGACGAGGTTGAAAATATCTGCTCCCTCGCCAGGCGCCGCGATGCCACGCTTGGCGCGGTCCTCGAAGAATTCCTTTTGTTCGGCACGCGCCTTGTCGTCGATCACTGTCTTGTGGAGCATGCCGTCGGTGCCGATGGCCACGTGATCCTCACCGCAGACCTGTACTGCATGTTCTATGTGACGAACGAGATCCGCGCCAGTCGGTTTGCTCGACGCGACCAGGAACGGCATCCAATAGATGCCGATCACGCCACCCTTGTCAGCGCACGCTTTCAATTCGGAGTCCCATTGATTGCGCGGATTGTCATTCAGCGCGCGGCAGCCGGTGTGGCTGATGGTCGGAGGGCGAGTTGCGGCGGCGAGCGCTTCGGCCACGGTCCGCTGACCGGCGTGAGAAAGATCGAGAAGTAACTTCTCGTGTTCGATTCTTTCGATGGTGGCGCGGCCGAGCTTGGACAGACCGGCGTTAGCCGGTTCGAGGCAACCGTCGCCCGATAGATTGCGGTTGTTGTATGTCAGCTGTACGACTCGCACACCGAGACCTTTCAGCAGCTCGATCCGATCAAGCTCAGGGCCGATCAGCGCCGTATCCTGAGTGTTGTATACGAGCGCCAGCCGACGTTCGCTCTTGGCACGACGAATGTCGGCGGCAGTGAGTGCCTTCAATCCAACTTCAGGGTTGTCCAATAGTGCCTGGTCGATGGACGCGATGATCTTGATTGTCTTGTCCCACACATCCAGCGAGTTCCCGACGGCGCTCACAGTCATGCTGCATGCGGTCTGCCCCGACGCGCGAATCTCGGTCAGTGCGCGTGTCGAGAAACGTTTATCTTCGGGCTTGCGGAAAGGATCGACGACCGCACCCTGGCCATCGATGATGACGGCATCGGTGAAATCGGCAGCGCTCGCGCTGCCTGTCCCCAGTGCTGCGAGAACCAATCCGCCAGTCAGCACCTCACGACGGTTCAGCACATCGATCTCCCTTTGTCTGCGCTTTACGCGGAGCATACATCACGCGCACGCCTTGACGCCTCGCTTGCGATCCTCGAATCTGGCGTCGCCGGCAGTCGTTCCTTCGGCGCGACGGGCAGTGGGTGCGTGTAGATTGAGCCTCAGTGGGAAAACATTGATGAATAGATCCTCGTTCGCGATCGTCGTGATCGCACACATCCTCATGGTGTTCACGGCCCCGGCGTTTGCAGCCGAGCGTTGGAGTGCCGCCGAGGCGAATACCTGGTATCAGAAGCAGCCGTGGCTCGTCGGTAGTAACTACAATCCCGCGTCGGCGATCAATCAGCTCGAAATGTGGCAGGCCGATACGTTCGATCCGGTGGCCATCGACAGGGAGCTCGGTTGGGCGAGTGCGCTCGGCATGAACACCATGCGCGTGTTCTTACACAACTTGCTGTGGGAGCAGGATGCCGCCGGCTTCCAGAAACGCCTCGATGAATTTCTGAAGATCGCCGCCCGCCATCGCATAAAGCCGATGTTCGTGCTGTTCGACAGCGTCTGGGATCCTGAACCGAAACTCGGTCCGCAGCACCCGCCGATTCCGGGCGTGCACAACTCAGGTTGGGTGCAAGCACCGGGCCGCGCGCGCTTGGAAGATGCCTCCGGATATCCGAAGTTGCGGCAGTACGTTGCAGGCGTGGTTGGGGCGTTTGCCAAAGACGAGCGCATTCTCGCGTGGGATGTTTGGAACGAACCCGACAACGACGGTGGTGGCAACTATCCTGGCCACGAGGGCAAGCAGAAGTATGTCGAGCAGTTGTTGCCGCAGGTGTTCGAGTGGGCGCGCAGCCAGAAGCCGATCCAGCCGCTCACCAGCGGTCTATGGCAGCACGACGATTGGTCGCTCGCCAAACTCACTCCCATCGAGAAAATTCAGGTCGAACAGTCGGACGTTATTTCATTTCACGACTACAACTGGCCGGAGATCTTCGATCGTCGTGTTCGCCAGCTGCAGGTTTACGGCCGGCCCCTCTTGTGCACGGAGTATATGGCGCGTGGCAACGGTTCGACCTTCGACGGCACACTACCGTTAGGCAAGCGTTACAACATCGCGATGTACAACTGGGGTTTCGTGGACGGCAAGACGCAGACGCGCTTGCCGTGGGATTCATGGAAGAAGCCGTACACGTTGGATCAGCCGCCGATCTGGTTCCACGAAGTCCTGCGCGCGGATGGATCTCCCTATCGCAAGGCCGAGACGGATCTGATCAAGCGACTCACGACGGCGCCGAAGGGCGTCGTGCCGGCGGAGAAACCCTAGCTCACATATTTGATGAGCAGTTCGCTCAGTCGACGCTTGCGCTCGTCGTAGGGTGGAAACAGCATTTCCAGCGCCGACATCGGTCCGGCGGACATCACTGCGCGTTCGTGAGAGAACGCTTTGAAACCGAAGAAGCCGTGGGCGTTGCCCATGCCGGAGGTGTTGACGCCGCCAAAGGGCAGGTTGTGTTGGGCAAACTGTTGCAAGCACAGATTCACGCACAGGCTGCCTGAGCTGGTGTTGGTTTGGATCGCTTCGACGGTGCGCGAGCTCTTGGTCCACACGTAAAGTGCCAGCGGCTTCGGTGCCGCGTTGATCTCCGCGATCACGGTGTCGAGCGAATGGAATGTGAGAATGGGCAACACCGGGCCGAAGATCTCTTCGCTGCGAATCTGTGCACCTACCGGCACGTTTCTTAGCAATGTCGGTGCGACGTAGCGCGATTCAACGTCGGACGTTCCGCCGCACGCGATCTCGCCGCCGGACAGGACAGCGTCGTCGATGAGATGAGCGAGGCGCTCTGCATGTCGGCGATGAATCATGCGAGGAAAGTCGGGACTGTTCTTGATCGCAGCGTCGTTGTCGCCGTAGCGCTTGGCGATGATGCTGCGACACAGATCGACGAAGCGGCCGGCGACGTCGCGATGCACGTACACGTAGTCCGGAGCGATGCAGGTCTGGCCGGCATTCACCATCTTGCCCCAGATGATATGTTCCGCGGCTCCGCGCAGATCGGCATTCGCATCCACGATTACCGGGGACTTTCCTCCCAGCTCCAGCGTCACCGAGGTGAGATTGCGAGCCGCCGCGGCCATCACGATCTTGCCGACGGCGGGCGAGCCTGTGAAAAAGATGTGATCGAAGGGGAGCGCGAGCAGGGCAGTGGCAGCCTCCGCATCACCCTCCACGACAGCAGCTTCGTCGACCGCAAACACGGCGTCGACGATGTCTTTGACGACGCGATTGGTGTGAGGCGTGAATTCCGATGGCTTGAGGATCGCCGTATTGCCGGCGGCGACGGCGGAGATCAGTGGTCCCAGGGACAGGCTCAGCGGGTAGTTCCAAGGGCTGACGATGAGACAGCGACCCTTGGGCTGATAGATCACTCGGGAGCTCGTGCCAAGCGCCGCCATCGTTGGACTGATTCGATGGGGCTTCATCCATCGCTTTAATTTCGCAATTGCGTGCTTTGCCTCGCCGATCAGCGGCAGCACCTCGGTGAGGTTTGTTTCCGTCGGCGGTTTGCTCAAGTCGTGTTGGGCTGCCTCCAGCAGCGCATCCTTGCGCGCCAGAATGGCATCGAGCAGCTTGTTGAGCTTGAGCCGCCGCTCGGCGGCGGTTGATTGTCTCAACCGCAACGCCGTCGCGGCGTGGGACTCGAACAGCCTGTTGACGGATGCGTCCACTAGCGACTCCATGCTTCAGAACGAGACCGTCGCCTCCACGCCCCACTGGCGCGGCTCCGAGATCGACGCGAACGGTGTACCGAACGTTTCGGTGGTGATGTTGTTGATGCCGGTCACGTACTGATCGTCCAGCACGTTCGTCACGTAAGCCGCGACGCCGAACATGTCGTTCGCGCTGGTCCAGCCGAGTCTCAAGTCGAGACGTTCCGTGGCTTCGCCGACCTCGAAGGCTGCCTGGAGTGCGCACGTACCCTGTCGCTCGGAATCCGAGTTACAACGCGACTTGCCGCGATACGCGAAGCGGCCGGACAGTTCCAGACCGCCCGATGCACCTAACGCCCAACCATAGCTCGCGCCGAGCGCGGCACTGAGATATGGCTCACCGGTCGGTTCGCCTGAGAGATCGAGCGGATCCGTGCCTCGCGTCACCTTGTCTTTGTAGGTCGCGTCGATGAAAGCAACGTTGCCATAGAGTCTGAGCTGGTCTGTGGCACGCCACTGTGCATCGACGTCTATGCCCCACGCTTTCTCGTCGCTGACATCGATCACGTACTGAGGAATGTCTGAGCCCGCGACGTCGTTGGCTAGTGCGATTGCTTGTTTGTTGTTGTAGATGTAGTAGAACGCCGAGGCATTCAGCACCACGCCCGCATCTGGGAACACGCTCTTGATGCCGGTCTCGACGTTCCACACGTCCTCGTTTTCGAACTCCGATCCGACCTCGGTGCTGTTGTAGCCGCCGGCCTTATAGCCCTTGGCGAGCGAACCGAACACCATAACGTTCGGGTCGATCTTGTAGTCCAGCACGAGACGAGGACTCAAATCGTCCCACGAATCCTTTTTCGTCAGGCCGCCGGGCGGCGTGTCCACCTGGAACACGATGTCAGAGAAACGATAGGCCTCGGGCGGAATCGGGAACATCGTAAAGACTCCCGCTTGCTCCAATAACGCGACCAGCCCGTCGAGCTCCGGAGTTTCATGAGGGCCGTTGCTCCACGTGAACTCTTTTTTATCGTGGGTGTAGCGCAGGCCGAAGGTGAGATTGGTCCGGTCGTTCACGTGCCAGATCGCGTCGCCGAACGCGGCGAATGCTTCGAAGTCGCCCTTGTTGTACATCGCTTCTCGCCATGGCAGGCCGAGCATGGGAGCGGCGACGCCGAAGTCTGCGAGGATACTGCTCGTGCCTCCATACAACGGGAACGGAATACCCAGCGCATCGAAGATGCCGAGGTTCACGCCCAGCGTGTCGATGCCATCGGTATATGTGTGCGTGTCGCTGATCTGATCGGCCTTCTCTTTGTAGTAGCTCACGCCGCCGACCCAGTCGATGCGCTCGCTGGCGCCGGAGAACTTGAACTCCTGGTAGAAGCTCTCGTTGTCTTCGATGTTGGCTGTGTCGAAGTAGGTGGCGATCAGGTTGGTGCCGTCCTCGTCCTCGCGATTGACGGTTTCGAACTGGCGCCACGACGTGCTGGAGCGAAAGTCCGCCGCACCGAACGCGTGGTCGATGAACAGGTTCACTTGATCGAGCTGACGCGATTCTTCATTGCCTACCACGTCGTTGAAGACGGGAGCCTTGCGAGGATCGATGTAAGTTGCGGAGTCGGCGGGGAAGGGGATCTGCGTTTGACCCGATTGCACAGGCAGAATGCCGATCGCAGGCCGTGCCAGTTGATCGAGATCGTCGTGATCCCAGGAGAACGTCGCGCTGGTCTCATCCGATAGTTTCCAACGCAGCGCGGCTCGGCCAGCCCAGTTTTCCTCGGGCATCAGGTCTTGGCCCGTGGCCGTATCCTTCATCCAGCCATCGCTCTTGTTATAAACGCCGTTGACGCGCAGCGCGACGCTGTCGCTGATCGGCGTGTTCAGCATTCCTTCGTAATACTGTTTGCCATACTCGCCGACGCGTACGCGCAGTAAGGAGTGGAACTCGTCTTGAGGCTGGCGAGTGATGATGGAGATCGCGCCGGCGGCGCTGTTACGTCCGAACAGGGTGCCTTGCGGTCCCTTCAGTACTTCGATGCGCTCGACGTCGTTGAACGCGAGCAGCGACGCGCCGGAGCGCGCTGCATAAATGCCATCGACATACACACCCACGGCGGGATCGGTGCCGACACCGAAGTCACCCGTTTGAATGCCACGGATTTGATAGCGAGGTTGTGTCGGGCTGCTGTCCGAAACGACCAGTCCCGGCACGAAGCCGTTCAGATCGCCAATGTTCTCTGCTGCGACGTCTTTGAGCAGTGTGCTGTCGACGACCTGCATCGCGATGGGCACGTCCTGCAACGACTGGGTGCGTCGCTGCGCAGTGACCGTCACTTCTTCGATATTGCTATCGTCCGCTGCCTGAGCCAGTGGAAATCCGGATGCCGCTGTCGCCAGCACCGTGGCGACTGCATACGCGAGCTTGTTCTTGCGATTGCTCATGAGCCTTCGTCTCCGTTTGCCTTCGGCCTGCGGCCGTTCTGACCAGTCATTAGTCACCAGTCATCAGTCACTTCGTTCTTAGTTCGTCACTTGCAACATGTATCTGGCGACAGCGAGTCGCGTCTCGGGATCGAGGTAGTCCTGGGGCGGCATTTCGGGATAGTCGTTGCGCTTTTTGGTGGGCTTCGCGATGTAGTCGGCGAGGCCCTGCGGGTTGTCGATGTACAGCGCCTGGATCACCTGCACAGGTGGGCCGATCATCCGACCGTTGTAGGTGTGGCAGCCGGTGCAGATACCGAGGTACACGACTTTGCCGCGTTCACCCGGCTTGATCTCGCGCGGTGGCACGGGCGGCAGCAGATAATTCACCGTGGTGGCGGTGTTGCTGAACTCACATTCGGTGAAGTCGCCGACGCCGACGGTCACATATTGGTGGCGATTGATGATGCAGCTGCCAGGGCTCGGGCCGACGCGTACGATGTCGAGGTTCTTCGCGTTCACCAGGCCCTCGGCGAGCATCAGTGCTTTGGCTTCCGTGACTGTGTCGTAGCCGTTCCCGAGCATCACGTTATCGAGAATCCTCACGCGATCCGAATTCGGCTCCGACTCCGGATCGGCGGTGATGTTTTGCGCATGAGCGTGATCTGTGATGATGACGCCCGACACTTTGTTGTCGGAAATGATGTTGCCTTCGATGACCACATCGTCGGCTGCCATGATCAGGATGCCGGTACCGGCCGGGATGCCGGACACAGTCGAGCCAGGCGCGCCGAAGTTCGCGTGATTGTTGCCAACGACGAAGTTGTTACGGAAGATCACGTCGACGGTATCTTTGATCGGCAGTCCTGGCGTGACGAACGCGAGCAGGCCGCCCGAGTTGTTGTGCACGTAATTGTGTTCGACGATAGCGTGACGGCTGTTCTCGATCTCGATGCCGGCGACGCTGTCGAACACGTCATTGTGCGCGACCAGGATGTTGTCGCTCATGCCGATGTAGATCGCCGCGTCGGCGATTCCCGAAACGACGTTGTGCTCGACGATGCCGTTCTGGCCGAGTTGCGGGAAGATGCCGTAAACGCCGGACTGCGCGATCACGTTGTTGCGGATCTCGAAGTTGTTGCCGGCCTGGCCCATGATGCCGTTGCCTTTGTAGTTGCGGATCTCCAGATTCTCGGCGACGAAGTTGTTGCCCGAATACAGGATGGCGTCGTTGAGTTTCTTCTCGCCGTCGAGCACGGCGCGGCGGCCGGCTTCGATCACGCCGATGATGCGGATATCGTCCTTATCGACGTACACAGTTTCGTGATACGTGCCGGGCATCACGCGAACGATGGTTCCCTTCGGCGCCGCTTTGATCGCCGCCTGGATCGACTCGCCGTCTTTGACGACGACAATATTCGTCGGCGCTGGACCGGCGACCGATGTGATTGTGCCTTTCGCCGCAGCGTCGCCCTGGGCCTTGAAGCCGCCGCTATAGCTGGCTCCTTGCGAGGAAGATGTGATCGTCAGATCCTTTTTGCTGCTGCGGCCGAAGTACGCGCCGGCGCCGAACGCCACGGCGGCGACCAGCAATCCCACAATGAGCCCCTTTTTCATCTTCTATTCTCCTGTCTTGGTGGGCGTCAGACCGGAGGGAACTCGTGCCGGCGGTTGCGGCAGAAAGGTCTCGTCGGTCAGGGCACCCAGAAAATCCACGATCCGATCCACCTCGGTGTCCGTGAGCTTCGGATCCGAGATGTGCCAGTGCAAGTAGAGATGCATGTCCTTGGGCACGGCGTTGCCGCGTCCCTTGTTATAAAACTCCACGACACCGCGCAGATCGGCGAACGCACCGGAATGCGAATAGGGCGCGGTGCGCGCGATGTTACGAAGCGTGGGTACTTTGAATCCTCCCTTGAGCTTCGGACTGCCCAAGATGGTCTCGGCGCCCACATCGAACGGCCGGCCATTCGGTTCCGGCATGCCGATGACAGCAATCTGTTCGTTGGTGAACAACGGCGGCGTGTGGCACTCGGAGCATCGTGCGACGAACGAGCGGAATACATTCAGACCTTCGATCTCACGCTCGGACAGCGCAGCGTCGTAGCCGTGAACGTAGCGGTCATAGCGACTGTTGAGCGACACGAGCGAGGTTTCGAAGGCAGCGAGCGCGGTGAAAACCTGTTGCTCGGTGATCGAGCCGCGCTGACTCGGGAATGTTTCCTGGAACAGGCGACGGTAGTTCGCGTTGCCGTTCAAGCTCGCGAGCAGTCGTGTCGGCGTGTTGCCCATCTCGTGAGGCGAGTAGAGCGGGCCGGTGGCCTGTGCTTCGAGAGAGTTGGCGCGGGCATCCCAGAAGAAGCGCTTCAGGAATGCGACGTTCCATAACGTTGGCGCCGCGCGGCCCGCGTCGTCGCCATGAATGCCAACTGATCGAGCGCGTCCATCGGAAAGGCCGCGCGTGGGATTGTGGCAGCTCGCACAAGATAAGGTGCCATCACCCGAGAGCACCGGATCGAAGAACAGATAACGGCCGAGGTCGATCTGTCGTGGAGTGAAGCCGTCTCGATGCGGCGGCAGGGCAGTGCGTGTGCCACCGAGGCCGCGATTTTCCAGCGAATCGTAGAACTGATAAAGAGTGCGAAGCTCGCACACGTCGGCCGTTGTTTGCTCGAATCCCGGCGGGCAAGTGCTGCTGAGTGTGAAATCGATCGAGGCCGGCCCGGTTGCGCCAGCGGTCCCTGCGGCCGCGATGAGCAACACGAGCGCGCGAATCATTTCGGGCGACCCTGCCGGTGAATGAACGCGATGATGTCGTCGAGATCGTGCTCCGCCGGCAGGGTCTTGGCCATCATGGCCATTTGCCTGCCCGGTGTGTCCTGTGGATCCGTGCCTCGCACTCCGTCGCGGAAGTGCGTGAACTGTCTCTTTATATAAGCTGTGTCGAGACCTGCAAGCCGCGGTGCCTTCAGTGTCGGATTGCCTTCGGCGGTGACGCCATGGCAAGCACCGCACTTGCCTTGATAAAGATTGTTGCCGTTATGGAGGTTGCCGGACGCAGCCGTTGCACTGACCGTTTTTGCCAGATTCGCGACGTAACTTGCGACCTTCGTGACCGCTGCATCGTCGGCGAGCGCGGCCGCGGCCGCTTGCATCTGAGGTCCGAACTCATCGGACTTGTGGGCTCCACGACGCCGGGTTCGAAAATTGCGCAATTGGCGTTCGATGTATGCCGCGTCCTGGCCGGCGATGGCCGGTGCATTGAGCGTCGCGTTGCCTTCGCCTTTGTTGCCGTGACAGACGACGCACGCTGCAAATTGTTTTTCGCCGTCGGCGGCGCAGGCAGTGACACCGTACATCAACACCAAAGTGCCGATGCAGGACGTGAGCGTGATTCCCCGGCGTGAGCGCATCAGTGAGAAAGATGCTGTTGTATGTTGATTGCTGTTGCATAGCGTTCATACCCGACGCACGCGCGGATTGCAATCAAGACGACGTTGTTTCAGCTGGCAGAACGCGCGCTGAAACTGTCGGACAGTCGGGCAGAGGTTAGCGATCCAGCGTCGTCGCATCGAGGCTCGAATCGTAGCGTTGCGCCGAGCGAGCGATGGCGGAGACGCTACGGTTCAGATGTCGGGCAATCTCGGTCAGCGATGCAGTCCGCAGTCGGAGAGCGCGCGCGGCGATGAGTCCGCGAGCGATGGAAAGTGCACGGCTCTGGCACGGCGAGCGGAGGGCTTCCAGCGTTATCTTGTTGGTCCTGCAGATCTCTTCGGTGAGATTTTCGAGCGCGGGATTGCGTGTCGATTGGCCGGCGCGCAGCTTCAGCGACGCGAGGAACGCGTCGTCGCCCAGAATTCTTGGATCGCGGGCATGAGGCTGCAAAGCTTCCGGGTCCGGCGGTTCCCGGACGTGCGATGCGACGAACTGGCGATATGCGTTGCAGGCGAGCGATCGTTGTTCGTGTAACGAGCTCAGCGCATAGGTCGTGACCAACCACGGCCGCGGATTGTGGCCTTGATAGCCGTCCAGATAATCGCGATGACTCGACCACATGTACTCCTGCGGATCCGCGGCGGCTCCGGATCGAACCGGTTCGAGATGAACGGCGCACAGCAAGTCCAGCAGGTGCCGGTCGACGTCGAACAGCAGGACGTCGTGACGGTCTCTGAACAGTCGACCGCACATTGAAGTGGCGTTACGCAGGGCTCGCGCGTAGCGGCTGCTGACCAGTTGCATGAAGTCGCTCACCGGGATGTTGGTGATCTCGACGATCATCCGAACGCGCGTCTCCAGCAAACAGAATGCGTGCACGTTGATGCAGGTTTGCGCCGCGGCCTCGGCAATCATTTGTTCGAATAGCCAGCGCTGCGGCGGCCGGGGGAAAAGATCGCGATCTTGGTAGCTGCGGAGTGTCAGAAAGTACCAGCCGCCGGGGATGTGCAGCCGAGGTAAGCGTGCCATTACTACGAAACTCCTTCTGCGTGCGTCAATGCACTTGGCTATAGAGGAGGGCTGCCACCGCAGCCCTCCAGAAAGAGTTATTGATCCAGGCGAATGCGATAGTTGAGCGCGTTGCCCCAGATCGGCTGGTAGTTGCAATTGGTCGGCTGGAGGCCCCACGACAGGATCGAGCGGGCCTGGCGGGTCGCGCCGCTCATCGGCTGGACCAGCTGGAGGTTCTGGTTGGCGCTGGCAATGACGGCGAACTGCCAGGTCGGCTGCACGCCGAAGATTTCATTGGCCAGATGGACACTATCCACGCCGACGGGCTGCAGGACGCCGTTCTGGTCGGCGACGCAATTCAAAACATATTCGCGGCTGCCGGGCAGCGGCGCGCCGCCGAAGCCGAAGCGCTGCTTGATCTTCACAGGGCAGCCGAACTGCCGGCGCTGAGGATCGTAGCCGCAGCAGCTCATCTCCTCGAAGTACGTGCTGCCGAGTTGCGAAACACGAGCGCCGCACTGACGAGCCGCGACGTGAAATTCCGGTTCGGCCGCTTCCTGCAGACAGAATTTATATTTTTCGTACAGCTTGGCCTGCGCTTCGGCCTGCTCCTGTTCCGGGAGCGTGGCGATCTCGGCCAGTTCCTTGGCAGCCGCTTCTTTGACTTCGGGGCCGCAGACTTGTTGCGCCTGAGCGCTCAACGAAAATCCCAGCATCGCAAGCACAAAGGTGAATAGACCGATGAGTCTGTGCGTCTTCGGTTTCATGACTGAATTGCCTCCTGACGAGTCGTTGGATTGCTTCCTTACCTCAGCCGAAGCGGCTGGGTGAAAACGATCCTAGGGACGGTCGTGGAGGCGAGCCATTGCACCAACGATCCGACGCTCCTGTTTGCAAGATGTCGGAGAACGATGCGCGAGTTGTTGTTAGCTGTTGCCGAACGTCGCGCGCAGCCGGATTTTGTCGATCTTGCCGGTGGAAGCTAGCGGCATGTTCGGTACGCGCACGACAGCGTCGGGAATCCACCAAGAGGCGACGCGACCGCGTAGCGATGCAAGCAGGTCCTGATCGGAAATATCGTGGTCTTCGCGCATTTCTACCAACAGGATGGGGCGCTCGCCCCACTTGTGATCGTTCCGGCCGATCACGGCAGCGAGCGAGACTTGCGGTAATGCGCAGACCACGGCTTCGATTTCTGCCGGATTGATCCATTCGCCGCCGGACTTGATCAGGTCCTTGGCGCGCCCGGTGATCATCAAGTTGCCTTGCTGGTCGATTCGAGCGAGGTCGCCTGTATCGAACCAGCCGTCCGTGGTGATCGCGGCACGCTCTTGCCCGAAATAGCGTTCGATGACTGCAGCTCCACGCACATGCAGACGACCTTCGTGTGCGCGTTGTTCCTGCAATGGAGCGCCGTTCTCATCGGCGAGCATCAGATCCACGCCGAGCGCAGGGCGACCCGATAGTGCCGCGTTACGTACCGAATCGCTCAGCACGCCGAAAGTCCCCACCGGCGAGAGCTCGGTCATGCCCCAGCTCGTTTGTACCATTGCGCCGAGCCGTTTCTCGATGCGCTCCATCAAGGCAGGAGGCATAGGGGCACCGCCGACGAGGATTCGTTGCAGTGACGGCAGCTTGGTGCCGGTGGCTTCAAGGTGATCGCACAGTCCGAGCCAGACCGTCGGTACACCCACAGCGATTGTTACTTTTTCCGACGCGATCAACCGCGCGAGGCTGGCGCCATCGGCGTGACGGCCGGGCAGCACGAGCTTGGCGCCAGCTGCCGGGACTGCAAACGGCAGTCCCCATGCATTCGCATGAAACATCGGTACGACCGGAAGTACCACGTCGGTGCTCTTTACGCCGAGCACGTCGGCCTGAAGTAGGCGCAGCGTGTGCAGGAAGCTGGAGCGGTGAGTGTAGGTGACGCCCTTCGGAGCGCCTGTCGATCCCGAGGTGAAGCAGAGGCCGCTCGGCGAGCATTCGTCGAAGTTGCCCCATTCGATTTCATCGAGATCACCCTCGATCAGTCGTTCGAGCGCCTGCAGTTTGACTGCAGCCGGGCTTTCGACCGTCACGTCGCCGTCGATCACCAAGATGCGTTCCAGGTGAGATGCATCCGCGGCGACCTTCATCGCCAGCGGTAGCAGATCGGCACTCACGATCAAGATCTTTGCGTCCGACTGGCCAATCATCCAAGCCAGCTGCGTCGACGTCAGGCGTGGGTTGAGTGTGTGACACACGGCGCCCATGCCCATGATCGCGTACCACACTTCGACATGCGCCTGACTGTTCCACGCCAACGTCGCGACACGCGATCCGGCCACGACGCCAAAATCGTGTAGTACTCGCGAAACTTTCTGCGCACGTTGACGGAGTAACGAATAGCCGACACGGCGGTTAACGCCGCCCTCACCAGCCGTGACAACTTCCGTCTTGGGATGCCACTTCGCGGCGTGCTCGAGAATTCGGTTCAGCGTGAGTGCAAACGCCTGAATGCTACCGTCGATCACCGGCACTTCTCCTGCGCGGGCGGAAGGGCGGGTGAGGTCACGCCGACGTTCCAGTTCCATGGAATGTTTCCTGCCACGCGGCGACGGCAGACCACTTGTTCGTGCAGCTCATACTGACCCGGCATGAGGTTCGTCGCGACCTGCGGCTTGCCGGCAAAGATCATGTACGCGGCGTCTTTGTTGTGGGCAGGCCAAGCCGGTTGATTGCTCGCGTTCGGCACGCCGCTTCGTGCGAAGGCCGACCAGTAGTCGACCATCGCGTTGGAGAGATCGCGTTCGGTGCTCGTGTCCGGGATCTTGGGCCACAGCGACGTGACGCGATCGATTGTGCCGAACATGTAGGGCACTTCGGCCGCATGGAATGCGTGCATGCCGGCATCGTCGGCGGCGGGGTAACCGTGATCGAAATAATAAAGATAGGTCGGCACACCCAAAGCGGCCTGATTACGGACCAGTCGCTGCGAGGTCCAGGCGAAGAATCCGTCGCGAGCCGCGGCGAGGATGCTCTCCTCGATGTTGGTGGCCGGATAAAGCTTGAGGAATGAGTCCGCAAGCTCTGCATAGTTCTTGCGAATGATCTCCTCATACTGAGGAGGCGAGAACTGCGAGCCGGGAGGCGGCGGCGGATTCAGGATCGTACGCATCGTACGGATTTCGCCGCTGGTGAAGCCGGTCATGAGCGGCACGTGTGCTTGCTCGCCGCGGTCGAACGTTTCGATGAGTTGGCGGGGTAACACGCGTCCGTCGACCACTGCGGTTGAAACAAAACGCGCGTCTCGCGCGAGCGTGGTGAGTTGAGCAGCATCGAGTGCACGCAGATCGGCGATGCTCTTCGCGCCGGCGGCGGTGGCGAGGTAGTCGCCTGCGGTCTCGGCCGAAGGAAAGCCGAACTGCCCGCTCTTGAGCGCGGGAATGTTCATCAGTGACGCGCTTTGCACGATGGCCTTGGCGTACAAGCCATGAGCACGAGGCGAAGCGAGCAAATGCAGAATGGCAAGGCCGCCTGCGGATTCTCCGGCAATCGTGACATTCGCCTGGTCGCCGCCGAACGCGGAGATGTTTCTTTTCACCCAGTGCAGGGCGGCGATCTGATCGAGCAAGCCATAATTGCCCGAGACACCGTCGGATGACTCCGCACTCAGCTCGCGATGCGCGAAGTAACCGAACACACCGAGACGGTAGTTGATCGAGACCACGACGATGCCGCGCTTGGCGAGATTCGCGCCGTCGAACATCGCCTGTTGCGACGAGCCGCGAATCAAATTGCCGCCGTGGATCCACACCAACACCGGCGCACGCTTCGACTCGACCGGTGACCAGATGTTGAGCGACAAACAGTCCTCGCTCATTGCCGGATAGGTTTCGGCGTAGATGCTGCCGGGCGGTGCTGAGGGTTGCTGGCACGCTGGGCCGAAGCGAGTCGCGTCACGCACGTCGCTCCAATCGGGCATCGACGCAGGCGGTTTCCAACGTCGCTCGCCGACCGGCGGCAATGCATAGGGAATGCCTTTGAAAACACGCTGACCTTCGATCAGCGCTCCGCGAACTACACCAGCCGGCGCACGCACGATGGGTTCGGCGGCGGTTGCCGATGGGATCACTTGCATCAGACGCGTCCAGAGTTGCTGGTCGAAATCTTTATCTTCGGCCGCCGCGCCGGTCCGCACCACCACAAGCTTGCGACTCGGCACGATATAGAGACGGCGGTCGAATGCGCCGAGTGCGGCGATTGTGTCGGCGGGAGCTGCAGCGATCAGTGGACCTTCCTTGCGTCCAGTCAACGCACGCACGATGTAAGCGCTGCCGTTGAGCCACCACAGCCGGCCGTAAGCAGGATTGGTGGCCGACGGCGTGAACATCGCCTTGAAGTTGGCTTCGGAAACGATGCGCTTGCCGTCTTTGGCAACACCGCCATTGAGCACCATGAGTCCGAACACCGCGGTGTCGCGTGGCGTAGTGACGAGCCCCGTGTCGTTGCCGACTGAAGCCAACGCGGCGGGGCGCTGACGCCAAGCCGTTTCATTCATCTTCAGCGGTGCCGTCAACCAGTCGCGCGTGATCGCGTCGAGCGACTGATTCGACGCCGCGGCGAGGATGCGTTTGCTCACCGCATAGACGGGAGTGTTGTAGTAAAAGACCGTGCCCGCGGGCGCTTCGTAGCCGAACTTGTCGTTGAGGCCCGAGCTCATCGTCAGCACGTCGACAACTCGAATCTTTGTTTCCTGCTCGGGCGTTGTCTTGGACCAGCCCGTGCCGAGATAAGCGGAGACGGGCTTGTCGATATCGATCAATCCTTTGTCGATGGCGATGGCGACCAGCACCGAGACGAAACTTTTCTGCTGGGAAGCCACGTCTTCGAGCAGCGCGCCTTGTTTGCTTTTCCCGTAGACGAACCGCGAGAACTGGCGGTCGCCCTCTGGCGCGGGCCAGTTCTTTTCGATCAGCACCTTCTGGTCCTGGACGACCAGCAAGCCGGTGCTGTTTTGATTACGAACATAGTCGAGCAGGCGGGTCGTCGCCGCCGATGATTCGCTCGGCGCGGCCGAAACAAACGATGTCGGCGTCGATGAAAGGATCGCAACGCTGACAACGGCCATGAGCATGACCTGGAGGCGCGACCAAGCAGGCATCGTTATCCCCGATTGTTGGCAGCGCGCCGGCCGTGCGCCAGCATGATGCGAGCGACTTCGCCTTGCATGAAGTACAGAATGTCTCGCGCTGCCTGGCTTGCTTCGTTGGCATCGCGCGCCACGAGGGCGGCGCGAACGCGGCGCCAATGTTCGTAAGGCCCGGGGCCGTTCGCATTCAACGCGAGCGCGACGTAGGAGAAGTGAAAGCGCGTCTTACGGCGGATCGACTCGATCATCTTCTGCGCATCGCGACTGGCGGACTCGGCCATCTCGCTGAAAATCGTTTCGCTGATCTCGATGATCTGCTCCGCCGGCTCGCGGGCTGCGGCGGCGCTGAGCAAGCGATCGATATTTCCGAGCATGTGACCAATCGCGGCGTCCGAGGCACGCAAGCACGCGAAGCGGGCAGCGAGGCCGTAGAGCGCCGCACGACACTCATAGAGATCAAACACTTCTTCGGTCGTGGCCGCTAAAACTCGCGCGCCGCGGTTTTCTTCGATCTCGATGAGACCGTCATCGGCCAGCTCTCGAAGGGCGCGTCGAACGATCGAACGTCCGACGCCGAACTCGGTGCACAGCTTCACTTCGCGGAGCCATTCGCCCGGCGCGAGCTCGCTTTTCTGAATCCTCTGCCGAAGCACATGGGCGAGATCGTCCGCGGTCGCCGCCGGAGTACCCGCCTGAGCTTCCATCCGGCTCGGGTCGGTAGCGTCGGGCGCCATCGATTCTTGCTTGCTGATCAAACGATTACCCCCTCACGAAACAGTTTTCGCTGGAACCATCCGGGCTGCCGAGCACGGGTGACATCATAGTCACAACCAACATTGTCGTACAATCACGTTGACATTGTCGACCCATCGAAGGCAGTCTCTACGCGAATTGTTGAACAATCCAGTCGATATTGGCGCTCAATCGACGGGGTGACAGCACCAGCACAGCAAAAACGAGCGCAGTTGTGGGGGATGCATGCTCAGAACTTTTGTCCTGGTCGCCGCGCTGGCGTTCGTCTTTGCGACGCCGGTTTTCGCTCAAACATCGGGCGACGCGCCACAGTCCGGCAACACCAATGCCGAAACGATCGAGGCCGACGTCGTCGTCACGGCGCGCCGGCGCGAAGAAAGTATTCGAGATGTGCCGGGCACGATCTCGGCGGTGACCGCGGATCAACTCGAATCCAAAGGTCCTGTCGCAGGCAGCGGCGATCTGCTCAACACCGTGCCGGGCGTGCGCTTCAACGATGTCGCGAGTGAAAATCTCGCTGAGGTTTCGATTCGCGGCTCGGGCACGCAGCGCGCGACAGGCGCCGATTCGGGCGTCGGTTTGTTTGTTAACGGCGCGTATGCCGGCAGCAGCACGCTCGGCGGGCGCAACTTCAAGACGCTCGATTACTTCGATCTGGAGCGCGTCGAAGTGCTCGAAGGTCCACAAGGTGCGCTGTACGGACGCAATTCCGAGTTCGGTGTGGTGAACATCATCCTCGCCAAACCGAAGTTTCAGGACAGCGGTTACGTCCGCGACCTGTTCACTTTCGATCTGAATCAAAACCGCCTCTCGGGCGTCGTCAACAAAATGCTCAGCGATCAGGTCGCAGTACGCGTCGGAGCCGAGACCTACGGTCAGACCAAGGGCTTCTACTACGATCCCAATCACAACAAATATTACGACAGCACCGACGGCTGGAATGCTCGCGCACAGGTCCGCTATCGCTCTGGGGCGTTAGATGCAACTTTGCTGTTCGATGCGCAGGATCTGAACCTGCCGACATTCGTGAATAGCCTGCAAGTGCCGGGCGGCGGCGTGAACCCGCAGATTCCTCTGGGCTATCAGCAATCGCGTTTCGTGCTCCCTCACACCGGCCAGGATGGAATGCAACAGAAGGTCGAGCGCATGATGCTGCTCGCGAGCTACGACCTGAGCGATGCGGTGAGGCTCGAATCGACGACGATGGCCACGCAGTGGCGATCGAGCCAGCAATATGCCGCGGCCATCGATCTCGCAACAGCAGTCAGCATGCGTCAGCAAGGCGAGATCGGTATCTGGCCGTTTGGCCAGGTCATGACCGACGTGGAGGACCGCACGATCTATCAAGACCTGCACTTCACAGGCACCGCGGCCGACGGCAATGTCACCTGGATCGTCGGCGGGGAAGGGCTCTACCAACGCGACGACTACCAGCTGCTGATTGTTTCTTCGCCGTGCCCTTTCACGCTGGCGGGGAGCTTCTGCACCGGCACGCCGAGCCAGCCGGTGTGTGTGAAGCCGCTGCCCACATCGCCCAACTGTCCGGCGGTGTTCCCGGCGATTTACGGCACCGACAGCAATACCGACCAGAGCATCCGTTCGTACGCGGCGTATGCATCGCTGGAATATTCGATCGGCGACTTCACGCTGGTGGGCGAGGGCCGGTTCACGCACGATAAGAAGGAAGCGACGCAGGGGATCACTGCGCTCTACACCACCACCTATACAAAGGTCCCCACGACCTACGACTTCAGTGCGAACCAGGCCGCATATACGTTCACGGCAAGTTACAAATTAGGCGGCCCGACACTGCTCTACGCGAAGGTTGGTACTGGCTACCGCGCTGGCGGCGTCAACAACGGCACGTTCAATCCCAACGCGCCGAACCCGTTCGTGTTCACTTACGACAACGAGAACACCATCGGCTATGAAACCGGCGTGAAGATGAACCTCACGCGCGACATCTTCTTCCGCCTGTCCGGCTATTGGTCGAGCACCGACGATGCGATCACCAGCCTCAACGACGGCTGTACGCCTACCAACATTTGCGGCACCGGGCAGCAGTTCTTCAACGTCAATGGCGGAACGATCCACGCTCGCGGTGTCGAAGCCGCGATTGATGGGCGATTCCGCACCGGCCCGGGCATGTTGTCGATCGGGCTCAACGCGGCGAAACAAAAAGCGTACTTCGCTGAAGTACCGAACGGCGTCACGGGACTGCCCATCGAAGGATCGACCGTCGCGCAGATTCCTGACTGGACGATGTCCGCGTTGGTCGACTATCGGCAGCCCATCACCGACGACTTCGCCGGCTTCATCAACGTCAGCTATTCCGGTCAGCGCGTCGGCGGACAAGACACGGTGACGGTGGCTACGCCCTTCATCCCGCTTTCCGACTTCGATCTGTTCGGGGCGCGGGCCGGGCTCGACTTTGAGAAAATGCAGTTCGCCTTCTTCGTGCGCAACTTCACCGATGAAGAAGTGCAAGTGCTCAAGTTCACTCAGGCGAACTTCCCGCTCTCGGCGCGTTGGAACAAGCCTCGTACCTACGGTCTCAGCGCCTCTTATCGCTGGTGATCCGACTTGGCCATACAGCAGGCGCCCGCCGATAAACCGAGTATCAAAGTCGCTGCGATGGCGGGTGCGGGCGCCGCCGTCGAGTGGTACGACTTCTTTATCTACGGCACGGCTGCGGCGCTGGTGTTTCCGCAGCTGTTCTTTCCGGCTGGCCTGCCGCCGTTCGTAGCTCAGATCGCAGCGTTCAGCACGTTCGCGGTGGGCTTCATCGCGCGGCCTATCGGCGGGTTGTTGTTCGGACACTTTGGCGACTTGTACGGCCGCAAGCGTGCGCTAGTGCTCGCGATGATGATGATGGGCATCGCAACCACGTTGATCGGGTTGCTGCCAAGCTATGCGACTGCCGGAAGCCTGGCGCCGCTGTTGCTCGTGGTGCTGCGTTTCGTGCAGGGCCTCGCTGTCGGCGGGCAATGGGGCGGGGCAGCGCTGTTGGCAATCGAAAGTGCACCGGCGAATCGGCGAGGGTTCTACGGCAGCTTCGTGCAGATCGGTGTGCCCGTGGGGGTGATATTGGCGAATGCCGTGTTCCTGATCGCGAGTACGCTGATCGATCCGCCAGGCTTTCTCGCCTGGGGTTGGCGAGTTGGTTTCTTGATCAGCGTGGGTCTGGTCTTCATCGGCCTGTACATTCATTGGAATGTTGCCGAGCCGGAGGGTGAGCCGGCGCCGCTGAACAAACCGAGCGAGCCGCCAACAAAATCCTCTCCTTTGTCGAAGGTGTTGCGCGAGCATGGCGGTGTCGTCCTGCTCGCCGGCGGTGCATTCGTCGCCAACAATGTTTGTTTCTACATCGCGATCACGTATGCGGTTGCGTATGGGACGGCGACGGTCGGGATCGCGCGCGAGGTGCTGCTCTTTGCGGTCATGATCGGCAGTGCAGCCATGATTCCCACACTCATTCTGTGCGGCGCCTTGTCGGACCGGTTCGGCCGGCGAGGCATCTTCCTGCTCGGCGCGATCCTGTCGGGGCTCTGGGCCTTCGCAGTGTTCCCGATGATCGAATCCGGATCGCCATTCGCGATCACCACGGCAATCACGCTCGCGCTGATCTTTGTGAGTTTGATGTACGGTCCGCAGGCGGCGCTGTTCGCCGAGTTGTTCCCCAAGGAAGTGCGTTACTCGGGCGCGTCGCTGGGATACCAGATCGGGACGCTGGCCGGCGGCGGCTTCGCGCCGATCATCGCGACGGCACTGTTCGCGCGCTATCAATCGAGCGCGCCGATTTCGATTTATCTTTGTGCGATGTGCGCGGTATCGTTGGTCAGCATTCTGTTGCTGGGAAGGAGATCTCGTGGCGCGCACTGACAGGCGAACTTTTCTCGTGGCGAGCGCGGCGCTTCCGGTGGCCGCTGCGATGGCCAAGCCTTCGCTCGACCTGCAGGCAAAAGTTGCCGCCGATCTCGATAAATACATCGGCTTCGGCATCAAGCAGGCGGGCGGTGCAGGGGACAATGCCTGCGGTCACTGGCTCGCCACGGAGCTGGAGAGTTTGGGCTTCAAGGTCGAGCGGCAGGAGTTTGCGACGCCTTTCTTTGAGCCGACGCGCAGCGAATTAGTCTACGGCGATATCAAGGCGCCGCTCTGGCCGCAGCCCATCGTCGTGCAAACGGAGCCCGACGGCATCACCGGTCCGCTGGTGCGCATCGATTCGAGTGGCAAGGCTGAGGCACCGCTCGACGGCGCGATCGCGTTGGTCGACCTGCCGTTTGGTCGCTGGTCGTCGGCGCTCGCGAAGCCGATTCGTGAGCCGATCACCGCCGCGTTTGCAGCGGGCGCGAAGGCGGCCGTCGTTATCACCAATGGCCCCACCGGCAAAGTCATCGCGTTGAATGCCGATGGTCGCGCGCCGATGTTTAAAGGCCCAGTCGC
>Ga0247784_1000133_pt1 | contig 24253 bp, 18 predicted proteins | sample UWRJL169409R5_FD_179909 | JGI IMG/M metagenome (GOLD analysis project Ga0247784, IMG submission 179909) | Plant litter microbial communities from Arlington Agricultural Research Station in Wisconsin, United States - UWRJ-L169-409R-5 | ecosystem: Environmental > Terrestrial > Plant litter >...
AGAATTGCAATCCGGCGGGTTTTCACACTGCCGTCGCCAGGTCGGGCCAACAACGACAGCGGCGCGGATGTTTTCACTTCCGGCTTGGCGATCTTCGGCACGACCATCGGCATGGGTTGGGGCACTTCGATGCCGAGCCCCTCGGCGACGCCTTCGGCCAGCTCGTTCGCAACATTGGCCAGCATCGAGACCATGCGTTCGCGGATCGCCGGCGTTTGCACGCGCGTCAGCTCAAAACGAAATGCGCGAATGATATGTAGCTTCTCGACCGGCGACTGACTGTTCCAGAACAGTGTCGCTTGCGTGTAGTGTTCGGCGAATTTCTCCGGCTTGCCGCGTACCTTGTCTTCCTGCACTGGCTGAGGAAATGACACGAAGCCGCGCGCGCCAGCTTGAAAGGGACAGCCGCCGCCGAGAGAGTTCGGCTCGTAGGCGACGCGGCCACGATGCAGTGCCTGGCGATGCATGCCGTCGCGCTGATTGTTATGAATCTGCGCCACCGGTGCATTGATGGGAATCTCATGGAAGTTGGGACCGCCCAGGCGAGTGATCTGCGTGTCCACGTACGAATGGATGCGTCCCGCCAGCAGGGGATCGTTGGAGAAGTCTATGCCCGGCACGATGTGCGCGGTACAGAAGGCGACCTGTTCGGTCTCGGCGAAGAAATTATCGGGATTGCGGTTCAAGACCATGCGGCCGATCGGCATCAGGGGCACCAGCTCTTCGGGAATGAGCTTGGTGGCATCGAGCACGTCGAAGCTGAATTTATCCGCCTGCTTCTCGGTGAAGAGCTGTACCGCCAGCTCATATTCGGGATAGGCGCCGGCTTCGATGGCTTCCCACAGATCGCGACGATGGAAGTCGGAATCGGCACCGCTGATCTTGACCGCTTCGTCCCAGTCCAGCGAATGGGTTCCGGCGACCGGATTCCAATGGAACTTGACGAATGTCGATTCGCCGTCCGCGTTGACGAAACGGAAAGTGTGCACGCCGAAGCCTTGCATCATGCGATAGCTGCGGGGGATGGCGCGATCCGACATCACCCACATCAGCATGTGCATGGATTCGGGCATGAGCGAGACGAAGTCCCAGAATGTATCGTGCGCGCTTGCCGCCTGCGGCATGGCGTGATGCGGTTCGGGCTTCACGGCATGGATCACGTCGGGAAACTTCATCGCGTCCTGGATGAAGAACACCGGAATGTTGTTGCCGACCAGATCCCAGTTGCCTTCCTCGGTGTAGAACTTGACCGCGAAGCCACGGACGTCGCGGGCCGTATCGGTCGAGCCGCGCTCGCCAGCTACTGTGGAGAAGCGAACAAACACCGGCGTGCGCTTGCCTTTCTCGGCAAAGATTGACGCACGAGTGTGTTTGCCGAGCGGTTGGTAACATTCGAAGTAGCCATGCGCGCCCGAGCCGCGAGCATGCACGACGCGTTCGGGAATGCGTTCGTGATCGAAGTGCGTAATCTTTTCGCGAAGGATGAAATCCTCCAGCAGCGAGGGACCACGCAGCCCGGCCTTGAGGGAATTTTGATTATCCGCGACCAATACGCCTTGGTTGGTCGTGAGCGGTTGGCCACTGGAATCGACGCGCACGCGATCGAGCGGACCGTTGTTCGGATTGGTGCCGGAGACAGGCTCGCCCTTGCCGACTTTCGCTGACGCGCTTGTTTCGGTGAGCGTGCTTGCAAGTGCGCCTGCGAAGCTCGGCGACTGCGTTTGTCCGGCCGGTGGAGAAGTCGCCTGTTCGGCATCGAACTCGGCTGCCTTGGCGCGATTGTAGGGAAAAGCTGCGGCAAGCTCCGCCGTGGCTGCCGCCTTCTTCGCGAGGATGTCACTCTCCATCGACTTTGCAGCTGCCGGTTTCAACGAAGGGCCGCCGACAGTGGCGCGAGATGAGGATTTCAAGGAATCGGGCACGCTTTTCCCGGCTTTCGACGTTTTGGCCGAGCGCGTCGAAGACTTCGACGAGCGCGTCGCAGTTGGCTTGGGTTTCGCCATGAAACACCTTTGATGTAGTTTGATCGTGGGAGGCAAGAGACAACGTTGGTTGTCTGACGATGTTCCTCACCGACGTAACAGAGTTGTGACAAAGAGCGGATGTTTCTTTATCGAGTCAGCCGCGAAATTTGCTGACAGCGGACCGAGAAATCCCCACGGATTCGACTACTCGGCGGTGACTTCGTAACCGATGTCGGTGCTCAGCGGTATGTGAAATGCGCAGCGTACGCCGCCAGCGGCAAAATCACGTTGCACGCTTGCGTGCAAATCGTGTTCGACCACGCGTTCGATTACATCGCTGCCGAAGCCTCGACGCGTTGGCGCTGAGACGGTTGGTCCGCCGGATTCGCGCCATTCGAGTGAGAGAGTGGGGCAGTCCTCCGAGTGGGTCAGAAACCAACGGACCTCGACCCGGCCTTCGGCAACCGACAGGGCACCGTACTTGGCTGCATTGGTACACAGTTCGTGCACGGCCATCGACAACGTCTGTGCAGCCCGCCGCGTCAGGCAGATGCGAGCTGCGCCCTCGATGCGGATACGATCTTCGTTGCCGGCGCCATAGGCCTCCAATTCCCCTGCAACCAGATCCTTCAGTTCGGCATGGCCCTGTTGATGCAGCCTGAGCAGGTCTTGAACCCGGCTCAATGCGTTGAGGCGGCCGCCGATGATCTGCGCGAACTGTGCCGGAGTTTCGGCACTCTTGACAGTCAGCGAGATGAAGGAGCGGATCACCGCAAGCATGTTCTTGATGCGATGATCCAGCTCAGAGATGAGCAGCATACGGTGATTTTCGGCCAGCTTGCGCTCGCTGAATTCGCGCGCGATGGTCGAGGTGGCGACGATCTTTCCGCCGGAGTTCCGCACGGGAGAGTGGGTGAGCGAGACATCGATCTGCTTGCCGTCTTTGCGAACCCGGTCGATCTCGAAGTGCGCGACCCGTTCGCCGCTCCTGATCTTCTGCAGAATGTCCGGAACATCGTCGCTCTGGTGCGGAGGGATCAAGATCGAGAACGGCTGGCCGATGGCCTCGGCCGCCGTGTAGCCGAAAATCGCCTCGGCGCCGGCATTCCAACTGGTGATCGACCCGTCGAAGCCGTGGCTGATGATCGCGTCTTGCGAGGACTCGACGATCGCGGCGAGGTGTGCACTGGTCTCCTCGTGACGCTTGCGCGCGGAGACATCCAGGAAAGTGACGACGACACCGTCGATCGCGTTGTCGACCGTGCGATACGGCCGCATTCGCATCAGAAAAACCGTCTGGTCTTCGACGGCCTGCACTTCGCGTTCGATGGTGACCAGCGTATGCAGGACTTTGCTCACGTCGTTCCGCAGATCGGAGTAATTGATACGCGTGACCAGGTCCGTGATCGGACGGCCATGATCGCTGTCGCGCAAGTGGAAGAGCTCGGTCATCGCGGGAGTGAAGTACGTGATGTGCAGCTCTTTGTCCAAAAACAGCGTGGCGATCTGCGTACTGTCGAGCAGATTCTTCAAATCGCTGTTGAGTCGCGTCAGGATCTCGTTTTTGTTGTTCAACTCGCCATTGACGATCTGCAGCTCCTCGTTCACCGACTGCATTTCTTCCTTGGCGGTTTCGAGCTCCTCGTTCGAGGACTGCAACTCCTCGTTGACCGACTGATACTCCTCGTTGGCGGATTTGAACTCTTCGTTGGAGGTTTCCAGCTCGTCGATGGTGGCGCGCAATTGCGTCCTGGCGGTTTGCAGTTCATGTTCCAGCGCCAGCACGTCTGGACGCGGACGACCTGGCGATGCCTCGGCCCTCCTGCCCGGAGCCATGACAGGCAGATCCTGGAAAGCAACCACGTACCGCCGGCCATCGGCGCCGCGTTCGTCGGCCAGCGGTTCGACGACGATCTTGATGGAGCGCTGCTCGCCGTCCACATCGATCAGCGGATGTTCGCTCGTGACAGCCGCTTCCGTCTGGTGTGCTCGCTGCAGCGTCGCTCGTACTGCCGGGCGCAGCGCTTTGCGCACGATCGCAAACAGGTTCAGGCTGGCGGTGCCGGGCGTGGGTTCAAGAAAGCGTCCCACTTCTCCGCCGGAGAACCGCAGGATTTCGTGTTGGCGGTCGACCACCACATAGGCCGGCGAATGTTTCTCCATCACGCGGCGGACTTCTGCATCGACGGCATCGCTGCCGCGCGGAGCCATCGTCTTCTCCAGCTCGGTCTTGGGCGTTGCCGGCGTGGCCAGCAGAAAACCGGATGCTGCGACGGAGCTCTCCCGGCGCTCGAAGATGCGATGTTTCTTGTCGATGGTGGCAAACAATTTTGTCTTGCGCGTAATGCTTTCGGACTGTCCCAGGTACAGAAAGCCACCCGTCCGCAATGCATAGTGGAACGTTTGCATCACGCGATCCTGCAGCGCCGGCTCTAGGTAGATCAGCAGGTTTCGGCAGGAGATCAGGTCGAGGCGCGAAAACGGCGGGTCCTTGACGACGCTGTGGCTGGAGAAGATGCACATCTCGCGGATCTCCCGCACCGGACGGTATTCCTCGCCGTCCTCCGAGAACCAGCGTTCGACGCGTTCGCTCGACACGCCTTCCATTTTCTTGTGATAGCGAGCGGAGCGGGCGACAGCGATCGCGGCGTCGTCGACATCGGTGCCGAAGATCTGCGCTTTCAAGGCCAGTCCCTGACGTTCCATGGCCTCCTTGATGAGAATGGCAACCGAATACACCTCTTCTCCGGTGGCGCATGCCGGCACCCACACGCGGATCTGGTCGCCCGGTTGCTTGTGATCCAGCAGCTTTGGAATGACGGCGCTCTCCAGGGCCGCGAACGCATCCGGGTCGCGAAAGAAGTGAGTCACACCGATCAGCAGCTCACGAAACAGCAGTTCGACCTGGCGGGGATCCTGGCGCAGGCGTTCGATGAAATCAGTCACCGTATCGACGCGAAGCACCTGCATCCTGCGCTGGATTCTGCGCAGTAGCGTATTTCGTTTGTATTGGCTGAAGTCATGCCCGGTGCCACTTCGCAGCACGCGGCAGATCGTGGCCAGGTGTTCGGCAACGTCGGCGCGGTTGCTCTGGTCTTCCATCTCGACGGCAATGCTGTTCAGGTGCCGCTGGTAGTCCATGAGCAGCGCCGGCATGTCGGCGACGGCGATGATGTGATCGATGAGTCCCGCCGCTGCTGCGCTCTGAGGCATTCCGCTCATCGCGGTCGCATCGGATTGCGCCTGTGCCAGGCTCAGTCCGCCATGCTCCTTGATCTTCCGCAATCCCAGCGTGCCATCGCTTCCCGTTCCCGAGAGCACGACACAGACGGCGCGTTCACCTCGATCCTCGGCCAGCGAGGCAAATAACGAGTCGATCGGTCGGCGATGCTCGCGGGCCGGCGCGGGCTTCGACACGTGCAGAACTCCGTGCCGGAGCGTAAGCGTGGCATTCGGCGGAATGATGAAGATGTGGTTGGCATCCACGCGCATACCGTCGATGGCCTCGACGATGGGCATTTTGGTGTGCCGGCCGAGCAGCTCCACGAGCATGCTCTTGTGACTCGGATCCAGGTGTTGGACCAGCACGAAAGCCATGCCCGATGCCGTGGGCATGTGGGTGAAAAACGTCGTGAATGCATCGAGGCCACCGGCGGAAGCGCCGATGCCGACCACCAGTTGCGGCGATCGAGAATCCGCGCCGGCTGCGGTTTTTCGGTCGCGGTTCTCCGATGGCTGGCGTGTATCTGCCCCGGTCGTCATGAGACCTCGCTGTTCACTGGCGATGCGTTACATGCCAATGCCACGCGTGCGCGACTTAGGCCGCCGACTCTACTCCATTGGTCCGCCCTCGTTTGGAATATTCCTTACTGCTTTGCATACGCAGGTCGGCGGCGTTGTGGGCCTCGGCCGTCAGCTAATGGACGGTTTTCTGGGGAAAGTTGAGTAAAGTCCAGGTCGATAACTTACTATCCTGGCAACGCCGCACGCATGAGAACTCCATGGCTCTAGTGAAGAAATCCAAGATTCGGGCCGGTACCGCCAGGCTTGCCGTTGCCACTGTGACCCCGGCAGTTTCGACCGTGCAAAAACGCGAAACCAAGCGGACGCCGCGTGTAGCACAGGGAACTCGCATCGACGCGGTGACCGAGCGGGTCGCTGCCGCCACCGAACAGCTGGCCAGCGGACTAACAGAACAAGCCGCGGCGACCAAAGAACTGGGCCGCTCGATGGAGCAAATTGCGGCGGGAGCCGAGGAAGCGGCGGGTGCCTCGCAAGAGCAGTCCGCTGCAATCAAACGAATCGTGGCTGATCTGACCAGCGCCCGAGGTGAGGCGGAAGTGTCGAGCCGGCGCGCCGAGTCGGTTTCACTATCGCTTGCTGAAGCCGCCGCGCAGATTTCTTCATCGGCACGTGCCATCGAGCGCAGCGCTCAACGGCAGGGCGAATCGGTGGTTCTGATCGGCGAGCTCGATCGGCGTGCCAAGGACATCGGTGAGATCACGAGGGTCGTGAGCCGGATTTCCGATCAAACGAATTTGCTGGCATTGAATGCGGCTATCGAAGCGGCGCGTGCGGGTGACCAGGGACGCGGTTTTGCGGTAGTGGCGGATGAGGTGCGCAATCTTGCAGCGACATCCGATAAGAGCGCGCGCGAAGTGCAGGCCCTCACGGAAGCCATCCAAAAGGATGTCGCTGATATCGGTATTGCCTTGAAAACGGCAGCGCAGACGGCTGCGAACGAAGCCAAAGGGGCGATCGGCGTCATCGAGGCGTTCGAGGCACGACGCGAGGATATGGCACAGATCTCCGAAGGCAATCGCGGCATCATGACTGCCGCTCTCGAAGCAGAACGCGCGGCCCTGGAAGCGCAGAAAGGTGCGGAGCAAGTCGCAAGTGCCGCCGAGGAACAAAGCTCTGCTGTCAGCGAGGCGCAGGTCGCGGTGGAGCAGCAGGCAAAATCGCTGAGCCAAGGGCAAGTGGCTTCGCAAAACCTCGCCGCGTTGGCGCAGGAGTTGAGCGGTGGCAAAGCACGCGCATCGGCGGCTGAGCAGATCAGCGCCAGCGCCGAAGAGTTGTCGGCAGCCATTCAGGAACTTTCGAGCGCGTCGACCGAGATCATGGCCTCGGTCGATCAAATCAACCGTGCCTCACAGCTGCAGTCCGCGGCCACTCAACAGACTGCCGCCGCGCTCAATCAAATCGAGAGCAGCGCCAAGGTTGCGCAAAGAAACAGCAAGCTCGCCGTCGAACGTGTTCAAAGCATCGAATCCGCGATCGCCTCCGGCAGCCAGTCGATGGAATCTTTGGTCGGGGGTGTTGGCGCCGCCTTGCGCGACGCTCATTCGAGCATTGCGACGATCAAGCGCCTGGAGACGGTCGGGCGCCGTATCGAAAAGATCGTCGCGGGCATTGCGCTGATCGCCGTTCAAACCAGCATGTTGGCGGTGAGCGGAGCGGTCGAGGCGGCGCGGGCCGGAGATTCGGGTCGCGGGTTCGCCGTCGTTTCGAACGATATTCGAGGCTTGGCCCGGGAAGCCTCCGACAACGTCGAGCGAGCCGCCGATACCGTGCGCGGCATCCTCGATCAGATCGCCACTCTCAAGAACGATCTGGAGCAGATTGTCGCCAACACAGAGATCGAAGTGCAAAACAATCGCGCTGTGTCCGTGTCGCTGCAGAAGATCGCGAAGGACGTCGCGGCACTGGGCGTCGCGAGCAAAACCGTCTCGGAAGGCGCGAGCAGTATTCTCGCTGCGACGACGGAGATGAACAAAGCCAGCCGGCAAATTGCCACCGCGGCGGAGGAAGCGAGTGCGGCGTCACGCGAAGCTTCTACTGCGGCGGCCGAACAATCGAGCGGCGTGGAAGACCTTGCCGCTGCGATCGAAGAAATCGCATCGTTGGCCGACGTCCTCAAACAGCAGCAATCGGCTTGATCGGCATCGTGGCAACGCAAGCCAACAGCGCTTCGAGTCGCTATCTGACTTTTCGAGTCGACGCACAGTTGTATGCGCTTCGATCGGACCAGGTGTCGGAAGTCATTCGAGTCCCCGACGTTGCGCGTGTTCCACAAGCGCCGCCGGCGCTGCTTGGGCTGGCGAACTTGCGAGGCTCGGTTCTGCCAGTAGCGGGCTTGCGTGAACTGCTCAAAAGGCCGGCGACCGCGGATGGTGAGAGTGCACGCGCCATCGTTCTTGATATTGGGGCACCGATCGCTCTGGTGGTCGATTCCGTGGAAACGTTGGAAACGGTGGCTGCGGAGCAGATCGAGACTCGCAAGAAAGAAGTCAGCGCGGCCGGCGCGGAGAAACTGCTCGGAGCGTTCTCGATCGCGCGGAATAACAACGTCGCCAAGATTCTGGATGTCAAAACTTTGCTCGAAGCGGCATTTGCCAACCGCGAGCGCGCCAAGAGACAGGATCGAACAGCTAGCGCGCTGACGAGCGCGCACGTCAGCGGTGCTGAAGATGATCGGGCAGTACTGGTGACATTCGATGTCGCGTCACAGGAGTTCGCGCTGCCACTTGAGGTGGTGCGGGAGATCTTGCCCGTGCCGCCGACGATTGCCTCGGTCGCGCAGTCGGAAGAATTGGTGCTCGGCGTAGTTTCGGTGCGCGACTCATTGTTGCCGCTGATGTCATTGCGCGCCTTGCTTGGCTTTGGCGCGGTGGAAACATCGCGTGAGCGCGAGAAGGTCGTAGTCATCAACATCGCGGGAACCCAGGTTGGCCTGGTCGCAGATGGCGCACGCTCCATCGTTGCGGCAGAACCCGAGAATGTGGAAGTCATTCCTCCCGTGCTGGCAGCTCGCACTGGTGGAGAGTCGCGCATCAAGGCGATCTATCGTGGCGATGCGGGGCGTCGTTTGATCTCCATCCTGGCGCCGGAGCAATTGTTTCGGGAGGACGTCATGCAGAGACTCGCCGCCGCCCATCGCGATCAGAAAACAGATGCAGCGCCGATCGAGGCAGCTCGCGGCGCCGAGCTGATTTTTCTGGTGTTCAAACTGGGCGACGATGAGTTCGGCCTGCCGATCGAGGCGGTGGTGGAAGTCGCGCAGCTGCCGTCGCAAATCACCAAAGTGCCGAAGGCGCCCAAATTTCTCGAAGGCGTCGTCAATCTGCGCGGCGATGTATTGCCGGTCGTCGATCAACGCCGTCGCTTCGACATGCCGGCGCTCGCCAACGCGGAAGGTCGCCGGCTGGTCATCATCAAGACGGATCGTCATCGCGCCGGCCTGATTGTCGACAGCGTTTCCGATGTGTTGCGAACGCATCCGGAGCATGTCGATCGACCCCCCGATCTGACGGACGACATGACGCGACTCATCCGGGGCGTCGTCAATCTGCAAGCATCCGGCCGGATGGTGCTGCTGCTCGATCCGACCGAAGTGCTGACACGTGCGGAGCAGGGCCTGCTGGACAAGTTCCAGGAGGCCGGCAAGCAGGCGAATGCGTGATCAAAGTTCTGGTTGTGGATGACTCGCCGCTGGTTCGCAAGCTGTTCGGTCGTGTACTGACCGAAGAGCCGGGCTTCGAAGTTGCATTCGCGCGCGACGGCGTGGAGGCGCTCGACAAGCTGGAAACTTTCCGACCCGATGTAGTCACGCTCGACGTCAACATGCCGCAGATGAATGGGTTGGACTGTCTCGACCGCATCATGGTGCAGCGGCCCTCGCCGGTTGTGATGGTGTCCTCCGTGACTGAGGCAGGCGCGGATGCGGCCTTGCAGGCATTGCGCCTCGGTGCCGTCGACTTCGTTGCCAAACCGACCGGCGCAGTGTCGCTGCATATCGATACTTTCGCGCCGACGTTTCTGGAGAAGATTCGGGCCGCGGCTGCCGCGAAGCTGCCCGCCAGCAAGCGGCTGCGGGAACGCGTCCAACTCAGGTCGTCGGGCATGCGTCCTGGCAAGGCGCGAAGTGTCGCGCTCGACCAGGACGAGGCCGAAGTCGGAGCTGCCGTTGGCGAGGGCATCGTCCTGGTGGGAACGTCTACTGGCGGTCCCTCCGCGTTGGAAACATTGTTGACCGCTCTGCCTGAGACGTTTGCATGGCCGATTCTAGTCGCCCAGCACATGCCCGCCGGTTTCACGGGAGCATTCGCGAAACGATTGAATGGCGTTTGTGCGCTCGATGTCGTCGAAGCGTCGCGCCCGCTGCGGCTGCAATCAGGTTGTATCTACATCGGTCGGGGTGATGCCGATATTGTGGTATCGCGTCGCCCTGGGGGCCTGGTGGTGATGGCGGCGCCGGCCAGGGCCAACTATCCGTGGCATCCAAGCACGGATCGATTGGTACGCTCTGCGATGGATCTTTTGCCTGCCAGCCAGCTGATCGGCGTGCTGATGACCGGAATGGGAAACGACGGTGCCGAGGCGATGGCGGAGCTGCGCGCCAAAGGCGGAAGAACCATCGCCGAAGCGGAAGAAACCGCGGTGGTCTGGGGAATGCCCGGCGAGTTGGTGAAAGCGGGCGGAGCCGACTTCGTGTTGCCGTTGCCAAGAATTGCCGATCGTCTGTGCAAACTGGTGCCCAACGATGCCGCTGGTTCGTAAGCCAGGTCCCGATACGCCGCCACAGGGCCCGGCCGTTGCCGTCGTACTGCGAGGGCTCGTCAGTACCGATGCGGAGGAACGTTGGACTGCGGCACGAGCCGCACCCGATGTGGCAGGCGCCACTGATGCGTTGATCGCTGCGCTTCGTGCCGAAACCGATGTTCGAGTTCGCGAAGCCATGCTGACGAGTCTGGCTCGCATCAACTCGCGCGAAAGCATCGATGCGATCCTGGCACTACTACGAACAGACGACGCCAGCTCACGCACCGGTGCATTGGATACATTGCGAGCCATGGGCAGCGCGATGCGCGATCACCTGCCTCAGTTGTTGACCGATGCCGATAGCGACGTGCGCGTATTCGGTTGCGAGCTCGCACGGGCCTTGCCTGGACCCGAGGCAACCCGACTGCTTTGTGACTTGTTGGCGCGCGAAGCGGAGGTCAACGTCTGCGGCGCGGCGATCGACGTTCTCTCGGAGATCGGAGAAGCAGAGGCATTGCCGGTCCTGGTCGAATGCGCAGCCCGCTTTCGAGACTCACCGTTCCTGGGGTTCGCCATCAAGGTCGCGACTGATCGAATTGTCGCTCAGTCCACCCCGCATGGCTGAGTTTCCGGCGCTGAGCGAAGATGAATTTCGCAGGCTATGTGAATTTCTGTATCGGCGCACCGGCATGGTTTTCACCGAGGCCAAGCGCTATTACGTCGAGCGCCGTGTGATCGAGCGCATGCTCGAAACCGGCAGCGGCTCGTTCACCAATTATTTCGCACATCTGCGCGCCGATACTCGCGGCGAGATCGAGCAGATCATCAACGCATTCACGGTCAACGAAACCTATTTCTATCGCGAAGACCATCAATTGCAGTGCCTGACCTCGGACCTGCTGGCGCAGCGGGTCCGCAACAAGGCCAAAGGCGATCCGATTCGCATCTGGTCGGCGCCGTGCTCGACCGGCGAGGAGCCCTATTCGATCGCGATGTGGCTGCTGGAGAACTGGTCGCTGGTGGATGACTACGAAATAGAAATCGTCGGTTCGGATATCGACACCGCCGTGCTGGAAGCGGCCCGGCGAGGCGTGTTCGGCAAACGGGCGCTGATGCGCTTGTCGCCGTACCTGGTGACGAAATATTTCTCGCCGATCGCCGGGGACAAATGGCAGATCCTCGAAGACCTGCGCGAGTCCGTACGCTTCGGCGAGGTCAACATCGTGGAGCCGGCCCAAACCCGGCCCTACGGACAGTTCGATGTCATCTTCTGCAGAAACGTGTTGATCTACTTCGACGATACTTCCCGGCGCATCGCCGCGGAGAATCTTTACGAGAATCTGCTGCCGGGCGGCTTCATCTGCCTCGGGCACACCGAGTCGATGAGCCGGATCTCGTCGCTGTTCGAAGTGAGCCGCTTCGCCGACGCCATCGTCTATCAACGGCCCGGCCCTCAGCGACCCAATGTGGGAGGTGCGCGTGAACAGTAACGGCAAAACCATCCTGGTCGTCGAAGATGCGAGCCTGGTGCGGCTTTACTATCGCACGGCGCTGGAGCAGGCCGGTTTCAAGGTAGAGGAGGCGCTCAACGGTCTGGAAGCCATCGAGAAGCTGATGACCACGCCGGTTGACATGCTGGTGGTCGACGTGAACATGCCGCACATGGACGGCTTCAGCTTTCTCGACACGCTGCGCCGGAAAGCACTGCCGCTGTGTTCCATTCCGGCGCTCGTCACCAGTACCGAGAATCGGCAAGTCGATTTCGACGCAGCGCGCGCCGCAGGGGCTAATTTTTATCTGCCCAAGCCGGTCGATCGGGATTTGCTGGTGCACTTCGTCGCGATGTTTTGCGGGATTCCCGCATGAGCGAATTCATCGAGCAATTCATTTTGGAGTCGCGCGAACTGGTCGAGCACGCCAACGCCGCTCTGGTCGCGCTGGAGCGCTCGCCGCAGGACGCCGAACGCGTCGACGAGACGTTCCGTGCAATACATACATTGAAAGGGGGTGCCGCAATCGTCGACTTCTTCGCCATGGAGCGCGCGTTGCACGCCGCCGAGGATGCACTGAGTGCGGTCCGCTCCGGAAAGCGTTCGATGACCATCGGATTGGTGGCTGACTGTTTCGCCTGTCTCGACCAGGTCAGCCGATGGCTCGATACGATGGCGCAATCGGGCGAGTTGCCCGCTGGAGCGGACTCACAAGCGGATACGTTGATCGCGCGCGTTGCCGGTGTCGGTGTTCAGTCCAATGTCCGGCCAGATCGTAGTCACGAGAATCTTCCGTCGCATCTCAGGACAGTCGTGCGCTTTACTGCCCCCTCGGACAGTTTTTTCCGTGGGGAAGATCCGCTGGCGTTGATCGCTGCGTTACCCGGATTGCAGTCGCTGGAGCTTGCTCCGGTCGATCGGTGGCCGGCGCTGGAGGAGCTCGATCCTTTCGAGTGCAGATTGGTCGTTACCGCTTTCAGCTCGGCTTCGGCAGACGATGTCGGTGCGCACTTCCAAGGTCGCGAAGGTGAATGTGAAATCCGCACTCTTCACAGCGACGGGGCCAGCATTCTGACGGAACACGCACGCAAGCTGCTCGAAGCGCAAATTGCATTGCTCGATGAAACACAGGCTGCAACATTCGTGGGGCGCGTCGCGTCCGCAGGCCGGGTCGCCGCAAACGTTTTGCGCTGCTGCCGGCAGGTCGCAGCTGCCGACCTCATTGCACTGGAGACCGAAAGGAGTCTGAGGGAGAACAGCGCGGCGGCGCTGCGAACGGCGATAACCAGAATTCTCACTCCGACGCTGGAGGCCGCTGAGCCGGTCACTGCCGCTGTTTCTCAGACGTCTCAGCTGGAATCGGCTGTGCGCAATCTCAGGGTCGACGCGCAGCGAGTCGACGAATTGGTCCGACTGACCGCCGAGCTCACCGTTGTAAAAAATGCGCTTGGGCACGTCCTGAAATTTGCCGAAGACAACGACAACGCGCCTGTAAAGGTAGTGGCCAATGCGCTCAAGCGGCCGCAGGGCGACCTCGATCATCTCATCGGTGAGTTGCAACGGGCAGTGCTGAGCATTCGTGTTCTGCCATTGCGCTTCGTCTTGCAGCGACTGCCACGGCTGGTGCGGGAGATCTCGGCGACGCTCGACAAGCCGGCGCAGCTGCTCATCGAGGGCGACGACACCGAAGCGGACAAGGCGATCGTCGAAATGCTGTTCGAGCCGTTGCTCCACATCGTGCGCAACGCGCTGGACCATGGGATCGAGGTTCCGAAGATTCGTAGCGAACGTAACAAGCCTGCTGTTGCAACCGTGCGCATTCGATCCTCCCGGCACGGCAGTCACGTGCTGGTCGAGGTCGAAGACGACGGCGGCGGAGTGGATGTCGCGCGTGTAAAAGAGGTAGCAAGGCAGCGAGCAGTGGCGAGCCCCGAAACACTCGATGCGATGTCGGACGAGGAGATCATTCAGCTGGTGTTCGCGGCGGGTTTCTCGACGGCTGCCGAGGTCACAGGACTGTCGGGGCGTGGGGTCGGCATGGATGCAGTCCGCACGGCGGTGGAACGTGTCGGTGGGCGAGTCGTGATGGAGAGTCGGCCGGGCGTCGGGACCGTCGTTAAATTGATGCTGCCGTTCAGTGTGATGCTCACGCGCGTCATGACGGTCGAAGCCGGAGGCCAGATGTTTGGTATCCCGCTGGATGCTGTAGTCGAAACCATCAGTGTTCCGCAGGAAAATATCGCAGGAATAGGCGCGGCACGGGCAATCGTGCGACGAGACCGCACTCTGCCTGTGTTCGAGCTGGCGGGCCTGTTACAAGGCCGGGAGCAGCGGTTCGAGACGGACGAGGCGATCATCGTCGTCGCTACCGTTGCCGGTCAGTTGGGTGGTCTGCGCGTCGACCGTGTAGGAGAACGAATGGAGGTCATGCTCAAACCGCTCGATGGTCTGTTGACGAATCTGCCGGGGATTGCCGGCACCACGATTCTCGGCGACGGCCGCGTGCTGCTTGTGCTAGATTTGGCCGAAGTGCTGCAATGACAGTCACGATTTCCTCCAACGGTACCATCCAGCTGAGCGGATTCTGTCCGGTCGAAGACGCCGAGCTGCTCCTGCAACACCTGCTGTCGGCCCCGCAGGCGGTCGTCGATTGGAGTGCGTGCGAATCAGCTCATAGCGCCGTGATACAGGTGTTGCTGGTCGCCAGGGTCGATCCGCAGGGTGCACCCAAGAGTCCATTTTTGAGAGATCACGTCAGGCCGCTATTGATACGCGCAGGGAGATCGAGCGCTGACGTTTCAGCCGCGTAGCAACTGTGATGAGGGGACTGTGACTCGAAAAGTATTGATCGTCGACGACAGCAAGCTCGCGCGCATGTCGGTGGTGAAGGTCCTCAAGTCGCTGCACCCGGACTACGCCTGCGTGGAGGTTGGCGATGCCAACCAGACGCTTGCGACTGTGCGCCAGGAGGCGCCGGATTTTGTACTGCTGGACTTCAACATGCCCGGCAAAGACGGGTTGACTCTGGCTGCCGAGTTACGTGAGCTGAACCCGAGCATCGGCGTTGCCGTAATCTCGGCCAATCATCAGATTGAAGTCATCGAACGGGCGCGGGCAACCGGCGCCGTATTCATTCGCAAACCCCTGACCGCGGAGTCGCTCGCCAGTTTTCTGGCCGGGGCGGCGGGCCAGGATAAGTTGGCTCAATGACAGCTGCACCCAGCATCGAATTGTCCGAGCTGGAATCGGATGCGCTGACCGAACTGGTCAACCTCGGTGTCAGCAATGCTGCTCTCAGCTTGCGCGAAATGGTGCGCGAAGAAGTCATTCTTTCGGTGCCCAAAGTATCCCTGGTCTCACGCGAAGAGGCCATCGCGGCCCTCGGCGAAAAAGAGCTGTCGCGCCTGGTGGGCGTTCACCAGGATTTCGAGGGAGATATCAATGGCCGGGCGCTGCTCATCTTTCCCGAAACCAAAAGCATCGAGTTGGTTCGCGCCATGGTCGGCGGCGAGTTGTCCGTCGAAGATATGATCGAGCTGGAGCAGGAGGCGCTGGCCGAGACCGGCAATGTCCTGCTCAACGGCTGCCTGGGAACGATCGCCAATCAGCTGGGGCGCAGTCTCAGGATTTCCCTGCCGGAGGTGATCTACGGCGAAGGATCCGATTTTTTCGCGCCCTCGAATGTTTCCAAGGGCAGCGACCGCGTGCTCTTCATTTATATCAACTTCGCTGTCCGGCAACGCAACCTGCAGGGTTACATTGCGATGGTACTGGACATGCCTTCGCTGGTCGTCCTGAAGGAACTGATCGGCTCGTTCATCGAACGAGTCGCCGGTGGCACGGCGTCCGCGTCTTCCGATGTCTGCTAGCGACCGCATCTCCGAGCGCGCAATTCTCGACGCAATCAATGGCGGCCTGATCGTCCTGGATCGGCACGAACGCATCGTCGGTTGGAATGCCTGGATGGCCTCGGCATCCGGAAAAGCGTTCGCCGCAGTCAGCGGCAAATCGATGGCCGAAGTGTTTCCTGCCGCGGACCTCAAACGGCTGCAGGGCGCAGTGAAGGCCGCCCTCACCGCGAACGCATCGACCATCTTGAGTTATTCGCTGCATCCGTCGCTGCTGCCGCTGCAGACTCGATCGGGTCGCACGTTGGTTCACGACGTCACCATTTCGCCGGTGACCGGCGACGGCGGCGAGACCCGCTGCCTGATCTTCATTGCCGATGTGACTATGGTCGCGCACCGCGAGAAGTATCTGCGCGATCGCCAGGATGCCCGCTACAACGCGGTTGTGGGTAGCGCCTCCGACGTCATCATGACGATCGACAGCGATGGGCTGATTCAACTGGCCAACCCGGCCGCGGTTTCGCAGTTTGGATATTCGATCGACGAGCTGGTGGGCAAGCAAGCGGCGGCGTTGTTCGATGTCAGCAGCGATTGGTCGTCCATCTGGCAGGCGGCCATCGACGGCGTGATTTCGCGTCAGTCGCGGGAACTGATCGCGATTCGCAAGGACGGTTCTTCAAGTTACTTGGAAGCGTCGACCGCGCGCTGGATGGTTGGCTCGCGTGCGTCCGTGACGGTAATTCTGCGGGATATCAACGAGCGCAAAGCCATCGATGCGGCACTTCGCGAAAGCGAGGAGGCGGCGCGTGCTGCCGCGAGGGCCCTGGCTGATCTCAATCAGACGCTCGAACAACGCGTGCAGGATCGCACGGCGCAGCTGATGAAGGCGGAGCAGGCTCTACGCCAGAGCCAGAAGATGGAGGCGATCGGCCAACTCACCGGCGGTATCGCTCATGACTTCAACAATCTCCTGCAAGGGATCATCGGCGCATTGCATGTGATCGGCAAGCGGATTGCGGCGGGCCGTATCGGTGAAGTCGATCGCTTCTTGACCGGAGCGCTGGAGTCCGCGAATCGAGCGGCGTCCTTGACCCATCGCCTGCTGGCATTCGCGCGCCAGCAGCCCGTCGATCCGAGGCCGCTCGATGAAAACGATTTGATCTCATCGGTGGAGGAGTTGCTGCGTCGGACTATCGGCGAAACTCTGCAGCTGAATTTTGTTCCGGCAGCGGATCTGTGGCTGGTTCGCTGTGACGGCAATCAATTGGAGAACGCCATTCTGAATCTGGCCATCAACGCGCGCGACGCAATGCCAAGCGGCGGTACGTTGACCCTCGAAACGTCCAATCGGACGCTGGACGTCGAGGAAGCCAGGGCTCGCGACGTTCGGCCTGGCGAGTACGTTCGACTGCTGATCACCGATACCGGTTCGGGCATGTCGCCGGAAATTCAGGCGCGTATCTTCGATCCGTTCTTCACGACCAAGGCGATCGGCAAAGGGACTGGCCTCGGCCTGTCGATGGTGTATGGATTCGTGCGACAGTCGGATGGATCGATCAAGGTCGATAGCGCGCTCGGCCGCGGCACGTCGATCGAGATTTGTTTGCCCCGGTATCGCGGCGAGCTTGAGCCGGAGTTGACCGACGAGATTCACGGGCGGGACAAACGCGCCAGGAGCGAGGAAGTCGTGCTGGTCGTGGAGGACGAAAGCATCGTTCGCCTACTCGTTGTCGATGTTTTGCAGGATCTTGGATACCACGCGCTGGAGGCACAAAACGGCGCGGCGGCGCTACGTATCCTGCAATCCCATCAGCGTATCGATCTTCTGGTCGCGGACCTCGGCCTTCCCGATATCAATGGGCGTCAGCTGGCCGATGTCGGCATCGCGAGGCGCAAGGGGCTCAAGGTTCTGTTCATGACCGGTTACGCGGAGCAAGCCGCGGGTAGCTCGTTTCTCACAAACGGCATGGAAATCATCATGAAGCCGTTCAACATGGATGCGCTGGCATCGCGAATTCGCGAAATGATCGAAGGGTGACCGCCGCGCGGGTGGCCACGAGGGAACAGACGGCCCGGCAAGGGACTACAGCATCACACCGCGCTACTTAGTCTTCGTACCGTCCAGCTCGATGGGCAATACGGTTGAGAGCGTGACTCAAGAATCGAACGTCAGCTCGCAACCCCTCCATGGCATCGGCAATCCTTTCAAGCGCGCGGGTCTGACGGGCTTGCTCCCTCGCGATCTCTGGCGAAGCGGCCGGTTCTTCGGCAGCTTTCTTGGCAGTGAGCATAGCGAGACTCCGCTAGTCTTGGGAAAGACTAACGCGCCGTCGAGCGCATTAGGTCCGCGGTGACCGCCAAGTGCGAAGTCATACAATACGAGTTGCGTCATCCCTCCGGAATCGTTTGGTGGAGATGGAAACGTTCGTGCGCGTGGTCGAGGCAGGCTCGTGCGGGGAAATTGCAATCAATGAGCGCTGGGTTGTTTGTGAGACTTGGTGTCGACGAGGCAGATTCTCTGGCCTTCCGCATTACGAATATAAATGCTCCAGTGCGTGAAGATCGCCACCGCTGTCGCCGACAGCTCGGTCACTTCTCCTTCGACAATGTCCACCACCAGCGGTTGCTTGTTTGTTGCTTGCGCGACTACCAGCAGCTGTCGCGCGCCGTGCACGAGCAAGTCACCTGGCTCGGGCGCGGACTGCTCACGGACATCGGTGCGGACTTGCTCATACAGATTGGGCTCCACGGTAAAGTTTCGCCCGAGATCCAGGACCAGACGCCCGGGCTTCTGGCCGGCCGACAGCTCGGTCCGTACTGCTCGTAGGGCACCGCGGTCGGCCCGGAACGACACGAAGCGGGGCGCCGCCGTGTCCTTGGCATATTTAACTGCGACGGCGAAATGTTGTTCGGCATCGGCTTCACTGGATCCGATGAGCAGCAGCGATCCCAGGGGGACTTCGGCCAGCTGCATGTGAGTCAATTGAATGGCACTCATGGAAAACCTCCAGACTACTTCAGGCGGATCCGTTGCGAATGTTCTGCATAACGTCTGCTCACATCGAACTTGTCACTGAGGCCGACTCATCTTCGATGATCACCTCGACGCGGCGAAGCGGTTGTTGCCGGATGGCGGAGTCCTCCTCGTGCAACGGCGCCTGGCCGCGCGCCGGTGCAGTCACGCGATTCGGGGCGATATCACGTTGAAGGAGATAGGCCTTTACCGCGTCGGCACGACGCTTGGACAGCGCTTGGTCATATCTATAATCGCCCGTGCCCGCATAGCCAGCGATCTCCACGGAGCGTCGTGGATGCTGCTTGAGAAAACTGGCCAAGGCATCGAGCCGGCGATGGCCGCTGCTGCTCAAGACGGTGTTGTTGGTGGTGAACTCCACGTCATCCAAGGTCAGTAACAAGCCACGGTCGACAGCTTCCGCCTCCAGCCGATCCATCTGTACGCGCAGCTCATGCGCGTTACGTTGGGCGTCGGCATTCGCATCGCGCCGCTCTTCCAGCTTTTGTTTCTGTGCGCTGGCGTCGATCTGGGCCGCTGCAACGGTGGCCGATGCACCGGTCGCGAGCAGTAGTGCGATTGCCAGAGCGGGGGCAGTGATGGAAGGTGGTCGCGAATGGCGGTCGAGCGAGGGCAAGGGCTTCTCCAATTTCCAGATCGAAGCGCGACAGTGCGCCAGGTTCAGATCGGCGTCGGTGCGGTAGCGAACCTTGCGCTTATGTTCGTTGGCGTACGGATGCCTGTCTGCGCGAACCGCATACTCCGACCTTGTTTGTCAGGAGCATGGAATGAACCGTCATTTGATCCCGGTGATGTCACGCACAGCTGCAATCGCGCCGGCGGCACTGCTGATGCTGCTCGCGTCATTGGCGTCACAAGCGGCGGAAACTTTCCCTGCCAATGCCGTTGCAAGCCGCTATGGAGCGGGTTGGGAATGCGTGAGCGGCTTTCAGAGAATGGGCGATCGATGCGCGCGTGTCGTCGTGCCGGCCAATGCCTACCTCGATTCGTCAGGGGATCGATGGCGATGCAACCGAGGCTATGTGAGAACCAACGAAGCCTGCGAGGCAGTTAACGTGCCGCGGAATGCATACATGGATGATTCGTTCGGCAGCGGCTGGCGATGCGATCGCGGTTATCGAGAGGCGCAGGGTCGATGCGAGGCGGTGGAGATCCCCAGCAACGCGCACTCGGTCGACTCGTCATACGGTCAAGGTTGGGAGTGCGATCGTGGCTTCCAGCCAGCTGAGAAGGCGTGCATTGCCATCAACGTACCGGCGAACGCGTTCCTGTCGCGCTCCGGACGCAGCTGGGAATGCGAACGAGGGTTCCGTCGGGAGGAAGCTACCTGCATCGCTGTCTCGGTCCCGCCGAATGCTCACCTGGAGTACACCGGCGACGCATGGAAATGCGATCGGGGCTTTCATAGCCACGGTTCCGGCTGCACCAAAGACGATTGAGAATTTAAAGAGGGTACCGTGAGCAAAGGTCAGGATCGAAAGAAAGAGCAGAGAAAAAAGCCGACGAAAACGCTCGACGAGAAGCGTGCGGCGAAGAAAGTCAAAAAGGCGGAGCGTGCGATGCGCGTCGTCTTCTGAACCGGCGGCCAAAGTCGGAGCGCGATTGCGCTCCGACTGTCTATCTAGCTTAACGCGTCGAAATAGTCGGACGACGACTCGTGGGCACCGCCGCCGCGCGCGAGCCATCTGTCTCTTGGTCGGTGCTCTGACCGAGTGTATCGCTGGGTCCTCGCGTGACCTCGCCAGTGAATGCACCAGTAGCTACCGCTTCAGATCCCCGTGATTCCTTGGGAACGCCGGCTTCGCCGGTGGAGCTCACATCCGTGGCGCCCATATCTTCCAGAGCGTCCTTGGCGCGTGAACGTTCCGCGCTGTCCTCGGTGTGCACCGAGATCAGAATATTGCCCGCTTGCACCTTCCCTTCATACTGCTTGGCCTCCAGCTCAGGAATGCCAAGGCCGATCAATGCGCCAATGAGACCACCCGTTGCGCCGCCAATCGCCGCGCCACTGAGGGCCCCCATGATTGGGCCGGCCGCGATGAGAGGTCCAACGCCGGGAATCGCCAGCGCGCCGATACCCGCCAACAAGCCCAGGGTGCCACCGACGCCCATGCCGGCGAGTCCGCCGGTCGTCGCGCCTTCGGGAGCTTTGGTGTTCTTCTCATGAGCAAAGTCGCGTGTGCCGGCTTTGTCGGGAAAAAGCACCGAGATATCGCCGCTGGAAAAACCCGCGGCTTGAAGTTTGGAGACAATGGATTCGGCTTGCTCGTAAGTGTCGGCAATGCCGTAGACTGCGTTCTTCATGATGATTTCCTCAATGATTTAACAAGAATCGGGTTCGGAGCGAATTCAGCGGGCCACCGAAATTTCGTTGCGCACCTGTTTGCCGGTCGCCGATTGGGTGGCTAGCGATTCGATACGTTTCTTCTCGTCGGCGCTTTCCACCGAACCGCGCAGTGTTACGACATTTCCGTTCGTAACTATCTTGACGTTGTGCGCCGACGTGGACAGTGAGCTGTCGGCCAGCACGGCTTTGCGAATGCCGGCGGTCACTGCAATCGCATCTTTATCGTTCGATTGATCGAAGGGGGTGGTCGAATCCGGGTTCCGGTCGGTGGCGTTCGCCTTGGTGTTGTCGGCGTCGCGTCGAGTGGCGGAGTCAACAGTCTGCGCGTTGACCGCGCTCACCGCGAAAATCCCGGTCAGCAGCGCAGCCGAAAACAAGAATGATGTGTGCATGGGGAAGATCCTGCGGATGGCTGAGATCGAATGACCGCATGGATACCTCCGTGCCAACGCAACGGCCATGAAATAGTGAAGTTCCGGCTTGCCGAAGATCCTACGAAGCTTCCAGATCAGATCGCGCGCGCGACTCGGCGAACTGTCGTGGGTTTGATGTCAGGTGTGTCGGTGGGTGTTCCGAGCTGGCTGGCTGAAAGCTGCTTCAAGGGCGCGTACTGTCACCGGCTTCACCAGATGTGATTCAAACCCAGCCTCATGGGACCTCGCTCGATCCTCGGCCAAGCCGTAACCCGTCACCGCGATGAGTCGCGCCCGAGGGATGAGCGTGCTCATTCTTCTTGCGATCTCATAGCCATCCATTTCCGGCAACCCGATGTCCAGAAGAACAAAGTCGGGATCGAAGGTCGGCGCGAGCTTGAGTGCATCGACACCGGAGTGCGCTACTGCGGTCGCGTGCCCATCGAGGCGCAGGATCAGATCGAGCGATTGAGCGGCGTCCTGATTGTCATCGACGATCATCACCCGATGCGTCGATCTTTCTGGGGCGACGAGCGTATCGAGCGCAGCTTCTGGAGCCCGAGAGCGGGGCAAGCGAATCGTGAATGTCGCACCTCTGTTGATGCCGAGGCTTGACGCCTCGATCGATCCGCCATGCATTTCGATCAGCTTGCGGGACAGCGATAGTCCGATGCCCAGGCCGCCCTGGGAGCGGTCGAGTGAGCGGTCGCCTTGAACGAACAGATCGAAGATGTGCGGCAGCAGGTCTGGAGCGATGCCTTGTCCGGTATCGCGAATTTCCAAAACGACTGTCGAGTCATCCGCCTGCAGCTGCAGACAAATATCTCCGCCCGAGGGCGTGTACTTGGCGGCATTGATGAGCAGATTGGCAATGCACTGCGCGAGTCTCACGGAATCGCCGACGACCCAGTGCGCTTCGGGCCCTCGCATCGTCGTCAGTCGATGGTGTTTCGCTTGAATGACCGGCTGCGCCGTCTCCAGCGCTACGTCGATACATGCGTCGAGGGCGACTCGCTCGCGATGGATTTCTATATGTCCCTGCGTGATGCGAGCCACGTCGAGTAGATCGTCGAGCAGTTTGCTCATCTGCCAGATCTGTCGGTCGATCACGCCGAGCAGGTTTTGTTCCTGACCACGCGATTGCACGAGGCGTGACAGCGCCTGCGCCGCGTTGTTGATGGCGGCGGCGGGATTGCGCAACTCGTGGCTCAGCATGGCCAGAAATTCGTCTTTGCGTCGGCTGGCGTCCGTCAATGCAAGCTGGCTTTCCTGTAGCAGGGTTTGAGCTGTGACTCGCTCCGTGATGTCCTGAACGGTGCCGACGAGCCGCACGGGTTCGTCATTGTCGTAATACACTCTGCCAGTGGCCTCGATCCAACGCGTGCTCGCCGTCACCCGATTGATGACGCGATAAGTGGCGAGATACTGGCCATCGCCAGTGCGATCGAGCGCCTTTGCGACCGCTGCTTGCGTGTGTGCAAGATCGTCTGGATGGATGCCGGCGGCGAAAACCTCGTACGTGATGAGCTCGTCGTGTGTCGCGCCCCAGATCTCACGAGTTCGCTGGTCCCACATGATGGTGTTTGAACGGATATTCCAATCGTGGATACCGATCGAGGCGGCGGCCTGCGCCAGCATGAGTCGTTCGCGGCTGTCAGCCAAAGCGGTCGCGACTGCGCGCTGTTCGGTGATATCGGTGGCAGTGCTTATGACGCTCTCGTCGCCGACGGGGAAGAGCGTGACCAACAAGTTCTTGCCTTTGAACTGGATCTCGTAGCGCTGGGCCTGGCGCGTAGCGAGCACCTCGGCGCACATCTTGATCAGAGCCTGCGCTCGATCCTGGGGTATGACTTCGGTGAGGAGACGGCCTAACAGCTCGCTGCGAGTGAGGCCCAATATCTGCAGCGTCAGCGAATTTGCGTTTCGATAGCGCCAGTCGATGACCGGGCCGTTGGTATCGCGTACAGCTTCCAGCAAGGTGACGAGCTCGGTGGGATGCTCGAACATCGCATGCAGCATGGCGTCACGCTCGGCGACCGCTTGTCCACGGTGGCTTTCCAGTTCGGCCTGCGCCTTGTTCAAGGCGAAGTTCATTGATTGCAGAATGCGTCGTCGCTGATGGAGCTCAATCAGGACGGCGACTTTGGAGCGAAGGATCTCGGGAACGACGGGCAGCGGAATGTAATCGATGGCGCCGACCTCATATCCCTTCAGCTGGTCGAGTTCCGAGATCGCCACGCCAGTCACGAAAATGATCGGAATGCGCTCCATCCTCGGGTGTCCACGAATGAGGCGCGCGGTCTCGAAGCCGTCCATTTCAGGCATGTTCACATCGAGCAGGATCGCGGCGAACTCTTTGCTGAGCAGGTGCTTCAATGCCTCCGTGCCCGAGAGCGCCCGAACGCACTCAACACCGAGATTCGACAGCACCGCCTCGTACGAGAGCAGTCGCGCCGGTTGGTCATCGACTAACAGGATGCTCGGCGTCTGTTCAGCAGATTCGCAGGATTGCGCGAGGACAGGAGGTTCCTGCCTTGACAGTTCGAAAGTCGATTCCATGGGGACCGATGCTGTGCTGGCCCGGATGCCTGGTTGTTCGCTGTGGCCGGAGTCCCA
>Ga0247784_1000134_pt1 | contig 24234 bp, 18 predicted proteins | sample UWRJL169409R5_FD_179909 | JGI IMG/M metagenome (GOLD analysis project Ga0247784, IMG submission 179909) | Plant litter microbial communities from Arlington Agricultural Research Station in Wisconsin, United States - UWRJ-L169-409R-5 | ecosystem: Environmental > Terrestrial > Plant litter >...
CGCGAGCCCAGCCTTCTGGCCATCCGTCATCGCGCCGACGGCCAAGCGTGTGGTGATCTGCGATGTTTTCCCGTGAAGGACCTGAGTCACTGTGTTGCGTGCGTTGACGAAGTTCGCCGCCGGCAGAGCCTTCAGTCTCAAGAAGCCCCGACGCTCGTTCAAGCTCCAATGTGTGCTAACGGGGTTGTGATTCCACTCCCACTGCACGCCCAGCTGTTTGCCGTCGAACTCATCGGATGTTTGCGGAGACACGGGTGGGAATGTGCCGCCCACGTTGGGCATTGCATGCGACATGACCGGTTGACCATTTGGCGCTCCCAGCAACAGCTCCCCCATGATCGGCCAGTCGTCCTGCCAGCGCACGGGTTGCAAATGGACGATGCGTCCGTACGCGCCGGTGCTGTTGAAGTGCAGAAACCAGCCTTCGCCCGACGGTGTTTCAACGTAGCCGCCTTGATGCGGTCCTTGAATGTCGGTCTCGCCTTTGGAGAGCACCGTTTTCCATTCGTACGGGCCGTAAATGTTTCTGGAGCGAAACACCGCTTGCGGCCCGGTGCCCACGCCGCCGTAAGGCGCGAAAATATAGTAATAGCCGTTGCGTTTGAGCAGCTTCGGCCCTTCGAGAATCGGCAAACGTTCTTTATCCTCGACGATCACTTTGCCTTCGTCGAGGACCTTGGTGCCGTCGGCGCTCATCTTGCGCAGAACCAGCGGTCCCGCACCGACGCGCGAGTGCACTAGATACGCAGTGCCGTCGTCGTCCCAGAAGGGGCAGGGATCTTCGAGGTTGGGTGAATCGATGACTCTAGTTACTTTGGACCACGGTCCCTCGGCTCGTTTCGCGGTCGCCATGAAGACGCCTTCGGAAGGCGTGGCGAAATAAACATAGAAGCGACCCTGGTGATATCGGATCGACGGTGCCCAGACGCCCGACGCGTAGCGATGGCCTGAGTCGGTCCGGAAAGGAATGCGTTCAGTGGCGTCATCGAACTCGACTGGGCCCGGCAAGTCGTAACTGGGATGGAAATTCAGCCGTGGCAGCACGTGACCGACAAGGGTCCAGTGCACGAGATCCTGTGACTTCAGCACCGGCACGCCGGGCGAGAAATGAAACGACGACGCCACCATGTAGTAGCTGTCGCCGACGCGGATCGCATCCGGATCGGAGTAATCCGAATGAAGAACGGGGTTGTGGTACTGAGCGGGCGAGTCGGCGGCGAGCGTCGTGCTCGCCGCGAGGGCGAGCACGACCGAGGCAACGATGCCTGGGATCATAACGTTCGGACGGTCATGCCGATGAACAGGGTGCGGCCATTGTAATCGTAGGTCGCGGGCCAGGTGTTGGCCCGGATCTGCGCGCTGCCGACCACCGGCGGATCGTCGTCGCCGAGATTGTTGATGCCGCCGAAGAACTCGACGTGATCGCCCAGGTCGTACGCGAACGAGAAGTCCAGATAGTTCTGCGCATCCAGCTTCGGATTCACCAGGTCCGCATAGGTCGGCGTGGTGGCGCCGGAGCGTAGCGGCAGCAGATATCTATCGACCGTCACATCGTCGATATAGCGATGGCGCAGGCTCAGGCTCAGCGCGCCGGTGGTCCACGTGAGACGAGTCACACCCTTGAGCTCGGGGATGGGCTCGCCGCAGGTGGTGCCGTAGGCGCCGACGCAGCGGTTTTTCACGTTCGGGAACGCCTGCACCGGCGTCAACGTGAACTCCTTGGTCTTGGTCCACGAGCTACTGACGTTGAAGGTGCTGCCGTTGCCGAACAAGCCCCAGCCGATGTCCCAACTGTAGCGCGCTTGCAGGTCGAAGCCGTTTGTTTCCAGCGCGCCGGTGTTGGCCTGGCGAATCTCGGCATAGAAGGGCACGCTGATTTCGCCCGTCACCGGGTTGCGATTGATGGCCTGGCAGAACTCGCTGTTGATGTCCTGGATCACGTTGAAGCACAAGTTCAGCGTGTTGTTCAGGCCGCCGCCGAGCTGCGCGATCGCGCCGTTCAATGTGATGTCGAAGTAGTCGAGTGTCACGGCGAGACGCGGAACGATCGACGGTGTCAGCACGACGCCGAACGTGCGAGTGTCGGACTCTTCTTCACCGACGTTTGGATTGCCGCCGAACAACGCAGGAATGATGGTGTTCGGCTGCACGCCTGCACCGAACACCGCCGATGCCGGCACGCCGCTCGCGACACACAGTGCGCGAACTGCATCGCTGCGCTGAGAGATGGGCTGCTTGTCGGAGCATGGATCAGTTGCTGGCTCGACGCTCTGACGCAGGCCGCCGAACAGATCTGCAACGTTCGGAGCACGAATCGCGCGTTGGAATTGGCCGCGGAACGCAACGTCTTCGTTGACGCGCCAGTCCAATCCATACAAGTACGTCGATACCTTGCCCACGCCTTCCAGATCGTAGTCGGAGCGACGGATCGCGCCGTTCGCCGCGAGGCTTTGGACGAACGGCAGGTCGCCGACGATCGGCACGCGCACTTCCGCGAACAGTTCCTTCGCCGTCACGTCGCCTTCGGTCGGCAAGCCGGGATTGAAGCCCACAACATCGCCCGAGCGCAGGAACTCGTCGGGCACGAACTCCGAAGACGCATATCGCCATTCGGCGCCAATCGAGAATCCGACCGGTCCTGCAGGCAGATCGAATGCTTGACCCGCCAATGTAGCGGCTGCGACCTGCAGCTCTGCTTCGGTCACGTTGGTTGCGCCGATGGCGACGGCGTTCACGGCGTCGTCGGAAATGTTTTGTCCGAAGATGTTGAGCAACGGCGCCGCGCCGCCGCTGGAAAGCAGTGCCGTCTGGAAACGGCTGCGAGAGACGTTGCCCGATTGCCGGCTCGTTTCCTCGGTCCGCGCGAACGTGTAGTAGACATCGTAGTTCAGCTCACGAAGGAAGCTCTCGGACACATCGCCGAGATCGCCGCGCACGCCAAGCGCCATGCGCCAGACATTGCGATCGGAAATGTTCTCGCGCAAACCCACTTCGACCAGGCGTCGGCCGACGTTGATCACTGCGAGGCCGTCGTTCGGATTGTTCACACGCGAGCTCGAACCGGTCGTCACCGTCGTCGCTCCGGTCTCCGCGATATCCAGCTGACGCAGCACTTCCTGCATCTGGGTCGAGAGATACGGATTGTTGGTGTTGAACAGGAATGGCCCGCTGATGTTGGTAGGGGCGAGCTGCTGATCGACGCGGTTGTTGCTGAAGTGGAACTCCAGATAACCGGTCGCTTTCTCGTTGAAGTCGTAGTGGCTGAATGCATTCACCATCCAGCGTTCCTGCGGCACTTGCAGATAGTTGTCCGGGCCGAGGTTGAAATCGTCTTGTGGCGTCACTGCCGGACGCACGGTCGTGCCCGCATCGTTGAAGGTGAAACCGCGCGAGCCCATGCCGTTCAAACCTGCGGCACTCAACGCTGCATTCAAGCCGGGATTCGACTGCGCCGATCCAAACAACGGCACGCCGGTGAAGCGACCATTGGGAATATCGCCGCTACCGCCCGCGATCAGGCCCGGCACACCGCCAGCGGCTCGGCAGTTCGAACCTGCAGGGATGGTGACGGGCACACCGGGTTGAGTGCTGCTGGCAGAGGCGGGGGTGACGCAACCGTCGGAGAGCGAGAAGAACGCCCATTCGCCGCGCTCGCCGCGAGTGATAGAGCCGCGATTCATGTAGTTCACCGAAACCACAGCGTTGCCGCGGCCTTCGGCGAAGTTGCCACCGATAGTGAGATCGACGTTGTAAGTCGGCGTGTCGGTCGGGCTGTCGTAACTGGTTTGCGCCGTCGCTTCCACCCCTTCGAAATCGTCACGCATGATGAAGTTCACGACGCCGGTGATCGCGTCCGATCCATACACGGCCGACGAGCCACCGGTGACGACTTCAGTCCGCTCGATCAGTGCAGTGGGAATCGTGTTGAGGTCGGTGACTTGCTCCGGTCCGTAAATCGCGAAGCGCCGTCCATTCACCAACACCAGGTTGCGTGAAGCGCCGAAGCCGCGAAGATTCACATCGGCTGTGCCGCCCGGCACCGTGTTTGCTGTCGCGCCACCGTTAGTGGAGGCGACGAACTGCGGCGAGTCACTCAACACTTTTTCGATGTTGGCGACGCCGGACAGTTTGATGTCTTCGACACCAATGACACTCACCGGTGTTGATGTGTCGAGACCTTCGCGCGCGATGCGTGAGCCGGTGACGAGAACTTCTTCGACTTGCGATCCCGCGACTGATTGCTCGGACTCTTGCGCCTGCGCGTTGCCAAGCCACAGCGAAGAACCCGCGAACATCACACTGAAGCCGAGCGCGGACGCTCGCCGGCGATTAAAAAATCTGCTGCTCATTCCATCCCCCTGTGCCGCTCCATTCTTGATGGAGCCGTTATGACCGCGCTCGCACCCCCACGGCGTGAGCGGTTTTGAATCGTTTTGACGGAGAGCGCCTCAGTCGAGTCGCGTTTTAGGCGTTGCTCTCGACGATACCGCTACCATTCGGCGGCCGGCGTGACCGTTGATGAGCGATAATTATCACGCTTGATTGGAGTAAGCTAGTGCTACCGTGCGACGGCGCGGTCGTTCGCGCGTTGTGACAGCGCTGACAAAGTGGCGCGCGAGCACCGCTTTGAGTGATATTTGTACGAGAAGTGGTGGGAAACCATTAAACGCTTAGTTTCCAGGGGTTTTAAGCATGAGTGAACAAAATGGGACCGGTGTCAACCGACGCGAGTTGTTGCAGTCGGCTGGAGCGGTGGCAGTGAGCTTGAGTGCGACCAGCTATGCAGCGGCGTCACGCAAGCGTTTTGCCGTCGTCGGGGTGGGTTCGCGCGCACGGATGTACCTCAACGCCATCACGGGAAAATTTCGCGACGCCAACGAGCTCGTGGCTGTCGTCGATAACAACGCGGGACGTGCCGAGCTGACAGTGAAGAGCGTCACCGCCACGGGTGCAAGCAAGCCGAAAGCGTACGCGGCGGCGGACTTCGATCGCATGGTTCGCGAAACCAAACCGCAAACGGTGATCGTGACCGTGCCCGATGCCTTCCATAACGAATACATCGTGCGCGCGCTCGATGCCGGTTGCGATGTCATCACCGAAAAGCCGATGACGACGACGGCGGAAAAGGCGCAGACGATTCTCGATGCCTGCAAGCGCAGCGGCAAGCACGTGCGAGTGACGTTCAACTATCGTTACTCTCCGCCGCGCACGCAGGTCAAAGATCTGCTGATGAGTGGCGAGATCGGCGACGTTCTCTCGGTGGACTTCCACTGGTTGCTGAACACCGTGCACGGCGCGGATTACTTCCGTCGCTGGCACAGTAATAAAGCGATCTCCGGCGGCTTGATGATTCACAAAGCCACGCATCACTTCGACCTGGTGAACTGGTGGCTGGGTGCGCAACCGGAAGTCGTGACTGCAATCGGGTTGCGTCAGTTCTATACGCCGACGATGGCCAAGCGCATGGGCCTGAAGAGCCACCACGAGCGCTGCCTGACGTGTCCGGAGAAGCAGGCCTGTACGTTCTATTTCGATCTCGCGGCGGATCCGGGATTGAAGGCGCTGTACCTGGACAACGAGAAGCACGACGGCTATCACCGCGACCAGTGCGTGTGGCGTCCGGAGATCAGCATCGAAGACACGATGAACGTGGCCGTGCGTTACGACACCGGCACGACGCTGAGCTATTCGTTGAATGCGTTCAACTCGTGGGAGGGATATCACATCGCGTTCAACGGCACCAAGGGCCGGCTGGAACATTCGATCGTCGAGCAGGCAGGTGTCGCTGGGGCCGACGAGACTCAGGGCAAGATCAAGGACGACGGCGTGACCACGCGCATCATTCCCTTGCGCGGCTCATACAAAGACATTGAGCCATGGACCGGCACCGGCGGTCACGGCGGCGGCGACGATGTGATGTTGACCGAGATCTTCGGCGATGCCCCGGTGGATAAATACAAGCGTGCGTCCGACGAACGCGGCGGCGCGTATTCGATCCTGATCGGAATCGCGGCGAATAAGTGCTTCGAAACCGGCGGCCCGGTTCGGGTCAGCGAGCTGGTGAAGGGGCTGTCGGCGCCGGATCGGGCGCCGATGCCGAGTCGCACGGCATCGTTGCCGATGCCGATGCGAGTGAAGATGCCTTGAGTGCCCTGATCAATTGACCTGCGGGTGCGCGAGAGCGATCAGCTTTCGCGCGCCCGGCGTCGTTTCATTCCTACCGCAAGTCCAGCGCCAACCAGCAACAAGCCGAGCGTCGCAGGCTCGGGAATCGAGTTGGTGTTGTTGACCGCGAGCAGGTGCAGGTTGTCGCCGCAACGGCCGGTGCAGGTCATGTTCGGGCCGAGGCTCAAATCGGCGATGAAAGGAAAGTAGCTGCCGATCGGCGCGTCGAGAATGCCGGGATAGCGAATCAGCTGGATGAAATATTCGCCCTGGGTCCAGCGCGCCACGTCCTCGTAAGCGGACGGGGTCGGGCCGGGCGGTCCGTCGATTTGACGATAGCTCGTCGATTGGTTCGGCAACGACAGATCGACATCCAGCCACTCGGAGGTGCCGACCAGCGTCGCGTGAAAGAAATCGAGATGGTAGTAGCCGTACCACGGGCCGTTCGGATCGGAGTGCAAGCCCAGGTCGGGCTGCGTGACCAGATTGCCGTTCGGATCCAGATACGTGGGTTGACGCTGCAGGTCGTACTCCATCGTAAACCGGAAGCTGGGATCGTCGCCGTTGGCGTAGCTGCGGCCTTCGCCGAAGTAACCGTAGGTGTAGTAGACCGGAACGGCCGATGCGCTCGCTGCCCACAGCAGTCCCACGCATGCTGCCCACAGACCTGCCTTTCGCATTTGTTAGCTCCCTCGATGATCATTTAACTTCGACGCACCTGAACGCGCCGATTCATCATCCGCATCCCTGGATTACATACTGTCGCGTCGACGCCGCAATACTTTAAAAACTCGGCAAATCGTCGGACACAACGAGTGTACGCGGTGGCGTCGGAAGCGCCACTGTCGCGTTTCATGACAGTAAGAAATTTGATCTCAGCCACTGGCCGAAGTGAATGCTTTTGGCGACACGTTGCGTGATCGCGGAGAACGTGCCGGCTATCATTGCGCATGGATCCGTTACTGACATTGAAAGTGCACGAGCAATTGCTCGCCGCCCAGCGCTCCGGTGCGCCGTCGCTTGCATGCTCGCTCGATCTGGATCGAACCACCACCGAGGTGACGCTCGACGACTCGGGTTGGGCGTGGCAAGGGCAACGCTATCCGTATCTCGCCAAGTGTAAAGAGCGCACGGTGTATTACTGGTCTAGCCCGGAGTTCGAGCCGGTGTCGCGCTTCACATCGTCGCTTATCAAGCTGGTGCCGACGTCGTGGGGACCGCCGACGTTCGAGATCGACGGGATCAAGATGTTGCCGACGGAGAAGGTCTCTCCCTTCGCCGATGCGGAAAGCAAAGTGCGTTTGATCGAGCCGCGCGGCAAGGTGGTGCTGGATACGTGCGGTGGGCTGGGCTACTTCGCTGCCTGGTGTTTGACGCTCGGTGCCGCCCGCATTGTTTCCTTCGAAAAGAACCCGGATGTGGTTTGGTTGCGGACCTTGAATCCCTGGTCACCGGCATCGGGTGGCGCCTTGATCTTGAATCAGGGCGATGTCGCCGAGCGGATCTCCGAGCTCCCCGATGCATCCTTCGATGCCATCCTGCACGATCCTCCGCGGTTCGGAATCGCGGGAGAGCTGTATTCGCAGGCGTTTTACGATCAGCTTGCGCGAGTATTGAAGCGTGGCGGGCGAATGTTTCATTACACCGGCACGCCGAACAAGCTGACGACCGGCCGCGATGTACCCAACGAAGTCGCGACTCGTCTCAAGCGCAGCGGCTTCAAGGTGAAGCTGCACGGCGACGGTGTGTTAGCAACTCGCGGCTAGTCGATACGACAGATCACGCGCTTCATGGCGCTGTCGTTCGGATTGTAGTTGGGATCGTTGGGTACGAAGTGCCGGTCCGAGAGCTCGATCCTGGACATCTCGCTCAGCGTCCAAAGCTTGCCGAACGGCTTTCCGCCGCCCACCTCGATGGCTCGAAGGGATTCATTGTCTTTGGTGGAGATTCCGTAGCAGTACGGCGCGACGATGCGCCGCCGCCCGTTGTAGTCGAAAGCCAGCTGTCGCCGCTGTTGAATCGCCTGACAGATGAGCTGTGCCGGTCCGTCTGTGCGCTGGGTCATGCGGTCACAATTCTCGCCATGCGCCCGAGGTTTCCTCGATACGGGGCGCTAGGCGACCAGTCCGAACTCGCGCATCGCCGGAATGAAGTTTTCGTTGGTGTGTCCCGGCCTGGTGAGCTTGAACAGTGCGAAGCGCTGCAATTCCGTGAGCGCCGCCCACTGAGTCAGTGCCGGTGCCAAGACCTTACGTTCGTCGCAATAGTCGATCAGTCTCTGTGGCACGACCGAAGTGTCTTTCCACTGCGTTCCCGCATCTCGATCCAGGAATTGCGGTTGATCGCCCGCGCGTGCTTCGAGCAGATGCGCGACCTCATGTTGATACGCGTTTGTTTGCTCTGCCGTATCGCATTCCCGAGCGACGAGCTGCTCGCGTTCATTGAGCGTGAAGCGATTCCATTGCTTCAACGACACCTTCACTCCGCACAAATCCAACTTGCGACGCACCGCCATCGGAATGCAGTACAGCGCGCCGGCGAAATCGGTTTCGAACTGGAAAATGGTGGAGTCGTTATTCATGACCGCACTCCGAAAAATTGCAGTGGCCAAAGATGGTAGCACTCCTTGCTTACACCAGCCGCACCTCGACTCCCTTGCCCCGAATGGCCTCGACACAGTCGGCGTCGGCGCGGTTGTCGGTAATGAGGATGTCCACTTGGTCCACCGGGGAGATCACGGATAGGTTTCGGCGCAGCAGCTTGGACGAGTCGGTGACCGCGACGACCTGGCGGGCGATGCGGATCATTTGCGCATTCAATTGAGCTTCGAGCGGGTAGGGCGTCATCAGGCCGATCTCGGGATCGAGGCTGTCGACGCCAAGAAATAAAACATCCGCTTGCAATGTGCTCAATGCTTGTTCGGCTTGCGGGCCGGACAGCGACCAGGATTTCTGCCTCAGGATGCCGCCGGGCATGATCACATTCACGTGCGGCGAATTCGCCAGCAGCGCGGCGATGTTCAACGCATTGGTGATGACGTTGATCGACGGCAACTTCAGCGTGCGCAGTTGTTTGGCGATTTCCGCCGTCGTCGTGCCCGAATCCAGAATGATTGTTTCGCCACCGCGGATCAGTTCGAGCGCGGCGGTCGCGATGCGAACCTTCTCGGCGCGATTCAATGTTTGCTTCACATCGATCGGCAGTTCGTCGCTGTCGCTGCGAGGCAGAGCACCGCCGTGAGTTCGCACGACCGCGCCCATGTGTTCGAGTGCCGCGAGATCGGTGCGAATCGTCACAGCCGATACGCCGAATCGAGTTGCGAGGTCCGCCACCGACCCTTGAGTGTTTTGTTGGATCAGCGCCCGGATCTGGCGCCGCCGTTCCGGCATGGCGAGGCTCGCCGCCGCGTGATCGAGTGAAATCCTGGTCTTGGACATGGCTGCCCCGTGAGCTTCATTGCTGACTTTCGCTTGCATGATAAACGAAAGCTACGGCCCAGGTCATCTCTAAATGAAAGTAAACGAAAGTTTCTTGTACTTTCGAATCTTTCGACTTAGGATAATCCGGCGGGTCGAGGTCTGGCTAACTCGTGGGGAATCTCTCGTGACTCATACATATAAGAGAGTGTGCGCGGCTGTCATCGGATTACCGCTCAGCGTGGCTCTCGCGCAGGAGCAGTCGACCGAGCCGTTGGAAGAAGTGGTGGTGAGCGGCACCCGGGCAGCGTTGATCGAGTCGCTCGATCGCAAACGCGATTCGCAGGTCGTGCAGGACTCGATCGTCGCGGAAGATCTAGGTCGCTTCCCCGACGACAACGTCGCCGATTCGCTTTCTCACATCACGGGTATCACGCTTCAACGCACGCGCGGCGGTGAAGGCCAGTATGTCAACGTGCGTGGCCTGGGTCCGGAGTTCAGCACCGTTACATTGAACGGGCGCATTCTCGCGACCGACGGCGACGGACGTGAATTCGCGTTCGACGTGTTGCCCTCGGAGATCATCGCCGGTGCCGATGTTTATAAATCGGCGAGCGCCGTCAACCTGGAAGGCAGTATCGGCGGCTTGATCAATCTCACCTCGGCTCGGCCGCTGGATCGCGTCGGCACGCACAGCTCTGTTTCGTTCGAGGGCGATTACAACGACCTCTCCGAGAACAGCGGCTACAAGGCAAGTGGCGTGTTCAGCACCACGTTTGCCGACGACACCATGGGATTGATGCTCACGGCCGTCTATCAAGACACCGAGGTGCGCTCGGATGCCGTGCACGAGTTCTACATAACGCCGGATCAGCCCGGCGCCTTCGATGCCAACGGCGATGGCGATATCTCCGCGAACGAAAGCGACCTGCTGGGCTTGTGCTGCACGACTTTCGGTGCGCGCATTCAACAGAAAGAGCGCAGCGGCGTGACCGCCGTGTGGCAGTGGCAGGCGACCGATACATTCACGATGGCCGTCGACGGCATGTTCACTCGGCTCGACGCGCCCACTGTCGGTTATCACCAGTCGTACTACGTCGAGGATTCCATTCTCGATGAAGAGGCCGGCATCCATCGCTGGAGCAACGTGAATATCCGCGATCATTGGGTCACGGGCATGACGGTCGCTGAGCTGATCCCGGAAGTCTCGACGATCACCGAGTATCGCGTCGTCGACACGACGCAGTTCGGCTGGAACGGGGTGTGGCAAACGACCGACCGGTTGAAATTCACCTTCGACGCGTATCGCTCGAAGTCCGACCGCGATTCCGGCGGCAAGAATACCTGGGTGGTCTCCGGCATCGGCGGCAGTCACACGGGCCGAGTGGATATCAACAGCAACGGCTTGCCGAACATCAGCGTGACGTTGGAAGACGGCCGCGATCTCGCTACAGCGTTGCAAAACGGCGCGCTAGGTAACGCCGACTACGGCTTGCACTACATCGGCTTGTCCGGCACGGATGTCACAGACGAAGTCACCGGCCTTTCCGTCGGCGGCGATCTGGACTTCGACCTGGGTGTGTTCAAGTCATTGCAGTTCGGTGCCGTGAGCACCGAGCGCAGCAAGTTGCGTAAGACGATTGAGAACGACACCAACGGCGGCTCGTGTCAGTACTGCAATCACTACGACGTCACGTTCGCAAGTTTGGGCGCCAGCGTGGCGCGTCCGCTCTCATTGCCCAACTTCATGCGCAATGCCGGCGGACGTTATCCGACGCGCTTCATGTCGTTCGATGTGAACAATTATCTGAATGCGTTGCGCGCCTTGGATGGTCAGCCCATCCTCGACGAGCACGGCGATCCGACCGGCGAAGTCTACGATGCGTCGCGCACGGCGCCGGCCTTCAACCCGGTGCAGTCGTATGATGTGGAAGAGGAAACGATTGCGTTGTATCTCAACGCCAATCTGAAGGCCGAGCGTTGGTTCGGCAATGTCGGTGTGCGCTGGGTGTCCACCGACACGACGGCAAAAACCGCCATCGACAGCATCGTGTTCGTCGACGATCCGACGCCGGAGGTGCCCACCTCCAGCCCGGATATCACATACAGCCCGGCCGAACCGCTGAGGCAGAAGGGCAGCTACGACAAGCTGCTGCCGTCGATCAACTTCGGTTATTGGATCAACGAACGGCTGCTGTTGCGCGCGGCTGTTGCGCAAGTGATGTCGCGTCCGTCGTTGAATCAGCTGGCGCCGACTCGCATCGATAGCACGCTGGATCGCATCTACCTCGTGAGCTACGACGGCAGTGCCGACCTCAAGCCGGTCGAGGCCGACCAGGCCGATCTGTCGGTCGAATGGTACTTCGACGATAAGTCAGCGTTGAATGCCGCGGTGTTTTGGAAAGACATCAGCGGCTTCATCACCTACCAGTTGCAAGAAGACATCGACATCGGCGTGGTCGGAGACATCGGCGGCGCCGGGCCGGCACCGCTGCTCTACGATGTGAGCCGTCCGATCAACGGCGACAAGGCGAAAGTGCTCGGTGCCGAGCTGGGCGTGCAACATTTCTTCGCCAGCGGCTTCGGCGTCCGCGCCAACTACACGTACACCGATACGAAGGCTTACGTGGACGGCGTGCATGTCGGCCAGCTCGAAGGTGTCTCCGAGTCGGCATACTCGGTGGCATTGCTGTTCGAAAACGATCGCTGGGATGCGCAGCTCGCTGCCGACTATAGCGGTGAGTACACCGAAGTCACCGATGCGGTCGGCGGACTGTCACAGACTACCGAGCCGATCACGTGGGTGACGGCCTCGGTGGCGTACAAGATCAACGAAATGATTTCCGTGTCGCTCGAAGGGCGCAACCTGCTGGACGAGTATTATTTCTCGCACCTCGGGCGCGCGGACATGCTGGCCGGTTTCGAAACCTGGGGCCGCTCGTACCTGCTCGGCGCCACGGCGAAGTTCTGATAGGAGCGACTGTGATCTCGATAAGAACAATCGGTTTGACGCTCGCGCTCGTTGGCGGACTCGCGACCGCTGGTCTCGCGTCAGCGGCAGCGCCGCCGGCCCCGAAAAGCAACGGCCTGGCGCTGACGCCACCCATCGGCTGGAGCAGCTGGAACAACTTCGGCGAAGACATCAACGAGCAGCTGGTCGTCGAGTCCATCGACGCCATGATCGCGAACGGCATGCGCGACGCTGGCTACATCTTCGTCAATCTCGACGACGGATGGCAGCGCTACAAAGGCAAACGCAGCGACCATCCGCTGGAAGTCGATCCGAAAAAGTTTCCTCGCGGCATTGCCTGGCTCGCCAACTACGCACACGAGCGCGGCATGAAACTCGGCATCTACTCCGGGCCGGGTCAGACGACCTGCGCCGGATACACCGGCAGCGAAGGTCATGAACGCGAAGATGCCAAGATGTTCGCGAGCTGGGGTATCGACCATCTGAAGTACGACGCCTGCTGCTCGCATCGCGAAGCGCCGAAGACCGAGCTGCAACGGATCTTCAAGACCATGTCGGACTCATTGATGGCGCAGCAACGCGGCATCATCCTGCATGCCTGTCATTGCGGTTGGGGCGACATCTGGGAATGGGCTGGCGCGCTCGGCATCAATCATTGGCGCATAGGCCAGGACATCTCGGATGACTTCAACTATCCGGGCAATCGCGAGAAATATTACTTCGACGTGCTCGATCAACTCGATCGCGGCGTGGGTATCGAGCGCTTCTCCGGCCCCGGGCACTGGAACGATTACGACATGCTCATCGTCGGTTTGAACGGCAAGAGCAAACAGCTGGTCGGTAGCGGCGCGTCCAACACCGAATATCGCACTCACTTCAGCCTCTGGGCGATGGTGTCCTCGCCGATGCTGGTCGGTGCCGACGTGCGCAAGCTCGATGCGTATTCGCTGGAGACGCTCACCAACAAAGAGATCATCGCGTTGAACCAGGACGCTGCCGGCAACATCGCCGAGAAAGTACGCGACGACGGCGATCTCGAAGTATTTGCGAAAGAGCTGTCCGACGGCAGCCACGCTGTGTTGTTACTCAACCGTGGCGCGGCCACGGCGGAAATCACCTTCAGCCCGCGTCGAGACATGCAAGTGCCGATGGATCGCTACAGCGTTCGCGATCTATGGCAGCACCGTGACATGGGAACTTACGAGATTCCGTTCACGGCCGAAGTGCAGAGTCACGAAGCGCGCGTGTTTCGCATTCGACAGTTGTCGACCAGTCCGAATGGGCGCTCCGTGAGCGACGGGGCAGCGGAACAAAGTACGCGATGAATGCCTGGCTGACATACGCATTGACGACGATGGTGCTGTGGGGCGTCTGGGGCGCCTTCGCGGGGCTGCCGGGCGAGCATGGCGTGCCGGAGACGTTGAACTACGTCGTGTGGGCGCTGACCATGATTCCGCCGGCGCTGATCGTTTTGAAACAAGGCGGCCAGCCGCTACTGCGCGACAGACGCTCGATCACGCTGGGCCTGATCGTCGGGCTCACCGGTGCAGGCGGTCAGCTGCTGTTATTCCATGCCGTTCGCGTCGGCCCGCCGTATCTCATCTTCCCGATCATCTCGCTGTCTCCGGCGCTGACCATTGCACTGTCGTTCGCGATGTTGAAAGAGCGCACCGGTGTGCTGGGTCTCATCGGCATCGCGCTCGCATTGCTGTCGCTGCCGTTGTTCGATTTCAGAGCCGACGGTGAGCCGAGCGGCTACGGTGTATGGTTCGTATTCGCGCTGCTGATCCTCGTGGCTTGGGGCGTGCAGGCGTATGTCATCAAGCTGGCGAATGCCAGCATGGATGCCGCGAGCATTTTCTTTTACATGATGTTTAGCGGTTTGCTGTTGGTGCCGGTGGCGCTGGCGATGACGGATTTCTCGCAGCCGATCAACTACGGGCTCGACGGTCCGGGACTTGCGGCTGCGATTCAGGTGTTGAACTCGATTGGCGCGCTGACGCTGGTGTTTGCCTTCCGTTACGGCAAGGCGATCATCGTGTCGCCGCTGGTGAATGCAGGGGCGCCTTTGTTGACGGCGATTATCTCGCTTGCGATGGCGGGCATGATGCCCGGGCCATTCAAGCTCGCAGGTATTGCACTCGCCCTCGCTGCGGCTCTGCTGCTCGCGTTGCAGCCGGAAGAACCGGTGTCCGTGAAGGGACTGCAATGAAAGGGCTACTCGACATGGTGTCGCGTCACAAGCGCGGCGAGTCGGCCGGCGTGTATTCGCTGTGCTCGGCGCATCCGAAGGTCGTCGAGTCGGCGCTGGTCGAGGCGCGAATCCAGAAGGCGCCACTGCTGATCGAAGCGACCTGCAATCAGGTGAATCAGTTCGGCGGTTACACGGGCATGCGTCCGGCGGACTTCCATACGTTCGTGCACGGCATCGCTGCTCGCGTAGGATTCGACATCAAATCTCTATGGCTCGGCGGCGATCATCTGGGGCCGAATCCCTGGCGCAATGAGCCCGCTGAAGCAGCGATGGCCAAAGCGGCGGACATGGTTCGAGAATATGTCGCTGCCGGCTTTCGCAAGATACATCTCGATTGTTCCATGGCGTGCGGCGGCGACCCCGAGCCCGTGCCGGAACAAATGATCGCTCAGCGTGCGGCTCGGTTGTGCTCAGTCGCTGAGCGCACCTGGCGTGAAGTGGGTGGCGAGCCGCCGGTGTATGTCATCGGCACCGAAGTGCCGGTGCCCGGTGGCGCGACCGAAGATCTGCATGAGTTGGCGGTAACGACTCCACGAGCTGCGGGTGACACGATTGCGGCACATCGCGACGCCTTCGCTAAAACAGGACTCGATGATGCCTGGACTCGCGTCATCGCGCTGGTCGTGCAACCCGGCGTCGAGTTCGATCATCACAAAGTGATCGACTATCAGCCGTCGAACGCGCGCGAGCTGAGCTCTTACATTGCCAACGACGCGCAGTTCGTCTTCGAAGCGCACTCGACCGATTACCAGACGTCGCACAATCTGCAGGCGCTGGTGCAGGATCACTTTGCGATCTTGAAGATCGGTCCCGGCGCGACGTATGCGTTACGCGAAGCATTGTGGGCGCTCGCAGCCATCGCTCGTGAATTGCCAGGCAGCGACGGTAACGAAGATCTGCGCCGAGTTGCTGTCGAAACAATGCGTGGCGATCCGCGCCACTGGCGTAGCTACTATCACGATCCGGCGCGCGAAACGCTCGACCTGCAATTCAGCCTGAGCGATCGCATTCGCTACTACTGGCCGTACGCACAGATCCAGCAGGCGTGCGAGTCGTTATTAGATCGGTTGCGGCGCGCGCCGATTCCGCTCACATTGCTGAGCCAATACATGCCTCACCAGTACGAGTCGGTTCGTGCCGGTCAGTTGAAACCCGATGTCGACGATCTCGTGCAGGAAGGAATTGCGGTAGCATTGCGCCCGTACATGCGCGCCTGCGGTTCCGGCGAGTCTCGATGGAGCACCGTCTGATGCAAAGTACGATTCCCGGCTTCACGGCCGCACAACTCGAAGCGCGTGGGGCGACGTGGACTGCTCGCGAAATCTCGCAGCAGCCGGCTGTTTGGGCGGAGGTGGCACGCCTCGTCGCCACCGAACGCGCCGCGATCGATAAATTCCTGGTTCCGTTGTTGTCGAACCTGTCCATGCGCATCGTGTTGACGGGCGCGGGTACGTCGTCGTTCATTGGTGAATGTCTGGCTCCGGCGCTCGCTGCTCATATGCGTCGACGGATCGAGTCGATTGCGACGACCGATATCGTCAGCGGCCCGGATCGTCGACTGCACCGTGATAGCCCCACCTTGCTGATTTCGTTTGCTCGCTCGGGCAACAGTCCGGAGAGCCTCGCGACCGTGGACCTGGCCGAACGCATCGTCACGAATGTTCATCACTTGATCATCACCTGCAATCCGGAGGGCGAGCTGGCCAGGCGGGCGCCGCAGCTGCGCAGTGCACGAGTGTTGGTGTTGCCGGATGCGACCAACGATCGCGGGTTTGCGATGACATCGAGTTTCACCTCGATGGTGCTGGTCGCTGGCCTGCTCTTCGGTGCGGTCCGCGATCAATCGGTGCCATCGCTCTGTCGAGCCGCGGAATCCTTGTTGTTGGATGCTTGGTCGCTCGCGCAGCGTCTGGTCGCACGTGAGTTTCAACGTGTGATTTATCTGGGCAGCAACGAGCTGAGCGGTCTGGCGTCCGAGGCAGCATTGAAGCTGCTCGAACTGACCGACGGCCAGGTAGTCGCATTGTCCGACTCGACACTCGGCTTTCGGCACGGACCGAAGACCATCATCAATAACCGGTCGATGGTCGTGCTCTTCCTGTCCAACGACCAGTACACGCGCGCATACGATGAGGACTTGCTGGCAGAGCTGCGCCGGGACGGTCGTGCGGGCGAGATTCTCGCGCTCGGTAATGGCGAGGCGATCCGCATCGAAGGCATGGCAGGAGCGAGCGACCTGGAAGTTTCGTTGCTCTACGTGCTGGTCGCACAGGCGTTTGCGTTGACGCAGTCGCTGGCGCTCGGCTTGACTCCAGACCGGCCGAACGCGGCGGGCGTGGTCAATCGAGTGGTTCAAGGCGTCACCATCCATTCGTGGCTGGAGTAGCGGCGCGATGTTCCTGGGCGTCGACGGCGGCGGAACAAAAACCGCTTATGCGGTGATCGACGCGAGTGGACGCATTCGCGCGCAGCACGTCGGACCGAGCGTCAGTCATCTCGTCGCAGGCTTCTCACACGCCCAGGCCGTGCTGATCGAAGGCATCCAGGCCGTGCTTGCGAAGGCCGATTGGGCGCCCGGCGATCTCACATTCTCGTTTCTCGGCTTGCCGTCTTACGGAGAGGACAGCGCCGTTGTCGACCGCTTGAACTCGCTACCTGCGACATTGCTGAAGAGCGGTCGCTATCGCTGTGATAGCGACATGGTTTGCAGTTGGGCGGGCTCGCTGGGATGTGTCGATGGCATCAGTGTGATTGCCGGCACTGGCTCGATGGCGTACGGCGAGTATCAGGGAAGAACCGCTCGCTGCGGCGGGTGGGGCGAGATCATCGGGGATGAGGGCTCCGCGTATTGGATCGCTCGCGAGGGCATGAATTTGTTTTCGCGAATGAGCGATGGGCGTGCGGTTCGTGGCCCGCTCTATGATTTGGTTCGGCAGCGCCTCGGACTGTCGACAGATCTCGATCTGTGCGCGCACGTCTACGGCGTCGAAGTGAATACGCGCAGTGCCTTCGCCAAGTTTGCGCCGCTCGTGCATGACGCCGCTCTCCTCGGCGATGCTGAAGCTAAGTCGATCTTTCATCGCGCGGCGCAGGAGCTCCTTACGTGTGTGCTCGCGACACGTAGATCGCTGCAGATTCCCAATGACGCCCGAGTGCCGGTGTCGCACACGGGCAGTGTGCTCGATGGCGCCACGATTTTGTTGGAAGCATTCCAGCGTGGCGTGACCGAAGCGGAAGCACCGCTGGAGTACCGAGCGCCGAAGTATTCGCCTGACGTCGGCGCGGCGCTATATGCCGCTCGATTGAGCGGCACGGAGTTGTCGATCTAACGGAGTCTCCTCGTGTTGGCAATTCGCGCTGCTGTTGTGCTCGCCTGTTTGTGTGGGGTCGCTTGCGTTGCGTTCGGTGCTGAACCCGCAACTTATTCCGAGAGTGACTTCTCTCGCGTCGAGAAGATCGATACGCATGTGCATCTGCATGGATCGCTACCGCAGTTCATGAAGCGTGCGCAGGCGGACGGTTTCCGGTTGCTCACCGTCAACGTCAACTACTCGACGTTCCCACCTCTGGCTCAGCAGCGTGCCGATGCGTTGGCGCTCAAGCGAGCGTATCCGGAACGCGTTGCCTTCGCGGCAACATTCGACGCGACCGACAGCAAACAGACGGGTTGGCTTGGGCGCGTGCAGGATCAGCTAAAGCAAGATCTCGCGCAGGGCGCGGTCGGTGTCAAAGTCTGGAAGGACATCGGCATGCAACAGCGCGATCCGGATGGGCGCGCGGTGATGGTGGACGATGCGCGCTTCACTCCCATCTTCCAATTCCTGGAGCAGCAAGGTGTCGTGGTGCTCGGGCACCAAGGCGAGCCTCGTAACGCGTGGCTTGCTTTGGATCAGATGACGACGCGCGGCGATCGCCAGTACTTCACCGAACATCCCGAATACCACATGTTCGCCCATTCCGAGTGGCCGTCGTACGAAGAGCAGCTGGCCGCACGCGATCGATTGCTGACACGGCACTCGAAGTTGAAGTTCCTGTCGTTGCATCTCGCGTCGCTGGAATGGAGCGTCGATCGCATCGGCGAGTTCTTGACTCGATATCCCAATGCGTCCGTCGATCTGGCCGCGCGCCTGGTTCATCTGAAATTGCAGGCGAGCCAGGATCGCGAGCGAGTACGTCAGTTTATCAGCCGTTACCAGGATCGCATCGTGTACGCGACGGACCTGACGCGCTTGCCCGTGCAGACCGACACGGCGTTCGCTGATGAGGCGCACACGGTATGGTTGGACGACTGGCGCTTTCTCAGCGGCAGTGGCGAGCTGCGCTCCGATGAGTTCGATGCGCCGTTCAAAGGATTGGCGCTGCCGCGCGATGTCCTTGACAAAATCTATCACGGCAACGCTCGACGCTTGTTTCCCTCCGCCTGGCGCGACTCGGGTTCGTCGAACCACTGATCCGCAGGCCGCCAGATCGCGACGCGTTGCGAAATCCGCGTCAGCGCTGTAGAAAAAAATATTGCAGGCGCTTGCTTGTTGCTCGCCGCAGCAACGGGGGCGGGAGAGCAACATTTACCGGAATCCCTGAGGCTAAGGTAACTCCTTAAGGGTAAAACACTGCCACCCCTGAAACCTTTCAGGGTTCAGGTGCGACGCAGTTCGCGATTTGCCGATACCAACGACCTATTCTTTCCGTATTGTTGCTCGATCAACTCGACATACGGGAAAGTGCCGACGTCGGCAGTGCGCAAAAATGTTTGATAGCACAACCGGTGCCGGACGCGCTCGTGCGCGCGTCGGCGGATTCACTCTGATCGAGCTGATGATCACCATCGCCGCGGCCAGCATATTGATGGCAATCGCGGTGCCCTCGTTCAATCAAATGATCATCAGTGGCCGGCTGACGGCCCAATCGAACGAGATGGTGGCAGCGCTCAGCCTGGCGCGCTCCGAGGCGATCAAGCGCAATGCCAGCGTGACGTTATGCCGCGTCGCACTGGAAACCGACAACACTTGCGCGACGGCCGCCGGCACCTGGCAAACCTGGATCGTTCTGGCCGGCGGCGCAGGGACAGTCATCCGCCGAGGAACGGTCAATACCTTCAGCGGCTCGCTGGTGATGCGGTCGACGCTCACGACCGATCAAGTCGTGTTCGGGCCCGACGGCCTGGCGCGCACCGGCAATGCGATGGTTGCCGATCACACGATCACGGTTTGTTCGAGTCGACGCGGGGTCGATCGCAATACGCGGCGAGTCGTGCTCGGTGCCGGCAGTCGCATGTCTACTCAAGTATCCACCGCGACGTGCAGCTAGCATGAAGTGCCAACACATTATTAGAAGCCAGCGCGGCGTCGGCCTCATCGAGGTGCTGATCGCTTTGCTGGTGTTGTCCTTCGGCATGCTGGGCATGGCCGGGCTGCAGATGTGGAGTCTCAAATACAACCAGAGCGCGATGGAGCGCGGCATGGCGGTCGTGCAGACACATACGATAGCCGATGCGATGCGCGCCGATCGTGCCGCCGCTCTTCGGGACGAGTTCGATATCGGCCTTGAAGCGGCAGCGCCGACTGGCAACAGCTTCGCGCAGACTTCGGTCCGCACCTGGCGCCAGGGAATGATAGCTGCGCTCGGGTCCACTGCCACCGGCTCGGTCGAATGCGACGGCGCGGTGTGCACGATTCGCATTCGTTGGGACGACACGCGCGGTACCAACACGACACCCGATGCCCAAGGCAATACAGCCGCCGTGCTTCAAGTAGTGACAACGGTGGTGCGGCTGTGACACGTCGTCAGCATGGCTTCACTTTGATCGAGTTGATGGTCTCGATGGTGTTGGGCCTGCTCATCATCGGCGGCGCCACCAGTGTGATCCTCGCGAATCGCGAGAGTTACCGCACCAATGAAGCGCTGTCGCAAGTTCAGGAAAGCGGGCGCACTGCATACGAGCTTTTGGCTCGCGATGTGCGCGAAGCGGGCATCTCGGGTTGCAACAGCACTGGCCGCATGGCCAACGTACTCGACACGACCAGCGGCACACTATGGTGGCAGACGTGGTTCGGGATCGCGGGCTACGAGAGCAGCCAGGTGAATCCCGCCATTCCCACCAGCTCGGCGGTCGGAGAGCGCGTCGCCGGCACCGATTCGATCACTCTGCAAGGCATCCAGGGCACGGCCTTGTCGGTCGAGACCCACGATCCAACGTCGGCAAACTTCAAGATCAACGCGACGACCACGGACTTCGCTCCGAACGACGTGCTGATCGTGTGCGACTTCGACCATGCCGCGATCGTGCAAGTCACCAACTACAACTCCAGCAATGTCACCGTCGTGCATAACACGGGTGGCGGTGTGGCGACGCCCGGCAACTGTTCCAAGGGCTTGGGCTATCCCACCGATTGCACCAGCACCACGGGTAATTCCTATGCGTTCGGCCCCAACTCGCAGATAGCGCACTTTGACGCGGTCGCTTGGTACATCGGCAACAACGGCCGCGCAAGCGAGGGCGGGCGATCGTTATATCGACGCCGCATGGGCGGCGCCGCCGCGATTCTCACTGAAGAAGTCGTCGCCGGCGTCACCAACATGGATTTGCAGTATCGCGAGCAAGGCGTCAGCGACTTTCGCGATGCCAACGCCGTCGTCAACTGGTCGAACGTCAACGCCGTGATGATCACACTCACTTTGACGAGCGCCGACCAGCGAGTGACGCCCGACACCTCCGTCAACGAAGGTCGCGTGCAGCGGCGCTTCACCAACATCGTTACCTTGAGGAACCGCGTGCCATGAGCATGGCCCGGCCTGCTTACAAACATAGCCAGCGCGGCGTGGCGCTAGTCGTTGCGCTCGTTCTATTGGTCGTGGCGACGCTGATCGGGTTGGCCGGCATTCGCAACACCAATCTGCAAGAGCGCATGAGTGCGAACATGTACGACCGCTCGCTCGCGTTTCAACGTGCCGAGTCGGCACTGCGCGACGCCGAGCGAGCGATTACGGCCAACTGGCAGATCACAACGCTCAACGGTCAGGACTGTTCGCCGACCTCGGGCACGTTGTGCGGAACTGTGCCGGCCGCGAACGCCGTGTGGATTTCCGTCGGCGGCACCTACAACGTGAACAACGATAAGACGCCGGGCACGCCGCAATATTTCATTCAATTCATGGGCACCGGCAATTCCGAGAACAATCTCGGGCTGGAATCCAACGCGGACTACGGCAACTACGGCAATGCCTATCCGCCCGACAACGTTGCGTACTACCGGGTCACAGCACGTAGCAGTGCGCCGGCCGATGCCGGCGATCGCTCGATCGTGGTGCTGCAGTCCACGGTCAAGCGCGCCTTCTGATTCCACGACCACGTCGAGGATGTCATGACGAAGAGCAATATGAGTCCTCTGCGCCCACTCACGAGCCGCTTGCGGTATGGCTGCATCGCCATGCTGACGACGTTGCTCATGGGAACGGCATCCGCGCAGACGGTTTCGCAAACGCCGTTGCAGGTCGCGGGCAATGTGCCCGGCAATCTGTTGCTGGTGCCGTCGGTCGAGTGGCCCACGCTTGACAGCTTGGCCAATCTCGGTGCCTACAGCACGACGCGCTCCTACGTCGGCTACTTCGATCCCGACAAGTGTTACAAATATTCGTATAGCGCCACCGAGACCGATCGTCACTTCTATCCGGTGCGCGCCAGCAACGCTGCGCACGAATGCAACGACAGCAATGGCGAGTGGAGCGGCAACTATCTCAGCTGGGCGGCAACGCAGACCATCGATCCGTTTCGTAAGGCGTTGACCGGCGGTTATCGAGTTCGCGATACCAACACCGAAACCTGGGTGGAAAAGGCGCGCTACGACGGCAACGGCGCCAACAGCATCTATCCCGACCGGCGTCTGCCGGCGGGAACGGCATCGGACCAGACCCTGGTACGCCACTCGACGCCGATCAACAACTGGAGCCAGGTCACTACTCGCATCTGGCTGCTCGGCAATCGCATGCGCTTCCAGCGCAGCGGCGATTTCAGCTCCACGACGGTCGTTCCCTACGACCCCTCCGTGCATACCAGCTTCGCTGCCACCGACAACACGCTGTACGAAGTCAGCGTGCGTGTAAAGGTGTGCGACAACACCGCCGGTGTGGGCGGCGTCGAGGACAACTGCAAACAGTATTCGAACGGCTGGAAGCCGGAAGGTTTGATTCAGCAATACTCCGAACGTCTGCGTTACAGCGTGTTTGGCTATTTGAACGATGGCAACGTGCTGCGCGACGGCGGCGTGCTGCGCGCGAAACAAAAGTTCGTCGGCGAGAACAAGCTCGATCCGACCTCGGGCTGGATCGCCAATGCCAGCCGCGAGTGGGATCCGACCACCGGCGTGTTGGTGAGGAATCCGGATTCCGCCGACGCCACCGCCACTGCTTCCGTCGTCGGCACGGGCACCAATGGGCGAGCCATTGCTGATAGCGGCGTCATCAACTACATCAACAAGTTCGGTCAGATGACGACCGCGAATCACAAGAGCTACGACCCGGTCAGCGAGCTGTTCTACACCGCGATCCGTTATCTGAAGCGGCAAGGCAACGTACCGGAATACACCTCGTTGAGCGGCACCGCGGACCAGAAATACACGCTCGCCGACGGCTTCCCGGTGATCACCGATTGGGACGATCCGATGCAGTACCGCTGCCAGAGCAACGCGTTGCTCGGCATCGGCGATGCCAACACGCACCGAGACAAAGATCTGCCCGGTAACGGCGTGACCACCGACGAGCCGACGATGCCGTCGACGGTCTCGTCGGACACGACCGTCAACGTGGTCACGGCGACCCAAAGAGTCGCGGCGCTGGAAAGCATCACGATCAACACACCGTTCACCGGTCGCGAGAACTCTGCATACATCGCCGGCTTGGCTTACGACGCGCACGTGCGGGACTTGCGCAGCGATCTCAACGAGAAACAAACCGCGTCGACTTACTGGGTCGACGTTCGCGAGAACCAGGTGCTTGAAGGTCGCGCCCGGAATCAGTATTGGCTCGCGACCAAGTACGGCGGCTTCACCGTGCCGGATGGCTACGACCCGGCAACTCGCACGACCGCGCTGGAGAATGCGCTCTGGGCCAGTAACGAAACATTGTCGACGGGCGATGTGCGTCCGACCAACTTCTATGTCGCGAGCGAAGCCGACCGAATGGTCGAAAGTTTGTCCCGCGCTTTCGCAAACATCGCCAGCAACGCCGTCGGTTCGGGTACTTCGCTCGCGTCGAACTCGACGCGCCTGGAGTCGAGCACCGAGACTTTCCAGGCGCAGTTCAAGGCTGGAACCTGGAGCGGCGAGCTGCAGGCGTTCTCGGTGAGCACGAGCACGGGTGCTTTGTCCACCAGCCCGCTGTGGCGCGCGTCGGCACAGTTGTCAGCGGCCGCTTGGGCGTCACGTCCCATCTAT
>Ga0247784_1000135_pt1 | contig 24016 bp, 18 predicted proteins | sample UWRJL169409R5_FD_179909 | JGI IMG/M metagenome (GOLD analysis project Ga0247784, IMG submission 179909) | Plant litter microbial communities from Arlington Agricultural Research Station in Wisconsin, United States - UWRJ-L169-409R-5 | ecosystem: Environmental > Terrestrial > Plant litter >...
AGCGAACGGCGCCGTGCTCCGGGTTGTCGGTCGGCGACAGCACGCCCGGGAACACGCGATTGACCCACTCGATAATCGGTCGATTGGAGCGGAAGTTGGAGCTGAGCACCAGCGGTTCCAGCGGCACGTTACGCAGGCCTTGCCGCTGCAGCTGCAGGAACAAACCGACCTCGGCCTGCCGGAAGCGATAGATCGATTGCATCGGGTCGCCGACGCAAAACAGAGTGCGACCGTCGCCGTCGGTCCATCCACCGGTCAAGCGCTCCAGCAAGTCGAGCTGGGCGAACGACGTGTCCTGAAATTCGTCGACCAGCAGATGTTGCAAGCGATAGTCGAACGCCAGCGCTAGATCTGTCGGCTCGTCGCTCGTGCCCAGCGCCTGCAACGCTCGCAGCGCCGCCTCGATGTAATCGGCTTGAGCTTGCGACTGAAACACCAGCTGCAACTCAGCAACCGCCTCGGGCAGCACCGATAGCAAAGCTTCGAGAATGGCCCATTGCTCGGCTGAGTACGCAGGCCGCGGCAAATTGCGGAGCCCGACGAGTTGCCCGACCAGCTCGGTCTCCTCGCTCAGTTCAGCCAGGACGGCGAGCATCCGGGCCTTCTCTTCCGGGTGCGTCGTGGGGAAACCGCTCTTCTTGGTGACGGTTTGATACAACGAACCGTCGCGCTTCAAGAACACGCTCGACAGTGCCAGCCATGCATTGAGACTGCGACTGTCCTCTCCGGGCGCCGCATCGAACTCCCCGCACGCATCGAGCAACATTCGTTTCTCTGCAGCGAGCCCGACACTGTCGCGCAAATTCTTCGCCGCAAAGGTCGTGAGATCCCAAAGCTCACGCCGCCGCGGCTCGTGCAGAGATTGGCACAACGAAACCAAATGCCGTCGAATCACGCCCTGCAATGTTTGTTCGAGCACTGCTCGCAAGTTCTCGTGCGCGCCAGCGCTCACGATCTGGTGCAACCACTGATCGCGCTTGGCGAGCAGATCGCACAGTAGCTCGGCCAGCAAGTCGGCGCGATTGCCGAGATGAACGATCAGCGATTCTAGCCGCTGCGAGACCGGCGAGCCTTCGCCAAGTCGCTCAATCAACCGACGCGCAGCCGTTTCATACAGTGGCCACGGATCTTCCGCCGGCTCCAGCGCCGAGCCGGTGCCGGCGAGAATCGGCAAGCGACGGGCCAGCGTCGAGTTCAACGCGTCGATGGTTTGGATTCGCAGGCGCGACGGGTGCTCGGCAAGTTTCCAATCACGCTGGATGTCCGCCGCTCGCACGGCTCGGGCCAAGTCCCAAGTCGCCTGCTTATGCGCTGAATCGGGTGCAGGGCCCGCGGCAGCTTCGATGGCGAGCAGAATGCGATTGCGCATTTCGGCTGCCGCCTTGCGAGTGAACGTGATCGCAAGGATCTGTTCCGGATGCTCGACGGTCGCAAGCAAACGCAGATAACGCTGTGTCAGCAGCTCGGTCTTGCCCGAGCCTGCCGGCGCTTGCACGATGAACGAGCGCGTCGGATCCAACGCGCGTTTGCGGGCTGCGGCGTCGCTACTCATCGACCGGCGGCTCCGCTTCGTCTTCTTCGCTGTGCTCGTTGATTCGGCAGAATGCGCTCAAGTGACAATGGGCACATTCCTGCGGCAGCGGGTCCACACTCGCCTGCCCTGCGACGAAGCCCTCAGCCAGCTGTGTCAACGTCGTGCGCCAATGTTGTAACAACGACGGCCAATCCGGTGGATGTCCCGGCCGCAGTCGCACGCCAGACGGATATGGCAGCACGCCGTCGCCGACGAAACTGCCGTCGCTCCAGCCGCGATATTCAACCGCACCGGCGGCAAGCACGACGAACGCCAACCCTTTCAGCGATTCCGCATTCGCCAGTCCATACAACGGCAGCTGCGGACGCAGCGGTCGTCCCGGTCGAGTGTCAAGCCACTGCCGCGGTGAGTGCGAATCGCCGAGCTTGTAGTCGATCAGCAAGTGACCACTGTTGGCCAACTCATCGATGCGATCAGGCTGTAGCGTGATCGACAGCCCGCCGATCGCATACGGCTCGGATGTTTCCGTGACACGCAGCGAGAATGCGGGGCGTTGCTTCTCGATCGTCAACAGCTGCAACACCTGCTTCGCGACGTTCGTCGCTTCCAGCGCTGCCAGCCGCTCGCGATATCTCACGGTCGGTTGCAACGCCTGCAAGGTGTGGCGTTCCGCACTCACGCGTACACGCTCGGCCAATGTTTGCTCATCCAGCGCAATCAATGCGGCCTGGCTGCCGAGCTTGCCCCACACCTCTTCCAACACTCGATGCAGGATGATGCCCCGATCGATCGGTTCGACGCCGATGCTTACCTGCGGCAGAGCTTCGGCGCCCAAGCGAATCTGCGCCTGAGCGCGGAATGCACAGCGCGACTGCAGTTCCAGAGTCATCGCGCCGCCGCGTGCCGTTCGAGCAATCAACCGGGGCGCGACCTCATCGTGCATGTGTTCAAGCAACGGGCGCTGATCGAACAACGTTCGACGCAACGGGCGAACAGCTGCGATGGCGATATCACTACCTTTGAGTGAGGGCCACGGCGAGAGCATCGGGCTGGGCTGCAGCTCTGCTTCGCCTTCTTGATGGGGCCAGCTCAAGATCACTTCAGCGGCGCTGGTGGTCCAACGTCGTAACCGTGCTCGCGACTGTTGCATCACGCCCTCGGCGGATGCTTCAGGCACTTTCGCCGCGCGCTGCAAAGGTAACGGCAGCAACGGATCAGGATTGACCGGTTCAGGGAGGCGCGACGCGTCCAGCCCCATGACCCACATCGCATCGAATGTCATGCCTGCCACGGTGGCTGGATCGATCACGGTGATGGATGTCGCCTGGGTTTCAGCTTCGAACGGCGTGTCGCGTAACAGCTCTTGTAACCGAGCCAGCGCTGCCGATGCCGACAACGGCGGCGTGACAGCATCGAGCGTGCCGAACTCCGCGAGCGTCGAATGAAACTTCATCACCGTTTGATGTTCGGTGCTGCTCAGCGAACGTTGGCCGGGCCAACCTGCCGCTCGCAGCCATGCGTGAAAACGCTCCGCCCACACGCTCGCGCCTGTGGATCCCGTGTTGCCGCGAATTTGTTCAGCAACCTGTCGAGCGGCCAATGTGAGCTGCTCACAACCTGTGACGGCCGCCCAACGCTCCAGCTCGAACCAGTCCCAACGATCGCGCTGCTCATCACGCAAGCGGAAGTCGGCCATCGCGCGACGATCAGCTTCGCTGTCTGCTCCGGCGATGAACGGCGAACGTAACAACCGTCCAACCTGGGTTGCCGATCGGTCGTGCAAAGCGAATTGCAGGACCAGTGCAGCTGCGTCGACGACGGGATAATCCGCGAGCGGCGAAGGTGCGGCGATCACGACAGGAACTCGCGACGGTTCGGCCTGAATGCTGCGCTGGCCGGGTGCGAACACATCTTCGAACACGCGTTGCACTTCAGCGCGCCGCGACTGCAAGTCGGGCACGACGACAGCCACGCTGGTCTTGCCGGTCGCAACCTGAGCGCGAGCCCAGCGTGCCGCAAGCTCCAATTCATCGTCGGCATCTCGCGCGCTGACAACTACGACTCGCGACGAGTTGTCAGCATCCGCATCGACCTGAGCAATCTTGCCTAGCCCCTGCCACCGGTCGACCAAGCGAGCCATGGACGGCGGAATCGCATCGAAGCCCGCCAGCGCCAATGTTTCTTGCGGAACGAAGTTGGCATCGTGCGCCCACAACGCCAAGCGGGACTCATCGACAGCGCCGAGCTTGTCACACCGTCGTATGAACTCCGTGCACCAAGCGTGCAGTGCTTCCGCTTCGACGCTGTCGCTGGTCATCAACGGCGCCAGCGGAATCAAATATTCCTGCATGCGACGCCAGCTGCGAGCCGCCATGCGAGCTGCATTGGCAGGATTGAGCAGCTGATCGCCCCACTCGCTCTCGCTGACCACCTGATCCCACAGGATTCGCGCCTGTGCGTTGGTCAACAAACGAGCGTGATGTGCATGAGTGTTCGAGGCGCGAGATTCCAACCACTGCTGGCCGAGCCATGTCGACCAAGGCAGCACACGTGGAGTGCACCAGACGGATTGACCCTGGTTCTGGGCATGTTGGGCATAGCCCAACCGCAGCGCGTGCGCGAGCCGTCGGCTCGCGGTGAGCACTGTGACACCCTGATCGAGAAGGGAATGGAGCCGCAATGCCCCGTTAACTCACGACTTGCGAATGACCTTCAGATCCGGCGCCGCGCGCGACACGGGATCTGCGCCGGCGGCGTAGCTGTCCAGCAGCTCCTCCATGCGGCGGAACACGTCGTTCAGCACCTCTGCTCGCGGCAGATTGGTGATGCGGAAGTGTGTCTTGTAAGACGTGTTGAAACTCGAACCGGGCGCGAGCAACACATGTTTGTGTTCCAGCAGATCCATCGCGAAGCGCCGGTCGTCGAAGTTCGGCAGCACGCCGTCCTTCACGCCGATGAACGCGTAAATGGCGCCGCGCGGTGCATGAACCTGCAAATATTTGCTGTTGGCGACGCCGTTGAGGATGGCCTGGCGCGATTCATACAAACGCCCGCCGGGTCGCGTCAGCTCAAGAATGCTTTGATAGCCACCGAGCGCGGTCTGCACCGCCCATTGGCCCGGGACGTTGCTACACAAACGCAGTGACGACAGTTTGTCCAACGCACTGAGATATTCGCGGGCTGCTTCAACTTCACCGGAGAACGACACCCAGCCGACGCGATAACCGCAGGCGCGATACACCTTCGACAGGCCCGACATGGTCGCGCACAACGTGCCCTGCACGAGCGTGGCCATCGGCACGAACTTCGCGTCGTCGTACACGATCTGGTCGTAGATCTCGTCGCAGAACACGACCAGGTGATGACGTTCGGCGATACGCGCGATCTCTTCGAGCGTCTCGCGAGAATAGACAGCACCGGTCGGGTTGTTTGGATTGATGACGACGATGGCGCGCGTGCGGCTGGTGATCAGCGCTTCGATGTCCTTCGGATCGGGCTCGAAGCCGTTCTCCGGATGACACGGATAATGTACGGCGCGGCCGCGATTCAAATTCACTGCCGCGGTCCACAGCGGATAGTCCGGTGTCGGCACCAGCACTTCGTCGTCAGTCGACAACAACGCACGCAGCACCAGATCGATCAGCTCGCTGACGCCGTTGCCCATGAACACTTCGTCCGCGCTCACGCCACGCACGCCGCGACTCTGCTGTTGCATCACCACGGCTTCACGAGCCGGGAAGATGCCCTTCTGATGGCAGTACGCTTCGCTGGACTTGAGATTCTCGATCATCGCCAGCCGCATGGTCTCGGGCGTGCGAAAGCCGAACACGCCGGGATTGCCGATGTTCAGCGGCACGATCTCGTAACCCAGCCGCTCCATCTCATAGGCGCGCCGAGCCAGATCGCCGCGAATTTCATACTTCACGTTGGCGAGGCCGACACTGGGGCGGATGGTACGCATGATTTCGAAGTGACTAATGACTGATGACTAGGGCGGAAACGGACCAGACCCGAAGATAACAGAATCCCGCGGCTGAAAGTGGGCACAGGTTCGAGGCCGCAAGGCCATGACAGACCAAGCTACGGCCCTTCATTCTCTGACCAGTCACCAGTCACTAGTCAGTAGTCACTTCTCGGGCTTCAGTGCTCGGTCAGCAGCGACCCGAACCCCTCGAATTTATCCTCGATGCCGCAGCTGCGCAGCGCATGCCAGTAGGTGCACGTGTTCACCGCCAGCACCGGCTTGCCGAGCCAGCGTTCGGCCTCGGCGGCGACGCCGGCGAACGCGAGGTTGGTGCCCACCTGCAGGATCAACTCGACGCTGCTGTCGTCCACTTCGCGAACCGCCCGGCGCAAGCGTTCGGGTGCCTCGTGGGCCATCAACAGCGGGCTGTTACATTTCAGGCCCAGCAGGTTCACGACTTCGAAGCCGCTGTCGGTGAATGAACGGCGCACCTGCGCGTCGCCCGAAGGCATGTACGGCGTGATGATGCTGATACGACGGATGCCACCGTATCGCTGAAGCGCGGCGAGACACGCCTGCATTCCGAGAATGACCTTGACCCCGGTGCGGGATTCCAAGTGGGACTGCACGCCGTTCGCGTCCAGAACGCCTTCCCAAAACGTCTCCGCCGACATGCCCAATATGACCGCGCCGGGCGAACACGTCATCACCGCATCGAGGGCCGCTTCAAGGGAAGCGCGTACCTGACTCATCATCGCTGCAAACTCGCTTTCGGTCCCGACCGGAGAGTCGGGGATGACAACGCGGGCCATCTGATTCGTGACGCCACGAGGACGCATCGCGTCGTACTCAGGCTGCACGATCGTGTTGGTCGCCGGCGCGATGACGCCGAACTTCAGGCGCGAGGCAAGGGAGTCAGGCATGGAGCAATTGAAGCAAAGCCATAACGGGTGCGCAGTTTACCGGGTCGCCGACCAGGCGCTGGTGACCCAATTCCGCTTCGGTAGATTCAGCCGATTTTTCCCGTGCAGAACACGCAAAATGCGACCCCGGCGCTTGATTGACTCGCGTGCTACGTTCCAGTAGCGTGCCCGCCGCCGCGGCTGCGGCACTTTCCCGATTTTTTGGCCGATATTTGGAGCCGACGTTGAGCAAGATCCTGGTGGGCCTGAAGCGCGTGGTGGACTACAACGTCCGCGTGCGCGTCAAACCCGACGGCACGGGTGTGGTGACCGACGGCGTGAAGATGAGCATCAATCCCTTCGATGAGATCGCGTTGGAAGAAGCGCTTCGCATCAAAGAGAAAGGTGGAGCGACCGAGGTGGTCGTCGTCAGTATCGGCCCATCCGACACCCAGCAGCAACTCCGCACCGGTCTCGCGATGGGCGCCGATCGCGCCATTCTCGTGCAGGCCGATTCGGCCGTCGAGCCGCTGGTCGCCGCGAAGATTTTTCTGAAGCTCATCGAGAAAGAAAATCCCCAGATCGTGTTGCTCGGCAAGCAAGGCATCGACGACGACAACAACCAGACCGGCCAGATGCTGGCGGCGTTGTGGAATCGTCCGCAGGCGACGTTCGCCTCCAAGGTCGAACTCGACGGTGCGAAAGCCAAGGTGACGCGCGAAGTCGACGCCGGTCTCGAAACCATCGAAGTGGATCTGCCGGCGGTGCTCACGACGGACTTGCGCTTGAACGAGCCGCGCTACGTGAAGTTGCCGGACATCATGAAGGCGAAGAAAAAGCCGCTCGATACGGTGACCGTCGCCTCTCTCGGTGTGGATGCCACCCCGCAGTTCAAGACCACGAAGTACGAGCCGCCCGCGGCCCGTCAGAAAGGTGTCATGGTCAAAGACGTGGCAGAGCTGGTCTCGGCGCTGAAGCAGAAGGGGTTGGTCTGATGACGAAGATTCTGATCGTCGCCGAGCACAGCGGCGGCAAGCTCAATCCGGCCACTGCCAAGTGCGTGACCTGCGCCAGCAAAATCGATGGCGCGCAAATCGATGTCGCCGTGTTTGCGACGGATGGTTCGGCAGTTGCTGCTGAAGCCGCGAAAATCCAGGGCGTGAAGACGGTGCTGAAAGTCGACAATGCAGCGAATGCAGAGCCGCTCGCTGCCGTGCTCGCGCCGCAAGTGGCAGCTGTCGCCGCGAACTACACGCACGTGTTTGGTCCGTCGACCACGTTCGGCAAAGATTTGATGCCGCGAGTGGCTGCGCTACTCGGCGTTGGCCAGCTCAGCGACATCATGGCGATCGAGTCGGCGTATAAATTCCGTCGTCCTGTATACGCCGGCAATGCGATCGTTACAGTCGAAGCGCCGCAGGACAAGAAATTGGTCGCGACTGTACGTACGGCGTCGTTCCAGGCCGCTCCGCAAGGTGGCAGCGCCGCTGTCGAAGCTGCGAATGTTTCTGCTGAGCTGCCCTCTCACACCCGCTTTGTGAGTCGGTCCGCGGCTGCGACGGGTCGTCCGGATTTGCAGACGGCGCCGCGTGTTGTGTCCGGTGGTCGTGCGCTCGGTAGTGCAGACAACTTCAAGGTCATCTTCAGCCTCGCCGATAAGCTTGGCGCTGCTGTCGGTGCGTCGCGTGCCGCGGTCGATGCTGGCTACGCTGCAAACGATCTGCAGGTCGGTCAGACGGGCAAGATCATCGCGCCTGAGTTGTACGTTGCAGTCGGTATCTCCGGCGCGATTCAGCATCTCACCGGCATCAAGGACGCACGCACCATCGTTGCGATCAACAAAGACGCGGAAGCGCCGATTTTCGAAGTAGCCGACATCGGCCTGGTCGGCGACTTGTTCACCCTCCTGCCGGAGATCGAGAAAGCGCTCGGCTGATTTAGAAGGATCCGCAAATAGAAAGGCCGCCGCGATCTCATCTCGCGGCGGCCTTTTCGTTTCTGACTAGTCCTTAGTCACAAGTCATCAGTCACTTCTAGAGCTGCGTCAGCACGTGCTCCGCGCTCGACACCTTGAACTCACCCTTCTGCTCGACGTTCACCTGCTTGACGACACCGTTATCGACGAGCAGCGAGAAGCGCTGACCGCGGATGCCCATGCCGAAGCCGCTGGCGTCCATCTCCAGGCCCAGCGCCTTGGTGTAGTCGGCATTGCCGTCGGCAATCATTTCCACTTTGCCGTCGGTGTTTTGCGCCTTGCCCCACGCCTTCATCACGAACGCGTCGTTCACCGCCATGCAAGCGATGGCATCGACACCTTTGGCGCGGATGTCACCCGCTTTCTCAACGAAGCCCGGCAGATGCTTGGCATCGCAGGTCGGCGTGAAGGCCCCCGGCACCGAGAACAACACGACCTTGCGGCCTTTGAAGAAATCCTCGGCACTGGTCTTCTGCGGTCCGTCCTTGGTGATGAGCGTGAATGTGCCCGCGGGTACGCGGTCGCCAACCTTGATCATGATGCTCTCCTGATGATTCGGGGCCGGGCATCGTGCCACGACCCCGAGGAATCCCAAAGCACCAGCTTTAGAGCACTTGAATTCCGCGGGCGCCGAGGATGTGGGACCGCATGAGTGCCGAGCTCCAATCGCCATCGCGCGCTTCGAGCGCACGCACGATTTCAAGGTGATGCGATGCGCTGCGGATCAGGTCTTCGTCCTGATACGTCGCAAAAGTTCGCAACATCATCGGTGCTTCGATCAACGACGCCAACGCGCTCACCAGTCGCGGGCTGCCGGCAAACTCGTGAATACGGCGGTGAAAGTGACTGTTGAGCGTGCCAACGCGTTCCAGGTAGCCGTCGGCCTTCGACACTGTTTCGTGATACTGATCTTCGGCGAGCTGACGCAGCTCGGCGATGCCTTCCGGTGTCATGCGTCGCGCGGCGCGGGCCGCTCCATACGATTCCAACATTGCACGTAATTCAAAGATGTCGTCGCGGTCTTCGTTGGTCCACTCGGTGACGATCGCGCCTTGATGCGGCACAAACTCAAGCAGGCCCTCCGCGTGGAGTTTCCGCAACGCCTCGCGAACCGGGGTACGACTGACACCGGCGACTGCTGCGACTTCTTGCTCGGTAATGCGTGAAGAGGCTGGATACACACCGCGTACAATCCGCTCACGTACGGTTTGATACGCCTTGTCCACTGCCTTGGCCATGATGCTCCTCGAAGCTGGTTAGATTGGAGGCCCGCACCTGAATGGGGTTATTGAAGGGCCTCGCATGGCGGCGAGTGTATACGCGCGCCGCATTCCAACACAGCATGTAGTCATGCCTTTTTGATATTTACCCAGGGGTAAATTAGCTCGAAACGCGGTACCCAGAGGTGACGTTTCAGGCTGGATGAGTCTGGTGAAGAGAACCGGCTAAGCTGCTGTTGTTCTTACGGTTCCGACCGGGAAACCGCCGGCTTTGGAGACCATGCTGGGCACCGGTTTGCCACGCTGCTCCTGCAGCCATCGAGCAGTGTCGATGAGCCTAGTCAGGTCGATGCCGGTGTCGTACCCAGCGCGGGACAACATATACACAAGGTCTTCGGTGCCGACGTTACCGGTCGCATTTGGTGCAAAGGGACAGCCGCCCACACCGCCGACGCTGGCATCCAAAGTTTTCACACCGGCGAGCACCGCTGCGTACGCATTGGCGACCGCTGTATTCCGTGTGTTGTGAAAATGGCAGCGTAGCGGTACATCGCCGACCGCAGCACGGACCTGTTCGATCAACGCGCTGACCTGACTCGGAACCGCAACACCGATCGTGTCGGCGAGCGCGATTTCCAATGGCTTAGAACGTGCCAGGCGCCGGGCGATTTCGACCACGCGCGCTGCAGGTACTTCACCTTCGAATGGACAGCCAAACGAAACAGAGATTGTGACTTGAGCGCGAATGCCCGCCTCTTTCGCGAGCGGTGCAATTTCTTCCCAGGCGCGAATCGCTTCTTCCATCGTCGCGCCTTGATTGCGCTCGCTGAAGCTGTCTGTCGCCGCGACGACCATGCCGATCTCGCTGCAGCTCGTGCCGAGCGCACGATCGAAACCTTTGCGATTGAGCACGAGACCGACATATTGCACGCCAGATGTTTTGGGCAGCGCCGATAGCACAGCTTCGGCATCTGCCATCTGCGGCACGCGCTTGGGATTCACGAAGCTCGCGACTTCGATACGACGCAGGCCCGCACCGACGAGTCGCTCGATGAGCTGTAGTTTGGTCGCGGTCGACAGAATTTCTGGCTCGCTTTGCAAGCCGTCACGCGGGCCTACTTCCACGATTTCGATTGCCTGTCCCATGCGTCCCTCGCGAACTAATGACTCTCGCACGCCTCGCCGTCGGTGATCGCGCCCAGCGATGCACTACTCACCACGCGAGCATACTTCGCCAACACACCGCGACGCGTGAACGGTTCAGGCGCCTGCCACTGCTCGCGTCGCTTCGCCAATTCGTCAGCACTGACATCGACCTGAATCTCGCGCGTCTGTGCATCGATCGTAATCTTATCGCCATCGCGGATCAGTCCGATCGGCCCGCCGACCGCAGCTTCAGGCGCGATGTGGCCGACGACGAAACCGCGACTGCCGCCGGAGAAGCGGCCGTCGGTGATCAACGCGACTTTGTCGGCCAGACCGCGACCGGCGATGGCGCTGGTCGGGCTCAACATCTCGCGCATCCCAGGTCCACCTTTGGGGCCTTCGTAGCGAATCACAACCACGTCGCCGGCGGCGACTTTGCCGTCGAGAATTGCCTGCACCGATGCTTCTTCGCCGTTGAACACGCGAGCGGTGCCAGTGAAGGACAAGCCTTCCTTGCCAGTGATCTTCGCAACCGACCCTTCCGGCGCGAGATTCCCGTAAAGCACGACCAGATGACTGTCGGGCTTGATCGGATCCTTGAACGCGCGAACGATGTCCTGATGCTTGGGATACGGCTTCACGCCCTTCAGGTTTTGCGCCAGCGTCTTGCCGGTGACGGTCAAGCAATCGCCGTGAAGCAAACCTTCCTGCAACAGGATTTTCATCAACGGCTGAATGCCGCCGATGCGGATGAGCTCCGACATCATGTATTTGCCGCTCGGGCGCAGATCGGCGAGCACCGGGACTTTCTTACCGACGCGCGTGAAGTCGTCGAGCTCAAGCGGCACGTTCGCGGCGTGCGCGATTGCTAACAAATGCAGCACCGCGTTCGTCGAGCCGCCGAGTGCGATGACCGTCGTAATCGCATTCTCGAACGCCTTGCGCGTCATGATCTGCGAGGGCGTGATGCCGAGCTTCGCAAGCTTCACCACCGCTTTGCCGGCCGCTTCGCAGTCCTGAATCTTCTGTCGCGAAACTGCTTCCTGCGCCGAGCTGTTCGGCAAGCTCATGCCCATGGCTTCGATCGCCGACGCCATCGTATTCGCCGTGTACATGCCGGCGCAGCTGCCCGGCCCCGGAATGGCTTTGCGTTCGATCTCGTCCATTTGTTTCTGGGTGATCTTGCCGCTCGTGAACGCACCGCGTGCCTCGAACACCGAGATGATGTCGAGATGTCCCGGACCGGGACGAATCGTGCCGCCATAAACGAACACCGCGGGACGATCCAAACGTGCCAGCGCCATCATGCAGCCGGGCATGTTCTTGTCGCAGCCACCGATGGCGACAACGCCATCAAAACCTTGTGCGCCACTGACAGTCTCGATGGAGTCGGCGATCACTTCGCGCGACACGAGCGAATAGCGCATGCCAGGCGCGCCGTTAGAAATGCCGTCGGAAACCGTAATCGTACCGAACGTCGTGCTCTTGCCGCCGGAACTATCGACAGCTGCCGCTGCCGCGCGAGCGAGCTTGTCGATATGCATATTGCACGGTGTGAGATTGCTCCACGTCGAGGCGATGCCGATGGCCGGCTTCTTGAAATCGGCGTCTTTGTATCCAACCGCTCGCAACATGGCGCGGCTGGGCGCCTGCTTCAGGCCGTCGACGACCTCGCTGGAATAGCGACGGAAGTTGACCGACTTGCCGACCTTCTTCTTGGTAGCCATGTTCGTGACGACGCCCAAAATGAAAAACTCCGCGGCAGCCATTGTAGCCGCCGCGGAGTCCTAAACTGCTTTTTATATATTGATGACGGCGCTCTTCTGCGCGCCTTTTTTCGAGTGCAAACCGGCGACTCGCATGGCCAGCTCCAACGCCTGTTCGTAATTCAAGCGCGGATCCACCTGCGATTTGTAGGCGCGCGCGAGGTCTGCATCAGTCAGACCCCGTGCGCCACCCGTGCATTCGGTGACATCTTCACCAGTGAGCTCAAAATGCACACCCCCGAGCCAAGAACCCAGTTCGCGATGGATGCGGAACGCCGCCTCCAGTTCGCTGACGATGTTTTCGAAGCGGCGTGTCTTCAAACCGGACGTCGCCGTTTCGGTGTTGCCGTGCATGGGATCGCAGATCCACAGCACCGGGCTGCCGGTGGCGCGGACCGCCTGGATCAGCCCCGGCAAACGTTTGTCGATTTCTTTCGCGCCCATGCGGTGGATCAGCACGATCCGGCCGGGCTCGTTGTTCGGATTGAGCGTGGCGATCAAGCCTTGCACCCATTCCGCGCTCATCGACGGGCCGACTTTGATGCCCATCGGATTGGAAATACCACGGAAGAATTCCACGTGCGCGCCATCGAGCGCCGCGGTGCGCATGCCGATCCACGGCATGTGCGTCGACAAGTTGTACCAGCGCTGCGCACGCGGGATGAAACGCGTCTGTGCCTGTTCGTACAACAAGTGCAACCCTTCGTGACTCGTGTAGAAGTTGGCCGTCGTGCTCTCGTGCACCGGCCGGCCCGAGGTGGCTTCGAAGAAATCGAGCGACTCGGAAATCGACTGCACAATTTTTTCGTACGCTTCCTTGAACGAGGAATGACGCACGAAATCGAGGTCCCAGTATTCGGGGTGATGCAGGTCGGCGAAACCGCCGTCGATCAGCGAGCGCACGAAGTTGAGTGTCAGTGCCGAACGCTCGTAGCCACGCAGCAGCAGCTCGGGATCGGGAATGCGATCTTCGGGAGTGAAGCCGGGGCGATTGACGTTGGCGCCGCGATAGCACGGCAGCGTCACGCCGTCGCGCGTCTCGGTATCCGAAGAACGCGGTTTGGCATACTGGCCCGCCATACGGCCGACGCGGATGACCGGCTTCTTCAAGCCGTATACCAGCACCAGGCTCATCTGCAGCAGGATCTTGAGCTTCTTGGCGATCTTGTCGGACTCGCAGTCCTCGAAGGTCTCGGCGCAGTCGCCGCCCTGGAGCAGGAAGCGCTCACCGCGCTGGGCGGCGGCGATCTGATCCTTCAGTGCTTCGATTTCCCAGGAAACGACCAGCGGCGGCAGGCGCGAAAGCTCGCCGACCACGCGTTCGAGCGCGGCTTGATCGGGATAGGTGGCCTGCTGCTGAGCGGGTTTGGACTGCCAGCTGGAGGGGTGCCAGGGAATCAGGTCGGGGTTGCGAGTCATAGCGAGGCGCGAGCCTAGCACTCGATCGGTGCGAAGCAAACGGACGAAAGCCGAAAATTGCATACACACGGGGCATACGGTGCCGCCCAAGTTTACAGTTTGCGGCGACCGGCCTTTAATGACGGCCCTTTCCCGCCCCTCGACTGCTGGGAGTTGCCGCATGCCCAAAGTTCTCATTCTCGGCGCAGGCAAGATCGGCGCGCTGATCTCCGGTTTGCTGGCCGAGTCCGGTTCCTACGAAGTGCATCTGGCGGACGTGAGCGCCGACGCCGCGAAATCCGTGGTCAGTGCTCACCGTTTTGACAAACTGCATGCGCACCAAGTTGATGCAGCCGACACGGCCTCGCTGGCTGCGCAGTTGAAGAGTCATCCCGTCGACGCGGTCATTTCGAGCCTCCCCTACTACTGCAACGTCGGTGTCGCCGAGGCGGCGAGACGCGCCGGCACTCACTATTTCGATCTCACCGAAGATGTCGAAGTCACACGCGCCGTTCGGAAGATTTCCGACGGGGCTGCGCAAGCATTCGTGCCTCAGTGCGGATTGGCACCTGGCTTCATCTCGATTGCCGCAAACGAGCTGATCGGCCACTTCGACGAGTTGCGTGCCGTGAAGCTGCGCGTCGGCGCCCTGCCCCAGCACCCGAACAATGTTTTGAAATATTCGTTGACGTGGTCGACCGAAGGCCTGATCAACGAGTACGGTAACCCGTGCGAAGCGATCGTCGATGCTCGCCGCGTCGAAGTCGCGCCGCTCGAAGGCCTGGAAGAAATCGAAATCGACGGCACGCTGTATGAATCGTTCAACACTTCCGGCGGCCTCGGCTCACTCGCCGAAACATACGGCGCACGCGTGCAGAGCATGGACTACAAGACCATGCGCTATCCCGGCCATTGTGATCAGATGCGATTGCTGATGAACGATCTGAAGCTCAATCACGATCGCGGCACACTCAAACGCATTCTGGAGAACGCGGTCCCGCAAACGTTGCAGGACGTCGTCGTGATCTACGTCGCAGTGACCGGCAAGCAGGACGGCGAACTGCGCGAAGAAAACTACGTCAACAAAGTCTATCCGCAAGTGATTGCGGGCCGGCTGTGGTCGGCGATTCAAGTGACGACGGCGTCGGGCATCTGCGCTGTTGTGGATCTGGTCGTCAACAGCGGCGGCAAACACCGCGGCTTCGTGCGACAGGAAGATTTTCGTTTACAGGATGTGCTGCTCAATCGCTTCGGCAAGCACTACGCCGCGGTCGGCGGCAAGGAAGTGTCTGCCCACATCGTCGTGAGCGGACAAGCGGGACATCAAAGAAGGTAGGACCCAACATGCGCGATATCTTTTCCGCTCTGGACCTGAGCGAAACCAACTCCGGCGCCTGGACGCCCGACGGTGGATGGTCCAAGGACACTTCCGGACAGGTGTTCGATTCGATCAATCCCACTACCGGTGAATTGCTGGGCCGGGTGCGTGGCGCTACTGCTGCCGATTACGAACGCATCCTCGTTTCTTCACGGCGTGTGTTCGATCAATGGAAGATCGTGCCGGCACCGAAGCGAGGAGAAGCCATTCGCTTGGTTGCCGACGAGCTGCGCGCTCACAAGAGTGCACTCGGCAGTCTCGTCACGCTGGAGGTCGGCAAGATCAAAGCCGAGGGTGACGGCGAAGTGCAGGAGATGATCGACATCGGCGAGTTCGCCGTCGGTCAGTCGCGCATGTTGTATGGCCAGACCATGCATTCCGAGCGGCCTCTGCATCGCATGTATGAGCAGTGGCATCCGCTTGGCACCGTCGGCATCATCAGTGCGTTCAACTTTCCCGTTGCGGTGTGGTCATGGAATGCATTCCTCGCCGCGATCTGCGGCGACGTGAGTATTTGGAAACCTTCACCAAAGGCACCGCTGTGCGCAGTGGCGGTTCAGAAGCTGGTCAATCGAGTATTGGAACGCCACGGCTTTCCTGGCATTTTCCAATTGTTGATCGCAGGTAACGATTTAGCCGAGAAGCTGGTCGACGATCGTCGCGTCGATCTCGTGTCGTTCACCGGTTCTACCGCCGTCGGCCGCAAGGTTGGTGAGCGTGTCGCTGCACGCCTCGGCAAGAGCCTGCTGGAACTCGGCGGCAACAACGGCATCATCGTCGATGAGTTCGCGAATCTCGATCTCGCGGTGCCATCGATCGTGTTTGGTGCAGTCGGTACTGCAGGTCAGCGCTGCACGAGTACGCGTCGCGTGTTCGTGCACGAATCGCGCTCCAAAGAGCTCGAACAACGCCTGCTACGCGCTTATAACCAAGTGCGTATCGGCGATCCGTTGAAGCCCGAGACTTTGATGGGGCCGCTGATCGATGAAGCTTCGGTCCGTCGCTACACGCAGGCCATCGAAGAAGCAAAGCGCACCGGCGGCACCGTATTGTGTGGCGGTCAGGTTCGACCGCCTGGAAATTTTGTCGAGCCGACCATCATTCGCGCCCGCTCCGAGTGGGACATCGTGCAGACGGAGACGTTTGCGCCGATCCTGTATCTCATCGAATACCAGTCGCTCGACGACGCGATTGCCATGCATAACTCGGCACATCACGGCTTGTCGTCCGCGATCTTCACCGACAACTTACGTCATGCCGAGAAATTCTTGTCGGCGATGGGCAGCGACTGCGGTATCGCCAATGTAAACATCGGCACGTCCGGCGCCGAGATCGGTGGCGCGTTCGGCGGCGAGAAAGATACGGGCGGCGGTCGCGAGTCCGGCTCGGACAGCTGGAAGGCTTATATGCGGCGCCAGACCAATACGATCAATTGGAGTCGTGAGCTGCCGCTGGCCCAGGGCATCGACTTCAAAGTCGTCGGCTAGCGCCCCAGCAGTCCTATCGCGCGAGATACACCCAGCAGGAAGGCAGGCATTCGCGCCTGGGCGCCGCCTTCCGCCGGAGCGCTGATGCGCAGCTTGACGAAATAGCCGTTCTGCACGCGCATGAACGAATACGACTTCAAGCTCTTGCCTCCGGGCAGCTTGATGTCGTGACTCACCTGCAGCCACGCCTTGCTCATCGACGCAAGGTCGACGCGCTCGACTGACACGTATTCGCCACGCCGAACCAACTCCGCGAACCCGTCGTCGATGCTGCTGAGCTCGTGACGCAAGCGCAGGTCGCCGATGCCGTTGGCGAGATTGGTGAAGCCCTTGTTGTAAATGTAGACGCTCGCCTTGGCGCCGGCCGTTTCGATGTAGTGAACCGCCGTGCCGAGCTGCCGCCCCAGGTCGTCGGTCTTCACCAATTCATACGCTGCGATCATCTGTGGGAAGCGAAAGCCGCTGGCCCGATCTTCATACACGATGCGATCGTGCGGCAATTCTTCCGCCGACAGCGGTGCCGCGCTCAGCAATAGCATCGTCAGGAGTAGATAGCGCATCCGTTTAGTTCCTTGTCACGCTACCGCTTCGGCCGCGGGAGTCTCGTTCGTAACGGTCGGTGTGCGAGGCGCCGTCTGCATCTCGTGAACGGCTTTGACGATGAACAGGAACACGATCGCCAAGGGAATATCCAGCGCGTCGGACAGCATGGTCACGCGGTTGGCGGCCAGCAATTCATCGATTTCTTCGGCTCGAAGCGACATTCGCAACGATGCTCTGCTAGCCCCGGAAGCCAGCAGCCATAAGGTCCACCATGCCACCAACAATCCGGGCGACATTGTCCTCTGCCAATCGCGAGGACGCTCGCTCGCCTGCCAGATTTCCTTCATGGCCTGGTACGGCTTCCACAAATTCATGATGGGCACGAAATACCAGCCCACCGACCAGCCAGGGCTGAACCGCATGCCGGCGGCGCCGAGCTCGCGCACATTCTGGTTCGCCAAATAGATCCAACGCAGGATCCAGATGCCCGAGACCAGGTAGATCAACATTTGGATGCCGCCGACAACGGCTTGCCGGAAATCGCTGGCTTCCGCGGATGCCACCGCTTCCTCGGCAGATGCGAAGGTACCGTCGTTCAATCCCGTGAGCACCGAGTGTTCGAGAATGCCGGAGCCGGAGCCGACGCCGACGACGCTAATGCCGATCTGCAAATACAGCAGCCGCACCGTCCACTTGGTGAAATGTGTGAAATCCACTGGCCGCACCCGTCGTTTATTTTCCGCTGAGACTCGAATGTATCAGCATGGCCGCCGCTCGGCAGCAGCTTTTCAGGCGATATGCGTGGCCCACAGGTCGTTCAGATAGCCGGTGTTGAAATTCCAGTTTTCCGGCGCCTCGCGCGCCACGATCTTGTCGTTGACGTGCGAGTCCATGAGATTGACCAGTTTCGGCACCAGCTGCATGCCCGAATTGGTGGAAAAGAACAGCTTGACCTTGGGCGCCGTCAGTTTGCTCGGGTTCTGCTCGACCACGATGCCGAGCTTGCCGGACGCCATGCGCACCAGCGAGCCAGTCGGATAGATGCCGATGGTCTTGATGAATGTTTGCAGGACCACCGGGTCGAAGTGGCCCTTCCACGACGCCATGCGCGACACCGACTCGGCCGGATCCCAGCCGGCTTTGTAGGGGCGATTCGAGGTGATGGCGTCGTACACGTCGCAGACTGCGCTCATGCGCGCGATCATCGAGATGCTGTCGCCGGTCAGTTTGTCGGGGTAACCCGAGCCATCCATCTTTTCGTGATGATGACGACACACGTCGAGCACATGTTCGTTCTCGACGCCGCTTGCGAGCAACGTCTCGTAACCTTTCACCGGATGCGATTTGACGACGGTGAATTCGTCGTCGGTGAGCTTGCCGGGTTTGTTGAGGATCTCGTTGGGAATGGCGGCTTTGCCGAGGTCGTGCAACAGGCCCGCCATGCCAGCATTCCGGCAAGTTTCTTCGTCGAGGCCGAGCTGACGGCCGAGCGACACCATGAGCGCGCACACGGACACCGAGTGCATGTATGTATATTCGTCCGCCATCTTCAGACGGCACAAGCTGATCAGCGCATCGCCATTGCGATCGACGGAGCCGACGATATCGTTGACCAGCGGCTCGCACTCGCTAGTGTTCACGGCATTGCCCATGCGCGCTTCCGCGAACAGGGACACGACTGCAGCTTTGGAACGTTTGATGATGTCCGATGCGGTTTGCAGCTCGTCACCCATCGAGAGCTTCACGACGGGCTTCGGCGCGGGTGGCGCTTCTTCTACTGCAATAACTTTGGGCTGCGTCGGCGCGACGGGTGCGCTGACGACATCTTTACCCTGTGCAGTATCGATCCAGCATTCTTTCGCGCCACAGGTACGCACCCGTGTGAGAGTCTCGCGATCTTCAATACGAAATCGCGTCTTCCACAGCGAATGCTGAAACCAGGGGGCGTCGACCTTCTCGATGAACATCCCTGTCTGTACTTGCGATATCGCGATCTTCTTCAGCATTGAGCCAGCAACACCATGCACTTATGTCTAAGGGACGTCGGACTCCTTGTCCACGCCGCGGCGCTTTACTGCTGTCCTGCATCGGCAGCGGCGCCGGGAAAGTGAGGGTGTTGCAGCATGAATTTTTGCGACCTGGCTCTCAAAGTAACGGCGTGATCGCGAAGGCGGTCGCTGCCAGCGCGCACGCAATCGTGCGCAGGTGATTCCACTGAGTCCACGGCACTCGATATGCCTGCCACTGCGACACCAGGTCACTCGCGGTGGCGGGCACCGCCGCCAGTTTATTGTTCAGTGGGACGTTGCAAACCATTGTCACGACAATGGAGCCGAGCAAGTAGATCAACGCGCCGGCGCACGCGACCCATGCACCTGGCTTGTCCAGATGCGTCAGGTAGAAAACCAAAAATAACAGGCACAACACAGCGGTGCCGAAGAACACCAGGAAGAACACCGGATTCAGAATGACTTCGTTGATCCGTTGCATGGCCGGCACGCCGCCACCGCTGGGCAAGCGATCGAATGCAGTCATGATCACGTTGGAAAAAACGAAGAACAGACCGCCCATCAGTCCCGCGCCGACGGACGCGACGATGAGCAGGACTGTCAACAGTCGAGTCGTCATTCTTCTTCTCCTGGTTTGATACTCGGCTACTTTAGGCGGCGCGCAGCACCTCCACCCGCGCCTTCTCGATCTGATCCGCGAGTCGCTTGTCCGATACGGGCAGCGCGGTCTTGAGATCCTGCGCGAACAGCGACACACGAAACTCTTCGATCATCCATTGCAGGCGATCGAGCTCGGGATGCGTTTCGCCTTTCGGTGCCTGCGATAGTAACCGCTGATAGGCCTGCGTGGCCGGCGAGACCTGTCGCATCAATTCGGTATCGCGCTTCTGGTTGGCCGGCGCCTTGTCGAGCCGCCGCGTGAGCGCACGAAAATATTTCGGCAAATGCGGCCACAAGGCCGGCGGCACGCTGGCCGGGAAGTCGCCCGGCACCAGCATCTGCAACTGAGCTTGCACATCGGTGCGCAATGGCTGATATGCAGCGCCATCCAGCGAGGCGAGCTTCATACGCGCGCTGCGCAGCTCGCGCAGAGCGGAGGTTGTATGTTCGACGACTCGGTCGACCACTTCGCCAAACCGGCTGCGATGGCGATCCAGAAGTGCATCGAACTGCGCCGCCGACCTCGGCAAGGGCGCCTCGTCGCTCAAGAAACATTCGGCAAAACATTTCTCGGCCAGCGCGTCTGCAATCGGGCGCGAGTTGTTCAAGCCCTGCGCCAACAACATCAGCTCGCTGCGTTCGGAGCACCTCTTGCGCGCGTATTTGTATTGCTCGGGTAGCGCCAGAATCGCCAGCCGTAGCACGCCCGAACGCAACATCCCTTCGGCGTCGATCAGCGTGCTGGCTTCGGCGACCTCTACACTGTCGCCGCGATCCCGCAGCGTGGGAAAAACGGAGAAGCGCAGGCCGCGACGTTGCACGGATTCTTCGACAGCCAGCTCGCTGAAATCCCAACGTCGATGAATCGAGCCATGCTCGGTGGCTTTGGCTCCGCCCGACTTCGCTTCGCCTTCCCGAACGGAACGTTTCAGGGCGGCGAGATCACGGCCTTCGGCCAACGTCTTGCCATCGAGATCCGCGACTCGAAAGTTGACTCGCAAGTGTTCCGGCAGCGGCAGCGCAGCCACCTCCTCCGCCGTCATCGCTGTGCCGCTGACGCGAGTGATCCACTCAGCGACCGCGGCGTTGAACTCCTTCGATTCATCAATCTCTGCAGCAGCGCGCGCCGCATGCTCCGGCACGGGCACGAACGCCTTGCGCACTTGTTTTGGCAAGCTGCGTAACAGTTGCGTGATCGTTTCAACTCGCCAGCCAGGAATCGGCCGCGAGAAATCGCCGATGACTGCCGCGCTGAGCAGCGGCTTAGGCACGATCACCGTCACGCCATCGTTCGCAGTGCCGGGCTCGAAGCGATACTCCAGCGGCAACTCATTCCCGGTGACTTGCATCACCGGGGGGAAATCCTGCGCCGTCACTTCGCCAGCATCGCGTCGCGTGAGATCGGCCTCCGTCATCTGCAGCTTCTGCGAGTGTCCCGGCGTCTTGAGCCATTTTTCAAGTGCCGCGACCGAATTCACGCTCTCTGGCAGGTGTGCGAGATAGAAATCGCACATAGCCTGCTCGTCGATCAGGATGTCGCGCCGTCGAACCTTCGCCTCCATGACTTCGATTTGCTGGCGCAGCCGTCGATTGTGTTTCAGGAAATCGGCGCGTACTCGCGAGTGGCCTTCAACCAGTGCCTCGCGCACGAAGATTTCCTGTGCTTCACGCGGCGACACGTTGCCCAGGTTGATGCGTCGGCGTGACGAGAGCGTCAGGCCGTACAAAGCGATGGACTCGAACGCCGCCACGAAGCCGCGTTCCTCGACCCAGTGCGGCTCGCTGTAGCTGCGCTTGAGCAAGTGCTCACCAGCGGCCTCAATCCATTGCGGCTCGACCGCCGCCACGGTGCGAGCATATAAGCGCGTCGTTTCCATCAAACTCGCGGCAACGACCCACTTCGGCGGTTTGCTCGCGAGCGGTGTTCCCGGCGCAACGACGAAACGCGAACCGCGAGCGCCGTCGTACTCGCGCTTTTCGTCGAGGGCGCCGATGTTGCCAAGGAAGCCGGTGAGAATGGCCTGATGCAAGTTCGCGTAGTCGGCCGGCGCGGTGTTCGGTTTGAGCTCCAGCTCTTTGATGGTCTCGCTGAGCTGTCGATGCAGTTCCTGCCACTCACGCGCTCGCATGAAGGCGATGAAATTCTCTCGACACCACTTGCGCAACTGACTGCCCGACAGCGTCGATACCTGCGTGGTGTATGTGTTCCACAAGTTGAGAATGGCGATGAAGTCCGAGCGCGAGTCGGCGAATGTCGCGTGCTTCTGATCCGCCTGCGTTTGCGCATCCGACGGCCGCTCACGTGGATCTTGCGCAGAAAGGAATGCTGTAATCACCAGCATCTCCGCCAGACATCCGTGATGACTTGCAGCTATCAACATTCGCGCCAGTCGAGGATCGAGCGGCAGCGACGACAGCTGCCGCCCCAAACTCGTCACCCGTCGCGAATCGTCGACTGCTTTGAGTTCCTGCAGCAGCCGATAACCATCGTTGATCAACCGTGTATCCGGCGGATCGACGAACGGAAACTCCTCCGGCTCGCCCAACTCCAGCGCCGCCATTTGCAAAATGACGCTCGCCAGATTGGTACGCAGTACTTCGGGCGGCGTGAACGCCGGCCGCAGATTGAACTCGTCCTCGGCATACAACCGAATGCAAATGCCCGGACTCTCGCGACCGGAGCGGCCTTTACGTTGATCGGCGCTTGCCTGCGAGATCGGTTCGATGGGCAATCGCTGCACTTTGCCACGCACGCTGTAACGACTGATGCGTGCGAGACCAGAGTCGACGACGTGTCGAATGCCAGGCACCGTCAACGAAGTCTCGGCGACGTTCGTCGCCAGCACCACGCGTCGTGCGCCGTGCTTTTCAAAAATCTTCTCTTGATCGCGCGTCGACAATCGCGCGTATAGCGGCAACACTTCAGTGTTATGCATACGCGCTTTGGACAGTGCTTCAGCCGCGTCGCGAATTTGCTTCTCGCCCGGCAAGAACACCAGCACGTCGCCACGATCTTCCCGATCCAACTCCTGCACGGCCGCGACGATACCTTCGTCGAGCGACAACTCCGCGTCGTCTTCTTCGCCACTCAACGGCCGATAGCGCACTTCGACCGGGTAACTGCGCCCTGACACTTCGATGATCGGCGCGCCACCAAAGAATTCCGCGAACCGCTTCGGATCAATCGTTGCCGACGTAATGACGACGCGCAGGTCCGGCCGCTGCGGCAACAACCGCTTCAGCACCCCCAACAGGAAATCGATGTTGAGGCTGCGTTCGTGAGCTTCGTCGATGATCAGCGTGTCGTAACGACGTAGCAACCGATCCTGCTCCAACTCCCGCAGCAGGATGCCGTCGGTCACCAACTTCACCCGGCAATCCGGCCCGGTGCGATCGTTGAATCGCACTTGGAAGCCGACAGCACCGCCGACGGTCGTATTGAGCTCTTCCGCCAATCGACTCGCGATGGCACGCGCAGCGATTCGTCGCGGCTGTGTGTGGCCGATCAGCCCGAATGTGCCGCGGCCTGCTTCCATGCAGATCTTCGGCAACTGAGTCGTTTTGCCAGAACCGGTGGCGCCACAAACGACGATCAGCTGGTTTGTTTGCAACGCCTTCGCAATCTCTTCCCGATGCGCGGTGATCGGCAACACCGAGTCGTACTCGACTCGCAGCGGCAACGCCTTCAGCCGCTCGACGATAGCAACCGATGCTTCGATCGACCGACTTAAGTTGGCGATCGCGCCATCCGGCTCGGCCGGGGCATTCCGCCGCGCGAACAGGCGGTCCAGCTCGCGCGCAAGCCGCGGCCGGTCGGCAAATCTCGTTAAAGAGAGTTTGTCACGAAGGGCAAGCAGCGCCGTCGTGTAGTTGGAAGTCGGGGTAGTCATTTGAGCAGCCGACTTTTATGCGATCCACCACGACAGTTTCAAGCTCTACCGCCGCTCCACTCTTCTCCTGTGAGGCTCTCGCCAACGCATCGGCGGCGTCCGGAGGCTGGGTCTGTCCTCCCGGCAGCATGAAAAAGAGGGAGT
>Ga0247784_1000136_pt1 | contig 24012 bp, 22 predicted proteins | sample UWRJL169409R5_FD_179909 | JGI IMG/M metagenome (GOLD analysis project Ga0247784, IMG submission 179909) | Plant litter microbial communities from Arlington Agricultural Research Station in Wisconsin, United States - UWRJ-L169-409R-5 | ecosystem: Environmental > Terrestrial > Plant litter >...
GCCCGAGCCACCACCAGCGCCGAAGCCGCCAGCACCACCCGCGCCACCGCCACCGCCGTCGCCGCCGTCGGTGTGACTCAACGCGCCGCTACCGCCAGCTCCGCCCGTGCCACCCGCGCCGCCGCCGAAAAAAGTGGAGCCGTTGCCACCGCTGCCGCCAGCGCCGCCGTCGCCGCCGCGCCCAGCAGTGCCATTGCTGAGGTCGATGCCCCACTGTGTGAGATTGGCGATCGCGACGGCGAGCTGCGCATAAGACACGGCAGCTGCCGCGACGTGAGCGGCTGACAGTGCTGGGTTGGGAGGGAATGCGGTTAGCGCGCCGACTGCCGCCGCTGTTTCCGCGACTGCATCGGCTGTCTTTTCGATCGTGTCTCTCGTGAACTCGTAGTGGAACGGAACACCGCCGCTTCCATTGCCGCCGTTACCGCCACTGCCACCGACCCCGCCATTACCGTTGCCGGCGCTACCGCCTCGGGTGCCGTCGCGGCCCTCACCGTCGGTGATGTAGACGATGGCGGAGGGCCCGTTGACACCTCTACCGCCGTTCGAGCCGTTGCTTCCGGTAACGGACATGCCGTTGAGTGAGCCGCCGATGCGATACGGAGAGCTGGCGACGAAACCATCGACTGTCCCAGTTGGAGCGTTGGAGAGCGTGATGACGTTGCCGCTGATGCCCGTGATCGTGGTTCCCGCTGGAATTCCCGTGCCCTCGACCTGCATGCCCACCACCAGGCCGGTCGTGCCGAGCAGAGTCAACTGACTGCCGCTCTGTGTGGTGATGCGTTTGGACGCGAACTCGGTGGGGTTGGCCGTGAGGTTCTGGCTCAGGCTGACCACGCCGGTTGCAGCGTCGATGCCGGTGATCGTAGTGCCCGCGGGAATGCCGTTGCCGGTGATTGCCGAGCCCACCTGCAGGCGACTATCGAGGGCGGTCAACCGGATGGTGTTCTGGCCGACCACCGTTGCCGGCAGACTCCCGCTGAAGCCGACGGTGTCGGATGCAATTGCCTGCGACAGTGTGACCTGATTGCCGTTGATCGCAGTGATCGTGGTGCCGGCTTGAATGCCGGTACCGGTCAGCGTCATGCCGACCGCAAGCCCGAGTCCAGTGGCCGGCAGAGTGATCTGAGTACCGCCGTTGGACACTTCGAACTGCGAAGCGTTGAAGCTGCGCACGTCGACCAGTCTCACAGTGGCGTTGTTGCCCGTGCTCGATATGTTGTTGCTGAGCTTGATGCCGGTCACCGCGTTAGTGTTGTCGCGCGTGACTTCAAGGATGGTGGTGCCGTCGGGAATGCCGGTGCCGACCACCGACATGCCGGCCACGATGTCCGAGGATGCCAGCGAGGAAAAGGTCGCGTTGCTGATTGTGTTGCTGCCGGCGGTCAGAGTGGCGCCGGGCAGATCTTTGATCGCGCTGCTGTCGACTGCGAGCGGCGCGCCGAAGGTGACGTTATTGCCCGTGATGCCGCTGATCGTGGTGGAGCCCGTAGCGCCGGTCATGTTGACCACTGCACCGGATTTGATCAGCGGATTCGCGGAGCTCGTGACCGCGCCCGACACACTGATGTTGCCTCCGCCATCGACCGACAGGGTCGGTGTAACCTGCAGCGCGCTGACAGCTGTTACGTCGGCGGTCTTGTCGAGCAGGGTCAGCGTCAGGCCGGAGAAATTCACATCGGGCGAACTGCCGCCTTCGCCGCCCTTGACGACGTTGTGCAGGAAGCTGACGTTGTTCAGTTGTAGCGTCGCACCGCTGTTGACGAAGAACACGCCGCCCAAGCCTGCGCCGCCGCCACTGCCTGCGCCACCCTCGGTGAAGAAGTTTGTATAGGTGGCATCGCTCGTCTGCAGACTGCAGGAGGAGACGCCGACCATGCAGCCTCGATTCCCGCCGCCATCGATCACTGTTGTCTGCGCATGCGCGCCGCTCGCTGCGAGTAGCGTAGCTAACACTGTCCGCCGGACCGTCTTGGCGCGAGACGACTTGCCCCGTCCTCGCGCGGTTTCGGCCACAGCGATCCAAGCGTTCTTCGCCGTGCTCCATACGAGGCGGTACACATGATTCGGGGAGGGATATCGCATACGACCGGCTCCTTACAAATGCGGGCACGCCGATGCCGTCGCGATCGTGTAAAAAATCGCGTCGGAAATTTGCAAACATTGCCGAGGCAAGTCCGCATCGATTCAACATCGAGGGCCGCCGCAGTTTGCAGGGTCGATATGTGAGGTAGGGATCCGGTTTTGTCTGCATGCCCGTCGCGGTTTCAACCGACCACTCGCGACAGTCACGTCTTACAGTCACGCTTGATTCGTGGCAGCGCTCAGAGAGGCGATGGCTCGGCTCAATCCGATTTTATGTTTTGAGGTGCCGACCCGACGGCCCTTCGCTGTTTAGTGCCGGCTCGAATAGTTGTTGAGAGAGGCCGGTTCCAAGGCTCGCGCCGATGAGTCGGTCGCAACGAACGCAGCCGCATGCCTCGGCCGCGAGTCGGCGAGGCAACGGTGCATTCATAGGCGCCCGATTTCGTTGAGCTGATGCTTGAGCGACTGTTGATCCAGTGAAGCCAACGGCAGAGAGACGAACGCTTTGATTCGCTTTTCCAGCGCATCGAAGGCTTCGCGGAAGGCACTACGCGTGTCTGCGTCGCTGCCCTCGACGGCAGCCGGATCACTGATGCCCCAATGCGCGGTCATCGGATGTCCGAGCCATATAGGGCACACCTCACCGGCCGCGTTGTCACAAACCGTGAAGATGAAGTCGAGCGTCGGTGCACCTGGTCCGGCGAACTCATCCCAGCTCTTGCTGCGCAGGTCTGCAGTCGAAAACTCCATTCGCCCCAGCAGATCGAGCGCTAGCGGATGCACGGCACCTTTCGGACGGCTGCCGGCACTAAAACCACGGAACCTGCCTGCGCCCCAACGATTGATGAGCGCTTCGGCAAGGATGCTGCGTGCTGAGTTACCCGTGCAGAGGATGAGGACGTTGTACGGACGATCGTTCATGTCACTGACGTTAAACTTTTAGCCATGCCGTTCGGGCCTGCGTCGTCATGCACAGCACTTCTGCGCAGACTTCGATGGTGCAACGGACCGCGGCTCACAATAGGCGCTGGGCGCGGCCGCGTTCGTTTGCTCGCCGCCGTACACTGTGCTTTCGCCGGTCGTGAGAAACGTTTCCCACTGAATACCCTGCGGATCGGCGATCCAACTCTTTTCGCTCTTCGCGTAACAACACGTCGTCGCGCCGTCCTCGCGGATCGGCCCTTCGGCCTGCTGCAAACGTTCGTAAACTTCGGTCAGCTCCGGTTTGTTTTCTACCTGGATGCCAAGATGTCTAATTCCCGGCTCAGAGCCGCGCTTGCTGATCGCAAAGTTCACGCGCGGATCTTCGAGCATCCACTTGGCGTAATCGTCCTTCACAACAGCGGGTTCGGCTGCGAACAACGCTCGGTAGAAGCGAATGGAATCTTCGATGTCATTGACGCTGATATGGACGTGAAGGCGTTTCATGCTGTTCTCCGAGGCTTACGAGCAGAGGTTGGGCGTGCGACCGAGGTCGGTGCGCATTTCGGACCGCAATCGGCCGATGCGCTGCCGACGCAGCAGTTTTCGGTGAGATAGCCGATAAGGTCGTTCATCGTGGTGAAGTCGGCCGCATAGATGAGCTGACGACTCATACGCTGCTGCGAGATCAGTCCCGCTCGCTGCAGCGATTGCAGATGAAATGTCAGCGACGATGGCGCGAGCTTCAGGCGCGTCGCAATTTCACCAGCCGGCAGTCCTTCCGGACCCGCCTGCACCAGCATTCGATAAACGGCGAGACGGTGTTCGTGCGCCAGAGCAGCGAGCGCAGCGACAGCTTCAGGTGATCTCATGACTATCCGACATTTCGAGGATTGTCGAAATAATGATCCGGGCACCGGTCGCTGTCAACTGGTGCTCGGTTACTGGGGCCGCCTCACGTCGATGGTGGCTCGAATATCGCGAAGCCTCATCCAACGGAAAGTGATGCAACTGGTAATAGCCATTACCAATCGCAATTCGCAGATGGCCGTGGGGCGCAGACGTCGCCGAGAAACTTCCAGGAGGAGAGGATGGCAAAGATCGAAAATAGTGCACTCGTACCGATCGACCACATCAGTTCGGCGATCCTTCGAGTACGCGGTCATCGTGTGACTTTCCCAATTTCTGCTCGAAGCGGAGTCGTCGAATAAATTGACAATCATTGTAAGTAGTCACGCGACGTCGTGCGTCTACAGCTACTCATTGCGGCCATTCCCTGGGGCAGCGTATGTTGCAGCAACCGTTGCGCTTCGAGCGAAAGGAGAGTCGGTCATGAAGAAGTGGAAATTGTTTGGAGTGGTAGCGACTTTGCTCATCGGACTCCACGGTACGGCGAATGCGATAGTCGTTCCCTTGGGAGAGATCAGCTCGCCAGGCTCCTTCGGCGTCCAGAATGGTGGGCTACTCGGAGAATTCACCGATCAGTACACCTTCTCGATCTCCGCCGGAAGTGCCTTCGATATCTCGGCCTTCATCAGCACCGGATTCTCGAATCGCTACGGCATCAGCGATATGGTTGGAAGCTTGTTTCAAGGCAATACATTGTTATTCAGTGTTGATGCCGTGATTCATACTTTGCCGGAAGGATTCCCATCTACTGATTTGACGATCGAGCCGTTCTTGTTGGGAGCAGGCGATTACAGATTGGTACTCACCGGTGACGCATTCGGTGTGTTCCAGGGACCCACGGCAAGCTATAGCGGGGACATTTCATTCGCTACCGCATCGACGAGCGTGCCCGAGCCCGAAACTTTGTTGTTGCTCATTACCGGACTGATCGGGGCGGTGGTGACGGCACGCCGATCGCGCATGCGTTCCGCTCGCGAATCGCTGCCGCATTGACTGAGGCGTGAAATGCCCCGCTATCGTGCGCTTCATCGATACGCAACGTGCTTGGCGAGCAGCCATTCGTGTAAAGCTGCCCGGTGCTGGGACATAAAGTGAAGAATTTTGGCGGGGCCTGTTGCCGCTGCCGCCGTCGTGCACTTCACAGCAATGCTCCGCGATGCTTTGCCGAGTCAGCAGAATGAGGTTTAATAACTGCGGGTGCTGGAGAGTGCTCTCCCGCAGGCAAAGAGGTTGGTCGGCGGCTGTGATAGGACTGCTGCTAGGGCGCATGTTCGTCTCAAGACAGCGCGCTCTATCGGCGGCGCAGTGAGATCCATGATTTGCGCATCGCTCCCTACTGTGGCCGGCAGCAGGTGACTTGCGAAGCAAACACATCGCTTGATAAACGGAGCCCCGTTAGAAACAAACCGTTCCAGATACCTTGCGGATTCCCCGCGTGCTCAAAGATGTTCAGCGGACGAGAGCAGTCGTCACAGGCCAGAGTTTTTTGGGGTTTACGAGTAACTCCGAGGACTTGGAGATCTTCTTGGATGTCCTCGGAACAGAAGAAAGTGGTGGAGGCGGCGGGAATCGAACCCGCGTCCGCAAGCACTACGCTACAAGACCTACATGCTTAGCCCATTCTTTGTATCTCGCCGCGCGCTACCCGAAGGGCAGGGAAGACGCACGACCAGCTTCAGAGCGTTTTAACTAGGCGGCCTGGAGCACACCGACTAGCGAGCTTGTGAGCGCGTCCCCCGAATCTGGATGCACAAGCACATACCAGGCGGAGGTTAGGCGGGATTAAGCCGCCAGAGCGTAGTTGTCGTCGTTTGCAACTATAAGTTTGTAAGCAGTTTAAGGAGTTACCTACAACTCCGCATGCACCTGGAGTTTCGCCACCCACGTCGAAGCCGGTCGCCCCCACTAGGTGTCGCCAAACTCGTGGCAACGGGAGCTAGTGTAAGGCCAAAAGTCAGGATCACAAGAGCTTTCACAATGCAGAAGCGCGGGTTGCTGGACGTGATGCGCGTTTTGCGGCGAAGCTGCGCAGAGTCATTCGTCGAATGGAGTCGTGATGCAACTGTGGTCCGGGGCTTTCGTGGCGGTCCTCGCGCTCAACGTGGCGTGGTTTTCGATGGGCTTCTGGTACTTCACGATCAAGTCCGACGCCGCGGCTAAATTGCTCGTGCCGAAGAGTGCGCGAGAATCGCCGCTCTTTAGCACGATGTCAGCATCAGTTCGATTTCTCGGAGCGATGAACTTCGCGTTCGCGCTGCTATCCGCGTTAGTGCTGGCGAATCTTTCTTTGTTCGGCGATCCGCGGCAACGCGCGCTGTTGGCTGCGGTCTTTGCAGTCGCGCACGCGGGTCAGTTTCTTTGCAATGTGCCGATCGCGATTGGAGGCGGCAGGAGAGGTGAATCGCTCTGGGACGTGTTGAGCGGCCCGATGCTGTTCATCTTCGCAGCCGACCTCACGCTGATGCTGGCCAACGCGGCAGTCGGCGCGGGCTTGCTCGTATCAGCGCTTTGAGTGTTTCAGGATGCGCGACTTCTCGCGCTGCCAGTCGCGGTCCTTGGACGTTTCGCGTTTGTCGTGCGCTTGCTTGCCTTTGGCCAGGCCGATGCGCAGTTTCGCGCGGCCGCTCTTCCAATACATCTCCAGCGGCACGAGCGTATAGCCCTTGCGCTCAACGGCGCCGACAAGCCCGTGGAGCTCAGAGCGGTTGAGTAGCAGCTTGCGCGTGCGGATCGGATCCGGGATGACGTGCGTGGATGCCGTGGGCAACGCCGAGATGTGAGCGCCGAACAGGAAGGCTTCCGCGTTCTTGATGAACACGTACGCTTCCTTCAGCTGCACGCGGCCTGCGCGCGCGCTTTTGACTTCCCAGCCTTGCAGTGCCAGTCCCGCTTCGTAGGTTTCCTCGATGAAGTACTCATGTCGGGCCTTGCGGTTCTCGGCGATGCTGCCGGTGTGGGAGTCGTCTTTGGCTTTCGGCTTGCTCATAGGGGGCGCGGATTGTACCTTGCCGGCGCATGCGTGAAGTAACTCGTAGTGCCCTGGTGCCGTACACCGCCGAACAGATGTTCGCGCTGGTGGAAGACATCGAGCGGTATCCCGATTTCGTACCCTGGATCTCCGCCGCGGAAAAGCTCCAGTCCACGCCGGACGAAGTGACCGGCCGGCTGGAGATGCAGCGCTCGGGCGTGCGCGAGACGTTCACGACTCGCAACTTCCTCAAGCGCCCGACCGAGATGTTGATGACGTTGATCGACGGTCCTTTCAAGACCTTCGAGGGTCGCTGGACGTTCACATCGCTCGGCGACAAGGGCGTCAAGGTCGGGCTGACGATCCGTTTCGAATTCGCCAACGCCATGCTCGGCATGCTGCTGTCTCGAAGCTTCGAAAAGAATTGCGGCGAAATGATCGACGCCTTCGTCGCTCGGGCCCGCGCCGTCTATGGAAAAACCTGAGTCGCTGCGGGTCCGCGTCGTCTACGCGCTACCGGATCAGCAAGTCGGCATCTCGCTCGAAGTTCCACCGGGCACGACGGTCGCAGATGCGGTGACTCGTTCCAAGTTGCTGGAGAAGTTCCCGGAAGCGGCCGCGCGTCCGCTGGCCTGCGCCTTGTTCGGGCGCGCTGTGCCTTTGACTTACGAGCTGCGCGAAGGGGATCGGGTCGAGATACTGCGGCCGTTGCTCATCGATCCCAAGCAGAATCGCCGAGAGGCTGCAGAGCGGAGCCGCGCCGCGGCTCGCTCCAAACGCTAAAGCGTTAGTTCGTAGTCCGATCCGTCGGCGTCGACGCCGTCTTGACCGTGCCGCTGCCGTTCTGGCGATCCACGCGTTCCACTTTGTCCGTGGTGTCGAAGTACACGATGAAATGGCGCTGCTGCGCCTGTTCCCAGCGGCCGAGCTTCAAGTAATAAACATAGTCCCAGCGATTGGTCACGAACGGATCGGCCACCATGGGCGTACCGAGCAGCGCTCTCACCTGGACGCGGGTCATGCCGACCGCGACGCGGTCGATATCTTCGGTGTCCAGGAAGTTGCCCTGTTGAATATTGATGCGATGGACGCATCCTGACAGGCCGCCGAGCGTCAGCAGGGACGCGAGGCCCAAGGCGACAACGTGGGCAAGGAAGCGCGCGCGAGCGTAGGTAAATGACATCATTGGAGTGGAGCGAGCGACGTACCTGCGAGATAATGCGGGCGGATGATACGCAAAGATGTGAGGAGCAGCACGTGGAAACCAGTGATTTGCGCAAGGCCGGGCTCAAAGTCACGCTGCCTCGAATCAAGATCCTCGAAATTTTGGGCACCGCGCAGCCCCGGCACATGAGCGCGGAAGACATTTACAAGCATCTGCTCGAATCCCACGAAGACATTGGCCTGGCGACGGTGTACCGCGTGCTGACTCAGTTCGAGGCTGCGGGCCTGGTGACCCGTCATCACTTCGAAGGCACCACCGCGGTCTTCGAGATCAACGACAGCCAGCATCACGACCACATCGTCTGCTTAGGCTGCGGCCGGGTGGAAGAGTTCATGGACGCCGGCATCGAGGAGCGCCAGCGCCAGGTTGCTGCGCGCTTGAAGTACGAGCTGAAGGATCATTCGATGATCCTGTACGGTTACTGCAGCCGGCCCGATTGCCCGGCCCGGCAGCATAAGACCAAGAACTAAGCACCGGACCCCGAATTATTTCCGCTATCTCCGCGCCGGCTTCTTGGGAGCCGGGGCGGCGCTCTTGGCAGTTGCCTTCGGGCTCGAAGCGGGCTTTTTCGCCGCCGGACGCAACATCTCCGCGGCATGTTCCCGTGCTTTGTCGGTCACGTTGATACCGCCCAACATGCGGGCGATTTCCTCGATGCGTTCATCGTCGGTCAGCGGATGCAACGCCGTGCGGGTGGTTTTGCCGTCGGTCAGCTTCGTGACTCGGACGTGGGCGTGAGCCTGGCTCGCCACTTGCGGTAAATGAGTCACGCATAGAGCCTGCGCTCGTTCACCCAGAGTTCGCAGTTGCCGGCCTACGATCTCGGCCACACCGCCACCGACGCCGGCATCGACTTCGTCGAACACCAGACACGCCAGCGAGTCGGCCATCGCGTCGCTCTGAACGGCCGCAACCTGAATGGCCAGGCTGATGCGCGACAGTTCGCCGCCCGAAGCAACCTTGGCCAGTGGGCGAGGCGGCTGGCCCGGGTTGGCGCTCACCATGAATTCGATTTCGTCGGCGCCAGTGGCGCCCGGCGCCTCGGCCGGGCGCACATCGATCTGGAATTTACCGCCCGGCATGCCGAGCGTTTGCATCAACGCGGTGATGCTCGTAGACAACGCTTTGGCCGCAGCTAGGCGTGCTGTCGTGAGCTTGGTGCAAGCGGCGCGGAATTTTTGCTGAGCCTGCTCCAGCGTCTTTTCGATCTGCGCCATCGACGCTTCGAGCGAGTCGAGGCGCTGAAACTCTTCCTGCAGCTCGCTTTGCAGACCGAGCAGACCGTCGATCTCGACGCGATGTTTGCGAGCGATCGATTCCATCGCGGCGAGTCGCTGCTCGACCCATTCCTGGCGTTGCGGATCGGCGTCGAGATCGGACTCGTAACGTTCCACCGACTCTACGCCCTCGCGTAATGCGATGAGACTCTCTTCGATGAGCTTGCTCATCGGCGCGAATTGCGGATCGAGCTCGCTGACAGCGCGAGCCGTCGTCAATGCACGGGAGATGGCTTGCTCGGCGCTGACCTCTTCGGCTTCGCGGAGCAGCTGAATGATCTCGCGCGCGCCCGACGCCAAACGTCCTCGCTGCGAAAGTCGCTGCCGCTCAACGCTGAGCTCGGCAGCTTCGCCGTCTTTGAGATCGAGCGCCTTCAACTCGCCCACGTGATAACGAAGCAGCTCCAAGCGCGCCTCGCGATCTTGAGCGGAAGCCGCTGCACGATCGCGCTCTTCTTTGATCTGCGACCAAGTGCGATACGTGTCTGTGACTTGAGCGAGCAGCTCTTTGTGTTCGCCGCTTTGATCGAGCAGCTCGCGCTGCGCGGACCGGCGCACGAGCGACTGATATTCCATCTGGCCATGCACGTCGACGAGCGTCTCGCCGAGCTGACGCAACGCTTGTACCGGCATCGCCTGACCGTTGACGTAAGCGCGCGAACGACCGTCCGCGGCGACGACGCGCCGGAGCACGCATTCGCCTTCGTGCTCGATGGATTGTTCGGCGAGCCAGGCAATGGCTGGCGCATTCTTGCCGATCGCGAAGGTCGCCGACACTTCGGCACGCTCAGCGCCATGACGCACGACTTCGGCGCCGGCTCGGCCGCCGGCCGACAGTAACAGCGCATCGACCAGGATCGATTTACCCGCACCGGTTTCGCCGGTGAGCACCGTCAATCCCGGGCCGAGCTCCAGCTCGACCGCGTCGATGATGGCGAAGTCGCGGATCTGAATGTGAGTAAGCATCGAGCGTTATTCTGAAGTTTGATACGGAGTAGTGCGATCGCCGCGGCCCCAGCGCAGCTTCGAGCGCAGGATGCGATAGTAATCGTGATCGACCGGATGCAGCAGGGTGACGCTGCTTTGGCCGGGGCGCACGATCAAACGATCTCCCTGCGACAACGCACCGAGCGACACACCGTCGCAGGTCACCTGGCCGTTGCTGTCCGGCCGTTCCAGCAAGCGCACTTCGATGACCGACGTGCCGCACACGACGATGGGACGATCCGACAATGTGTGCGGACAAATCGGCGCCAACACGATGGCGTTCAGTCCCGGATACAGAATCGGTCCGCCGCACGAGAGCGCGTAAGCGGTCGAGCCGGTGGCCGTCGCGATCACGAGGCCGTCGCCGCCGTGAGTGTTCACGTAGCGGCCGTCGATGTAGGTCTCGAAGTCCAGGATGCGACCGGTCTGCCACTTCTGCAGAACCACGTCGTTGAGTCCGCTGCAGTGACGATCCGGCATGCCGCTGGAGCTCAGCGTCGCTTCCAGCATCGCACGCTTATCGCTCACATAACGGCCCGCGAGAATTTCGTCGACGCTGGCGGTGAGATCGGGCGGAGTGATGTCGGCAAGGAAGCCCAGTCGGCCGCGATTGATGCCGAGGACCGGAACGTTACGTGAAGCGGCGAGCCTCGCCGCATGCAACATCGAGCCGTCGCCGCCGACCGCGACCATCAACTCCACCGACGCGCTCAGTTCAGTTTCCGGCAGGCGCCGCACCGGGACGCCGTTGTAGTCCACATCGGTCGCTGCATCGACGAGGACATTGCGCGCTCTGGAATGCAGATGCGCGGCCAGGATTTGCAAGGTCTCAACGACGCGGGCGTCGCGAGTGTTGCCGATGATGGCGATGGATGGGAACGGCTTGTGGGTAGCGGGCATGGGCCCGGTTTTTAGCACGGACCCATGTCGGCCAGCCACGCGAATACGCAGCCGCCGGTCGGGCGAATAGGCGGGCGACTCGCCGCCAGTGCGCCAAGGCCGCATTGTGAACGGCGGGCGGTGCGCCGATATTGGTCGACCAGGGCGGTCACCGCCTGCGTAGCGGGTGTTGCGCGGTCGTTATCTTGACAGCGGAAACGACCGTGCTAGCTTCGCTTCGCACACGGTGCACCGCATTGCGGGTCCGGTGCTACTCACTACTACGATGCCGATCGCGAGCAACGACGAAGCCCTGAACGACCGATCCCAGCAGTTATTGAAACTGCTGGTGGAGCACTACATTCGCGACGGCCAGCCGGTCGGCTCGCGAACGTTGTCGCGCGACCTCGGCATGAACCTCAGCGCCGCGACCATCCGCAACGTCATGGCGGACCTGGAGGAGCTTGGCTTCGTCCACTCGCCGCACACCTCGGCCGGTCGCATTCCCACCGACAAGGGCTATCGTTTCTTCGTTGACACGCTGCTGAAGTACCAGCCGCTCGAAGACGACAAGATCGCCGCGATCCAATCGCGCTTCGGCGAGCATGGCGCGGATCACAAAGCATTGGTCGCGGCCGCCTCGCAAATGCTGTCGAGCGTGACTCGACTCGCCGGCGTGGTGACGTTGCCGCGGCAGAGCCATTCGGCATTGAGTCAAATCGAGTTCGTGCCGCTGTCGGATAACCGCGTGCTGGCCATCATGGTGGTCAACGGCCGCGAGGTGCAGAACCGCATCGTGCAGCTGGAGCGGCATTACAGCGCGGACGAATTGCGTCGCGCCTCGAATTATCTGAATCAGGAATTCGGCGGCAAGGAACTGAGCGCCGTGCGCGAGCATCTGCTGGCGCAACTCAAAGAGACACGCGAGTCGCTGAACCAGGTAATGCTCGATGCGATCCATCTTGCGCAGCACGTGGTCATGCCCACCGGCGGTGGCGGTGTGCGTATGGAATATGTGATGGCGGGCGAAACCAACCTGATGAATTTCGCCGAGCTATCCAATGTAGAGAAGCTGCGCCGCCTGTTCGAGGCGTTCACTCAGCAGCGCGACATCCTGCATTTGCTCGACCAGAGCCTCACGGCCGAGGGCGTGCAAATTTTCATCGGCCAGGAGTCCGGCTACACCATGCTGGACAATTGCAGCGTGGTCACTGCGCCGTACACGCTCGATAACGAGGTGGTCGGGGTGTTGGGCGTGATCGGCCCGACCCGCATGGCCTACGAGCGCATCATCCCCATCGTTGATATCACTGCAAAACTGCTCGGCTCCGCCTTGAATTCGCGCGCCTGAGTCGCCATCAGGCAGAATCGCCCTTTTTCGCATTCCGATCTCCGGCACGGGTAGCGCCGGGCCGGGGGCGCTATTGCATTCAGGAGACAAAAATTCATGACCATGCCCAATGAGCAGGACCGTGCACCCGGCGCCGCCTCGGCCCAAACCGACAATCTGACCGACGGCAATGGCAATCCCGCCGAGGTCGAAGAGCTGCGTGCCTCACTGGCCGCGGCCGAGGCGAGGGCGTTGGAAAGCCGTGATATGTACATGCGTGCATTGGCTGAGCTGGACAACGTTCGCAAGCGCGCCTCTCGGGACGTGGAGCAGGCTCATAAATACGCGGTCGACCGCTTCGCGAACGACCTGGTGGGTGTGAAGGACAGTCTCGAATTGGGTCTGATCGCCGCCGGCGATGTCGAAACGCTCAAGGCGGGCACCGACGCGACCTTGAAGCTGCTCAAGAAGGCCTTCGAAAAGGCCGGCGTGATCGAGCTGGATCCGCTGGGCGAACCGTTCAATCCGGAGCTGCACGAAGCCATGGCCATGCAGCCCTCCGCCGAGCATGTGCCGGACAGCGTGACCCAGGTGGTGCAGAAGGGGTATCAGCTCAATGGCCGCCTGTTGCGGCCGGCTCGCGTAATCGTTGCCCGCACGCCTTGAAGTGCCGGACCCTGGCCCAACTTTTGGACCCAAGTTTTCAAAACCTAAGCCTGCCGTAAAGGCAGCCAGAATTTACATTTGAGTTTGCAGGAGATTTAAGGCCATGAGCAAAGTCATCGGGATCGACCTCGGCACGACCAACTCGTGCGTTGCGATCATGGAAGGCGGCAAGCCGCGCGTGATCGAGAACAGCGAAGGCGATCGCACCACGCCGTCCATCGTTGCCTTCACCAAGGACAACGAAGTGCTGGTCGGCCAGTCGGCCAAGCGTCAGGCAGTGACCAATCCGCAGAACACCACGTTCGCGGTCAAGCGCCTCATCGGCCGCCGCTTCGAAGACGATGTGGTGCAGAAAGACATCCACATGGTCCCGTACAAGATCGTCAAGGCGGACAACGGCGACGCCTGGGTCGAGGTGCAGGGCAAGAAGATGGCCGCGCAGGAAATCTCCGCGCGCGTGCTGATGAAGATGAAAAAGACCGCCGAAGATTTCCTCGGCACCACGGTTACCGATGCAGTCATCACCGTGCCTGCTTACTTCAACGACTCGCAGCGCCAGGCGACCAAAGACGCCGGCCGCATCGCGGGCTTGAACGTCAAGCGCATCATCAACGAGCCGACCGCTGCTGCGCTGGCTTACGGCCTCGACAAGCAGGGCGGCGATCGCAAGATCGCGGTGTATGACTTGGGCGGCGGCACGTTCGACGTGTCGATCATCGAAGTCGCGGACGTCGACGGCGAGCGTCAGTTCGAAGTGCTCGCGACCAACGGCGACACGTTCCTCGGCGGCGAGGACTTCGACAAGCGCGTCATCGATTATCTCGGCGAAGAGTTCAAGAAAGAGAGCGGCGTCGACGTGCGTCGCGATCCGCTGGCCATGCAGCGCCTGAAGGAAGCGGCGGAAAAGGCCAAGATCGAGCTGTCGTCGAGCCAGCAGACCGAAATCAACCTGCCGTACATCACGGCGGATGCGTCCGGTCCGAAGCACCTCAACATCAAGCTCACTCGCGCCAAGCTCGAATCGCTGGTCGAGGACCTGGTGACCAAGACGGTCGACCCGTGCCGGATCGCGCTCAAGGACGCGGGCCTGTCGATCAAGGACATTTCCGAAGTGATCCTGGTCGGCGGCCAGACCCGCATGCCGTTGGTGCAGAAGGCGGTGAAAGATTTCTTCTGCCAGGAGCCGCGCAAGGACGTGAACCCGGACGAAGCCGTGGCCGTGGGCGCTGCGATTCAGGGCGGCGTGCTGTCCGGCGAAGTGAAGGACGTGTTGTTGCTCGACGTGACGCCGCTGTCGCTGGGCATCGAGACGCTCGGTGGCGTGATGACCAAGCTGATCGAAAAGAACACCACGATTCCGACCAAGGCGAATCAAACGTTCTCGACCGCGGACGACAACCAGGGCGCCGTGACCATTCACGTGTTGCAAGGCGAACGTCAGCGTGCGGCCGATAACAAGTCGCTCGGTCAGTTCAACCTCGAAGGTATTGCCCCGGCCCCGCGCGGCATGCCGCAGATCGAAGTGACCTTCGACATCGACGCCAACGGCATCATGAATGTGTCGGCGAAGGACAAGGCCACCGGCAAGGAACAGAAGATCGTGATCAAGGCGTCCACCGGCCTGAGCGAGGACGAGATCAAGCGCATGGTGAAGGACGCCGAGGCGCACGCGGAGGAAGATCGCAAGTTCCGCGAGCTGGTCGAGTCGCGCAACAAAGCCGACGCACTGGTGCACGGCACGGAGAAGGCGTTGAAGGATCTCGGCGAGAAAGTGCCGCCGGCCGACCGCGCCAACATCGAAAACGCCGTGTCGGATCTGAAGCGCGCGTTGGGCGGCGACGATAAGGATGTGATCGAGAAGAAAGCGGCAGAAGTGAGCCGTCTGGCTGCGGCCCTCGCGCAGCAGGGTGCCGAAGCCCCGAACATGGGCGGCGGTGCGAATGGCGGCCCGCAGGGCTCGGCCGGCGGTGGCGGAAAAGCCAACGACGACGTGCTCGATGCCGAGTTCGAAGAAGTGAAGGATAAGAAGGCGAAGTGACCAATGACTGGTGACTAGTGACTGGGGCCGGAGGGTTTGATTCCTCCGGCCCGGTCTGCTGTCACCGGTTATGAAGAGGGGAGCGAGGGGATCTATGGCATCATTCGCCGCTTGGGGAGGTCGTGACGGCTGCGACCTTGGGTTCAGGCCACTCTGACTAGTCCCTAGTCAGTAGTCACTAGTCACTTCTTTCGGAACATGTCCAAGCGCGACTACTACAAGGTGCTCGACGTAGCACGCACGGCGACGGAAGCTGAGATCAAGAAGGCTTATCGCCGCCTGGCGATGAAGTACCACCCCGATCGCAATCCCAACGACGCGGAAGCCGAGGAAAAATTCAAAGAGGGCAAGGAAGCCTACGAAGTTCTCACCGACGCGCAGAAGCGCGCTATTTACGATCAGCACGGGCACGAAGGGCTCGCGGCCCGAGGCGGTGGCGGCGGCGGATTTAACGCGGGTGACGCGTTCAGCGACATTTTCGGCGACGTGTTCGGCGACATCTTCGGCGCCGGGCGTCGTGGCGGTCGGCAGCAGGTGTTTCGTGGCGCCGATTTGCGCTACGACCTGGAGCTCGATCTCGAACAGGCCGTGTTCGGCCATTCCTCCGATATCGAATTCACGACGCTGGGCGAGTGCGAGCCCTGCCAGGGCAGCGGTGCCGCGCCCGGTTCCAAACCTGTCACTTGCGATACCTGTAACGGCGCGGGCCAGGTCCGCATGCAGCAGGGTTTCTTCGCGGTTCAGCAAACCTGTCCGCGTTGCAAAGGCCGCGGCCAGATCGTCAGTCAGCCCTGCGACTCCTGCCTCGGTCAGGGGCGCATTCGCAAGAAGAAAAACCTCAATGTCAAAGTGCCCGAAGGCGTCGACAACGGCGATCGCATTCGGCTGACGGGCGAGGGCGAAGCGGGCCGCAATGGCGGGCCGCCGGGCGATTTATATGTCGAGATCCGGGTGCGCGAGCACGCGATCTTCGAACGCGACGGTAGTCATCTGTCGTGCGAAGTGCCGGTGAGCTTTGTCACAGCCGCGCTCGGCGGCACGGTCGAAGTGCCGACGCTCGGCGGCAACGTCGAATTGAAAGTACCCAACGAGACTCAGTCGGGTCGCGTGTTCCGTTTGCGAGAGAAAGGCGTGAAGCCGGTGCGCGGCGGGCCGACGGGCGATTTGTTCTGTCGCGTGGTGATCGAGACGCCGGTCAATCTCACCGAAGAACAACGCGAGCTGCTGCGGTCGTTCGAAGCGTCCATGGAGGGCAGCCGGCGCAATCACAGCCCGCGCGAAAGCACGTGGCTGGACGGCGTGAAGCGTTTCTTCGAAACGATGCGTAGCTGACAGGAACGAAGTGACTACTGACTAATGACTAGTGACTGGTTACAGATCGTCATCTTCGGTGTCAGCGGCCGCATGGGCCGTGCTTTGTTGACGGCGATCGACGAAGCGCCTGGCACTGTCCTTTCCGGCGCGACCGCTTCGGCCAACAGTCGTTGGCTGGGTAAGGATGCAAGCGAGGCGGGCGGCGGCGCGAAGCGCAACGTACTCATTGTGGCCGATCCCGCGGCGGCACTGCGTAACGCGAGGGTCGCCATCGATTTCACATTGCCCGAGGCCACAGCCGCGAATCTCGCTGCATGTGTGGCGGCAAAGTGTCCGCTGGTCATCGGCACGACTGGCCACAGCGACGCTGTGCGAGCACAAATCGACGCGGCCGCTCGCACCATTCCTCTGGTGATGGCGCCGAACATGAGTCTCGGCGTGAATTTGTTGTTGAAGCTGGTGGAGCTGGCGGCAGCCAAGCTCGACGCCGACTACGACATCGAAGTGTTCGAAGCGCACCACAGAAACAAGAAAGACGCTCCTTCGGGTACCGCGCTGGCGCTCGGTGCTTCGGCCGCCACCGGACGCGGCGTTAAATTGATAGACGCAGCTGAACATTCGCGGCACGGCAATACCGGCGCGCGTGAACGAGGCAAGATCGGTTTCTCGGTGTTTCGTGGCGGCGACGTGGTCGGCGACCACACTGTCACGTTCGCCGGCATCGGCGAGCGGATCGAGCTGACACACCGCGCCAGCGATCGGCTGGCATTCGCCAGGGGCGCCGTGAAGGCGGCCCAATGGCTGGTCGGCCGGCCCGCCGGTTTGTATTCGATGCAGGACGTCCTGGGACTTTAGAAATCCCGTTTTTCGCTTTCTTCACCCGACCGACTCGCGTACACTTCCGTCTTCAGCACGCGGTGAAAAATTTTCGTGCGGGATCGGCCTAAACGCCCATCTCGCTGTCCGCATGCGTGTCTGAAACAGCTGACATCAGGAGCTCCATGAACAACGCCGATAAAGTGGCCGCTGTTTTGGCGCTGGAGGACGGGACCGTGTTTCACGGCCGATCCATCGGAGCCAAAGGCAACACGACGGGCGAGGTGGTGTTCAACACCGCCATGACGGGATATCAGGAAATTCTCACTGACCCGTCCTATTGCAGACAGATCGTTACTCTCACTTATCCGCATATCGGTAACACCGGCACCAATCCGGAAGACCTGGAAGCGGCGGCCGTGTATGCGGCGGGCCTGATTGTTCGGGACCTGCCGGCCGTGTATTCCAACTGGCGCGCCTCGGAGTCGCTGGAAAGTTTTCTCCAGCGCGGCAAGATCGTCGCCATCGCGGATATCGACACTCGCAAATTGACGCGCCTCCTGCGTGAGAAGGGCGCGTTGGCCGGTTGCGTCATGACCGGCGAGAAGGTCGACCCCGTGGCGGCCGTGCATGCGGCGCGTAAGTTCCCCGGCCTCAAAGGCATGGACCTCGCGAAGGTCGTTTCGACCAAGCGCGTCTATCAGTGGAACGAAGGCACGAACTGGGGCGAGCACCAAGGCCCGAAGCCGCGACCGGGACAGCGCGTGCACGTGGTCGCTTACGACTACGGCATCAAGCGCAACATCCTGCGTTGTCTCGCCGATTACGGTTGCCGTGTGACTGTGGTGCCTGCGCAGACGCCGGCTGAAAAGGTGCTGGCGATGAATCCCGAAGGCATCTTCCTTTCCAACGGTCCCGGCGATCCGGAGCCGTGCACGTACGCGATCGAGGCGATCAAGAAGTTTCTGGAGACCGACATTCCGGTGTTCGGCATCTGTCTGGGGCACCAGCTGCTCGGCCTCGCCAGCGACGCGAAGACGGTGAAGATGAAGTTCGGTCATCACGGCGCGAATCACCCGGTGCTCGATATTCCTTCCGGCCGTGTGCTGATCTCCAGCCAGAATCACGGTTTCGCGGTCGACGAGAGCACGCTTGGTCCGAACGTGAAGGTGACCCACAAGTCGCTGTTCGACGGCTCGCTGCAAGGTATCCAGCGCATCGATCGTCCGGCCTTCAGCTTCCAGGGCCATCCCGAAGCGAGCCCCGGTCCGCAAGACGTCGGCAAGCTGTTCGAAAAATTCGTCGCGATGATTCACGACCGGCTGAGCCTGCAGCATTCCTCCGCCTCGCAGAGCGCTGCTGGTAAAGACAACGGCCGCCGCGCCGCCGAAGGTTGATCCAGAGCATCCATGCCAAAGCGTACCGACCTGCAAAGCATCCTGATCATCGGCGCCGGCCCCATCGTCATCGGCCAGGCGTGCGAGTTCGACTATTCCGGCGCGCAAGCCTGCAAGGCGCTCAAGGAGGAGGGCTATCGCGTCATCCTGGTCAACTCCAATCCGGCGACCATCATGACCGACCCGGAATCGGCCGATGCGATCTATATCGAGCCGATCAACTGGCGCACCGTCGAACGCATCATCGCGAAGGAAAAACCCAGCGCGTTGTTGCCGACGATGGGCGGACAGACGGCGCTCAACTGCGCGCTCGACCTGGTGCGCGAAGGCGTGCTCGAAAAATACGGCGTGGAATTGATCGCCGCCTCGCGTGAAGCCATCGACATGGCGGAAGACCGCGAACGTTTCCGTAACGCCATGCGCGAGATCGGTTTGGAATCGCCGCGCTCCAAGATCGCGCATAGCATGGAAGAAGCTTTGGCGGTGCAGGCCGAGATCGGCTTCCCGACCGTGATTCGTCCGTCGTTCACGATGGGCGGTTCCGGCGGCGGCATCGCTTATAACCGCGAAGAATTCGTCGAAATCGTCGAGCGCGGTCTCGACGCTTCGCCCACCTCCGAAGTGCTCCTCGAAGAATCCGTCATCGGATGGAAGGAGTACGAGATGGAAGTGGTGCGCGACAGTCGCGACAACTGCATCATCATCTGCTCCATCGAGAATCTCGATCCGATGGGCGTGCACACTGGCGACTCGATCACTGTCGCGCCGGCGCAGACGCTGACGGATAAGGAATATCAGATGATGCGCAACGCCTCGATCGCGGTGTTGCGCAAGATCGGCGTGGAGTGCGGTGGTTCGAACGTGCAGTTCGCGCTCAGCCCGACCGACGGTCGTCTGCTGATCATCGAAATGAATCCTCGCGTGTCGCGTTCGTCTGCGCTCGCGTCGAAGGCGACGGGCTTCCCGATTGCGAAGATCGCCGCGAAGCTCGCGGTCGGTTACACGCTCGATGAGTTGCGCAACGACATCACCGGCGGTGCGACCCCGGCGTCGTTCGAGCCGACGATCGATTACGTCGTCACCAAGATTCCGCGCTTCACGTTCGAAAAATTCCCCGGCGCCAACGATCGCCTGACCACGCAGATGAAGTCGGTCGGCGAGGCGATGGCCATCGGCCGCACGTTCCAGGAATCGCTGCAGAAGGCCCTGCGCAGCATGGAGACCGGCATCGACGGCCTCGATCCGTTGCTGCCGCTGCCGATCGCCGAAGATCAGCTGCACAAGCTGCGCGAAGAGTTGCGCATGCCCGGCCCGAATCGCCTGCGCTTTGTCGGCGATGCGTTCCGTGCCGGCCTGTCGTTCGAAGAAGTGCACTCGCTGTCGCGCATCGATCCTTGGTTCCTCGCGCAGATTCACGACATCGTGCTCGAAGAGCAGCAGGTTCACAGTCAGGGTCTCGCTGCGTTCGATCGTGACCGAGTACGCGAATTGAAGCGCAAAGGTTTCTCCGACCGTCGTCTCGCGACGTTGCTCGGCGTCGATGAAGCAAGCGTGCGTCGTAAGCGAATCACCATGGGCATTCGCCCGGTGTACAAGCGCGTCGACACGTGTGCCGCCGAGTTCGCGACCTCGACCGCTTATATGTATTCGTCCTATGACGAAGAGTGCGAAGCGAATCCCACCGACCGCAAGAAGATCATGATTCTGGGCGGCGGTCCGAATCGCATCGGGCAGGGCATCGAGTTCGACTATTGCTGCGTGCACGCGGCGCTGGCGCTGCGCGAAGCAGGATTCGAGACCATCATGGTCAACTGCAATCCCGAAACCGTTTCGACCGATTACGACACCTCGGATCGGTTGTTCTTCGAGCCGCTGACGTTCGAAGACGTCATGGAAATCATCGACAAGGAAAAGCCGGTCGGCGTGATCGTGCAGTACGGCGGTCAGACGCCGCTGAAGCTGTGCCGTTCGCTCGAAGCCGCCGGTGCGCCGATCATCGGCACGACGCCGGACTCGATCGATATCGCCGAGGACCGCGAGCGCTTCCAGCAGCTGGTCCAGCAGCTCAATTTGAAACAACCGCCGAATTGCACCGCTCGCACCGAAGAGCAGGCGATTGCGATGTCCAAGACCGTGGGCTTCCCGCTGGTCGTGCGGCCTTCGTATGTGCTGGGCGGCCGCGCGATGGAAGTGGTCTTCAACGAAGACGACCTGCGCACGTACATGACCGATGCGGTCAAGGTGTCGAACGACAGCCCGGTGCTGCTCGATCGCTTCCTGGATCAGGCCATCGAAGTCGACGTCGATGCGATCTGCGACGGCGAGGATGTTTATATCGGCGGCATCATGGAGCACGTCGAACAAGCGGGTGTGCACTCGGGCGATTCCGGTTGCTCGTTGCCGCCGAACAGTCTGTCGGCCGAGATCCAGGCCGAGATCAAGGACCAGACGCGCAAGCTCGCGAGGGGTTTGAAGGTCGTCGGCCTGATGAACATTCAGTTCGCGATCCAGAGCGGCATCGTCTACATCCTCGAAGTGAACCCGCGCGCCTCGCGCACCGTGCCGTTTGTTTCTAAAGCCACCGGCGTGCCGCTGGCGAAATTGGCTGCGCGCGTGATGTCTGGCGCGAAGCTCAAGGAGCTTGGCTTGGTGGGCGAGCGCGTGCCGAAGTTCTTCGCAGTGAAGGAAGCCGTGTTCCCGTTCGCGAAGTTCCCCGAGGCCGATCCGATCCTCGGTCCGGAAATGAAGTCGACCGGCGAAGTGATGGGCACGGGGCGCTCGTTCGGCGAGGCTTACGCCAAAGCGCAGCTTGCTTCCGGCGTGGTGTTGCCGACCCGCGGCGTGTGTTTGATCAGCGTTCGCGAACGCGACAAACCGGCAGCGGTGCAGCTGGCGCGACGCCTGGTTGCGCAAGGTTTCGAGATCGTGGCAACGTCTGGCACCGCGAAGGCGATTACCGACGCGGGGATTGACTGTCGCATGGCAAACAAGGTGCGCGAGGGTCGCCCGCACATCGTGGACATGATAAAAAACGACGAGATATCGCTGATCGTCAATACCACCGAAGGCAAGCAGGCGATTTTCGAATCGCGCTCGATCCGGCGTGAAGCGGTCCACAAGCGCGTTACGTACTACACCACCGTCGCTGCGGGACTTGCGACCTGCGATGCCATTGCCCACATGAATGAGGTCGACGTGAACCGACTGCAGGATCTGCATCAAGAGATCGCCCAGCAGATGGATGACAACAACGGCGACGGGAGCGCCCCGCGTCTGGAGGTTGCGTCGTGAAACGGCTGCCGCTGACGTTGAAGGGCGCCGAAAAACTGCGCATCGAGCTGAAACGTTTGAAGAGCGAAGATCGTCCGCGCGTGATTCAAGCGATCGCGGAAGCGCGTGCGCACGGCGATCTGAGCGAAAACGCGGAATATCACGCCGCGCGCGAACAGCAGAGTTTCATCGAAGGTCGCATCAAGGACATCGAGGCGCACCTGTCGAATTCGGAAATCATCGACGTCGCGTCGCTGCCGGCGACGGACAAAGTAGTGTTCGGCGCGACGCTCGATCTGGAAGACGAAGACACCGGCAACAAGGTGCTGTATCAGATCGTCGGCGATGCCGAGGCCGACATCAAAGCCGGCCTGATCTCGGTGTCGTCACCGATTGCCCGCGCGCTGGTCGGCAAGTCCAAGGGTGACGTCGTCGATGTGGTCGCGCCCAACGGCACCAAGAGCTACGAGATCGTCGGCGTCCGGTACGTTTAACGGCGCATGCAGCGTCTTCTCACGTTCGCGTCGGCGCTGCTCGTCACGATCTGGGCCGGTTCGCTCTGGACGGTTTGTTTGATTGCCGCGCCGGCGGCGTTCGCGACTTTGCCTGAGCGACGCCTCGCAGGTCTGGTGGTCTCACGCTTGTTCAACGTCGAGACATGGCTCGGCGTGGTCGCGGCGGCACTGCTCATTGCGGTGCTGGCGGCTCGTAAGCACCTGCCGAAAGCACTCATCGCGATCATCCTGCTGACCGCAGCGACACCGCTGATCAGTCAGCTCATCGTCGTGCCGATGATGGACCAGGCGCGCGCCGCGAACGACATGGCGCAGTTCGGCCGCCTGCACGGCGTCTCCGCCGTGCTGTTCTTCACCGCATGCTTGAGCGCGCTGGCGCTGGTGTGGAAGGTCAATCAGCCGTCGACTAGTCAGCCGGCAAAATGATCTTCGGCTTGTCCTTGTGCCGGCGGTAGAAGACACCGACATTGCCGATACGCTGTACCAAAGCGCTGCCGCTTTGTTTCGCGAGCTCGTCCAGAATGGCGTCGCGTTCCTCGCGATCGCCCACTCGCGCTTTCACTTTGATCAGCTCGTGGGCGCCGAGCGCGGTCTCGAATTCTTTGGCGACGCCCGGCGACAAACCGGACGAACCGATGAGGATGATGGGATCCCGGCCGTGGGCCAGGCCACGCAGGTACTTTTTCTGTTTTTCGGTGAGTTCGAGCATTGAATGGCGAAGCGTACTAAATCCAGTCGGCGCTGGCTCGACGAACATGAGAGCGACCCGTATGTGAAGCAGGCCCGGGCGGCCGGCTATCGCTCGCGGGCTGTCTACAAGCTCGACGAGATCCAGAAAGCCGACCGCCTCATCCGTCCGGGGATGACCATCGTCGATCTGGGCGCGGCTCCAGGCGGCTGGAGCCAGCTCGCGGCAAAACTATTGAACGGCAAAGGCCGGATCGTGGCGCTCGATATCCTGCCGATGGATGCCATCGTCGGCGTCGATTTCCTGCAGGGCGACTTCTCGGATAACTTGGTGCTCGAACAATTGGAACAGATGCTGGGGGAGGCGCGGGCGCAGCTTGTAATGTCGGATATGGCCCCCAATACCACCGGCATCGCCGACGTGGATCACGACCGCTCGATGCATCTGGTTGAACTGTCGTTGGATTTTGCCCGTCTGCGGCTCGCCCCGGGGGGCGATTTCCTGGTCAAGGTGTTCCAGGGCCGGCACTTCCAGCCATTCGTGAAGGCGCTTCGGAGCAGCTTTACGACCGTCAAAGTGCGTAAACCGGATGCCTCCCGCCAGCGAAGTCCGGAACTTTACCTGCTGGCACGCGACTTTAAGGCATAGGCTGGCAGGGATGAGCCCGGGCATCGGCTCGGATCAGGGACTCGGTGATGGCGCCGCTGGGTCCGCTGGTGTAGTGTCG
>Ga0247784_1000137_pt1 | contig 23826 bp, 18 predicted proteins | sample UWRJL169409R5_FD_179909 | JGI IMG/M metagenome (GOLD analysis project Ga0247784, IMG submission 179909) | Plant litter microbial communities from Arlington Agricultural Research Station in Wisconsin, United States - UWRJ-L169-409R-5 | ecosystem: Environmental > Terrestrial > Plant litter >...
GGCTGGGATTGGAATAAACGAACGCCACCCGTGATGGGCCGGAGCCGGCGAGGGCGCGAGCGGCGACGTTCAATCGATAGTTGAGCTTCTTGACCGCGGCGAAGACGCGTTCCTGCAGCTCGGGTCGCACCATGTGGCCGCCCCGGAGCACGCGGGACACGGTCATGCGCGAAACGCCGGCGGCTTCGGCGACGTGATCGATCGTGACTTCCTGGAGCTGACGGCGAGAGCGGCGTTTGTGGCGCAGAGCTGAAGAGGAAGTCGAAGGCCGTGGCGGCTGTGAGGTCGAAGCCGCCTTGGTTGGACGACGCATTGGTGGCTCTACGCTGCATGACAGGCTGATGACAGCGATATCATACAGACGTGAGCCAGCCCCGGCCAACCGCGGGCGTTTTAGCTCGCCGCGGTGACCTGCTGATGCGCCAGGAACGACTCGGCGGCTTCGCGACCCATGTACTTGGACAGCTCGCGAGGTTCCACACGCGCCAGGTCGACGACGATCATGCCGTCCACGACATCGCTGAAGTTTGCATCGACGTTGAAGCCGATCACCTTCGCGCCCAGCTTCAAATATTGTCGCAGCAGGACCGGCACGCCTTTGCCGTCAGGCTCGATCTTGGTCATCAGCTCGGATAAACCATCGAGATCGCCGAGCTTCGCGAGATCGCCGCTCAATGCGGCCAGCGAGTGCGTGCGACGGAACGGGCGGCGAGGGCGAATCAGTTGCGCCAGCTCATGATCGAAGCAAGTGCGCTTGAGAAAATCCACCAGCAGCGCTTGCGAATGTGGACGGTACTCGGCGCTCACGCTGACCGGACCGAACAATACCCGATAGCGCGGATGCTGGGCGACGTACTGGGCGATTCCTTTCCACAGCAACAACAAGGCACCGAAGTTACGTTGATGCTCCGGCACGATGAACGAGCGGCCGAGCTCCAGCGCATTCCCGTTGCCGAGCGCGCGTAACAACGGAGCGCCGTACGAGAACAGCGAATGAGTGTAAATACCGTGTCGGCCGTGCTCGCGGAGGATCTCGTCGACGTGACCCAATCGATAAGCGCCGATGATCGAACCGCGTGCGTTGTCCCACGCAAACATATGGACATAGTGAGAGTCGTAATCGTCGAGATCACGGCTGTTGCCGGTGCCTTCGCCGACCGCGCGGAACGCGATCTCACGCAGACGTCCGATTTCGCGAAGCGTCCAGGGAATCTGGTCGGCACGCGCGAACAGAACCTGTGTATCCCGAGATGTAACCAGGACATTCGAAGGCGGCAGCTGCGCGATCTCAGCTTGAATGAGTGCCGTCGCCACCGGATCCGCCGGAGTCTGAGACGTTCGCACAGTACGCCGTTGGATCGTTCGATGAGCTTCGAGCGCGTAAGTGCTCAAGCGCAGCGAGCGCGCGAGCGCCACATCGTCTGTTTGATCTTGCAGCTCGCTCGCCTTGATTGCGCGGCCCACGGTGACCGGAATGACGTGATTGCGCTTGTTCAGCAACTCGTACGACAGCATCACCGTGCGCATGCGCGGGTGAAGCAGTCCCAACGTTTGGAAGATCGAGCTATTGCCGCCGCCGAAGTGCATCGGGACCACCGGGCAGTTACACATGCGCAGGAAACGCGCCGCCGTCGCGCTCCACAGGGGATCGCAGACGCGACCGGCCGACAAGTGCAGATGAGACACGGCGCCGGCAGGGAAGATCAGGATCATGCCGCCTTGCTCGACATGACGAAGCGCTGCTCGCATGCCGCGGGCGTTCTGGCGAGCCGCGTTATTGCCGCCGAAGGCATCGACGGGAATGATCACGTCGCGCAGCTCCGGAATTCGATGCAACAGCTGGTTGCCCAGCAGCTTCGTGTCGGGCCGCAGATCCAGCAGCAGCTGAATCAGATACAAACCTTCCAGCCCGCCATACGGATGATTGGCGACGACGGCTGCGGGTCCGGAGCGAGGAATCAGCTCAAGCTTGGCTGGATCGACTTCGAAGCGTACGCCCAGGATTTCAAGCGCGGCTTCGGCGAAGCGCGCCGGGCTCGCGAAATTGCTGCCCGCGAGTTGCCGATGGATGTTCGCCAGGCGCTGCAACGCCAGCGCCCGCTCTGCGACATTGAGCAGCAGCGGACCGACGGCGGGAATTTTCTTGAGCGGGCCCGTCAGTTCGAACGGGGATACAGCGCTCGACATGCTGGCCGGCTCCACGACATTGAGATGTCGCTACGCTAATTCGCCAACATGACAATTGAATTGCGCCGCGGTACCGCGGCGTAGAAATGCGAGCCAGTGCACAGCCGGATGTCAGTGTGGGCCGTACTTGCGGGCGGGTGGTTCCTGGGTCTCGGGGTCGAGGGTATGGCCGCCGCCGCCGTCGGGGTTGCGCATTTTCATTCGCAGGTCGGCGTAGGTCTTGACCAGCGAACGGCGCACCGACTCCACGTCGGTGCCCATGAGCGCGGCGATTTCCCGATGTTTCTTGCCTTGTTTGAAGTGGCGCAGGATCGTGAGATCGCGCTCCGGCAGCTCTTCGAGACAACGCTCCATCATCGCCTCTTCGAACGGCCGCGAGTGGTAGCCGTACTTGGCCAGCTCGTCGATGGCTTTGTTGATGATGGGGCGAGCGTCGGACGCTTCGTCCACCGCGGCGAGCTGGCGTAGATCAGCTGCTGTTTGTTCCAACACCCGACTGACGACATCGGGGGGAATGCCCAAGTCGTGCGCGAGGCTTCGACTTACCGCGCTGGCATGTTCTCGGCGCCAGCTCACTCGTTGTAACCAATCGCGAATCGCGCGTCGCAGAGCAGTCATTTCTTGTTCAATTCCCTGCATCATGTGGCACTTGGCCGCCGTGGCCGGCTGGTGATCGAACGGCGCACAGGCTAGTACATTGCGGCAGTATTGCAATAAGGTTAAATATCAAGGCAAGGCATCCGGAGCTCGTCACATGGGCGCCTCGCCATGCGTGGCGCTGACAAATAACGTTCATATGGACTGCTATTTCGCGCTTGGGCTGAACCGGATGTGTCGAAGCCCTAAGTAGGCGAGGCGAAAATGAGTCCAGCGGAAGTAGGTTCGCAATTGCGAGCATTCGGTGTCCGGCGCGGCGGCGTGTTGCTCGTCCACACATCCTTCCGCGCCGTTCGCCCGATCGCGGGCGGGCCCGCAGGATTGATCGATGGACTCCGCGACGCGGTCGGGCCTGAGGGCACGCTCGTCATGCCGTCATGGTCGGGGCTCGATGACGAGCCGTTCGATCCGCTCAGCACGCCGTCGGCCGACGATCTGGGCATCGTCGCGCAAACGTTCTGGCGACTGCCTGGAGTGCGCAGGAGCAATCACTTTCACGCCTTCGCCGCAGTCGGACCGCAAGCGGACGCGATCGTGGCAGACCCATTGCCGCTGCCACCTCACATTCCCGCGAGTCCCGTCGGGCGCGTGCACGATCTCAACGGACAAGTGCTATTGCTCGGCGTGGGTCACGATGCGAACACCACGCTGCATCTGGCTGAGCTGATTGCGTCCGTGCCTTATCGCACGGAGTCGTACGTCACGGTCGTGGAGAATGGTCGCCGAGTGCAGATTCGATACGGCGAGAACAATCACTGCTGCGTGCGATTCGCGCTAGCGGACGCGTGGCTTAGAGATGAGGCCAGACAAGCGGAGGGGCAGGTGGGCCGTGCTCATGCCCGGCTTGCGGATTCGCGCGATATCGTCGCTCTTGCCGTCGAGCGCCTGGTCGCGAATCCGCTGTTGTTCTTGCACCCGACGGAGGCGGGCTGTGAGGAGTGTGTCGAGGCGCGTCAGAGTGTCTCGGCTTCCGAGCCCATCAGAAACATGGGCTGATTCTTCGCGGTTTGCGGCGAGACGCTGATCCATTGCCACGCGTCGATGCTCTCTGGTACTTGCGCTTGCGCCTCGTCGATCAAGTCGCAACCGCTGTTATGGCCGCTCACGCTTTGCGCGGCCGCGTCTGCCGACGGAAACGTACCCACGAAGTCATCATTGATCCACAGCTCGCAACCGACGCTGTGATCGCTGGTCGCGCGAATCGTCAGTGTTCCCGCGGGAATGACGGTGGCGTACATGGTGACCTCCTTGAAGCAATCGCTGGAGCGTAGGACCTTATGCCTTTACGAGGCGAATTTACAATCGCAGATTCGTCGAACGTTTGCGACAGCCTATGTAAGCGCGGAATGTCGCGCAGACGCACCGGGTGTCGACATTGGTGACAGCGCTGTAAGCGTCGAGCTTACGAGAGCTTAGCGCGACAACGACGCGCGATTTATAACTCAGCGAGATTTGCGATTTCGATTAATGCAGCGCGCCACCCCGAGGGGAATGGCGCGTATGGGCGAGGGAGTTGCGCGGCCGCGTTGTCTCGGCCGCCGCTCGAATTACTTCTTGGCCTTGTTGTCTTTCTTGCCCTTGTCGTCGCTCGACGCTTCCTCGGTGAGGCTCTTATCGAGTTCCGGCAGCACCGGCAGCTCCTTCTCGTCGGTCAGCAGCGGCTTCAACTGCTCGTGCAACTTGGTCGCGAGCGCGTGCGTGTCGGTGTACGCCGTGACGAGCTTGGCGTTCTTTTCGTTCGCCTTGGTCAGCTTCTCGTCGGTCTCCTGCTTTTCCTTGCGCAGCGTGCCCATGGTGGTTTCGGCCTGGCGGCGGCCGTCGGCCTCGTCCTGCTTCTCCTTGCGCAGCGCCTTGAGCTTCTTGACCACGTTCTCCGGCGTGTCGGCCAGCGCGGCGTTGATCGCCTTCACGGTCTTGTCCCGCTCGGCTACCACGACCTTCATCTGCTGCACTTCCTTGGTGAAGTTCGCGCGCTCGATTTCGATCTGGCGCGAGGCGCTTTCCTGCGCGACACGAATTTCCTGGGCCGAGGTTTCGGCGACCGTGCGAGCCTTCTCGGCCGCGGTCAGCTTCTTTTCCATCTCGGTGATCGCCTGCTTGGCCTCGGCGCGCGCGGTCGCGACGCTGGAGTCGGCCTCAGCGATCTTCTTGATGACTGCGTCAAGCGCTACCTTGAGTTCTTCCTGAGAGCAGTTGGGATCCAACTTCAAAGCATCGGTCGCAGACCGCATCAATACCTGCTTGCTGATCGCAAGCTCTTTCCAAACTTTCAACTGCAGCTCAAGTTGCGCTTGTTCCACATTCACTTCCTGGGGTTGGTTACGGGTTGACAAAACGTTGCTGGCCAAATGGCGGCGCGGAATTTTCGGGGCGCGGATTGTATGCCAAAAACAGGCTGCTGGGTCGGCCGTGTGCGCGAGTTTTGCGCAGAATTTCGCCGGATTCGGCACTCAGTGGCAGTTCAATTCGCGATTTTAAGGCCTGTCGGATTTCCCAGCGGGGGGCGGGGAGACCTCGGGAGATGGTGGCTGGCTCTGCAAAATCCAAGGCTTAGGCGAAAAAACTACAGCGGAGTGCAGCCACTGTGGACGAATATGGTTCGACCCGCCAGCGCTGCAATCGATCCCTCAAACCGCGACCGGACCGGCGATCTGCACGCGGTTCCGACCTGATCTTTTGGCATCGTAAACCGCCGCGTCCGCGCGCGCGATGAGGTGTTCACCCCAAACACCGAGAGTGTCGCTCGTAGCGACCCCGATGCTGCACGTAAGGCGGATCGGCTCGCCGAAGCCTTCCACGCGGATTTCCGCGACTCGATTGCGGATCCGCTCGGCGATCGGGTGGGCAGCGGAGGCGTCCGCGCTGCTTAGGATGACGACGAATTCTTCGCCGCCATACCGTCCGATGACATCTGACTGACGCAACTCGGCGTGAATCGGGTCGATGATGGCTCGCAAGCAGGCATCGCCGGCCTGATGCCCGTAGGAATCGTTGATCTGCTTGAAGTGGTCCAGGTCGATGAACAGCAGCGCGATAGGTAGTCCACGAGCGCGAGCGCGCAGGCAGGCGGCTTCCAGGCGCTCGACCAGTGAACGGCGGTTCAGGACGCCTGTAAGTGGATCGGTCTGCGCGCGCTTCTCCGCGTCGGACAGCGCAAGTCGCTGGTCGCGCAGCTTGTCGGCGACGCCGAGTGCGATCAGCACCGATGCCGCGACCATCGACAGCGGCAATCCGTAGTAGAGCAGTCCCTCGGCGCCTTCAGGATCGGTCACCAGCAAGCGGATCGCGGTCGCGATGGTGAAGCCTTCCAGCAATCCCCATGCAATCAGAAACCAGCCGGCGGCGCGGTTGTCCCGCTTCCAGGCGAGGAACGCGACGATCAACGTGAACACCGCGGATCCCAGGAACACCAGGTTACCGATGGCCGCGACCACGCCGCCCATGCCGACGTGCTGAGCCAGATTGGCGAACGCGAGCAGCACGAATGTGCCGGCCAGCCAGCCAAAGATTTTGTGAACGCGCGGCGAGTACAACCGCAGTTCGGCGATCTCGCGGACGAACAGGCACGCGGCGGCGCCGCTTAGCGCGGCTGTCACGTTCCACGTGTACGACAGCACCGGCAAGCCGTACGAGAGTAGCGGCCATTCGAAGCCCTGCCCCGACAGGTACGCGATGTAGAGGGCCTGCAGCGAGAACAGACTCCCGTACAGCAGTAGCAAACGATCCGAGAGCACCAGCCAGATGAGCAGCGATGAAAACGCCATCGCCATCAGTGCCCCAAAAGAGAGCGCGATCATGCGTGTGTGCTCGGCACCCGTCGCGAGTGTTTGTTCCAGCGTGGACGCGGAGAAGGCAAGACCTTCCCACCCTTTGCCGCGCGGCTCGACTTGCACATACAACAGTTGGCCGGTCGTGAGTCGATCCGGCAGCGCGAACACAATTTGGTGCATGCCGCGGAAACCGGGCAGATGAGTCGCAGTTCGCAGCGGCATGGGGCGTCCGTCTTCGACTACGAATGCTTGCACCTCCATGTGCCGTCCCTTGCTGATGTTTAGTGTAGGAACGGCGCCCGGCGTGGAGTTTTCGTCGGCGCGCAGCCGCAGCCAGAAGGCGCGATCTTGCTTACGCGCAGCCTGGAAATCGTAGGGAATAAAGCGTTCGTTGAGTGCGCCGCTGAAGACTTGCTCCGCGGTCGGAGCAGGTTCGTCCAGCATCTCGGCCTGGAAGGTCGATCCGGTGACTGTTGCCGCCGAAGCGGACTCGCCTGCGGCAGCGGCCAGCAAGCAGGCGCCGAGAGCCCATAGCCACACGGCCCACCACTCACGCACGATCGCCTCCCACGTCTCGTTCCTGACGCCGCGCCAGCGTCGAACGGCCGGCATCCTAGCATGAGGGAATGCCTGAAGCCGCCGGGCGACAGTGTCCTTGCGGACATCCGAAGTGCGAAGCTGCGCGAACACTCGTTCAGCCAACATCAGGAAGGTCGTTCCAGAATCATGCGGGCATTGAAGCATCTTCGAACCAGTCTGGCGGTCGTACTGATGGGCGCCGTGCCGGTCGCCGCGTTGGCTAGCAGCACCTGGGACTTTCGCGTGTTCCTCGACGATAAAGAGATCGGCACGCATCGCTTCGATCTCATCGACAAGGGTGGCAGCGAACGCCAGCTCGTCAGCCAGGCGCGCATGGCGGTCAAAGTGCTGTTCGTGACGGCGTACACCTACGATCATCACGACGTCGAGGATTGGAACGGCGACTGCCTGAGCAAGCTCACCTCGAAGACCGACGACAACGGTGACGAGCACCAGGTCAATGTACAGCGACAAGGCGATGCGACCATCGTGCAGACCGGCAAGGGCAAGCAAACGCTGGGCGATTGCGTGATGACGTTCGCGTACTGGAATCCCGCGATGTTGAAGCAGACGCGGCTGGTCAACTCGCAGGACGGCGAAAACGTCGAAGTGAAAATTACCGACGCCGGCGCGGATCCGATCGTCGTGCGCGGCGTGAAAACCCAGGCGCGTCGTTACGAGCTGCGTAGCACGAACCAGAAGCTGTCGATCGATCTCTGGTATTCGCCGAGCGATGAGTGGCTCGCGCTCGAATCGAAGACCGAGCGCGGCCAGAAGCTCATCTACAAACTCAAATAACTCAGGCGTTGCTCGCAGCGGCGAACTGCTGCAGATGGAAGTCTGCGTCGCCTGACGTCAGGTCGATGGCGGTGAGCCGCTTGAAGTAGTGGCTGACCATCAACTCGTCGGTCATGCCCATGCCACCGTGCAATTGCACGGCTTGCTGGCCGACGAAGCGACCTGCCTGGCCGATCACGACTTTCGCAGCCGAGAGTGCACGGCGCCGCTCGGTCGCATCCGGATCGAGGCATTTGATCGCCGCCAGATAACTCATCGAGCGCGCCTGTTCGCTGTGCAGGAACATGTCGGCCATGCGGTGCTGAAGCACCTGGAACCGGCCGATGGGTTGCCCGAACTGTTTGCGGTTCTTGCTGTATTCCAGCGTGGTCGCATTGACGGCTTTCATGATGCCGACCGCTTCGGCACACAGCGCACTGATGGCCTGTTCGTGTGCGGCTTCGATAGCAACAAACGCTTTGCCCTCGGCGCCGAGGAGGCTGGAGGCCGGCACCGTCACTTTTTTCAGTTCGATATCTGCAGCGCGCTGACCGTCGAATGTTCCGTAGTCCTTCACGGTGACGCCACTGGCTTTCGGATCGACGCGGAAGACTGAAACGCCGTCGGTGTCGCCAGTGCGACCGCTGGTGCGCGCAGTAATCAGCAACTCATCGGCGGCGCCGGCGCCGGAGATGACGCTCTTCAAGCCATCGAGCACGTAGCCATTCGATGTTTTCTCGGCTCGCACCGAAACGGAATTGATTTCGCCGCGTGACTGCGGCTCTTGATGAGCGACGATCACGATGCGCTCGCCGGAAGCGACGTCGGGGAGCAGTTGTTTGTCCCCCAAGCGCGTGAGCAGTACGGGAGTGATCACGGCTGCGGGCAAGAACGGTTCGAGCAGCAAACCTTCGCCGAGCGCATTCATCACCAGCATGGTTTCGACCGGGCCGCTGCCCAAGCCACCGTGTTCTTCGGGAACGTTGAGTGCGGTGAGGCCGAGTCCGGCAATGGCTTGCCAGGTCTCGCGGCTCCAGCCGAGCTTGCTCTTGAGAACTTCGCGCCGGGTCTCGAACGAGTAATTGTCGCGCACGAATCGCTGCACGGTATCGGCGAGCAGCTGCTGTTCATCGCTGAAATTGAAATCCATGGAATTGAACTCTTACAGGCCCAGGATCATCTGGGCGATGATGTTGCGTTGAATTTCGTTGGAGCCGCCGTAGATGCTGACCTTGCGATAGTTGCAGTAGGTCGCGGCCAGCGGCGCTGCGTACTCCGGCCCGGCGACGCTGGCGAGATCGCCTTCATCGATGGACTTGCGTTCGAAGGGCAGGGCATACGGGCCGACGGCGTACATCATCAGCTCGCTCAGCGCCTGTTGAATCTCGGTGCCCTTGATTTTGAGGATCGACGCTTCCGGTCCCGGCGCGCGTTTCTCCGATTCGGCGGACAGCGCCCGCAGGTTGGTGATCTCCAACGCCATCAAATCGATTTCGACCTGGGCGACGCGCGCTGCGAACAACGGATCTTCCAGCAGTGGCTTGCCGTTTTTCGTTTCCTTGCGCGCGATGTCTTTCAAACGTCCCAGCTCGCGCTTGGACGCGCCCACGCCGGCGATGTTGGTGCGCTCATGACCGAGCAGGAACTTCGCGTAGGTCCAGCCTTTGTTTTCTTCGCCGACCCGATTCTCGACCGGCACGCGCACGTTCTCGAACCAGACTTCGTTCACTTCATGCGCGCCTTCCATGGTGATGATGGGGCGGACGGTGATGCCCGGGGTCTTCATGTCGATCAGCAGGAACGAAATGCCTTGCTGCTGCTTGGGCGCGTTCGGATCGGTGCGCACCAGGCAGAAGATCCAGTCGGCGAACTGGCCGAGGGTGTTCCAGGTCTTCTGGCCGTTCACGATGTAGTGATCGCCCTGGCGTTCGGCTCGCGTCTTCAACGAGGCGAGGTCCGATCCCGCGCCGGGCTCAGAGTAGCCCTGACACCACCAGTCCTCGCCGCTGATGATTCGCGGCAAAAATCGTTTCTGCTGTTCAGGCGAGCCGAAAGCCATGATAACGGGAGCGACCATCTTCAAACCGAACGGAATGGTGCGCGGGGCACCGGCCGCCGCGGCCTCTTCGTCGAAGATGTGCATTTCGACCGGACCCCAGCCCGGTCCGCCGAAGGGCTTCGGCCAGCCAGGTGCGCCCCAACCCCGCTGGTGGAGGATCTTTTGCCAGCGTGTGTAGTCCTCGGCGTGCAACGCGAGGCCGCTCTTAACGCGCTCGGCAATGTCGGTCGGCAGCTGATCGCGCATGAACTGGCGCACTTCGTCGCGAAAAGCCAGCTCTGCGGGCGTGAAATTCAAATCCATGGAAAAGGCCTACTTTGGCTGCTGTGCAGAATATTCGTTCTCGATGCGGACCAGGATCATAGGGGGCCGGTGACGGGGTCGCAACCGCCCCGGGGCCTGTCGCGAATCGGCAATAACGCGCCCAGTTAGCGAATTGTGGCTTGCTTGCACCCTTGTTGCTCACATACCTTCACCGCCGGGCGGCTTGGTTGCGCAGTGCGAGATGTGATAGCTTTTGGGCAGAATGGACGCCCGCACTGTGGAATTACGACGGGCGCCGAGGGTGCGGAAGTTAAAACAGGGGGATTGGGAGCATGTCCCAAAAGCATTTCGATTTTTGGCCCGTGGGTCTGCCACGCAATATCACCGCGCCTGCGACCAATCTGTTCTACAACCTCGAAGTGTCGGCGAGTCGCTACCCCGACAAACCCTATGTGATCTTTTTCGAACAAGCGCTCACGTTCGGCCGGTTCAAGGACGAATGCGAGCGGCTCGCGGGATTCCTGCAGCAGGACTGCGGTGTGGCACCGGGCGATCGAGTGCTGCTCGTGATGCAGAACAGCCCGCAATTCATCCTCTCGTACTACGCCATCCTGCGTGCCAACGCGATCGTGGTTCCTGTGAACCCGATGAGCGTGACCAGCGAGCTCGAACACTACGTGCAAGACAGCGGCGCCAAGATCGCGCTGGTCGCGCAAGAAGTCTATTCGCAGATCAAGCCGCTGATCGGCGCACATTTGCAACATACGATCGTCGCGGCCTATAGCGACTACATCAATCCCGCGACCACGTTGCGCATGCCTGAGATCGTCAGCGCGCCACGCGCGGCAATTGCGGATCCGGATGTGACTTTGTGGGCGAACGCGCTGGCCGCCGGTCGCACCCCCGGCCCGTTGACCATGGGCTTCGAGGATATTTGTGTCATTCCTTACAGCTCCGGCACGACCGGTCGTCCGAAGGGCTGCATGCTCACGCATCACAACGTGATGCACACGGCGATTTGCAACAGCGTGTGGTTCAGCGCCAGCGCCGATCACAGTCAACTGGTGGTGCTGCCATTCTTCCATGTCACCAGCATGCAAGGCGGCATGAATGCGCCGATGTATCAAGGCAGCACCATCGTGCTGATGTGTCGTTGGGATCGTGATCTCGCGGCCGAATTGATCCAGCGTTATCAACTCACGTCGTGGACCGCGATCTCGACGATGGTCATCGACTTCCTCGCCAATCCGAAGTTGAGCGAATACAACTTGTCGACGTTGTATCGAGTCTCCGGCGGCGGCGCCGCGATGCCGGCCGCCGTCGGCGAGCGTTTGCAGGCGCTCATCGGCTCGCCATACATCGAAGGTTACGGCCTGACGGAGACCATCGCTCCCACACATATGAATCCGGGGACCCGGCCGAAGCGTCAATGCCTGGGCATTCCGACGTTCAACACCGAGTCGAAGGTCATCGATCCCGAGACGCTACAGGAACTGCCCCAAGGAACGGTCGGCGAGATCGTCACGCACGGTCCGCAGGTATTCCAAGGTTACTGGCGCAATCCGCAGGCCACCGAAGCGGCGTTCATTCGCATGGACGGCAAGAAATTCTTCCGCACCGGCGATCTCGGCTATGTCGACGAGGACGGTTATTTCTTCCTGGTCGATCGCCTGAAGCGAATGATCAATTGCTCGGGCTTCAAGGTGTGGCCGGCGGAAGTGGAAGCGCAGATGTATCAACACCCCGCGATTCAAGAGGCGTGCGTGATCGCGGCGAAGGATGCGCATCGTGGTGAGACGGTGAAAGCCGTCGTGGTGCTGCGAGCGACTCACAAGGGCAAGGTGTCAGAGGAGGAGATCATCGAGTGGACGCGCCAGACCATGGCGACCTACAAACATCCACGCGTGATCGAGTTCGTCGACGCGCTGCCGAAGTCGGCCACCGGCAAGGTGCAGTGGCGATTGCTGCAGGAAGCGGAGATGGCACGCGCTTGACGGCGCGGCCGCATTAGATTCAAAACAGGGGCGGTTACCAAGGCGGGACACATTATGGCGACCAGAGCATCAGAAACGACTCGCATGATCGAAACGACCAGCGCAGCGGCGACTGCAGCGGTCGCACCCAAACCTCACGTCGGCAAACAGGACAGACATTTCGTGACGGCACTGTCCCGCGGCCTGGACGTGCTGTCCTGTTTCCGCAGCGGCAGCCGCTTGCTCGGCAACCAGGATATTTCCGAACGCTGCCGTCTACCCAAATCCACCGTCTCGCGGCTCACCTATACGCTGACGAAGCTCGGCTACCTCCACTACGTGAAGGAGTCGGGCAAGTATCGGTTGGGAACTGCGACGCTGGCGTTGGGGAGCGCGGTATTGGGCCGATTTGAAGTGCGCGACCTGGCGCGTCCCTTGATGCAGGAACTTGCGGACGCGACCGGAACTTCGGTGGCGCTCGGCGCGCGTCAGCGCTTGAGCATGGTCTGCGTGGAAGTTTGCAAAGGTAACGCAGTGCTGTCGCTGAACATGGAAGTCGGCATGCGCTTGCCGCTGGCGACTGCTGCCATCGGTCGCGGTTATCTCGCTGTGTGCGGCGATACCGAGCGCGCCGACTTGCTGGATCAACTGAAGGAGCTCGATCACGTTGCCTGGCCGGCGTTGAAGCAGGGCATCGACAAGTCGCTGGCGATGTACCAGGAGCTGGGCGTGTGCAGCTCGTTCGGCGAATGGCAGCCGGATGTGAACGGCATCGCGGTCGGCTTCCGTCCGGGCAACGGATTGCCACCGATGGCAATCAATTGCGGCGCGCCGGCGTTCAAGGTGTCCCAGGAATATTTGTTGAACGACGTCCGGCCGCGGCTGGTCGAGCTGGTGCGCAAGATCGAGGAAGGTTTGGGTCAGGCACGATCCTGATCAAGCCGCGAGATCGCACTCATAAGACGGCGCGCATCGCAAGGTGCGCGCCGTCTTTCATTTACAAGCGTCGTGTCACGGCTCTGTCATCAACTCCAGACGTAGCTGCAAGCCGACGCTCATGGCAGCTGGAACTTTTTCGCTGCAGGGCCAGTTAATTCGGAGTCGTCAGCTAGTCATTTCAGGCATTCACCAAGCATGCGCGAACCCGTTTCAGCAGAGAGCGCCGCCGTCGCAGCGCACGCTGCGCCCGCGCATGCCTCCGCTGAAAACATCGCCGCCCGGCGTCGTAATCAGCGTGTGAGTCACGGCACTTCGGAACCCCCGGCCGTCGCGCTGCTTCGACACGTATTGAATCCCTCCGTCATCGTGCTCACGCTGTTATTCAGCGTGATTCTGTACGCACAAGAACCGACGCCTGCGTATTTTGCACTCGCCGCTCTGGCGTTTCTGATCGCCTCGCAGGTCGTGAGCGAGCCGGTGATGGATTGTTCCGCTCGCAAAGGCCTGCTGGGCCTGCTGCAGCATCGAATTTTCGCCGAATGGCTGTTGGTCTCGGCGGCGCTGTTGCTGATGGCGTTTGCGTTCAAGGTCACTGAGACATTTTCGCGACGCGTAATTCTTACTTGGTTCGCGATCACTCCTTTTATGGTGGTGGCGGCCGAAGCTGCCTTGCGACGCTACGCCGCGTTCTCGGCGATGCGAGGCAAGATTCAGCAGAGCCACGTCATCATCGGTGCCAACGAAGCGGGCTGGCGATTGGCGAACCGGTTGCGGGCTCATCCTCACCTCGGCAGCTTCAAGGGCTTCTTCGATGATCGCGGCTCCGATCGACTGCCGGACCTGCCGCAGGAACAGTTGCTCGGCGAGATGCCGGACATCATCGACTACGTGCGCCTGAATAACGTCAGCAACGTTTACATCTGCCTGCCGATCCGCGCCGACGTGCGCGTTACCAAGTTGTTAGAGGAATTGAAGGACACGACCGCGTCGATTTATTTCGTGCCCGACATCTTCATGTTCGATTTGATGCAGGCGAGGGTGTGCGAGCTCGACGGCATTCCGATGCTGGCGGTGTGCGAGACGCCGTTCGCCGGTCTGGACGGCGTCATCAAGCGCGCAAGCGATATCGTGTTTTCGTCTGTGCTGCTATCCATGCTGTGGCCGTTGCTGCTGCTCATCGCGCTCGGTGTGCGCGTGAGCTCGCCAGGGCCGGTCCTGTTCCGTCAGCGCAGATATGGCATGTACGGCGAAGCGATCAATGTTTACAAGTTCCGTAGCATGAGAGTGTGCGAAGACAAGGGTGCGATCGTGCAAGCACAACGCAACGATCCGCGTGTGACCCGGTTCGGCGCGTTCCTACGCCGCACTTCGCTGGACGAGTTGCCGCAATTGTTCAACGTGTTTCTCGGCTCTATGAGCCTGGTTGGGCCGCGGCCGCACGCTGTGGCTCACAACGAAGAATATCGCCGCCTGATCGAGGGCTACATGCTGCGTCATAAGGTGCGGCCCGGGATCACTGGATGGGCGCAAGTCAACGGTCTGCGTGGCGAGACCGATACGGTCGACAAGATGCAGCGTCGCGTCGAATTCGACCTGGACTACTTGCGCAACTGGTCGCTGGGTCTGGATCTGACCATCCTGTTCCGGACCGCGACGCTGGTCTGGCGCGATCGCAACGCCTACTGAACACGCAGCACCCAACTAGGTAACACGTCATGCGTAAAACTCAACTGCATGTTTGGATCACGATGATGTTCTGCGCGCTCGCGGTCGCCGCCCAAGCGGTGCAGACCGGTGCACTTCATCTGCCGTTCTAAGTGGCGTCCAATCCCACAACCATGAGCACGACGACGGGCATCGTCGGTGCGTTGTTCCGGCATCTGGATGCGGAACGGCTCGAGCACGGTCGAGACGAACCGCCGGTCGCGAACGCGTCGGCGAGCATTGTTGTGTCCGAAGACACATTGTCGCTGTTGCCGGCGACGCTCAACGAGTTCTGTCGCCGCAACGATCTGCAACTGGTGCATCACTGGCCGAGCGAGAGCGGCGAGCTCTATACGCTGAGCTGGTCGAACACGGAACAGCGGCCGGAGTTTTTCTCCTTACTGGTCCGCACCCGCAGACGCACGAATTGGCTGGGCAAGCAGCTGCTTCGTTTACGCCGTTGGCGTGAGCCGGCAGGTTTGCTGACCGCGTGTCTTGGCCCGGAGGGCAGCGGCCGGGTCAACGTGATCGAGCATCTGAGCGCTCGTCCGCTGGCGCCTTTCATCCAAGCTCACATCATGGATCTCCGGCCGCACATGATGCGCCCGGTGCCGGTGAATCCCCTGTCCAAGATTCCTCGCGGCCGGCTCAGCACGGTCGCGAAGCTCATGATGTTCTTCGCCGACTACTGGCTCGGCTACTGGTGGCAGATCCGACCCAAGCTGGTGCGCTCGACCTTGGTGGTCTCGAATCGTTACTTCGACGACATCCTGGTCGATCCGCGTCGCTATCGATTCGGCAAGCCGCATGCGTTCGCGCGTTGGCTGCTGCCCTGGATTCCACGGCCCGAGTTGTGGCTCGTGTTCGATGTCGCGTCCGAAGTTCTGCAGACACGCACCCGCGAAGTTGCCGCTGAAGAGGCGGCGAGACTGCGTTGTGAATATCGCAAGGTGCTACGACGACAAGAAGACGTCGTGGTCCTCGATGCCAGCCAGCCCATTAATGAGGTGAGCGCAGAGGCGGAGCGGGCGATCGTTGCGCAGTTGGCAAGACGCACGGCGCGCCGTCTCGGATTGCCGGACACGAGCAAGAGCAATCCGACCACGACCGATGTACTGCTGTTCTTTTGCCGCCGGCACGTGCCGGTGCTGAGCAAGCTGGTACGAGTGCTATTCAATAGCGACATTCATTGCCGCTTGCCTCTCGACGTCCATATGCCTCATCCCTATGGCATCGTCATCCATCCACAGGCAGTGATTGGCCATCGAGTCACAGTCATGCAGCAGGTGATGATCGGGGGACGCGACCGTGAGGAAAACATCGCGCCGGTGATCGGCGACGATGTGACGATCGGCGCAGGCGCGCGAGTGCTCGGCGACGTCCGTATAGGAAACGGCGCGACTATCGGGGCAAATGCGGTCGTGACTCGCGATATTCCGCCAGGAGCCACCGTGGTGGGTGCCAACCGAATTGTGCCGACAACGCAGGTCGCGCCAGGCGAGGGTGTCGTCACTCAATTCCCTGTCGCTTCACGCCGCCGCTGAAATCTCCCGATCCGTCCCCATGAATGCTCCGTGACGGACGGGCGAGCGTAGGTCCGGAAAGGGTGAATCCTTTCGCGATCAGCGTGCGAGGTTTCTCAACCGCAACGCGCTTCGGCTACACTAGCGCCCCTTTGAGTGGTTGAAAGCGGCCTGTGTGGGCCAACCCTTCCTTAGTCCGAACAGGAACTTGCGAGCGCAATGAGCGACTCTCTGCGAGCTTTGCTCGACTCTACGCCTCTCGGGGCTGGCAACGCCCCTTACATCGAATCCCTTTACGAACAGTTTCTCGCCGATCCCGCGTCGGTCGAGCCGAAATGGCGCGAGTATTTCGCGGGACTGGCGGCGAAAGCCGGCGGTAGCGCCGATGTCGCACACGGTCCGATTCGCGATGCCTTGGCGAAGCGTGCGTATTCCGTAGCTGCTGGCCCGGCAGCAACGCCTTCGTCAATTTCGAACGATGCCTTCGCCAAACAAGGCGCCGTGTCGCGGCTGGTGCAGGTGTATTCGAATCGCGGCCACCTGCTCGCGAACATCGATCCGCTCGGCCTGATGCGCCGGCCGGTGCCCGAAGTGCTGGAGCTGTCGCACTTCGGCCTCGGCGACGCCGATCTGAACACCGAGTTTTATACCGGCAGCCGCGTCGATGCGATTCCGAAGCGCATGAAGCTCAAGGACATCGTCGCGCAGCTCAGCCACATCTACTGCGGCACCATCGGCGCCGAGTTCGCACATGTTTCCAATTCCAGCGAACGGCTGTGGTTGCAGGAACATTTCCAGGAAGGCCGCGTGCAACATCGCTTCGCCTCCGAAGAACGTAAGACGTTCCTGCGGCACCTCACCGCCGCCGAAGGCTTGGAGCGCTACCTCGCCACCAAATATCCCGCACAGAAGCGCTTCTCGCTCGAAGGCGGCGATGCGCTGATTCCGCTGGTCGACGATCTGATCCAGCAGGGCGGCACGCGTGGCGTCGAAGAAATGGTCATCGGCATGGCCCATCGCGGCCGCCTCAACGTGCTGGTGAACGTGGTCGGCAAGTCGCCGCAGAAGTTGTTCTCGGAGTTCGAGGGCATCTACGACGTCAACCACATGCAAGGCTCGGGCGACGTCAAATATCACAAAGGTTTCTCCACCGACATCAAGACGCCGGGCGGTAACGTGCACGTCGCGCTCGCGTTCAATCCTTCGCACCTCGAAGTGGTGAACCCGGTGGTCGAAGGTTCGGTGCGTGCTCGTCAGCAGCGCCGTTCCGATGTGAAGGGCGACAAAGTCATTCCGCTGCTCATTCACGGCGACGCAGCCTTCGCGGGTCAGGGCGTCGTGATGGAAACGTTGCAGATGTCACAAGTGCGTGGCTTCTACACCGGCGGCACGGTGCACGTGATCATCAACAACCAGGTCGGCTTCACCATCTCCAAGCCGGAAGATGCGCGCTCGACGATCTACTGCAGCGACGTCGCGAAGATGATCGAAGCGCCGATCTTCCACGTGAACGGCGACGATCCCGAAGCGGTGGTGTTTGCGACCCGTCTCGCGCTCGACTACCGCATGAAGTTCCATAAAGACGTGGTGATCGACCTCGTCTGCTATCGCCGCCTCGGTCACAACGAGTCGGACGAGCCATCGGCAACGCAGCCGGTCATGTACTCGAAGATCCGCGCGCAGAAGACGCCGCGTCAGATCTACGCCGAACGCCTGGTCGCCGAGAAGGTGCTGGCGATGGCCGACGCCGACGCGATGGTCGACCAGTACCGCAGCGAGCTCGACGAAGGCAAGGCGCAGGCCAAGCAGTCGCTGGGTTTGATCGGCAACAAGCACACGGTGGACTGGAGCAAATATCACAACGTCGACTTCACCGTACCGGTGAAGACCGGCGTGCGCGTCGAACAGCTGCGCGAGCTGGCCACCAAGCTCACGACGCTGCCTGCGGACTTCACGTTGCATCGGCAGGTCGCCAAGATCGTGCAGGATCGCGAAAAGATGGCGGCGGGCCAGCTGCCGGTCGACTGGGGCTTCGCCGAGAACCTGGCGTACGCGACGTTGCTCACCGAAGGTTATGAAGTGCGTCTGATCGGCCAGGACAGCGGCCGTGGCACGTTCTTCCATCGTCACGCGGTATGGCACGACCAGACTCGCGGCGACAGCTACATCGCGCTCCAGCACCTCGCTCCGAGCCAGCCGCGTTTCGATGTTTACGACTCGTATCTTTCCGAAGAAGCGGTGCTCGGTTTCGAGTACGGTTTCTCGACCACCGAACCCAATTGTTTGAACATCTGGGAAGGGCAGTTCGGCGACTTCGCGAACGGCGCCCAGGTCATCATCGATCAGTTCATCAGCTCCGGCGAATCGAAGTGGGGCCGCTTGTGCGGCGTCACGATGATGCTGCCACACGGTTACGAAGGCCAGGGTCCGGAACATTCGTCCGCGCGCCTCGAACGTTTCCTGCAGTTGTGCGCCGAGCAGAACATGCAGGTGTGCGTGCCTTCGACGCCGGCACAGATGTTCCATATGTTGCGCCGGCAGATGAAGCAGGGCTTCCGCAAGCCGCTCATCATCATGTCGCCGAAGAGCCTGCTCCGTCACAAGCTGTCGGTGTCGCAGCTGGAAGATCTGACGCAGGGTTCGTTCCGCAACGTCATCGACGAAGTCGACGACATCCAGGCGTCCAAGGTCACGCGCGTGGTGTTCTGCTCGGGCAAAGTTTATTTCGACTTGCTCGACTCGCGCCGTGGCGACGGCCTGCACAACATCGCGATCGTGCGCGTCGAACAGCTGTATCCGTTCCCGGCCGAAGAGTACGCAGCTATCGTCAAGAAGTACTCCAACGCCAAGGAAATCGTCTGGTGCCAGGAAGAGCCGCAAAACCAGGGCGCTTGGTACCAGATCCGCCATCGTCTGCAGGAGTCGCTGTCGAAGGACCATCAGTTGCTGTACGCAGGCCGCGCTCCGGCGGCTGCGCCCGCCACGGGCCTCGCGCAGATGCACCAGGAACAACAACAGAGCCTGGTCGACGCTGCCTTGCGCTCCACCAGCACCGAAGAATCCCTGCGGCACACCACGCGCCTCAAGGCTGCGAACAAGTAGTCACAGGCCAGGGCCCAGGTAAATAACAGGATCGAAGTGATGACCATCGAAATCAAAGTTCCGCAATTGCCCGAGTCTGTTTCCGACGCGACCCTGATCTCCTGGCACAAGAAGCCGGGTGAAGCCGTCAGCCGCGACGAGAACCTGGTCGACCTCGAAACCGACAAGGTTGTGCTCGAAGTACCGGCGCCTTCTGCGGGTGTAATTAAAGAGCTCAAAGTCGAGAACGGCGCGACCGTGACCAGCGGTCAGCTGCTCGCGATTCTCGAAGCGGGTGAGGGTGCGGTTGCCGCGCCGGCTGCTGCAAAAGAGGCTCCGGCGGCTGCGTCTGAAAGCAAGGCGGCCACTGCAGCTGCCCCAGGTGGCAAGCTTGCCCCGGCCGCGAAGCGCATGGTCGAAGAGCACAAGCTCGATGCCACGCAGATCCCTGGCAGCGGCCGCGATGGTCGCGTGAGCAAGGGCGATGTGATTCAACACATGTCGGGCGCGAGCAAACAGCAGGCTGCTCCGGCTCCTGCCGCGAAGGCCCCGGCGGTGAAGTTGCCGGCGGCGGTGGGTTCGCGTAGCGAACAGCGCGTGCCGATGACCCGCCTGCGTGCTCGTATCGCGGAACGTTTGATTCAGGCGCAGTCGACGGCGGCGATGCTGACGACGTTCAACGAAGTCGACCTGACGGCGGTGAACGAGATTCGTGCCCGCTACAAGGACAAGTTCGAGAAGACGCACGGAGTGAAGCTGGGCTTCAGCTCGTTCTTCATCAAGGCTTCCATCGAAGCGTTGCGCAAGTTCCCGGCGGTGAATGCGTCCATCGACGGCAACGACGTCGTGTATCACGAGTACTACGATTTCGGCGTGGCCGTCTCCACCGAGCGTGGCTTGATGGTTCCGGTCATCCGTAATGCCGAAGCTCTGAGCTTCGCCGAGCTCGAACAAGCGGTGGGCGACTACGCGAAGAAGGCTCGCGACGGCTCGATCTCGCTCGAAGAGCTGACCGGCGGCACGTTCACAATCACCAACGGTGGCGTGTTCGGCTCGCTGATGTCGACGCCGATCCTGAATCCCCCGCAGGTCGCGATCTTAGGGATGCACAAGATTCAGGAACGCCCGATGGTCGTCGACGGCGAAATCAAGATTCGTCCGATGATGTACCTGGCGCTGACCTACGACCATCGCATCGTCGACGGCCGCGAGTCGGTGCAGTTCCTGGTTGCGATCAAGGAAGCGCTGGAAGATCCGGCGCGCCTGCTGCTGCAGCTCTAAAAAGAAGCGGTTGGCGGTTCGCGGTTAGCGGTTGGCGGTTGGTAAAGATCAAAACACCCCCAATCTGAAACTAACCGCGAACCGCTAACCGCAAACCGCTAACCGCTTCTCGGAGCCCTTCATGTCTTCCCAATACGACGTCATCGTCATCGGCGGCGGTCCCGCCGGTTATCCGGCTGCGATTCGCGCCGGCCAGAACAAGCTAAAAGTCGCGTGTATCGACGAGTGGCAGAACAAGGACGGATCCTATGCCTTCGGCGGCACCTGCTTGAACGCGGGCTGCATTCCGTCCAAGGCGTTGCTGGAATCTTCCGAGCTGGTCCATCGCGCTCAGCATGAGTTCGCGACTCACGGCATCAAGGTCGGCGAAGTGTCCGTCGACGTGGCGACGATGCAGAAGCGTCGCGCCGGCATCGTCAAAGCGTCCACGCAGGGCATCACTGCGCTGTTCAAGGGCGCCGGTGTGACGGGCCTGCAGGGCCACGGCAAGCTGCTCAGTGGCAATCGCGTCGAGTACACGAACAAGGACGGCAAGAAAGAAGAGCTGACCGCGAAGCATGTGATCCTCGCGGCAGGCTCGACGCCCACCGAATTGAAGAGCGTGCCGTTCGACGGCAAACAGATCGTCGACTCCTGGGGCGCATTGGAATTCGACGCCGTGCCGAAGCGTCTGTGCGTCGTTGGCGCCGGCGTCATCGGCCTGGAGTTGGGCAGCGTGTGGCGCCGCCTGGGCTCGGAAGTCGTGGTGCTCGAAGCGCTCGAAACGTTCCTGCCGACCGCCGACGGTGCCGTCTCCAAGGAAGCGCTCAAGCATTTCAAGAAGCTTGGCCTCGATATTCGCCTGGGTGCCAAAGTGAGCGGCGCCGATAAATCGGCGAGCGGCGTGAAGCTGAAGTACACCGATGCAAAGGGCGAGCAGACGCTCGAAGTGGACAAGGTCATCGTCGCGATAGGTCGCCGTCCCTATTCCAAGGATCTGCTGGGCGAAGGCACTGGCGTGCAGATCGACGAGCGCGGCTTCGTCAAAGTAGATCATGACTGCAAAACCAATGCGCCGAATGTTTGGGCAGTCGGCGACCTCGTGCGTGGCCCGATGCTCGCGCACAAGGGCAAGGAAGAGGGCGTCATGGTCGCGGACCTGATCGCCGGCAAAGTCGCCGAAGTGAATTACAAGACCATTCCTTCGGTGATCTACACCGCGCCGGAAATCGCCTGGGTCGGCCAGACCGAGGAAGAAGTAAAGAAGAGCGGCCGCGCGTACAAGGTCGGCTCGTTCCCGTTCCTCGCGAGCGGCCGTGCTCGCGCGATGGAAGCGACGGCAGGCTTCGCGAAGATCGTCGCGGCCCAGGACGACGACGAGATCCTGGGCGTGCACATCATCGGCCCGATGGCCGGCGAGCTGATCGCCGAAGCCGTGCTGGCGATGGAATATTCGGCGAGCACCGAAGATCTCCAGCGCACCATCCACGCGCACCCGACGCTGTCGGAAGCCGTGCACGAGGCAGCGCTGGCGGCGGACAAGATCGCAATCGATTTCCCCAATCGCTGAGACTCAAACGGCCCGGTCAGCCCGACCGGGCCGTTTGCTCGTCGCAACTGGGCCGTAAGGCAGTGATAGAGCGTGAGCGTTTTTCGCTAACGCCGTCGCATCGGCTATCCTCGGCCCATGCATCAGACCAACAATCCCGACGCACTGCTGTCCCGCGAGCTCGGTACCCGGCAACTCGCGGCCACCATTTTCAACTACACCGTCGGCAGCGGCATTTTCGTGCTGCCTGCGTTCGCGGTGCTACAGCTGGGTCAGGCGGCGCCGCTGGCCTACGTCACTTGCGCCATCATCATCGGCTTGGTCGTGATGTGCTTCGCCGAGGCCGGCAGCCGAGTCTCGGCGACGGGTGGGCCGTATGCGTATGTGGAAACAGCGCTCGGACCGTTCGTCGGCTTCGTCGCGGGCTGCCTGGTGTTAGCCACGGGAACGTCGGCAGCCGGTGCAGTCGCCAGTGTCGTCGCTCGTTCCATTCTTTCGCTGGCGCCGAATGCGCCGGTGTGGGTGACGCCCGCGTTCATCTTGCTGTTGGTCAGTATGTTGGTGGCGATCAACTATCGCGGCGTGAAAACCGGAGCGCGTGTGATCGAAGCGATCACCGTGGCGAAGCTGCTGCCACTGCTGGCCTTCGTCGGCATCGGCGTGTTTTTCATCGAGCCGTCGAACCTGGCTTGGGAAGCAGTGCCCGATATGAGTGCTGTGCTCGGCACGGCGGGCATCGTGATTTTTGCATTCTCAGGCATCGAAGGCTCGCTGATTCCCAGCGGCGAAGTGAAGAACCCGGCGAAGACCGTGCCTCGTGCCGCGTTCCTTGCGCTCGGAGCGGCGACGTTGTTGTATCTCGCGATTCAATTCGTCGCGCTCGGCGTTCTCGGCACGGACCTGGCGAACGATCGCACGACCCCGCTCGCATCGGCGGCGGCTGCAATCGCCGGCCCGACGGCACGGACCATCCTCGTCGTTGGCGCCGTCATATCGATGTTCGGTTATCTGAGCGCCAATGTTTTGTCCGAACCGCGCGGCCTGTTCGCGTTCAGCCGTGACGGGTTCCTGCCCAAAGTGTTCTCGTCGGTGCATCCGAGCTTCCATACGCCGCATGTGGCGATCTTGACGTATGGCGTCCTCGTGGCCGCCATCGCGTTATCGGGTACATATGAGACGTTGGCGGTGTTCGCAAATCTATCGGCGCTGATGCTGTATTTCCTGTGCGCGATCGCGGCCTACGTGCTTCGCAAACGCGATGTTCGTACCGACGGCGAGCCGTTCCTGGCACCCGGCGGTGCATTGGTTCCTGTGGCTGCCTGCCTGTCGCTCGCGTGGCTATTCTATGAAACAGTCACGTGGAAGCAGTTCTTGTGGCTGGTCGGCGTGCTAGCGTTGATTGTCGTGCTGTACGCAGCGCGCGCCCTTCGCCGAAGGAGATCAGTTTTAGGGACCGCATGAGCTGGAGGTCTTTTCCATCCTGGACGCCGGCGGCACTACGGCG
>Ga0247784_1000138_pt1 | contig 23639 bp, 19 predicted proteins | sample UWRJL169409R5_FD_179909 | JGI IMG/M metagenome (GOLD analysis project Ga0247784, IMG submission 179909) | Plant litter microbial communities from Arlington Agricultural Research Station in Wisconsin, United States - UWRJ-L169-409R-5 | ecosystem: Environmental > Terrestrial > Plant litter >...
TCTCGATGATCGCGACCTTCTTGAAATCCAGCTCGCGGATGGTCCACATCAGATTGACGTTGCCGACGCCAGAGAACACGAAGCTCAGGCCGAGCACGCTGATCAGCGCGATCAGCTCGGGCTTGCCGTAGAAATCGGCCATGCCGAACGCGATCGGCACCATCAGCACGGTCAGCAAGATGCCGCGCAAGGCGAGCAGCGTGAAGGCAGTGTCCTTGGCCGAATCGAAATCGCCCTGGCGCGAGACCAGTGCGTTACCGAAGCCCGTTTCGGTAATCAGCTGCGCGCCGCGGATGGTCATCAACGCCAGGCTCATCAAGCCGAACGCTTCGGGCGCCAGCAGACGCGCCAGGAGCGCGGATTTAACGAACGTCAGACCGTTGACGCCGATGGTGGCCAGCGCCTGCCAGAAGCCGGAACGGAGGATTTTGCTTCTCAGCGACCCGTCGGTGCGGTTGAGAAAGCCGAGGATTTCGCCGGCGCGCGAGGAGAGTTTGCGAAACATGGCGCGCAGACTACATGGGAGCGCGCGACAGCGTCACGCACCAATGCACAATGCAGAAGCGGAGATTGTCAGCCAGATCGACGGCCGGCTTCTTAGCCGGCCGTCGATAGCTTGAGGGACGCGTTATTGAACCGGGTTCAGCACCGGCGGATTCGGCCGCACGGCCTCGTCCTGATCGGTCTCGGCGAGACGGAAGTTATCCCAGCGCTGCGTGCCGGACGCAGTCGTCTGCGTGACATAGTTCGACATGATCAGCTTGTTGGGATTGACGGCGACATCCTCGCGGACAGCGACGTTCGTGTACTCCGCCTTGAGCTCGCCATTGACCCAGAAACGCACCACGCCGTCGGCGCGACCGAGGGTGTTGGGCTTGATATACAGCTTCAACTTGTCCCACTGACCGCGACGAATCAGCGCCGGCGTGCCAACGTTTTGCGAGATGCCAGGCATCGCACGATTGAAGCTGCGATCTTCATTCCATTTCAGATGCTCGATGAAATACGCACCGGTTTCCGTCCAGATGTTGATGATCAGCTGGTAGCGGCGGCGCGAGTTCGCATCCTCGAAATTGACGATGGCGACCTTGTGCACGACGCCGGTGGTCGGAAACTGGAAGCCCGCGTCGAAGCGACTATCGAACGAGAGCCACAATCCGGTGTTCGCGTTGACCGCAGCACCTGCGACGCGCGGATGATCGCCGAATACAAATTCCTTGTAATTGTCCGTGGACGAACCGGGCGTCATCACCGACTGCACCGAATAACGTCCCGCCGAGGCGACCGAACCGGTCACCGACATCGACGCATCGAGCCCGCCGTTCCATTCGCTGAAATCACCGTTTTCGAAGCTGCTGGTGAAAGGCAGGCGGGCCGCGCTGTGCGCCACCTGGGCCGTCAACGCCGCGCTGGCAAAAACCAGCGCGGCGGCGAACGAAGCTTTGGTGAACTTCGCCATCATTACTGAACGCTCAGCGACGTCGGCGCGTTCGGACGCACAGTGTTGGAACGGAAGTTCGCCGGCGGACCGATGCGCGTGGTGTTCAGCGCCAGCTCATCGATGATGAAATAGTTCTCGGGATCGTTACGCACCGAGCCGCGATTCATATATCCGCCGATGATGTCGATCATGCTCCAGGTGCCACCGGTGCCGCTCTGATCCATCGGGCGATCGACGAGCAGGCCGGAGAACTGGCCGTCCTGCGTATCGACGTAGAGTTTGATACGCCCGGTGCGCGAATTCGCTTCGAGTTCCACGCAGATCCACTCGTGCGAACGACCGCGGCCGGAGGCACCCAGACGGAATGTTTCGGTCCCGTTCGGCCAGTAATCGCCGCCCTGGTAACGACACACCGTGCCGTCGCAAGCCGCCCAGCTTTCCCAGCCGCCGGCCGACCAATCCTCGGCGATCAACATCGGGCGCCCCGAATTACCGCTGCGATTCATGATGACCAGCTTGCCGCCGGGGCCAAGCTCCTGCCACAGGTAGCCGTGATAAATCAGGAAGCGCACGTTGAGCTGGTCCGGCGCGAGCCCGGAAGAGCCGAGGATCAGCTGACCCAGGCCCGAATAACCTTCCGCCATCGGTGCGGTGAACTTGGCAGCGCCGCTGCCGTTGAAACCCTGGCCGCTCACCCAGGTGTGAGTCGCGCCCTGGGTGATCCACACCAGGTCGCTATAATTGTTCGAATTGAAATTTTCGTAGAACGGCAGCGAGTTGATCGTTCGACCCGCCGAAGCCGTCGTGGCGACAGTCATGCCGCCGGCAAACATACATGCGAGCGCCACCGCTCGACCCCACTTCTTCGCCCCAGCGACGACGCGGCGCGCGTAATCATTCAAATGAGCCATTACCTGCTACTCCTCAATCACTGACTGACGCCCGCCGGGTTGTCTTGCAAGATCGCTCGCGCGAGCCCGCGGGCCACGAATGGCCGACAGAGGAATAGCCACGGAATATGGCCGAAACAACCCGGTAAACGTACTTAACCTACTACTTATTCCGACAATCCACTGAGCAGATCAGTTCGATCGCGGCATTGCGGTCGGCATGTGTGTAACAGCTGCGCAACCGTTACAATTCGCTCGATCCGTAATGCGCCGGGAGGTTATACGCACCCCGGCGTTCGGCAAACCTGTCGCCAAATCCCATCGACACCGATTCTGTAAACTACTTTATGTAGGACGGGCCGCCAGATCTGCCAGCGCGCCCCTGAATAAGCTCCTAGCCTGTTGCCCACGTAGCTGGCTCGCGACAGCAGGCTCCGCCTGCCGGATTTCCGGCGCAATTGCCCAATCGATCCGAAGTAGATGAGAACATTTTTCGCGCATCAGTCCGTCGGCGCAGACATTCTTGCGGGCATCGAACAGCTCGGCCGCGACGCACCTTATGTCGCACGAGTGCTGGATCTGGCACAAGCGCAGGCTGATATCGAGCCCGATTTGACTCATTCCCCGCTGATCATCCATGAACGCATTGGCACAAACCGAGAACCACTTACCAAGATCGCGGGGTTCCGAGCGGTGCTGGCTGCGAATCCGCGGCTGCAAATCGACGTTGCGCTGCTGAAGTTCTGTTATGTCGACATCGCGAGCCAAGCCGATGCCGAGTCGCTGTGGCGGCACTACGAGACCGCGATCGAGGAACTAGCGACGGTGCATGCGAGTATGCACTTGGTACATTGCACGGTCCCGCTGCGCTCGCTGCCCGAGGGTCCTTACGCATGGCTGCGCCGTGCATTGGGCCATCGGCATCCAGCCATTGCGGCAAATCGCGCGCGAGACTGGTTCAATCGAAAACTAAGAGAACGTTTCGGCGGTCACAGGTTGTTCGATCTCGCCGCGCTAGAATCCCGCCGCGCCAACGGCAAGCCTTGTGAGCTCATCGATGCGGGTACGCGCGTGCCGTCGCTGGCGCGCGAGTGGACTTACGACGGTGGCCATCTCAACGAACGGGGCCGTACCATTGCGGCCGCCGCGTTTTTAGAATTTTTACAGACATCGCAGGAATCGAGTAAGCGCTGATGACAACTGCCGTGGCCCCTCAAATCGCACGCCCCGACGCTGCCGGCCCGCTCGCCATCGATGTTGCCACCGCCGCGGACGCATCGCAGTGGAACGCTTTTCTGCAGCAGCATCCGCAGGGTTCGTACTATCACCTGGCCGAATGGAACACCATAAACGCAGAGACGCTCAAGAATCCCAGCTTCAATCTGATTGCACGCGACGGCGCTCGGATTCGTGGGGTGCTGCCGCTGACATTGGTGGCGAGCCCGTTGTTCGGTCGGGTGCTGTGCTCGATGCCGTTCGTGAATTACGGCGGACCGGTGGCCGATGATCCGGCTGTAACCAATGCGCTGGTGCGCGCCGCATGCGATCGGGCGAAAGAATTGAATGCGGATTATCTGGAGCTGCGCTGCCCATTCTCGCTCGAAACCGACCTTCAGGTCTCGACACGTAAGATCAGCCTGCAAATCGATCTCGCGCCGAACCCGGATACGCTGTGGGAAGCCTACACGTCCAAGCATCGCAAGAACGTCAAACGCGCGTATCAAAACAATCTCTCAGTGCGCACCGGTGGCGCCGAGCTGTTGGATGTCTTTTATTCGGTGATGGAACAGTCGTGGCGCGCACTGGGCACCCCGTTCTATGCCCGCTCATACTTCGATGCGATCTTCAAAGCGCTGCCCGATCACACACGGATCTTTGTTTGCTCGCAGGGCGATCAGCCGGTCGCGGTGTCCTGCGTCGGTTACTTCAACGGCATCGTCGAAGGACTGTGGGCGGGCGGCACGGCCGCGTCGCGTCCGCTCTCGGCCAACTACGTGTTGTATTGGGAGATGATCAAGGATTCCTGCGAGCGCGGTCATAAACGCTTTCATCTCGGCCGTTCAACCGCCGAGTCCGGCGCGGAAGATTTCAAGAAACGTTGGAATGCCGAGCCGAGCCAGCTCTACTGGTATTTCCACCGGCCCAAAGGCGGCGAGATGCCGCAGCTCAACGTCGACAATCCCAAGTACAAACTCGCGATCCAGGCCTGGCGCAAGCTGCCGCTGTGGGTGACGCGCATCGTCGGGCCACCGCTGGCCCGCTCCATTCCTTAATCGATCGACACGCATGGCTTTCGTCGCACCCGCGGGCACACCGATCTCTCCGCTCACCTTCGCCGTGAGCCTGGCGCGAGGTTTTGGATCGTCTGCAGAGACCACACTCGGCGAGGGACTCGCCGCGCACGCCAAACATCGGCGCTACTGGCTCATGTCGACCGGCCGGGCCGCGATGGTGCTGGCGCTGCAGGCGATGCGAGATATCAACAAGGATGCGAAGAAAGTCGAAGTCATCGTCCCCGCCTACACGTGTTATTCCGTGCCTGCAGCGGTCAGCAAAGCCGGACTCAAGCCGCGCTTGTGCGATGTGGATGCCGTGACGTTGAGCATGGATCCCGAAGCCCTCCGCAAATTCGATTTCTCTCGCGTGCTCGCCATCGTCACCGCGAATCTGTACGGCATTCCCAACGATCTGCAGCTCATCGAAGCCATCGCGCGCGAAAACGGCGTCTTGATGCTCGATGACAGCGCGCAGGCGCTAGGCGCGATACAAGCAGGTCGACCGGTGGGTGGCTTCGGCGATGTCGGGCTCTATAGCTTCGACAAGGGCAAGAACATCACTAGCCTCGAAGGCGGTGCGCTCGTCGCAACTCACGCCGAACTTGCAGCCGCGCTGGATCGCAGACATGCGCAACTGCCGCCCTCGTCCGTCGCTCACACCGCGACGACGATCGTGAAGTTGGCCGCCTACGCGACGTTATTGCCACCGACCATGTATGGAGTGGTCCGCAAGCTGCCCGGTTTAGGCTTGGGTCGCACGCCGTACGACGAAACATACCCGCTGCAGAAATACAGCAGCACACTCGCAGGCTTCGCGGCGACGCTGCTGGGCAAGCTTCCGCAGTTGACTCGTGGCCGCCGCGAGCAAGCCGATGCGATGACCAAAGAGCTGAGCACGATCTCGGGAGTGCAGCTCATCTCGTCACCAAACTCACAAGGCGCGTATGCGCGCCTGCCGTTTCTGGTGAGCGACGCTTCGCGTCGTGCGACGGTGCTGGAGAAGTTGGAAGCTGCTGGAATCGGCGCGACCGCGTCGTATCCGAATGCGCTGTGCGATGTTCCTGAAGTGGCAGCGAAGCTCCCGGAGAGCGACCGGAACATGCTTGGTGCGCGGCGTGTGGCGGCGTCTATCGTGACCCTGCCGACTCACGCTTACTGCCCGCCGGATCTGCCGACTCGCGTCGGTCAGATCCTGCGGAGTTCGTTGCAGTAATCAGGCGGCGCGATTGCGCCGACGGCGGAACGCGGCACCCATCGCCAGGGTCGCTGCGAATAAGCCCATCGTGCCCGGCTCGGGGACCGAAGGATTGGAGATCATGCCGGCGACGTCGCCGTCACGCACCGCCCACACCTTCAAGCCGTCGTCGAGCGAGTCAGTTTCCTGCGAACCGAAGTGATAGTGGACCAGCCACGCGCGATTCGGGTTGTCGCTCAGCGTGCCCGACCAGTAAGCGCGGGTGCTGAGGTTGACGAACGGGTTGTAGTTGCTCGAACTCGGCGCCGGCGCAAAACGGTCGTGCGAATAATTCGGCGCGTAGCCAAGGTTGATGAAATACATGTACGACAGCTCGCTGCTCAGGCCAGTCGTGTCGTAGCCGAGCGAGCTCGGATCGTTGACCGTAGTCGGCAAGCGCCAGTCGTCGTAGGTCACGCCGCGAACCGAGTCGTAGTACGACAGGCCCGACGCCCAGTTCACCGCGCTGTACCAGTCCAGGTTGCCGCCCGACGCGTAGCCCGAAGTCTCGGCATAGCTCGCATCCTGCAGCCAGGTGACATTCAGCACGTCGTCGTAAATGAGTCCGCCACCGCGATCGATCAGCGCTGCCTGGCTGGCACCCATGCCTGCCAGCATCAGCACCGCGGTCAAACCCGTGTTACGAAGGTATTTGTTCATTTGGTTGTCTCAAGCGGCAAAAAATGGCCGCGGAAGCCTTCAAGCACGAACTGTGCCAGCAGCGTTTTGACACGGTATTTGCCGCGAAATGCGCAAGCTCGCGGGTCGGCCCTGCGGAAACGGCGGAATCCCCCGACGAAACTGTAAGCACGATCGACGTTTCGCCTGTCGAGCGGTGTAAAACCGCGGTCGGGTCGTTCACATTCGCCATCGAGCCCTGATCGAAGGGGTAAGAGCGAGCGCTTTTTCAGCGGCGCGAGACCATGGATAGTGACTCGCATCACACTTTGGCTGTAGCGACGTTCGACAGGCGTGGCGCATTCATTTTGGGGTTTTGGCATCCGGGCAGTGGCACGCTGAACGGACGTCGCCGTACCATGCGCCGCCGCCTTGCCGGGCTTTCGACGCGAACTTAAGTGATCTCGACCCTCGTCATGCTCAAGTATCCGACCAACATCGGATATGCCATTTCCTCGCTGGAGCGATTGTTCTATTACTCCGCGCTCGATCTGGCAGGAGGCGATGCACGCGGCGTTCATTTCACATATCCAAGCGTCGCAGCCGGCGCTCCGCAAGCTCTGCCGCAGGACTTCCAGCAGTACTCGGTGTTCGACTCGGCGAATACTTCGCCCGAAAATCTCGACGCACTCAGCAAGCTGTGTCGCGAGAAGAAGATCGATCTCGCCATCACGTTCGATATGCAACCGGTGCATCCGTTCTATCCAGCGCTGCGCCGTGGCGGCGTGCGAAAGATCGTGTCGTACTGGGGCGGGCCGATCTCGGGGCTGTCGCCGTGGTGGAAGCTGATGATCAAGCGAGCGCTGCTCGCGGTATCGCGCAGTCGCTGCGACGGATTGATTTTCGAATCGCAGTCGATGGCGCATTTCGCCACGCACGGGCGCGGCACGCCCGCATCGATGATCGATGTCGTGCAGTTAGGCGTCGACGTCGAGAAGTTCAAACCGGCCGATTCCGATTACGCATATCGAACGTTCGACTTGCCGCGCGAGCGCAAGATCGTGCTGTTCACCGGCCACTGCTCGCCGCGCAAGGGCATCGGCACATTGGTCGATGCGGCCATCGAGCTATTGCAGGTCCGTCGCCGGACCGACCTCGTGTTTCTGTTCTGCGGTAACAAGAACGACGAGAGCAAACCGTTCGAAGCGAAGTACGCAGGCATGGACATCGCGCCGTGGATTCGTTTCCTCGGTTATCGCACCGATGTGCGTGAGATTCTGCAAACCGCGTTCTGCGGCGTGCTGCCGTCCACGGGCTGGGATTCCTTCACCATGAGCTCGGTGGAAATGGCGGCCACCGGCCTGCCGATCATCGCGTCACGGCTGCAGGGATTGAAAGAAGCGGTCGTGCACGAACAAACGGGCCTGCTGTTCGAGCCGGGCAATGCCAAAGCGCTGGCCGATAGCATCGAGCGACTCGCCGACCAGCCCGAGCTGGCCAGACAATTCGGCCGCAATGGACGGACCCGCTGCGAAAAAGAGCTGTCGACGACGGTGCAGCGACAACGCTTCGTGGCCGCGTTACGCCGACATTTCCCAACGGGCTAATTCCGCCGATGGGCTAGCGCGATGTCGAGCACTTCTCGATTGAGCGCGCGAATGTCATAGCGTCGCTCGACGAATCCCCTGCCCTGCGCTCCCAGCTGTTTCAGGTCGTTCACCGCCAGGCGCGAAAGACGGCGCAGGCTGTCAGTCATGCCCGTGACGTCGGCGATATCGAACGAATAGCCAAGCATCTCCGGCGCCGTCGACTCTGCGACACCGCCGGTGCGACTGACGGCGCAGATCGAGCGCATCAACAAGGCTTCCTGCACGACGCAAGCCTGATTCTCTTCCCACACGCCGCGCGGAATGCTCGGTAACAGAAACACGTCCGCATTCCGATATTCGACTCGCAAACGATCCTGGTCGACACGTCCGAGAAAGTGGACGCGCTCGGTCAGCCCGTTGTCCTCGACGAATTTCCGCAGCTCGGCGGCCTTCGGCCCATCGCCCGCGATCCGCAAAACGGCGTCGCAGGCATCTTCGTCGAGCAGGCGTTTGAACGCCTGCAGCCCGTAATTGAAGCCTTTTTCCTCGCCGACGCGGCCCGCCATCAGGATGTTCAAGCGACCGTCGTGCCGATAGTTGCGATCGGCGGGGTCCGGGAAGGCATTGAGGTTGAACCCGACCTGCGAAATGACGACGCTTTGCGGATCGGCCCCACGCGACACCGCATGCCGCCGCGAGTACTCGGTGTTGGTGAACACGATATCGACGCTGCGAAACGCCCGCCGCGATTCTGCCTCGGTGGGCAAAGGCACACCCGGCAACTCGCCGCCGTGGTAGTACATCGTGACCACTGCTTTGGGATAGATCAGTTTTAGAAACTGCACATTCATCACAGCGCGCAGGTTGTGGACGATGCAGAAGTCGGGCGCTGTAGTCGGCAACAATATCGCCCGCCAGGCGTTGAGCAGGCGCCGCTTCAGCGAGTCGGGGTACTTCATGGCCCTGGCCGCCTGCCGCAGGCTGGCGAACGGGTGTCGCAACGCACGGCCGACAAGAGCCGGCAGAAATCGCGGCAGATCACGCAACGTTCCGGGCAGGTAACGCGTGTTACGTACGAAGGGTGCCGAATCCTCCGGCGCGCCCGGCGGGCCGGCATGACGATCGAACGCCGCCACCGTCAGCTCGTGCCCGGCCGCCACGAACTCTTCGAACTGAGTGTTGTGATACGGCTTGTAGGGGCTGGGGAAGTGCTCGGCGATCGCTAGGATTTTCAAGGGTCGACCTTCAGGCGCTGAATCACAGGATTCTAACGACGAGATCTGTACAATTCGATGATGCGCTCCGCCAAGCGAATACTGAAAGGCGCGATAGTCGCCTTCGCCTATCGCACCGGACTGTTACAACTGTACTTACGCCGTAAGTTGCGGGGTCGCGCGCTCGTTTTAACCTATCATCGCGTGCTGCCGCCGGAAGCCAGCGCCGAATCGTTTTCCACCGACGCCATCGTGGTCTCGCCCGAGACCTTCCGTCGCCAGATGCGCCTGCTCCGCCGGCTGTTCACGCCGTTGTCGGCCGACGAGTTCGCCCGCGCGTTGAGCGCCGGTCAATTGCCCGCCAACGCCTGCGTAGTGACTTTCGACGACGGTTGGTATGACAACCTGGATTATGCCCTGCCGATCCTGCGCGAGACCTCGGTGCCGGCCGTGCTGTTCGTCGCGACCGACTACATCGGCACCGACAATTGTTTCTGGCAGGAGCGCCTGTCGCGTGCTCTCAGCGCCGCACGACGCATTCCCGAACGCAGCCGCACCCTGTTTGCCGAGATCGGCGCCGCTCACGTGCTGGACGACTCTTTGACACCGGCACAAGCGAAACTGGCGATTCGCGCCATCATCGATCGATACAAAGCGCAGCCGCAGTCGCAGATCGATGCGCTGGTCGCCAAAGTCGAAGGGCTGTTACGCGACCAAGGCGTCGCGACCGACCGGCAGCATCCGGATCGTTTCCTCACCTGGGATCAGGTCAAGGCGTTGGATCAAAGCGGCCTGGTCGCCATCGGCTCGCATTGCTGTACTCACACACCGCTCACCAAGCTGGACGCGACTGCCGTCGAAGCCGAGCTGCAACGCTCGCGCGCAGTCATTCGCGAACGCATCGGCGTCGATCCCAACGATCTGGCCTACCCGAACGGCGATCACGACGCGCAGATCGCACAGGCCGTGAAAGCGAACGGCTATCGCTGCGCCTACACGACCAACCGTGGCCTGGTCGAGCCTGCATCGGACGCGTTCCGTCTGCGGCGCATCAACATTCACGAGCAGTCGACGGCCAGCGATGCGGCATTCATGTCGCGTCTCGCCGGCTTGTTCTAGTACGCGAATCGGCTCGAACCATGGCGTCACCGCGCGAGACCAATCCAACGCGATCCGAACCGGCGCGCATTCTCGTCACGGACAGCGATAATCGCTCGGCGTTGGCGGCTACGCGTTCGCTCGGTCGTGCCGGCTACACAGTGTTCACTGCCGGCGAAGCTCATCCGTCGCTCGCGTCGGTGTCTAAATATTCGAGCGGGTTCGCGCCCTACTTCAGCCCCAACGGCTCACCTGAGCGCTTCGTTCGCGACGTCGCTGCCATCATCGAGCGCCATCGCATCGAAGTGTTGCTGCCGATGACGGAAATCACGACGCTGCTGCTGACTCAGTATCGCGAGCTGCTTCCCGCCAGCGTGCGTTTGCCGTTTCCGGACGCGGCTACGGTGGCAGCAGTCGCGGACAAATCGCAGGTGCTGAGTCAGGCTCAACGAATCGGCGTGCCGATACCGCGGACGCTGGTTATCGAGTCGGCGCAGGATGCGCGAGCCAAGGCGAGTCAGATCGAATATCCCGCCGTGTTCAAGCCGGCTCGCTCGCGCAATTGGAACGGCAAACAATGGGTGTCAAGCGGCACGGGCTACGCGAGCGACGCGGACACATTGTTTGCTCGGCTGGATCAGCTCAATCCCGCCGTGTTCCCGGTGCTGATTCAAGAACGCATCGTTGGCCCGGGCATCGGCGTGTTCGTCTGCTGCGATGGAGACGACGTGCTCGCGACGTTCGCGCATCGACGCATCCGAGAGAAACCACCGTCAGGCGGTGTCAGCGTGCTATGCGAAAGCTCGCTGGTCGATCCCGTGGCGAAGAAGCACGCGGTCGCGTTGCTCAAGGCGATGGGTTGGCGCGGCGTCGCCATGGTCGAGTTCAAACAAAACTCCGCCGACGGCAGCCTGCGCTTGATGGAGATCAACGGCCGCTTCTGGGGCTCGCTGCAGCTCGCGATCGATGCGGGGGTGGACTTCCCCGCGCTGGCGGTCGATGTCGCCCTGGAGCGCAAGCGAGCGCCTTTGGAAAGCTATCGAGTCGGTACTCGCTCGCGCTGGCTGTGGGGCGATGTGGACGCGATGCTGGCACTGCTGTTTCGCAGCCGGGTCCAGCTCAACTTGCCCGACTCGCATCCGGGCAGATGGCGCACACTGCTGAGCTTCCTGAAACCCTGGGGTACGCGCTACGAACTGGAGCGCAGCGACGATCCGAAACCGGCGGTGCTGGCGGCGAAACGCTGGTTCCTGCGACGTTGATTACGTCGTAACGACTTCCGACTTCGGCCCCGCCCCGATGCGCCGTAGGCCAGGCCGCTTGAGTACCACCGCAACGTCGACGAGCCCTGCCTCTTCCGCGATAACTCGCCGTAGAGCGATCGCCAGACCGCCCAACACGAAAATGTGCGGGTAGTAAGTCACGGACAGGAATGCGCCGGCGACCGCGAATCCCAGGATGCCGGCATTGAACATGTCCAACGAACGGACATCGAGAGCGAACTTCTTTGGATCCTGCTGCTCCAGCCGTTTTCTCAAGCGCACGTTGCTCCGGAAATTCCCGAACACCAGTTTGAATAGCAATAACAGGCCGAGGAAGCCGAGCTCTCCCAGGATCAAGAAGTACATCGAGTGAGCCGTCATCCAGCGCGCCGGTGCATCCGGCGCACGGTACTTCGGAAAGTTGTTCGGGAAATTGCCGGCGCCGACACCGAGCACGTTGTGAAGCGCCATTTTCGTACCGGCACGCCACGCGTGTAGTCGCCCTTCGGCGGAGCTGTCCTGCGCGGGGGCGGAGAGCGTGCCCATACGCTCGAAATAAACATCCGGCGCATACAGCAGGACCGCGAAAGCGGACAGCATGATGATGACCACACCGGCTGCCTTGCGCGGGCTACGCCACCACATGTAGCCGAACACGGCGGCCATACCCAGTGAAGCACCTCGTGATTGGCTGGCGATGATGGCCAGCACCAGCAAACCCATCAAAGCCCAGTAAAAGATTTTTTTCATGGTCGATGTCTGTATCAGCGACATCTCCACCGCGAAGCCCAGCAGGATGCACAGAGACAACGAGAAGTCGTTGCCATCGCCCAGGAACGTAGCACCGATGATGTAGTGCCGGACCGTCGGTTCCATCACGACGATGGGATTCATCGCCAGCAAGAACAAATGCGAGACGATCAACACGAGAACCACGCCGCGGATGCGCTGCCGGGTGGTGCAGATCCGCGCAATCATGATGAACAGGAATAAATAACCGAGCGCGCGCTGGAAGATCGTGTTGGTGTAGGTGAACACCGTCGCCCAGGTGGCCGAGATGGTCACGAAGCCGATGAAAATGAACGGCCACTTGGCGTAGCTGTCGGCGAAGATGCGATTCCACGGCCGCAGGCCGCTCGCGAAGCTGGACACGACCAGCAACAGCAGCGGAATCGTGCTGTTCAGGGGAATGAGGCCGAGCGGCGTGAAGTAACTGGCCGGGCGCGCGTATTCGAAGAACAGCGCCAGCAGCAGCCACCAGTAGAGATACCGAGTTTTTTTCTCGGCCTCCTCCGGGCTGATCTCCTTGGCCCCCTGCCTTTTCACGACGTCCTGCCCATGAGCCGTTCGTAGACCTGGGTGAGCTTATCGGTACGCAGGTCGAACGAATAGTGCTGCACGATGCCCTGATGGGCACGCTCGGCCATCCTGACGAAGCGCTCCGGATGTTCGAGGAACTGCGCGATACCGTCGATCAGCTGCTCCAGCCTGGGCTGGATCAGCCAACCCGACTCCTGATGCGCGATGACCTCGGCCGTGCCCCCTACAGCGGTCGCGACGATCGGCACGCGCAGATACGCCGCTTCCAGAATCACATTCGGCAGACCTTCGGTGAACGAGCTCTGCACGACCAGATCGATATCGGCGTACAGGCGCGGCATGTCTTTCACGTAGCCGACGAACTCGACGCGATCTGCCAATCCCAACGTGCTCGCGACGGAGCGCAGTTGCTGTTCGAGCGGCCCAATGCCTGCAAACTTCAACCGCAATTTCGGCCAGCGCGGCGTCAGCGCATGCATCGCCTGCAGGAGCATCTCCTGCCCTTTTTCCGGCGACAGCCGTCCTACATTGACCATCACCGCCTCTTGCGGATTGATGGGGCGACGAGGCCTGTTAACGGTCTCGCTGCCATAGCTCTTCAGCACCAGCGCGTTACGCAGCACGGTGGCTCGCTTATCGGACAGCCACCACCGCGGCACGAGCGAGCGCGTCGCCTCAGACACGAGGATCACGTGATCGAAACGACGAAACATCATCTTGTCCAGAAACCGCGTGACGCGACGGCGCAGTGTGTTGGCGATCCAGCCGTGAGCGGTCGCGACCATGATGAGCTTCGGACGCCTGCGCTTGATGAGCTGCGCGATCAGGTTCGAGCGGAACTCGCTGGTATGCAGGATATCGATCTGCAAGTTGTCGATCAGCGCCAGGATGGGGCCGAGTAATTGGTCGTCGAGCGGCCCGCGATCCGTAATCGGAATGACGCTGATGCCACGCTGACTGGCCGCATCCACGAGTGGGTGCTCGCCCTCTCGTTTCGCAACCAGCACACCGATGTGATATTCGACTCGTGCCGGATCGAGGTGCGAGCCGGTTTCGAGAATCGTGCGGCCCGGGCCATCGACCCACGGCGAGTCGCGCAAATGCAAAACACGAATTGGCCGGTTCGTGGCAGGGGCTTCATTGATGCGAGCGACACTGTTCATGTCACAGGCTCACTTCGGCCGTTGCGTCGGCTGCCACACTTCGACGCGGCTGCCGACAATCCAGAGTGCCAGCGCTTTCAACGCCGCTGCATTCACCAACACGAAGAATGCACTCAGCCGCACCAACACGAGTCGTGCCGCGAGCTGCGGCCACAACATGCCAGCGACCGCGGCGAGATACAGCACCACCTGGATGATGAAGAACGTTAGATACAACGGCTGCGCGCGCAACAGCCAAGCGGCGACGAGACAGCCCACCATGGGCAGCGGCGCCAGCCAGCGCATCAGCTTGTGCGACCAGAGGATGAAAGAGAAACCGGGATGTTTGAAAGGATTCAGCAGCCCGGCATTGCCGAACAATGCGGTGATACCACGCAGGAAGGTGCGGACCTTGCGCGTGAACTCCGCCTTTTGACTCGACGTCGCAGTCATCGATCCGCGCGCTAGCGGTTCGGCCAGAGCCCTCTTGCCCTGACGTACCACATTCAGCACGGACAGAAAGTCGGGCGCCATGCCGGCACGGAACGGCTCACACAGCTCACGACGCTGCGCATAGAAACATCCGCTGGCGCCGGCGATGGAATGCAGTCGCGCTTCTTCTCGGCGCAGCAGCAACTCCAGCTTGCCGTACAAGCCTTCGGTTTCCGATCCTTCGATGTAGTCCTCGCCGGAAACGCAGCCGATCTGAGGATCGGTGAAGTGACCGATGAGATGACGCAGCGAAGGCCGATCCAGCATGATGCCGGCGTCGGTGAACACAATGATCTCGCCGGTCGCGCGTTCCAATCCCGCATTGAGCCCAGCCGCCTTACCACCGCGACCCGCAAGCGGAATCACAGTAACCGTGCCCTGCCCCGCGGCCGTCGCGCGCTCCAACGTATCGTCGGTGCAGCCGTCGCCGATCACGAGGATCTGCAACTTCTCACGCGGGTAGTCGAGTGCCAGCAGGTTCGCCACTTTGGCGGCGATACGCCGGGCTTCGTTGTGCACAGGCATGATCACCGTCAACGTGGGCTCGTAGCTCACATCCGGACTGTGCGCACGGCGTCCGCCGAGGCGATTGATGGCGACCAGCACGACTGGATAGATGGCATACGGATACGCCACCAACAGCGCGCAGATCCAGAACAGCACTTCCACGCAGTTGGTCCCGCTAAATAATCCAAACATCGGCAATTCGCGACGCTTGCCGCCACCGCGCGGCAAGCATCACACACCCATCATCAAAGCTTCAGTTCGGGCAGATCTTCCACCAGCACCGGCTTCATGTGCATGTAGCGCGTCGCCTTTCGCTTCGCTTCGATGTCACGGAACACGTTCGCCGCCTGCTGCGACGTCACGCCGATGGCCGGCGCGAGCTCCTCGGCGGTGTAGCCGTTATTTAGCGCATACAAAGCCAGGTCCATCTTCGCGTACGGCAGCGCGAAATAGAACTCGTCCTGACCTTGCGCCAGGCTGTAGGTGTCCGTGGTCGGCACGGCGTTGCAGATTTCCGGCGGCAGCTTCATATGACGCGCCAACGCATACACCTGCGTCTTGTACAGGTGCGCTATCGGCTTGACGTCGGCGCTGCCGTCGCCGTTCTTCACGAAAAAGCCCTGGTCGTATTCGAGACGGTTCGGCGTGCCGATCACCGCGTAGTTCAGGCGGTCGGCATGGAAATATTCGACGGTCTTGCGAATGCGCTGCTTGTGATTGGTCGCCGCGACAATCTGCAGGTATTCCTTGAGGCCGAGGCGCTCTTGTTTGATCTCGCCCGATGGCGTCTGCACCACCAGCTGGAAGTGATTGATCTGACCTTCCAGGCCGCCGCTGATGACGATCTTGTTCTTCCAGCCGTCGCCGTACTCGGGAAACACTTTGCGGATGGCGTCGTCGCGCCACTTGTAACAACCGATGCCTTCGAGCGCCGGCGCAATATCGAACACCTCGTACTTGATGCCGAGATGTTCGGCCAGCTGGCGGCCGCGTGCCGTGCTGAAGCCGGACGAATCGCGTTCCGGCAACATCAAGCCGTACACGCGATCCTTGCCGAGCGCCTTCACGCACAGCGACGAGCTCACCGAGCTGTCGATACCGCCGGACATGGCGCAGACGAAGCCGCGACGACCGACGTCCTTCGACAAAATGGCGCGCAAGCGCGTGCAGATCGTCTCGATGACACGATCGTTGTCCATTTCCAGCACTGATGCATCGAGCGGCTTGCGAGCCATGAACGACCTCTTCTCTAATTGAAACTTGATTAAGCCAGTTTGAAACGTTGGACCTTGCCCGAGGACGTCCGCGGCAACGCCGTGGCGAACTCGACGATTTTCGGCACCTTGTAGCTGGCGAGATGCTGGCGGCAATGCGCCTTCACGCCTCGCAGGTCCGCCGGCGCGCCTTCGCGCAGCACGATCACAGCCTTGATGGATTGACCGAGCACCTCGTCGGCGACGCCGGTGACAGCTACTTCCAGGATGCCCGGAAACGTCGCGAGCACTTCCTCGACTTCCTGCGGACTGACGCGGAACGCGCCCACCTTGATCATCTCGACGGCGCGGCCGTCGATATACAAATAACCTTCGTCGTCCAGGTGACCTAGGTCGCCGGTGTGCAACCAACCGTCGCGCAACACCTGAGCGGTCATTTCCGGCTCGCGCCAATAGCCCAACATGACGTTGGGTCCGCGTGCGTAGATCTCGCCCACTTCGCCGGAAGCAACGACGTTGCCTTCGTGATTACGCACTTCGATCTCGACGCCGGGCAACGGCATGCCGACGGAACCGAGCTTGGTCTCCAAATGTTCCGGCTTCAAATAACTCAGGCGTGCGGTAGCCTCGGTCTGGCCGTACATGATGAACACTTCGGTATTCGGCAACTGCTGACGCAGCTTCTCGATCTGCGCACGCGGCATCGACCCGCCGGCCTGCGTGATATAGCGCAGCTTGCCGAGATCGAAATCGCTCAGCTGGCAGCGTCCGAGCAGCAAAGCAAACGTCGAAGGCACGCCGGGGAAGCCGGTGACTCCCTCTTCCTGCATGCGCTTCAGTGTCTGCTGCGGGAACGCGAAGTTATCTTCCAGTAGCAGTTGCGCGCCCGAGATCAGGTTGCTGTTCAACACCGAGCTGCCGTAGGAGAAATGGAACGGCAGACCGCATAGCACCTTGTCGTTCGGCGTAATTCGCAGATAGGCGGCAATGGCGCGAGCGTTCGCGACCAAATTACCGTTGCTCAACAACACACCTTTGGGGCGCGAAGTTGTACCCGAGGTGTAGATCATCATCGCCGGCTCGTCGACCTGCAGCTCCGGCAATTTCAACTCGGCGTCCGCGTGCATCTCGGCGCAGAACGCCAGACATCCCGCCGTGCCCGGTTGCAGATCGACAGTGACGATATGCGGCGTCTTCGGCGCGATGACCTCGCTCAATGCGCCCCATTCCTGGTGCTGCGGATCGGCGATCACAGCGCTGCACTCAGCGTGCTCGATCTGTCGCGACAGCACGCTGGCGCGTTCCTGGACATTCAACGGTACGGCGACACAGCCCGACGCGATCACGCCGAAGTAACTCGCAACGTACTGCGGCGAGTTACGAATCAACAGTGCAACACGCGAGCCGGGCTGAATGCCGGATGCGAGCAGCCGAGCCTGAGTAGCACCGGCGGCCAGCTGCAGATCGGCGTACGTCCAGACGCCGCCATGCCATGACAACGCCGGCGCACCCGGCATCTGCCGGGCGATCCAGTCGAAGTCATGAACCAGCGATGCACTCATGCGTGATCAGGCGGCCTGGCGCTTGGAAACAAATGCGGCGATCTTGTTCACGCCGTCCAGGTTGTCCGGAATCATTTCCTCGTCCTTCACCTTCACGCCGAGCTGCTCCTCGATGAAGAAAATGATTTCCAGCATGCCGGTGGAATCGACGATGCCGCGTTCGAGCAGCGAGTCGTCCAGCCCGAGCGCCGACTTATCGTCGGTGAACAGGTAGTTTTCCAGGATGAAGGCGCGGATCTGTTCGCGCAGCGCATCGGTCATGAGCCATTCCTCGGTTACAAAGACGGAGTCGATTACAAAACTTAAAGCTCGACGCGAGTGCGCGCCGAATCGCTAATCAAACGTCTGGCCCGCAACGAACTGCGCGTGCCACAACTGTGTGGACAGGATGCCCACGAAGGCCATGTTGTCTCGGGCCGCCGGCACCTTGGCCCGTTGCAGCTTCGTGACCAGGCGCGTGACTTTGTCGGGATCGAAATAACCGGTGCGCGCCAGCGCCTGTGGACTCATCAATTCTGTCACATATTCGGGCGGCTGAGCGCTTACGAAAGCGGCCGCGTCCGGAGCGCGATAGGGCTGCTTATGCCGCTGCAGAATCGCGGCCGGCAGCCGATCGCGCATGGCCTGCTTGAGCAGGTGCTTCTCCTTCAGCACGCGCATTTTATAGCGCGGGTGCAGGCGATTGGCGAACTCGATCAAGCGGTGGTCGAGGAACGGGAAGCGCCCTTCCACTGAGCTCGCCATCAACATCCGATCGCCCTGCGCCGACAGCAGATAACTGGGCAACAGAGTCTTCGCTTCCAGGTATTCGCCGCGGTTGAAGCGGTTCCAGGAACCCACTCGGGCCGGCAACGAATCGCGCAACCGCTCCACCGCCGAGCCTTCGACCCGGCCGCGGAAATCATCCGACCAGAACAGCTTGCATTGCGCGGTTGTCGCCCAGCGCGGCAGATGCGAAAACACCGGATCGGCCGGATTCTCCAGCCCGACGCCGAAAAATTCTTTCAGGTACGCCGCGCTCTGCGCCGACGTTAAATTCAAATACGGATACAGCCGTTTCAGCAGTGCCGGACGCCAGCTGGAGCCGGGCTGTTGTGCCCAGAAATGGCGCACCTTGGCTTCTTTGAAAATATCGTAGCCGCCCAGCACCTCGTCCGCGCCCTCACCCGTCAACACCACTTTCACATTCGACCGCCGCACCAAGCCCGAGAGCATCTGCATGGGCGCGGGGGCCGTACGGAGCACCGGCATCTCGCTGTGACGAATGGTTTTCGGGAAGACGCGAGCGATGTCGGCGGTCGAGCACTGCACGTGATTGTGAGCAGTATGCAAATAGTCGACGACTGTACGTTGGTGCACAGACTCATCGAGACCCGCGTCGTCGAAACCGATCGAGAACGTGCGCAACGTTTGTGGCACGCGTTCGTTAAGCAACGCGACCAGTGTCGAAGAATCCAGGCCGCCCGAGAGATAGGCGCCGACCGGCACGTCCGCACGTAAACGCAAACGAGTGGCATCGGACAGAATCTCGCGCAGCTCCTGCTGCAGATCGAGCTGCAAGCCGTGACGATGGTCGCCCTGAGCCGGGAAGTCCCACTCCCAATACTGGCGGCGCTTCACCGTGCCTTGTTCGATGATGAGCATCTCGCCGGGCCCGAGCTGGTTGATGCCCTTGAACATAGTGCGAGGCGCGAGCGGCGCCCAGAACGTCATCAACTCGTCGAGACCGTTTGGATCCAACTCTGGTGCCACGACGCCGCTGGCGAGAATGGCCTTCACTTCGGAGGCAAACACGATCTCGTCGCGCGTTTGCGTGTAATACAACGGCAGGATTCCGGCGCGATCGCGCACCAACAACATGCGGCGCTTGGGAGCATCCCAGATCGCAAACGAAAACTGCCCGTTCAATTCGTCGACGAACCGATCGCCCAGCTCTTCGTACAGATGCACGATCACTTCGGTGTCGGTGTGCGTGTAGAAACTATGGCCGCGCGACTCCAGGAACTGGCGCAGCTCGATGTAATTGAAGATTTCGCCGTTATAGGTGATCCACACCGTACGACGGCCATTGTGGATGGGCTGGGCGCCGCCGCCGATGTCGATGATGCTCAGGCGCGCGTGGCCGAGGCCGACACCGGGCTCGATGTGATAACCGTCGCCGTCCGGCCCGCGGTGAGCGATGGCCTGGATCATGCGTTGCAGGCGGCTCTGCTCAGGCGACCGCTGGGCGTCGAAATATAGGGTGCCTGCTATGCCACACATGCTGTTGACGTCAAAGTGAAAAAGCTCGCCCGCCCGGCGTTCCGGGGCGAACGGTGATTGTCCGGGATTTCGTCGCTGGCGGCGTGATCGCGGTCACGCGTACGGTCCGTCAAGTGTCAGGCCCGGCGACAGTCCCACCATTCTCTCTCGCAGGCACGGCTTTAGCCCTGGATTTACCTTCGAACCAAGCGCCCGCACGCTTCGCGCATACAGCCATTATGTCAGCGCTCAGGGCCGTCATGCCTCGGCCGTTGTACGGATAGAAAGCGAGTGTACGGTACGTTCGCTGCTCGCGGGTCCAGATCGTGAGCCACGGTTCGGCGCTGCCGAGCATCTCGAACGACGTCAGCCCTTGCTGGAACGCCTCGCGCAGTACATCCCACATCAGCTGGATGCCCGGCGAGTGCTCCGCCCAGCGCTCGTCATAGCCGATTTTGAGCACCCACCAGCGGCCGCCGTGAACCACGGCGAGTTGCATGGCGATGGCTTCCCCATTCAGCCGCAAAAAGCACAACCGCAGGTCGCCACAACGCGCCAGACGTGCCGCAAGTTGCAGGAAAAATCCGCTCAGGCGCGGATTGGTAAGCATGGCGCTGCCTTCACGCCCCTTCCAACTCGCCGCTTCAACTCGCATGGCCTCGGCCATTTCCGCTTCGACGGTCGCTGCATCGGGCGATCGAATCTCTACGTCGATCTTGCCGATGCGCTCCAATCCGCGGCGTGCGCGTCGATAGTCTTGTCGCCGGCGCGACGAGAGGCTTTGGAAATATTGGTCCCAGCTCGATGCGATGGGCACGAACGGCGCGCCAGATGCGTTGAATTGCAACAACTGGCCACAGCCCCGAGCCGCCGACTTGAATGTCTGCGCCAAAGCACCCTCGGCCTCGATTCGTTGCAGGATCAGCGGGCGACCCGCACGAACCAAGGCCTCGCAAAGCGTTTGAAGCGCTGCTTGATCGCGATAGGCGAAGCCACAGGGTTCGAAGAGTGTCGTGGCTCCCGCGATCTCAAGTCGCTCGACGAAACCACCGCGAGTCACCGCCATGGGCGCCAGGCCGACAATCTCGCCCTGTTGTGACAATTGGATGAAGCGCAACGCGCCGGGCGCATACAAACTTTGCGCGGCCACGGCCGTCCACTCGGCGGATTGAGGAAATTCGTGGGCTGCCTGCGGCAGCGGCCGCCAGCGTGCGATCAGGTCGTCCGGCGAGTCGATACGGCGTAGAGTTTCGACCGAGGGCGGCGTCGCTCCCGCTGCTGTCATTGCCGATCCATAAGCATCCGCGCGCGATGCAGCGCCGCTCGCGCAGCGAACAGCATGATGCCGCTGCCCGGAACGGCCGCCGCCGCACGCAGCGCCATCTCCTTGATAGAACGTCGCTCGTCTGAAATCTGGCTGGCTCGCTTCAAATGAGCACGAGCCTGCCCGGTGCGAGCAGCAAGCAGATGTTCCTTCGCGGCTCGTAACAACAGGCCGCGTTGAATCTCGTCGACCTTGTCGCCGTGCTGGGCATGGAATTTCTTATCCGCACGCCACAAGCGGTCGATCATGGCAATACGCCGGCCGAGCTGCACGGTCGAGTCAACGCGCGTCAGCCGCACGGCATCTTCATGACTGCGGTTGTAAGCGGTCGCCAGCTCGACATACAGACAGCTCGTCTCTCTCGACATGCGCGCGAAGAATTCCCAGTCGCCGCAGGTCGAATCGAATTCAGGAAAGCGCTGTTGCGCCGGGATCGCCGCCTTGCGAATCAACGCTGTGCTCGGCAACACGTACGGGCAGAACAGCGACGAACGGTAGATGTCGCCGCGAATGCTGTTGAAATCCTCCCGCGGCAGTTCCAGCGTCGGAATCTTCAGCGACGAATACGGCTTGTGCCATTCGTACGGATCGATCCGGTCGGGGACGTGTTCGAACCAGGTCGCGAGGCCGTCCGGGATCAGATACAAATCGGTTTCGGGACTGCGGCCGTGGAAAATCTGAAAGTTCGAGAACGTGAAACCCACGTCGGTGAACGTACGCAGCAGTCGCACCTGCAGCTCGATCTTGAACGGCGCCCACAGATCGTCGCTGTCGAGCAAAGCCACAAACTCGCCGCGGGCCTGTTTCAGGCCCAGGTTACGCGCCGCGTTCACACCGGCATTCGGCCGCCGCGTGTAACGCACTCGATCGCCGAACGTCGCCATCACTTCGGTGGTGTTGTCGGTCGACCCATCGTCGATGACGATGATTTCGATGTTCTGATACGTCTGCAGCAAGACGCTGTTGACCGCTTCGCTCAACAGAACGGCACGGTTGTACGTCGGAACGATGACGCTGACGAGAGGCGCACTCATTGATTTGATTCTGGAGAACTCGCGGAGCCCTTCGGGGCCGGCGCAGCCGTGCGCGCGGCGAATATCTTTCTACGGACGCGACCGAGATTCCGCCGCAGCCAACGCCAGCCGCGCGCTCGCAACGCGTTCGACGCGCTGTGATACACGCTCAGTGTGACATTGAAGCGAGAGATGTTCGCGAACCGATCCTTGAACGCTTCCTCGCCGATCGTGAAGTCCAGCTCGCGCTTGGAGCGCTGCAGCCCGTCTTCGATGATCTTGCGAGTGAGTAGCAAGCCGGGCGAATGCTCGGCGTAGTGCACGTCGAACGACGGCTTGTACCAGATCAGGCTGCCGAAATAGTCGAAGCCGAAATGAAACGCGATCGGCTGACCGTTGAATTCCAGCACCGAGAACAGCAGCCAGCCCGCCGAGTGCAGCCCGGCCGCGAGCGCCAGATAAAACGCCCGCTGGCGCGTCGTATCGAACAGGCTGGCGCGTCCGTTGGCGTGCCAGCGTGCGGCGTGCTGCTCGAAGAACACCGGCAGCCAATCCTTGATTTCGTCGAGCGACGTGACATTGCGAAAACGCACTTCGCCGCGCGAGGAAAACCAGTTGAGCGGACGCTTCAGGCTGTACTTCTTCAGCAGCTTCTCGGCGCCCGGACGATCGTCGGACAACTGTAGCGCCGGACAGCGCACGCGCCCCTCTTCGATCAAGTGCAAACCGCAGCGTCGGCCGGCTTCATGCAGATAGAACAGCGTACTGGATTGGCTCGGCACATTGTTCAGCCAGGCGCTGCGCCAGCGCCCGGAATGCTCGCTCAGGAACTCACAAATGGCATGCACCGCCAGCTGCTTGTCCTCGGGCACCACGAAATCCTGATAATCGGCGTTGCCGGTGCCGACGAACTCCAGGCGGCGTGCACCGAAGGCCATCCGCCGCAACATCATCGCGCCGAAGCCGACGATCCGGCCTTGCCGGCGCAACAACAGAAAAAACATCTGGTGCGCTTCGCCGAAAGTGCGCCACCAGGCGTCGAACCATTCGTAGGTCTGGAATACCGAATTGGTTTCGTTACGCGCAACCAGCTCGTTCCATTCGGCAGCGGTCAGTGGGATCTGTGCGCGTTGTTCGATCAGCTCGACGGCGATGACGGTGTCCACGGCGGGCGTCGGGGACGGCGTGTCAACGCCGTTGCC
>Ga0247784_1000139_pt1 | contig 23637 bp, 12 predicted proteins | sample UWRJL169409R5_FD_179909 | JGI IMG/M metagenome (GOLD analysis project Ga0247784, IMG submission 179909) | Plant litter microbial communities from Arlington Agricultural Research Station in Wisconsin, United States - UWRJ-L169-409R-5 | ecosystem: Environmental > Terrestrial > Plant litter >...
CCTTCGCGAAGATTCGATTGAAGTCCTTGAGACTCTCGAATCTCGCCGAAGGTTGCAGCCGGTAGCTACGAACCAGCCGCTCGTAGTCGTGCAGCTGCCGATAGCGAGGATCGCCCAACATCCTGAGTGCGGTGGCTCGGTACGCGATCAGTTGCTGGTCGTCCGGTGCGGACGCGCTCAACTCATTCACTAATGCGAGCGCCTCGGAAGGCTCACCGACTCGTAGCAAAGTAACCATGAGGTTGCGTCGAGCCGACGCAGAGTGCGCAGCGCGGGCGACTGCGTTACGCAGATATAACAAAGCTTCGGCGGGGCGCTGCAAGCCATCGAGCACCACACCTATCGAGGTCAAGAACGCAGCGGAGTCCGGCGCCGCGCGCAATCCTTCGAACAGGATCGCCAGCGCTCGTTCAGCGCAGTCGGCCTTACGCAGCAGGTCGGCCGCCACCAAACGCAATTTCAAATCGCCGGGAAATGCCTCGATGGCACGCTCGATCCAGAGCGTCGACTGCTCACCCAAGCCACGCAGCCATCGCAGATTCGCCAGTTGTATATGTAACGAAACATCCGTCGGCCTGCTCCGCAGATCCGCTTCCAGTCGCGCTTCCACTGCGGCGTCCGATGCTTCCATGCTCATACGGGAAATGGGCACTGCGCCGTTATGGCCTACGCTGTCATTGTAGGCTATTGTCAGAGTTAACCCCAGGAAAGGGGACCGACACAAAGACAGATGCGCCCAGGGAAAGGGGGAATATATGAAGCGCCGGATCAACACGTCGTTGCGGCGTGCGATCGATTGGGGACTGGCGGTTGGCACGGGCCTCTTGGCACCCTATGCCATAGCTCAGCAAACAAACACAGTCGCCTCGGGTTCGCTCGAAGAAGTGGTCGTCAGCGGTGTCCGCGAGGCATTGAAGACCTCGCAGGAAATCAAGAAAGAAGCCGACACCGTCGTCGACTCCATCACTGCCTCGGATATCGGCGCCTTTCCGGATAAAAGCGTCGCCGAAGCGCTTCAACGCGTCACGGGCATCACGGTTTCGCGTTTTGCAGCACCCGGCGATAGCTCGCACTTTTCTGCCGAACCTTCCGGCGTGATCATCCGCGGCTTGCCGCAGGTCCGTAGTGAATTCAACGGCCGCGACACCTTCAACGCAAACAGCTCACGGGGCTTGAGCTTCGGCGATGTCTCTCCGGAATTGATGGCCGGTGTCGATGCATACAAAAATGTGACGGCCGATATGATCGAAGGCGGCATCGCCGGCACCGTCAATCTGCGCACACATGTGCCTTTCGATTCCGAGGACTTCGTGCTCGCCATGTCCGCCGAGGCCAATTACGGCGATCTCACCAAGGATGTGGAACCAGCCGGCTCCGTGCTGGTCAGCGACCGTTGGAACACAGGCATCGGCGAGTTCGGCCTGATGGGCAACATCGCCTACTCCCACGTCATGACTCAATCCCAGGGCGTGCAACTCAATCGTTTCTTTCAGGCACAGGACGTCGATCTCTACGGCGGCGGCACCAAATGGCTGCCGGGCGGCATCGACCTTCGCGACAATACATACGATCGCACGCGCACGGGCGCCGCATTCGCCGCTCAGTGGCGCAGCCCGGACGCATCGATGCTCGCGACGCTTCAGTACAACCGTTCCAAGTACGACAACGATTGGGAGGAATATTCGCTCAATGCCGGCATCGGAAATTCGCAAACGGCACAGAATCTCGTCCTCACCAATCCACTTTCATTCGCACCCGACGGCACGCCCGCCTACGAATTCGACAGTCGTGGCGTTTTCATGCGCGGAGTCATCGCAGACTCCGGCTCCGCATGGGCGGGACCGAACGACAATGCAGTGATGTCACATCCGAACGGATTCGGCTATACCGACGCGAACGGCAACTCGTTTCGGAACTGGTTCTGCTACACGTGGGCCACGCCAACCACCGGCGACTGCCCCTCGACACGCGGCGTACCGCTCAGCGCCGAGACTCGCTCGGCTCGCACGACCAATCTCACCGAAGATACTTCGCTGCATGTAAGCTGGAACCCGACCGAACGCCTGACGTTCGAGCTCGACCTGCAGTACGTGGATTCGGACGTCGAGAACTTCGATAACAGCGCCAACTCCGAAACGGCAACCAACCTGGATCTCGATCTCTCCGGAGGCAAGCCAAGGTTGAAGCTCAACGCGCCGACCGGCTGGGGCTTCACGCCAGGCGGCTTCGCGGATCCCGCCAACTACTATCACGAATGGGTGATGGAGCACGCGGAGGACAGCCACGGCGAGCAGGTTGCAGGCCGGCTCGACATGGACCTCGCGCTCGACTCCGGCTGGGCCGATTCGGTGCGGATCGGCGTGCGACGCGCCGATCGCGATCAACAGATCAACTGGTCCACTTATAACTGGGGATCGGTGCAGCCGCTGTGGGGATTGCAGGACGATGTGCCCTTCTTCCTCGGCAGCGGGCAGTGGCAGAACACGTATCAACCTCACACGTTCTCGTCGAATCTCGTCGGTGGCGGCGTGTTCGCCGGCGGCACGTTCATCCATCCCTCGTTCGCCGTCATGGACAATTATCAACGCACCATCGCGGCGTTCGGCAACGGTAACTCCAATAGTTGGGTGCCGCTCGGGCAGCGAAGGAACTGCCCTGTCGTGCCGAACACATTGTTCTGTCCAGTCGAAATGCAGGATATCAGCGAGGATTCTAGCGCCGCGTACGCGATGTTTAGATTCGGCGGTGATCTCGGTTCAATCAGCTTGCGCGGCAACGTCGGCGTGCGCTACGTAAAGACGACTGTCGGTGCCTCGGGAGGCATCGCGTTTCCAACGTTCACACGGCCTGCACCGTCACCGGGAAGCCCAGTCGATGTCGAAGCGCTCGTCGGAGACGACGATCTGCGGTTTATGAACGGTGCCACAGCGATACGCAGTGACGGTGCCTCGCACGAAAGCTGGCTGCCAAGCTTGAATCTTCGCTTCGGCCTGTCGAAAGAAACATTCGTGCGATTCGCCGCTTCACGAGCACTCGCTCGCCCTGACATGGGCCTGTACAAGAACTACATCGGCATTGGCCGCGTGGATCCCATTCCCTGCGTCGATGGCTCAGTGCAGTTTACGATTCCCGGCGACTGCACCAGCCTGCCTATCGCTTACACGCCTCAGTACACGGCGGACGCAGGCAATCCACGGCTCCCCTCGACGACCGCGGACCAGTTGGATCTGACGTACGAATGGTATTTCGCGCCGACGGGATCGGTGACCGCAGCTGTCTTCTACAAAAGATTCAACGACTACATACAGTACGGCACTTATACGCAGGACTTCACCAATAACGGGGTGACGCGCAGAGTAACGTTGCGTGCCCCGATTACCGGCGACGGCGCCAGCATCCGAGGTTTTGAAGTTGCATTTCAAGGCTTCCTCGATGCGCTGCCGAGCCCATGGAACGGTTTCGGGTACCAGGCGAACTTCACGTATGTGGATAACCAGGGCATCGAGAACGCGAATCTCACGACCGTCTCGGGCGCCGGCAGCACGCAACAGGATCCGCTCATCACGTTCACGAAGCTACCGCTCGCGGATTATTCCAAGACGTCCTATAACTTGGTTGCGATGTACGACAAGGAGAAATTCTCAGCCCGCCTCGCGTGGAACTGGCGCGAGAAATATCTGGTCACGCAATCGGACTGCTGCATCAAGCTGCCGATCTGGGCCGACGACTACGGCCAGCTCGATGCGTCCGTCCACTACCGGCCTTCCAAGAGCGTGGACATCTATGCTGAAGCACAGAACCTGACTCAGGAGGAAACCGTATTGTTCCAGCAGGTGACGAACGACGGACTGCTGCTGCCACGGTCGTGGTTCCTCAACGATCGCCGCTTCCAACTCGGTCTGCGCTATCGAATCCAATAGCTGACAGATCGTGAGTCAACCGCTCAACGTCGTGATTGTGGGCGGCGGAACCGCGGGGTGGATGGCGGCCGCCGCGCTCTCTGCGGCGCTCGCCCCACAGCATCGCCGCGTTCGCTTGATCGAATCGGCCGAGATCGGCACCGTCGGCGTCGGCGAGGCCACCCTGCCCCACTTGCGCATGTTCAATCGTCGCATCGGCATCGACGAACGCGACCTGATGGCGAAGACTCAAGCGACGTTCAAGCTCGGTATCGAATTCGTCGATTGGGCTCGCATCGGCGACAGTTATATACATCCGTTCGGCGCGTACGGCTCGCGCATGGCCGGCGTGCCGTTCCATCAATATTGGTTGCGGCAAAGGAAACATGGTCACGCGGCGCCGCTTGAAGCGTATTCGCTGCCCATCGTCGCTGCCCGTCATGGCAAGTTCGTGCTGCCGGCCGACGATCCTGCAGCGTTGCTATCGTCGTTCGGCTATGCATTTCAATTCGACGCCTCCCTATACGCCGCGTATCTGCGCGACTTCGCGGAACGACGCGGCGTCGTGCGCACCGAGGGTAAAGTCGTCGACGTAAAGCTACGTGGCACGGATGGATGGATCGAATCGATCAAGCTGGCGGACGGCTCGGTCATCGCCGGCGATCTCTTCATCGACTGTTCGGGATTTCGCGGCCTGCTCATCGAACAGGCGCTTCACACCGGCTATGAAGAATGGACGCACTGGTTACCCTGCGACCGCGCCGTTGCCGTACCATCGCGCAATGTAGGTCCGCTCACACCTTATACGCGAGCGACGGCTCGCGAAGCCGGCTGGCAATGGCGCATTCCTTTGCAACATCGAACCGGCAACGGTTACGTCTACAGCAGCCACTTCATCAGCGACGACGCAGCGGCGCAGAAACTGCTGTCGCGACTGGACGGTGAAGTGCTGGGCACGCCACGATTCCTGAGCTTCGTGGCCGGGCGACGGCGCAAGACGTGGAATAAGAATTGTGTCGCCGTCGGGCTCGCCGGCGGTTTTCTCGAACCTCTCGAATCCACCAGCATTTATTTGATTCAGATTGCGATCACGACATTGATCGACTATCTCGCGGCCACGTCGGGCTTTGATGCCCGCATCGTCGATGCCTACAACCGCTGGATCGACATGGAGTACGACCGGGTTCGCGATTTTCTGATCCTGCACTATCACGCGAATCAGCGTGAGGACTCCCCTCTCTGGAATCACTGCCGCACCATGGAGCTGCCCGACACGCTCGCCCATCGGTTGGAACTGTTCCGGCATCGAGGGCGCGTGATCACATATAAAGATGGTCTGTTTCTGGAAGCCAGTTGGCTGGCGGTTTACTTCGGTCAACGCGTGATGCCTACCGGGTATGACTCTCTCGCGGACGCGATGGGTGCAGCAGAGCTGGATCGCCGCACCCGTACGATGCGGGAGCAGATCGAACAAACAGTGGCTCACATGCCGACGCACGATCGGTTCCTGAGCACCTACTGTCCTGCGAACAGCGAGGCGGCGCACGCATGAACGCAGCGGTGCGCAGTGTTGCAATCGTCGGCGGTGGCACGACGGCTTGGTTGTGTGCCACTGCCCTGAAACGCGCATTCCTGCATCGTGGGCTCGACGTCCTCGTGCTCGATCTGGGCCGAAGCGCGGACGACCCGCTCGGCCGCTGGACATTGCCGTCGCTGCGTTCCATCCATACGTTGCTAGGAATAAAAGAAGGCGACCTGATACGGCGGACTGGCGCGACGTTCCGACTCGGCACCGAGCATCGGAGCTGGCAAGGCGATGCGAGTCGCTTCGTCCAGATGCACGGCGAGCTTGGTATCGAAATCAACGGTGCTCCCTTCGAAAAATATCTCGCGTTACGCACGCTCTCGGGCCGCCCCGAGGATATCGAAGACTACTCACTGGCTGCCGTCGCGGCGCGTACTGGAAAGTTCGCACGACCGACGGAGAGCCAAAACGCGCTGACATCGAGCTTCACGTACGGATTGCATCTCGACGATTCCGCCTATTGTGAGTATCTGCGAGAGTACGCGCAGCGCCTCGGAGTACGTCGCGTCAACTCGCAACTACATGACGTCCTCCTGAAGGACGGCAATGTCAACGCGCTCGTCCTTCCAAACGGCGAACGTATTCACGCCGATTACTTCCTCGACTGCTCCGGCCAGCAAGCATTGGTGATGAATCGAGTCGGCGGGTCTGACCGGCAGGATTGGAGCGCATGGCTACGCAACGATCGGATGGTCTCGACTCGCGCATTTGCAATCGACGATCCGCCGGCCGTGACGCGCACCGATGCGACCGATATAGGTTGGTTGTGGCGCATTCCTTTGGCGCACAGTTCGGTAGCGGGCTATATCTATTCCAGCGAGTTCTGCAACGATAACGAAGCAATACGCCAGCTGAGACAATACGCGCCCTGCATCTCGGAGCCGATGGTGTGCCATCTGAGGCAAAGCAGGCGCACACGTCCATGGACGCGCAATTGCATCGCCATCGGATCGTCCGCCGTCGAGCTGGAACCGCTGGTCGGTGCCGACCTGCACATTGTTCAGCTGGGCATCGCCACGCTGATCGAGCTCTTTCCCCTAGATACACACGCGGCAGTCGAAGCCACCGAATACAATCGCATCATCGGCGAACATGCCGATGCGCTGCGCGATTTCACCGTCGCTCACTATCGAACCGGTGCTGGACGGTCTGCCGACTACTGGCGCGCAATGCAGACCGAGCCGCTACCGCCAAGTCTGGCGGACAAGCTCGATCTGTATCGGGCCAATGGTCACATCGTATTGCGCGATCATGAAACATTCGAGACTGCCGATTGGGCGTGGCTCCTGCTCGGCCGCCACTGCCTGCCTGATGCGCTCGGGCTGCACGTGCGCGCGAAACTCACAGACGCAGCTGTCTCGCACCTCACCAAGTTACGGATCGCAATCGAGCAGCTGGCCGGTTCGATGCCGCGACACATGGACTACGTACGACAGCAGCGGTGAACCGAACCGGCTCCCGGTATTCACGAGGCAAGGCATCGACGTAAGACGATGCGCGACGATCATTTCCGTCGCTCACGGCCGCGACGCCGAAACGTCGCAGCCGTGAGAGAAAGGTGCCGCTTAGCGAGCGTCGACCGACGCCCCGTGGAAGGTCAATGTGAACGCACCGCCCGCCTGGCCATCGCCGTCGCCGTCCAAGGCGCGCGCAGCGTTGTCGGCAAGCGAGATGCCGGCAGATTGATCGATGACTAATTTGTAGTCGTCGCCAATCAGCGGTGTTGCGGAGGAAACAATCAGCACACGCGCATTGCCCGGCGCTACGCGCGCATCCGCGACCGGCACGCTGACTTCGTTGCCTTCGGCGAAGCTGCCGTCGCCGCCGCTGGCCTGGATGCTGATGCCGGCCGAGCTCACCAACGACGCGTCGATCTCGGAACTGAAAATGACCTGGAATTGTTTGACGGCGGCGACACTCGTTTCGCCCGCCGCTGGAATCGTCGACTGAATGCTGAACCTGCCGTCGTCGACAGCTGAATTCATGGTGGCGCCGGCCGCAATCCACGACCGGACCAGATCGATGCTCGCCTGCGGGAGTGCAGCCCGGCCCAGCGGCATCCGACCGCCCACAGCGGCGCGGCCTTCAATCTTCTGCACCAGATAGCTGTTCTGCGGATCGCCGGGGATGACACGGTTCACCGTCGGCACCTGATTGCTGGGCACGTTGACCAGCAGTGCGAAGCTGTTGCCCGAGTCGAGCCGCAATCCCTGCGGCGCGTTCGCGCCCACATGGCAGCTAGTGCAATTCGGGGTGAAGACCTGATCCTGAACCTGCTGAAACAGGCTCGTCGGGGTGGTCGTGGGAGGCGGTGTCGTCGAGGTAGGCGGCGGGTTGTTGTTGTTATTGCCGTAACCGCCACCGCCTCCTCCGCATCCTGAAAGCACCACGCTCACACAAAACGCGATCATTCCATGCGTGCAATGACGCAAGACAGCTCTGTCGTCCAAGGGTTTGGCTCCGTTGCTAGTACCGTGACGGTTCTCGACATAAGTTCGGTGCCGTCGCGGAGAAGGATGCAAACCCGTTGCAAGATCTACGGTCGCTTGTTGAAGCGCCGGTCGACCTCCTCCCAATTCAAGTTGCGCATGAACGCATCGACGTACTTGGCGGCAGCGCTGCCGTAGTCCATATGATAAGCGTGCTCGTACATATCTATAGCGAGCAGCGGCAGCCCGGAGATGGCGCCGTGCATGTGATCCCAAGCCCACTGGTTACGCAGCTCGTGCGTGTACAGGTTGTAAGTGAGCACACACCAGCCCGAGCCGCCGGCCAGCGACAGAGCGGTACGACGAAACTCGGTCTCCCAAGCGTCGTAGCCGCCGTAGGCCTTCTTGATCGCCTTGAGGATGTCGCCGCCCGGCTTGCCGTCGCCGCCCAGGTTGCCGAAGTAATGTTCATGAAGAATGACCGAGCCGGCGCGATGCGCTTCTTCGCGCTTCAATCCGCCGTAAACCACGGGCGGCATGTCCGGATCTTTCATGGCGGCCGCCAGGCGCAGCGAGATCATGTCCAGTGTCTTCAGCGAACCCAGATAGTTGTTGTCGTAATGGGAGCGCAGCAGCTTTTCCGACAGTCCCTCCAGCCGGCCCGGATCGAACGGCAGCGCCTTCGGTTCCCGCGAGCCGACCATCGAGCTACGTATTTCGGGCTTCCTGCCAAACGCCGCAGCGCTGTCGGCCATCATCAATCCCGCGGCGCCTACACTAAGTAGCGCCAGCGTTTCGCGTTTAGTTGGGTCGGTCATAGCAGCTTCCTCCTCGTCATGTTCCGTTCAGTTCGGCACCGGGAGCCGCCTGGATGTCGCCCGGCGGATCTACTCGGCGTCTTTTTACGAAGACAGTGTTGGGGAGAGGCCTGGTAAGTCAGTGGCCGAACGCACATGAACATTCCATTCGAAAGCTACGCGAGACTGATCCGCACCATCGCACCGCTGGTGCGAAAAGTGCTGTTCTACGACGGCGAAACCCGCCCGTCCTGGATCAGCGACGGCACGGAAGAACCTGAACTGCGCAACGCCATCGCGCTGCTCATGGCTGAACACGAGCGCTTCGAGGACGACGTGGCGGCATTCCCCCTCGGCGCCCTCGATGCCCCGGAAACGTTCTTGTTATTCGCTGTCCGCAGCGAACGCGGCGCTCTCGCGGGCTTGATGGGCGTCGTGTGCCGAAGCGCATTGACCACGGGCACGGGCGGAAAAACGCAGATCACTCGACGCCTGCTGGCACCAGTGTTGGATGTTTATAAACACAGCGTCAGGGAAGCCGCCGCACCCGTGCTTGCGCCTGCGCCCGCACCTGAACCTGCACCCCCAGTTGCGCACATCCCGGCTGCAGTGCCCAGAACCTCTTTGATTGGCAGCGGCCCGAATGTCTATGACCAGGTGTTGAAACAAACCGCGTCGCAGATCGACTGCGCGTTTGCAGCGGTCGTGATGGGAGCGAAAGGTGTCCGGCGTTACTACCGAGCGTCGGAAAATGAATCGGATCTGTCCATCGCCGCAGCGGTGCAGAGCGTTCAGGGAGGCCTGTTCAAATTGATGGCGATCAAGCGCCAACCGACGGCGATCAATCGCGTCGGGACCGCCACCCAGGCCGCGATGGCTCGATACAAAATCGCCGCCGCACCGATCCTGGACCACACCGACCAGGTGCTCGGGTTGATGCTGATGTTTCGCGAACCGGCCGCGGCCGACTTTACGGCGCTCGATCTCAAGCGCGTCAATGCCGCGTGCTCGTCGCTTTCCCCGAACGTTTCGCTGGCACAGATCCGGCGTGCGCTCGCGGACGACCAGTTCAGGTTGTATGCGCAGAGAATTTCGCCGCTGCGTAAGCATGCCCGTCCGGCCCGCTTCGAAGTGCTGCTACGGATGCAGAACGCAGACACCATCTACACGCCGGACTCGTTTCTGGACGTGGCGCGCACAGATCGCTTGATGCCTGAAATCGATCGCTGGGTGGTGCGCCATTCGCTGCACGCGTTGAATTCTCACGCCGAGCTGTTGGGCGATCGTGACGTGGAATTTTGTATCAACGTGGACGAACAGTCGGTGATCACCCCGGGCTTCGCCGACACCATCGTCGAAGAATTGTCCGGCTGCGACGTGCCGGCGAACCTGCTGGTGTTCGAAGTCGCCGAACCGATTGCCTTGCAAAGGCCGGCCGCGGTGGAATCGTTTGCCGACCGCATCAATGCCGCGGGCTGCAGATTGTCTCTCGATCATTTCGGCGCCGGTGCAGGCTCGATGGCCGCGTTGAGCCGGCTCCATATCAGCTCCGTGAAGATGGACGGCCCGGTGGTTCGCGATGTGATGACCAATAGTCGTTGCGAATCCTTGATCCGCGATGTGGCCAGCATGACCGCGAGCATGGACATCGAAACCGTGGTCGGGCGCGTGGAGCAGGATGGGGTTAGAGAGAAGCTGCAAACCCTAGGCATCGATTATGCGCAGGGCTTCGCTCTGTCGCCGCCGCGCCCTGTGGACGAAGCGTTGGCCGAGTTGGAATATCTGCGCCGAGGCAGCCGACGCCACGTCCAAACCTTTGCGGAGCCGCAGCTGCTGACCGCGATCGCGTAATCGCAATCATCCCGGCCGATGCGGGATGATTGGCAATATCACGTTGGAAGGGCGAGCCGTGTCCATGAAGACGGTGTTCGCCGCCACGCGGGTTTGCCGCCAACGTCCTTCCGGCTCGCCGGTATTCGGATTGATATCGAAGTGCGGAAAGTTGCTGGATGAAATATCCAGGCGAATGCGATGGCCGGCCACGAATAGATTCGACGTTGGAAACGCGGACACGCGGATCTTGTACGGCCTGCCGGGCTCCATCATCGACGGCCGATCCCACGAGTCGCGATAACGACAGCGCAGGATACCGTCGGTGAGATTGATCGCGAATCCCTGCGGATAGTCCTCGTTCGGCGGATACACGTCGATCAGCTTGATCGTGAAATCCGTGTCCGGACCATCCGAAGCAATCCACAGAACCGCTTCGATGGCGCCGGTGATTTCAACATCGGCAGCCAACGGCTGCGTTTGAAACACGAGCACATCGGGCCGGTCACCCAACGCGCGTCCCGGTTGCTGCGACCCGTAGAATTGCAGCGCTTCCCGCTGCTCGAAGGCGCCTCCGACCATGAGCGGCTGGCCTGAAGTCACCGTTCCGCCCACCGTCGGCACCGGGTGGCGCGGGTCATAGTTGAAGACCCGTTTGGAATCTTTGCTGCGAGGCTGGCTGGTGACGAGCTGTCCCTCAGCGGTCAGGAAATATCGAATGTTTCGCGTGCCGGGCAACGGCCAGTTTCGCTCGGATCGCCACCTGCCGCCGTGATCCATGCGGCCTGCAGCGTTGCGCCGTCCGCTACCGCCGCCCATGACGAAGATTCGCACCGTCGGCTCGCTCTCGACACCGTTGCGCTCGCCTTTCAGGTGATGATCGAACCAGCGTTTCCTGAGCGTCGTCAGATCGGTGGCGATGTTGCCGGCCAGCGTCGCCGCCGGTCCGAAATCGACATCGCCGGCGAAGGTCTGATGATTGTTGCCGTGAGTCCACGGACCGAGAATCAAACGGACTGGACCGCGCTTCGATTTGGAAAGCGCCGTGTAGTTGTCGGTTGCCGTGCGTGGATACGGGTCGTACCACGAGGACATCCACATCATCGGCGCATCGCTGAATTGTTTGTAATAACCTTGCGCGTAGATACCCGGCTGCTTCCAGAAGTCATCGAACACGCCTGCTTCCCACTGATCGAACACGTACTGCTCGTACTCGGGCACCAGGCTCAATGGCGAATGCCCACGAGTCCACGGCAGCCTGGTGAACCACTCCTTGAGATCGACGGCCTTGAGCGCGGCCATCCTGGCTGGATCTGCCAGCACGTCAGGAGCTTCCAGCGCCTGGTTGTAGGCCCAGGTGACCTGTTTGAGCTCGAACGCGCCGCCCTGACGAATGCCGCCTTGATACGCGTTGGAGAACCCACCGGAATCAAGAAACAAAGCTGCGATACCTGGCGCCCCGGCGCTGGCCAACGCACTGACCGTGTGTGCACCGTATGAGAGGCCCTGGGCTCCGATCTTGCCGTTGCACCAGGCTTGCTTGACGATCCAGGCGCAGCAGTCGTAACCGTCAGCGGCGTCGCTCAAATACTTGACGTACGCGCCTTCGGATTTTCCTCGACCTCGCGTGTCTTGATGTACGACTACATAGCCCTGGCTCGCCAGCATGCGCGCGATGGAAGCACTCGCATGCCGCGTTCCATCCTGAGACTTTCCGTATGGCGTGCGTTCGAGGATCACCGGGAATTTTCCCGGAACGGACGGGCGGTAAATGTCGGTTGCGAGGCGGACACCGTCCCGCATCGACATCATCACGTCGCGCTGGACGGTGACGTCGAACGCGCCCTCTTCCACCGCCGATGCTAACGAAGGCAACCCGACCAGCGTCGCGAGCTGCAGGAATCGAATGCCCAGCTCGCGACGATTGATGGAACGAGAATGGATTTCCGCCATGTCTGCCTAGAACTTCGCGCCGGCCTTCAGATAAAAATAACGCCCGCGAATATCGTAAGTGTAGATGTCGAAGTTGATCGGATTGTTGGCGGCGGACGCAGGCGGCATTTGATCGAACACGTTATCAACACCGATGGCGAAGTCCAAGCCCCGTCCATCGAGATCGAGCGTGGCCTGCACGTCGTGATAGAAAATATCCTTCAAGCGGCCGCCGTTGACGGCATTGCCCGGGATATCGCGGCTCGATCCGATGTATCGAGTCTTCCAGGACAGGCCGTACGCATCCGTCCTGTAACGCAGCGACGCTTGTGATTTCCAATGCGGGAACGTAGAACGAGGCTGATCCGACTTCCCCGCGCGCTCGTCCACGGAGATCGAGCCGTCGGGCTGCGGAATGAAGGTGCGGAACTTGTCCAGGTAGGAAACATCCAGCGCCGTTTCGAAGTCGCCAATGCCAGCGCGCAGCCGATACCGGGCACTCGCGTCGATACCCGCCACCTCGATGCGACTCAAGTTGACGACTGCCTGAGTCAATTCCACAACTTCGCCGAGCGGTCCACGCACGATGAGATCGCAGAAGATACCGAGATTGGCGCAGGAGTTCAGGATGTTGGTCGCGCTGTTCGTGGCAATCGCATCGTCGACCTTGATCTCGAACCAATCGGCGGTGAGCGCGAGTCCGTCGATGGCCGCCGGTGTGAACGCCAGGCCCGCAGAATAGGTATCGGCGGTTTCGGGCTCCAGATTGCGATTGCCCGCGGTGATACCGGCGATCAACCCGTTGTTGAACTGCGCTTGATTGTAAGTCGTCGGTACACCGGCACAACCGGGCCGGCCCGCCCCACCGCCGTTGCAAGGATCGACGCCTTGGAAGTTGATCTGTCGTTCGCCCTGAAAGAGCTCAAGGATCGAAGGTGCACGGAACCCCTGACTGTACGTGCCGCGAACCAGGAGATCGTCGATGGGACGATATGCCACGCCGAACTTGGTGGTCGCTTTGCCACCGACGGTGGAGTACTGCGAGTACCGAACTGCAGCGTCGACATCGAGGCTGTAAATCCCAGTCACGCCCTTGATCAGCGGCACCGCGGTTTCCGCATACACTTCGTGAAGATCGTATGAACCGCTGGTGGGACTGCGCGTTACATGAGTCGTCGGCAGCTGCGCCGCTCCGCTGACCAAAGGCAATACGGTCGAGTTGGTCGCGGCGAATGGATCCGGAATATCGGAGGCCGATTCCCTTCGATACTCGTAGCCAGCCGCGATGCCCAACGCACCCGCGGGCAACTCAAACAGCTCGCTCGAAACGTTGAAAGCGGCGTTGGTTTGCTTGGTGGTCTGCAAATCGGTGGCGTTGAAACGGATGTAGTCGGCCTGCTCCGCCGTCATCGGGCCGAACAAATTCACTTGCACACAACCGGAGATCGCCGCACATGCCGACGGCGACAGCTGCGAGAGATAGACATTCTCCAGGTTGATCTGGTTGAAGGAATTGAAATCGGCGTGATTCCTCGACCAGGAGCCGAACAATTCCCACGACCAGTTGTGCCCCAATAGCTCGTTCCTGCCCTCCAACGCCGCAGCGAACCGGCGGGTGTCGATCTGCTGCTCCTGACTACGATTAGCGACATCGAACAGCAGTCGCTGGATTCGGAAAGCATTGCGGCTTGTAGCCGGAACACTTGGGTCCGCGCCGAACGCGAGCGCATTCGCCGCGGGAATACCGTTTGCCGTGCCGAATGGATTGAACTGTTGATCGGCCGCGATTCGATATCCGTTGGAACCGCGAATGTCGAGCGACGTCGGCGAGAGCAGTTGTTCGGAGGTTCGCTCCGAATAGAGCGCTTCCATGCGGGCGCTGACTGTATCGGTCAACTCGTACGAGACACGTCCGAATGCGCCGACGCGTTCGCTGGGACCCGAAGCATACAAACCCTGCACCATCTGGTTGTAATCGTCCGCAGGCAGTGTCGCGATTCGAAATGCATCGTCGGCAGTCGCTCCACCACCCGATGTCGACCCTGGAATTGGCGTGATCGAAGACGTTCCGAATCCCGCCGGCGTGCCGAAATATGCGCTGTTCGCCAGTCTCGGCAACGTAAAGAGCCCGCGATCGCTTGGCGGTGGCGCGGTCAATGGAGTCAGCGCTCGTGTAGTGAGCGAGCGCGACGTTGTGAGAATCGGCTTCGTGTCGCTGTAACTGACGGAGAGCAACGTCGAGAATCGTCCCGCCGATGCACCCCAGTTCAAGAAGCCGCTGTAGTTGTCGGCATCGCTCTCGTCGCTGACGCCGTAGCGCACATCCGCCTCGATGCCATCCAAGCTGCGCCTGGTCTGGATGTTGACCACACCTGCGATAGCGTCGGCGCCGTAGATTGCCGACGCACCGTCTTTAAGAACTTCGATGCGCTCGATCATGCCAAGTGGAATGGTGTTCAAGTCGACGAAGTCGCGAAAGCCGCGCCCACCGACTGCGTTCACGAACCGATGACCGTCGACCAGCACCAGGGTTCGATTGCCGGATCCTTCGGCACTCCCCAGGTAACGCAGGTTGATGGAACTGACGCCGAACGATGTTCCCTGGCTGCCGTTGGAGTTCAAGCTCACGCCCACCGACGGCAACGATTGCAACAAGTCGCCGACCGACGTCGGCGCCGCCAGGGCCATATCCTCGGCAGTCACGGTCGTGAGCGGACCGACCGCGGTGGCGTCGCGTCGTTGAATACGAGAGCCGGTGACGACGATTTCCGTTAGCTCCGCTGTGTCGTCGCGTTGGACAGGTGCTTGCGGCTGTACTGAGGTTTCGGCTGGCGACGGTAGCGGCAACTCTTGCTCGCTGGTCGGAGCAAGATCGTTGCGAGCCATAATGGCAATCGTGTTCTGGTCGGCGTAGCGGAAAAACAAGCCTGTTCCGCCGAGAATGCGATCGAGTGCTTCATCGACAGTGAGATCGCCGACGGCGCCCGATGTTTGTCGATTCGAAACTATTTGTGTCGTGTACAGGATCTGCAGTCGCCGGTCCGCGGCCAGCACGCGCAACGCGCGATCGAGCTCTTGCGGGCCGATATTGGTCGGAGCCCGGATCGCCGCGCTGGCAGGATCGGCCAACGCGAAACTCACAACGGCCGACGAGATGGCCGCGGCCAGAACCGTAATACGCATGATCGCTCCCAGTCCCCGTTCGAGGGTTGTAATGGCCGTCGTCTGATGGCGCGACGAGCTCATGGGGCTGTAGAGCGCTGGTCTCGAAAAAATATATATGGGCGAGCGCGGGTTCATTCTTTGCGAATGTGGATCTCGCCGTTCGTCTCGCTCACGATCACGCCGTCCTGCAGGCTCAGGAAACGCAGTAGCGAGTCGGGATTGGTGGACGTGTATTGACCACTGATCTTCAACGCCGCGAGCTCCGGCGACTCGACGACGATCCGGCGTGTGGTGTGGCGACTGAACTCTTCGAGCACTTCGCTGAGTGCTGTGCCGTCGAATATGAGCAGATGCTGAGTCCATGCCGTCGCCGCCGCCAGGTCGGGACGCTCGGCTTTGCGAATATCGGTCTGCGTCACCGTCATTTGTTCGCCGGAGATGAGCAGGGATTCGGATGGCGCGCCCCGCGTCACGGCGCCTTGTCCCGACGCCGATGTCACAGCAACGCGACCTTCGAGAACGGTCACGGTCGTGCCTTCGCCTTTACGATTGACGTCGAACTGCGTACCGACGGCGCGCACGCTCGTCTTGCCTGCATGAACCACGAACGGCCGGGTGTGATCTTTGGCGACACGGAACAGTGCCTGCCCTTCGAGCAGCTCGACGTCGCGCTGTCGGTCGCCAAACGAAACTCGCACCTTCGAGCGCGAGTTGAGCTCGACAATCGAACCGTCCTGCATTGTGATGGAACGCTGCTCGCCGATGCCCGTGCCGTAAGTGTTGCGTTCGACATGGAACCAGGCTCCGAACAGAGCGCAGATCAGAACCGATGCCGCGAGCATGACTCGCGTGGTGACGTGCCGGCGCTTGCCACTCGATGCAGCCTCCGATTGACGTGAGTTTTCAAGGCCGGCGGGATTCAGCGCAATCACATTGAGATCCGGCGTCGCCTTCGCCGCCGCAATCAATTCGGCCGGCGTATGCGTCTGCTCCGGCGCAGGAATGTCGGCATACACGGCGGCGATTTCCAGATAGGCGCGAATGTGCTCGGGCGATCGCTTCAACCAATCGTGAAAATCCCGTGACGCATCGGCCGTCACATCCTGGCTGCGAAACGTCACAAACCATGCGGACGCTTCTTCCAGGATCTGCGGGTTCGGTCCACGCGCTGTTCGGCTCATCGAAAATTCCTTACTCACGATCGTTCGCAGCATTGCGGCAGTGAATGAGCGCCTGCGCGAGATACTTGGCGGCAGTAATTCGCGCGACCCCCAGTTGCGAGGCGATCTCCTCGATCGAGAAACCGTCGAATCTATGGAGCAGCAACGTCGTCGCCAGCCGTGGCGGCAACTGGTCCAGCGCGCGTTTCAGATTCTGAACTCTCAGCGAGACCTCCGCCCGTTCGAGTGGGTCGTCCGAAGCGCTCACCTGCAGCTCCGGAAACACCTCGGTGATGTCGACCGCTTGTGGCGCGTTCGCTTGATGCAGCGTGTGTTGGTGAGCCACGTGTCTCGCCACGGTGAAGAGATACGCTTCCGGGCTGCGGATGATCTCATGCTGCTCCACCCGCATCAGGCGCAGAAAGACTTCCTGCGCCAGATCCGGGACATCCGCCGAATTCCGGGCTCGCGTGAACAAGAACCGGCGCAGGCGATCGCCATACTGGGCAGCGAGCCCCGCGACAAACGATTTTTGGGTTTGTTTAGGCAATGTCGGTTTCCGGCCGGTACCTTCCTGGTGCTGTAGAGCGTTTGGCGGGGAAAAGTGTATATCCGGCCGGCGACCGGCTGAAGGACGTCCCGGAGCAAGGCAGAGGGTTGTGCGGAGGGCCGCCAGATGTGGCGGAACAGATCGGCTTTAGAACGTCGCGGCGCGCGATACCGATTCTTCGTCGGTCTTGCTCATGAAGCGCCCGAGCACTTCTTCAAGGCGCTTCACGTCGATGGGCTTCGTCAGATAGTCGTCCATGCCCGCGGCCAGGCAGCGTTCGAAGGTGCCGACCATGGCGTCGGCGGTGAGCGCGACGATGGGTATGCGCTGGCCTGCCTGTTCCTGTGCACGAATGCGACGACTGGCCTCCAGACCGTCCATGATCGGCATCTGCATATCCATCAATACGAAATCGTAACTGGAGCGCGACAAAGCCTCGACGGCCTTCGAGCCGTCATCCACAACGTCGACGTGGCAACTCAGCCGCTCCAGGAAACGACGAGCAACGCGCTGGTTGACGACATTGTCTTCGGCGATGAGCACTCGCGCGCCGGCCCAGGGGTGAGTCTGACGAATCGGAGTTGCAGATTGGATCGGCGCAGATTGTTCACGGGACAGAGCACGTTCGATGCATTCGAGCAGGGCGCTCGAACGTACCGGCTTGTTGAGATGAGCGAAGAACGTTCCAGTCGCGATCTGCTGGCTATCGCTGCTGTGATCCACGGACATCAGCAGGACCAGACGAGTGTCCGACAAACCCGGCGTCTTGGATATCTCGGCACCCAGCGAGACACCGTCGAGATCCGGCATCACGTGATCGATCAATGCAACGTCGAACCGCTGACCCGCAGCTCGCAATAGCTCCAACGCCTGCGCGCCGTCGCTTGCCATTGAAACCGCGAAGCCTGAGCTGGTGAGCTGATCGACCAGCGCCGAACGTGAGCACTCGTTGTCGTCGACCACCAGGATGCGACCGGCACGTGCAGTGGCAGCGACCGGAGGGCCACTCGCCACAGGCAAAGGCAGCGCAAACCAGAAGGTCGAACCCTTGCCCTCTGAACTGCTCGCACCGATGGTGCCACTCATCATGTCCACGAGCTTGCGTACGATCGACAACCCCAGGCCCGTGCCGCCGAAGCGTCGGGTTGTCGAGGTATCGGCTTGTGTAAACGGCATGAATAACCGATCGATCGCAGCCGATGCGATACCAATACCGGTGTCGTGCACCGAGAACGTCAAGCGAGCACGGCCGTCGCCATCCGCCACTTGAGCGACATCGAGCATGACCTGGCCCTGCTGAGTGAACTTCACCGCATTGCCGACCAGGTTGAGCAAACATTGGCGAATGCGCTGGGCATCGCCCACCAAACGAGTCGGCACATCGCCGCGCACGTGCACGATCAGTTCGAGCTGCTTCGCCGATGCCTGGAACGCCATGATCGCGCCGACGTCGTCGACCAGCTCGCGCACATCGAATTCCAGCTGCTCGATGTCGAGCTTGCCGGCCTCGATCTTCGAGAAGTCCAGGATGTCGTTGAGAATCGTCAGCAGCGAGCCGGCGCTGGCACGAATGGTCTCGGCGCAGTCCCGTTGCGAGCGGTCGAGCGGCGTATCGAGCAGCAATCCCGCCATGCCGATGATGCCGTTCATCGGCGTGCGAATCTCGTGACTCATATTGGCGAGGAAGTGCGATTTGGCGCGAGTCGCCTGCTCCGCCTCTTCCTTCGCAGCCGCCAACGCGCGGGTTCGTTCGGCGACCAGATTCTCCAACCGCATGGCGTTACGATTGAGCCGGCCGACTCGCAGGCGATACAACAGCGCCGCCAATCCGAGGCCGGCAGTCACACACAAAATCCAGAACCAGGTGGTCTGATAGAAGTGCGGCAGCAGTGTGAACTGCAGCGTCGCGCCGGTCTCGTTCCAAACGCCGTCGTTGTTACTTGCGGTGACGTGGAACGTGTAATCACCAGGCGGCAAGCGCGTGTAGTACGCGGCACGACGCGTCCCCGCATCGACCCAATCGTCGTCGAAGCCGGCGAGACGATAACGGAACTGCACTCGTTCGGGCGCCGCGAGGCTCAGAGCGGTGTACTGCAATTCCCATTGCGTCGCGCCGGGATTGATGCGGATGGTCTCGGCGTGCGGCTGGACCTTGCCATCGACGATGAGAGATTCCACAACGATGGGCGGCGGCACCGGATTGGTGGGAATCGCATCGGGGTCGACTCTCACTACGCCGCGAATGCTCGGTAACCAAAGCGATCCGTCGTGCATCAGTGCGCCGGCGCGCGTGTTGCCGCCGTTGAATTCGGAAGTACGCAGCCCGTCGGAGATGCTATAGGTGCGATATTCGATGGTGCTGTCGGTGCCGTCGGCGAATGTCTCCAGATCGCTCTCGGCGATCGAGAACAGGCCGCGATTGGTCGTCATCCAGTACGTGCCGTGCCGATCGCGCAGAATTTGAATGATGGTTTCCGTCTGCGGCCCAACACCGCGGGCCAGCGATGTGACTTTGCCATCGCGCATGCGCGCCAGGCCGCTGGTGGTTCCGAGCCAGAGATCACCGCGAGCATCTTCGCAAATAGCTAACACGCGATTGGCAGGCAAGCCGTCTGCAAGAGTGTAGGTTCTCAACCCTCCGTTCTCGAACACGTGCAAGCCGTGCGCGTCCGACGCAATCCACAGCCGATGCTGTGCGTCTTCGTGCACGACGCTGGATGTGATCGCACCCAGCGCGACTATCGGCGCAGGTGTGGAGACGAGCTCGCCGTTCTCGACGATGTCGACGCTCTTGTCGGTGCCGATGATAATTCGGCCCTGCGAGTCTTCGATGATCGCCTTGACGACGTTGCCAGAGAGTCCGTTGTTCTTGCTGTATTCGGTGAGCTTGCCGTTCTGATATCGGTAAGCGCCTTTGCCCTGCGTGCCGAACCACACTGCGCCGGTGCTGTCTTCGAGCACCGTTCGCACGCGCACGTTATCGAGGCCAAGTTGCGCCGAGATGAATTCGAAGTGGCCGTCGACGTAGTGACTCAACCCGACGTCAGTACCGACCCACGCATCGCCGCGTCGGCCCGGTGCAATCGTCCACGCCAGATTGCCGCGCAGACCTTCGGCAAGTCCGAACGGCGTGAACTTCCCGTCTCGTAAACGTAACAAGCCGCCACCGTACGTACCGACCCAAAGGCTGCCTTCCACGTCTTCGAGCAGTGCGCGCGCATCGTTACTAGGAACGGATCCCGAATCCAGCGACGTGAGATTCTTGCCGGTCAAACGAAACAAACCAGCGCCGCTGTTTGCGATCCACAGATTGCCGTCGCGATCGCGCCGAAGCGCACGCACCGGACCACGCTGCTCGGTCAGAACCTCCGCGTAATTCCGGTCGACTCGTTGGTACAGGCGCCCCTCTTCGGTGCCGATCCAAAGCGTGCCGTCCGAATCCTCGTGGAGCGCGCTGACGTTCGCCGGAATGTTTGCTTCGGCCGGCAGCAATGCAGGGCTGTTCTGCCGATTGTCGATGCGCACGACGCCCTGCAGCGCTGTCGCCACCCACAATGTTCTATCTCGATCTTCGAGCAACGAGCGAATGCGGCCCGTCGGGCCGGACGTTTTCAGATCGACGACTTCGATGCTGCCTTCGTGCTCCCGGACCAGGCTTTGCTCCGTGGCGATCCAGATATCGCCGCGATCGTCTTCGGCAATTTCGTTGATCGCCGCCGACGCAATCGCGGTGCCGGTGCCGACGGTTTTGAATTCGTCGTTCTCCAGCACGACCGCGCCAGACGACGTACCGATCCACAGCCGGCCGCGACGATCCGCGCGAAGCACTGTAATGAAGTGACTGCCGAACTGCGGCACGTTGCGTCGATTGAACACAACGAAGCGCACGCCGTCGAAACGCGCGAGACCTTCCTGGGTGGCGACCCAGATATAACCATCGCGGGTTTGGGCAAGCGACTGAGGCGAGTTCTGCGGCAGGCCTTTATCGAGCTGCCAGCTGTCGAGCACGTACTGGCTCGGGACTTTGCTGGGTGTCAGCGCCATTGCCGGCACCGGCATCAGGCAGACTACGAGCAAACATAGCAGGCATAACCTCAAAGCGCGCACAGCCGCCGGTGCTTCGAGCACCAGCGAGCGCAGAGTGGCTCGCGAGTTGGTCGGAAATGCATGCATCGAGCGCCAGTATCGTCATACGCAAAAGTCGCTGTAAGACGCTGTCGGGGTTTTCGCGATGCTAATGAGCTCTTTGGCGAGAACTGTGAAATACGTCGGTCCGGCGGTGCCGGGGCGGCATTGCCCCGGGGTCCGGATGCCTCGAACGTGAGGCAAACCCTTGCGTGAAAGCGAGCACACCGTGGGCGTCTCTTAATGCGCCCGTGGAACTCCTCAGAGGACGGCTGGCACGCCTGAGATTCGACGCACGGACTGTTGACCCGTCATCGCCTATTGTCACCGCTTACCAGATTCCATCGGCTCGCAACCGCATGCTGAGAAAAATCCGCGTGAACGAGGTCGTCGTCGGAATGTATGTTTCCGACATCGAAGGCTCGTGGCTGACGCATTCACTGTGGAAGAAGCGTTTCCTCATCGAGGATCAGGCAACGTTGTCGCGCTTGCGTTCGTCGGGCGCGACGGAGTGCTGGATCGATACTCGCCAGGGCAAGGACCTGCAAGGGCTCATCGAGAACTCGCAGGCAGCCACTCAACCCGAGCCGGTCGCGCAGGTGGCAGCGAAGAAAGTGGCAACTGTTTCCATAGGCGACGAAGTGCATGCGGCCGCGGGCATTCTGAAGCGGTCCAAGGAAGCCATGGTCTCGATGTTCGCCGAGGCGCGCATGGGCAACGCGATCAATACCAAAGAATACGCGCCGCTCGTGACCGACATCGTGCAGTCGCTCGACCGCAATGCTCATGCGCTGCTCAGCCTGAGTCGACTCAAGAATTCTGATGAGTACACCTACATGCACTCTGTCTCGGTGTGCGCGCTGATGGTGTCACTCGGCAAACATCTAGGGCTCGACGAGGCCACCTGTCACGACGCCGGCATGGCCGGCCTGTTGCACGATCTCGGCAAAGCAGCCATGCCGATGGACATCATCAACAAGCCGGGCAAGCTGACCGACGAAGAATTCGACATCATCAAGTCCCATCCGGCCAAGGGACACCAGATGCTGCTCGATAGCGGTGTCGACAATGCGCACGTGTTGGATGTTTGTCGCCATCATCACGAACGCATGGACGGCAAAGGCTATCCCGACAAGCTTGGCGGAAACCAGGTATCGATACTGGCGCGCATGGGCGCGGTTTGTGACGTTTACGATGCCGTCACTTCCAACCGGCCATACAAGAGCGGTTGGGACCCGGCGGAGTCGATCGCGCGCATGGCTTCCTGGGAAGGACATTTCGACGCGACCGTGTTTCAAACATTCGTCAAGGCAATCGGGATCTACCCGGTCGGCTCCCTGGTGCGCATGGCTTCTGGCCGGCTCGGCGTGGTGGTCGAGCAGCACTCCGCCAAACTCACCGCGCCCAAGGTCAAACTGTTCTTCTCGACCAAGTCGGGTATGCCGTTTGCGCCGAAGCTGCTGGATCTCTCGCAACCGGATGCCAACGACAAAATCGTGGCGCGCGAGTCGCCGGAGAACTGGAACTTCAGTTATCTAAACGATTTGTGGGCGAGCTAGCAACCGCTCGACGGACTCGCTCGACAACGCGGTAGAATCCGCCGCATGGCTAAAAGCAAAGACATCAGCCAGGCGGTCCGCGAAGTCTGTCTTTGGTTTCCGGAAGCCGAAGAAGTGCTGTCGCACGGATCGCCCGACTTCCGGGTGAAGGGGAAGACGTTCGCGACGTACGTCATCAATCATCACGGCGACGGTCGCATTGCCCTGTGGTTGAACGCGCCGGCGGGTGCGCAAGAGCACTATGCGAAACAGGAGCCGAAGCATTTCTTCGTACCTCCTTATGTCGGTCCCCGAGGCTGGCTCGGCGTGAATCTCGGCAAAGGGATTTCCTGGAAAACGGTCGCGCGCCTGGTTCGGGATGCATACATTAAAGTCGCGCCGGCCTCGTTGGCGAAAGCGCTCGATAAAACGATCGAGATCACGCCACCGACAATGACCCTGAAACCGGAAGACTTCGATCCGATGCAATCCAAGCGCGCCAAAGCGGTGCTGAAAGAATTGCGGCCGATCTGCCTCGCGCTGCCGGAAACCTCCGAAGACACGCAGTTCGGAATGCCAGTGTGGCGAGCCGGCAAGAAAGTATTCGCACAAGCCTACTACTATCGA
>Ga0247784_1000140_pt1 | contig 23626 bp, 16 predicted proteins | sample UWRJL169409R5_FD_179909 | JGI IMG/M metagenome (GOLD analysis project Ga0247784, IMG submission 179909) | Plant litter microbial communities from Arlington Agricultural Research Station in Wisconsin, United States - UWRJ-L169-409R-5 | ecosystem: Environmental > Terrestrial > Plant litter >...
AGCGTGGCCTGCCGTTTTTTTACGGCCGGTTCTGACGCAAAGCGGTCATTGACCAGCGAACTGAGGTTGGTTGGGCTTGTTTGGGAAGCCGTGAATTGAGTGGAGGTTCTGAATTCGTCAGCGAGAAGTTCTTCCCGGCTTGGCGATCAAGATTTTGCCTTCCTGAATTAGGTCTTGGCAAACCTGCCTCAATCCCGTGAATACTTCTCGCGTGGCGCGGCTCACCGGGCGACCGCGTGGCAGCGCCAATACGCGATCCGCGCGCATCCATGGCAGGAGTGCGGCCGACAATTTGCCTGCCGCGATCTCTTCATGAATACCGCAGAAGGGTAGCAGGCCATAGCCGAGGCCGGAGGCCACGATCCGCTTCATCGGTACGCTGCTGTCGACCCGCAGAGAGAACGGCACCGTTGATGGGAACGGATTGCGGCTGAGCGGCACGATAGCGGCCGGCAGGCCTTCGAATTCCTTGCGGGTCAGCTTGCCGCGTTTGAGCAGGGGATCACGCGGCGGACCAATCAAGAAGACCTGCTCGACCACCAGCGTTTCGTAATCGAGGTGATCATTGGGCTGCGGGGTGGTGACGACGGCGAGATCGAGTTCACCACGCAGCAGGCGGTCGCACATTCCTTCGGTTAGGCCTTCGCTCAATTCGAGCCGCACCCGTGGGAAACGCTTCACGATTAACTGGGCGAGCGGCGCATAGAAAATATCCGCGAGACTGGACGGCGCGCCCAATCGCACCGTGCCGCTGGGCTCGCGGTTTTCGGTTCGCACCTCGGCTTTGATGTCATCGATGGCGCCGAACAGCCAGCGTCCGCGCGCCAGCAGCACCTTGCCGGACTCGGTCACCGTTACGCCGCGCGGGCCGCGTTCCAGCAACGCGCCGCCGAGTTCGCGCTCGAGTTCCTTGACGTGACGGCTGAGCGCGGACTGCGCGATGTTGAGCGCGCTGGCCGCGGCCGCGAAGCCGCCGCGCTCGGCGACTGCGACGAAATAACGAAGCTGCCGCAGGTCCAACTACCCCTCCTTCTCAATTCGAGATCGCAACCATATCAAACATATTCTTGTGAGATAACAAAAAAGGAGCAGTCTCTGCCCAAATTTAAAACAGGGAGAGAAACGGGCATGGCCATCGCCGGCGAAGCAGCACGCCAGACCACAGTATTCATCGCCGGCGGTGGCCCGGTCGGGCTCGCGATGTCGCTGCTGCTCGACCGGTTCGGCATCGATTGCGTCGTCGCCGAGAAGAGCCCGACCACGACAGATCATCCGAAGTCGCGCGGCTGCTGGGTGCGCACGATGGAGATCTTCCGGCAATGGGGGATCGAAACCGCGATCCGCGACCGCGGCCTGCAGGACAACTCCGACATGTTCGTGTTCCTCGACAGCATCGCGGGGCATGAGTTCGGCCGCACCAGGCCCGAGCCGAACGTCGGACATACGCCGGCATGGAAGAGCCTGGTCGCCCAGGATGCAGTCGAGGAGGAGATCTTGCGTGTCGTCGAACGGTCGAAACACGCCACCGTGCTATTCAGCACCGAGTGTGAATCATTCGAGGAAACCAACAGCGGCGTCCGTGTCAAAACGCGCTGTGAAAGGACCGGCGAAGTCACCGACTGGAGCGCGACCTACTTGATTGCTGCCGACGGCGCCGGCAGCCGAACCCGCCGAACCGCCGGCATCGAGATGGCCGGGCCTGCGACGCTGGCTGTGATGTCGAACGAGTATTGGCGGGCCGATCTGTCGTCGCTGCCAATCGCGCGCGAGGCTGCGGGTTTCATCGTCATCCCGGACAAGCCGGGCCTGCCGCGCGCCGGCATTCTCAACACCAATGGCCGGGACCGGTGGCTGACGGTGACGCAGATCGGTCAAACCAAGGACGATCGCGAGCGACCGTGGACCGATCAGGAGTTCATCGAAATCGCACGCGGGCATGTCGGAATTCCCGACCTCGATGTGACGTTGCTCAACCGCTCGATCTGGCGCGTCAGCATGCAGGTCGCCGAAACCTTTCGGAAGGGCAGGGTGTTCCTGGTCGGCGACTGTGCCCATCGGTTTCCGCCGACCGGCGGCTTCGGCCTGAATTCCGGGGTGCAGGACGCCCACAACCTCGCCTGGAAGCTGGCATTCGTCCTCAAGGGATGGGCGGACGATCGTTTGCTTGACAGCTATTCCACCGAGCGCCGGCCTGTCGCGCAGTCCAATGCCAATTTCAGTTTCGGCAACCGCCTGCGGTTCGGCCTCACTGACGACGCGGTGAAATCCCGCAATCCGGACCGGATCCGGTTCTGGATCAACGATATGGACAACCACCTTCACAGCATCGGCCAGAACCTCGGACACAATTACGAAGAGGGCGCGGTGATTCCCGACGGCACCGTCGCGAAGGCGCTGAACTCGCGCTACTACACGCCATCCGATCGCCCCGGCGCGCGCTTTCCGCATATGTGGCTTGACTCCGCACGCAAGCATTCGACGCTGGACTGGTTCGATAAGGAATTCGCCGTCGTCACCGGCCCGCTCGGCAACGAGTGGCTCGAGGCGGGCCGCCAGGTTTCCGGAAAGACCGGCGTAACGCTGTCGCTGAAACAATTGCCCGCGGCGGATCCGGCGGATGGATATCAATTGGGCATGCGCGGCGTCGTGCTGGTGCGTCCCGACGGTCATGTGGCGTGGCGGATGCCGTGGCTGCCGTCCGATCCGGCAAAGGAACTCGCCGGCGCGCTCTCGACGCTGCTGCATTGACGGAGGTTTCGATGCAATCGTTCGAAGCCAATGGCGTCGTCACTGCCTATCGCAAGACCGGCGCCGGCGCCCCGCTGGTGCTGCTGCACGGCGGCGAGGCGGATCACGCGATGTTTGACGGCCTGGTGCGCGCGCTGAACGGCCATTTCACCGTCGTCGCCTACGACCAGCGCGACTCCGGCGCCACGCGTAATCCCGCCGCACCCTATTCGCTGGCGGATCTCGCCGACGATGCGGCGGCCTTGATCCGCGGCCTCGGCCACGACCGTGTCCACGTGATGGGGACCTCGCTCGGCGGCCTGATTGCGCAGGTGCTGGCGGCGCGGCATCCTGAGTGCATCGACCGGTTGATCCTCAGCAGCACATGGAAGGTCAACAAAAGTCCGCTCGAGGTGAACGCGGATGTTTTCCGCACCTTGGCGAGGTACCGCGACGATACCGCAACCAACGCACCGAAAATTGCGAGTTTCTTCTTTCCGGCGGATTGCCTGCGCGATCGGCCGGAACTGATCGAGATATTTCGCGGCAGCAACCGTGACGACGGCCAGAAGGCCCGGCGTGGCGCCATCCTGGCGCAGCCGGTCGGAGCCGAACTTTCCAGCTTCGATCGCCCGACGCTGCTGCTGGCCGGGAGCGATGATCGCCTGATCCCGAACGCGGAGACATTTGCGATCGCGCGCGATCTCAAGCGCGCCGAGACACGCGTGATCGAGCAGGTCGGACACGTGTCGTCGATCCAGGCGCCGGAACGGGTGGCGGAGGCGGTGATCGCATTTCTGAATTCATAAGAGGCAAAACAATAAATAACACGGGGAGGAAGACAATGGCTGACCAGGTGAGCGCGGTGCCTTTCGACGAAGCGCCGGTGACGAAACGTTACTGGCTATCGATCGTACTTTTTGCCGTGACCGGCGTGGTGGACTTTTTCGATTTCTTCGTGGTCGGCTTCCTGGTCTCGGTGCTGGCACCGAAATGGCACCTGACCTTCGGGCAAACTTCGATCATGCTGATGAGCGCCGGCATCGGCGCCATGCTTGGCGCGCTGGCATCGGGCTTTCTCGCCGATCGATTCGGCCGCAAGCCGCTGATCGTTGCCGGCGTCCTGATTTGTGGACTGAGTTCCGGCGCGATTGCGCTGATACCGGAAGACGGCTGGATTTTCTTTGCGATATTGCGTTTCTTCGTCGGCTTCGGCCTAGCGGCGGGCGCTGCGGCCTCGGTACCGGCGATTGTCGAATTCGCGCCGACCCGCCACAGGACGCTGGTCACCAGCCTCGTGGTCGTTCCCGTCGCCTTTGGCGTGTTGTCGGCGTCGGTCACCGCGAGCTTTCTGTTGCCGCTGGTGGGCTGGCGCGGACTTGCCGCGGTCGGTTTCCTGCCGGTCCTCCTTGCGGTTCTAACCGCCATCGTGATGCCGGAATCGCCGCGCTGGCTGATCAGCAAGGGCCGGGCGCGGGAAGCGGATATCAGCATCCGCAAGCTGTATTGGGTCGGCGCTCAATCTCTTGCTTTGCCGCCACTCCCGGCGGCAAGCCGCGCGCGATTTGCCGATCTGTTTGCCGAGCAGCGACGCTTCTGGCTGACGGTGCTGATCTGGTTCGGCGCCAGCACCGCCAATTATGGCGTCTTCCTGTGGGGCCCGACGATCGTCGCGCTGTTGCTCGGGCTCGCACCCCAGGATGCAGCGAAGATGTTTATCTATGTCAGTCTCGCCGGCGTGCTCGGCCGGACCGGCTTTGCCTTTCTGGCCCATTGGGTCGGTCGCAAGCCCTGCGGCCAGCTGATGGGCTACGGCATCGCCGTTTCGCTGGGGTTGGCCGCGTTCTTCCACAATGATTTCGTTGGCTCGGTGCCCCTGTTCCTGATTTTCCTGATCGTCGGTGCGTTGTTCTTCGACGGCGGTTTCTCCAATCTCGCGCCCTATCCGGCGGAGATATTCCCGGTCCAGCTCAGCGGGCGCGCGGTCGGTTTGGCGCAATTCGCCAATGGCCTCGGCAAGATTGTGGGTCCGCTGTGTCTTGCCGTGATCGCAGGGGCCGACAATCTGGTGCATCCGCAGGCGACCGCATCCGCTGTGATGCCGGCGTTTCTCTTCCTGGCCGGTGCTGGCCTGGTGGTCGGCCTTGCCTTTACCTTCCTTGGCGTCGAGCCGCACGGGCGCCCGGTTTCGCTGTTCAGCCGCAATCGTGGCGTAAGACCGTCGCCGGAGCTGGCGACGGCAAAGACCGCGGCGTGATCTGGTGATGATGTCATGAACAAAGCGTTCAGCGAAGCCGCAGCGAAAGCGCCGTTCGATACCGCGAAGCTCGACAGGCTGATGGGGGAGGCCGACCTCGACGTTCTCGTCGCCACCTCCCGGCATAACGTCCAATACCTGCTGGGCGGATACCGCTTCTTCTTTTTCGACGTGATGGAAGCGATCGGCGTCAGCCGTTATTTGCCGGTCGTGGTTTATCAAAGGGGCCGGTCGGAAAATACGCTTTATGTTGGCAATGGCATGGAGAGTTTCGAGCGCGAGTTGCAGACCATTCCGGCGCCGATCGTCAAGACATCGGCCTGGGGAACGCTCGATGCGACTGAGGCCGCGGTCAAGCATATCAAGCAACTCGGCCACGACGTGAGGAGGGTGGGCATTGAACCAAGTTTTTTGCCCTCCGATGCCAGGCAAGTTCTCGGCGCACAGCTCGGTAATGTAGAGCTGCGAGATGCGCAATTCGTCCTCGAGCGGCTGCGTGCGGTCAAGACGGCGGCGGAGATCGAGCTGATCCGCCAGGCGTCCGCGCGCGTCGTCGGCGCCATGCAGGCCACTTTCAATGCATGCGAGCCCGGAATGACCAAGCACGATGTGGTCGACCGGCTGCGCAAGGAAGAGCAGGCGCGCGATCTCACCTTTGAATACTGCCTGATCACCGCCGGCACCAGCCGCAACCGCGCGCCGTCGAACCAGCGGCTGGAGCAGGGCGATGTAATGTCGCTCGATTCAGGCGGCAATTTTCACGGCTATATCGGCGATCTCTGCCGCATGGGTATCCTGGGGCAGCCCGACGCCCAGCTGAACGAATTGTTGCAGGAGATCGAGGAAATCCAGCAGATGGCGCGCAAGGTGATCCGGCCGGGGACGGCGGGCGGGGAGATCGTCTCGGCTGGCGAAGCGGCGGTGAGGTCCTCGCCGCATCGCGACATCCTGGATTTCACCGCCCATGGCATCGGCCTCGTCAGTCACGAAGCGCCGCGTCTGTCCGATCACGGCCCGGTGCCGTACGCGGCTTACGATGCCGACCGCCCGTTGCAGCCGGGCATGGTCATCTCGATCGAGACGGCGCTGCCGCATCCCATCCGCGGTTACATCAAGCTCGAGGATACGCTGATCGTGACGGAGACCGGCTGGGAAGCCGCAGGCGACGGCGCGCGCGGCTGGAACGTCACAGCCTCAAGCTGAAAGATTTGCCATGCACAAGGCGCTCTGACAGCAAAGGATTTCTGGTCGGGCGTGCTCTTTATGGGCATGGGCGCCGCGGCGCTCATCCTTAACGACTTCCCTGTTGGAACGGCGGCCCGGATGGGCTGGGTTCGTTCCGCACGACATCGGCTGGATCCTGATCGCTCTGGGTGCCGCGATCGCCGTCGAGGGGTTTGCGCGTGACGCAGAGCAGGTGGCCAGGCTCCATTTGCGGCCGGCAAGCCTGATCGTGCTTTCGGTGGTCGTCTTTGCGTTGTTGCTCCAGCCTGAGGGATTGATCCCGGCGATGGCCGCTAACGCCGACTGACGTGAACCTGAACGAGTTTGATAGGGAAAGGCCGCGTGCGTACGAAGTCGCTATAGAAAGGTTAGCTCACACCAAACGGACGCCTTACGCCTCATGGCAGACAATGAACACGAGCGCCCACCCTGGCACATCGCGAACGGCAGCTTTGGCGCAGAGCGGACTTTCAGTAAAAGGTGAAGACGTTTGCCGTGTATCATGCGTAGTTTAACAATTGCTTCACCTGGGATGCTTGCTTTCGACGTGTCGGCCTTTCTCCGCCAAGCAATCCTTCAATTAGCAGGTAGAGCATCAAGGAATATTTGAGCTGTTGAAGAGCGTGCGATGGGTTTCAACACAAACGATCCTAGTTTTGAGAACTCAACGGATTGCCGCTGGCGGCAACTGGGGCGCTTGGACTTGGCGCGCTTGGACCCCACGCGCGAGGTAATTATCCCTCACGGCCTGCTTCATTGCGGCTGGGAAGGGCAAACTGTGACCGGTTGGCCTGTCGCCACCTTTGTTTGCGGCGAATGCGCGTTCGACCGCGGCGAGGTTCTGGTAGGCGGGTTACGGTCGATTTCTCAAGCGTTTGCTGAGGGCTTTCGGGGTTCGACGCGGCGGGCTAGGGACGCGCGCGGTCGCAGTCGCCTAAAGCGCTCGGCTACGCGTCAGCGGTCATGACGTCGTGTCGTTGGTCGGCGCTGAGGCGACGTCGGGCATGAGCGACGCATCGACAAGCCGAAGATCATCGACGCCGCTGACCGCGCCTTTTTGCGGTTTGCGGGGCCTACTGAGCGCGGGCAGTGCGGGCTTGCCGTCATTGCCGAGCGTGACGCTGAGCAACGACTCTCAGGTTGCAAAACAAGATCGTGTGCCGGTCACCGTCAGTTCGGCTTTAAACCTTGACTCTCGATGACCTCAGACCACTTTAGGTTCTCGTCTTTGACGTAGACTCCGAACTCCTGCGGCGTAGATCCGGTTAGTTCAAATCCGAGTCCGTTCAGTTTTTCCCGAATGGCAGGCTCCTTGAGAATTTCGCCAATTGCCTTGTTCAAGGAATCAACTGTGGCCGGCGTCATTCCCGCGGGACCGAAGAATCCCCACCAGTTGACCATCTCGTAGGCAGGCAACCCCGCCTCTTGCATGGTGGGAATTTGGGGCAAGATCGACGAGCGCTTCTTGCTCGTGACCGCCAATCCCTTGAGCTGGTCCGCACCCACCGCGCCCGCTGCTGTGGGAGCGCTCAGAAACATATAGGGGACCTGATTGCCCAGTACCGAAGGCAGCGCCGGACCTTCGCCTTGAAATGGCACGGCAGTCGGATCTATCGAGGAAAGCTTGTTGAAAAACAGTGCCGCAAGATGAGAGCCGTCCCCCCGTCCGCCGGTGGAGTAATTAACCGTACCCGGCCGCGCCTTTATATACTCGACCAGATCCTTGACGTTGGTGACCGGCAGGCTGGGGTTGACGACCAGCACCAGCGGAGACCAGGCAATCAGGATGATTGGCGTGAAGTCCTTGAGCGGATCATAGCCGATGTTGCCATACAGACTGGGCGCAACCGCGTGGGTTGTCTGAGTTGCAATCTGGATGATGGAGCCGTCCGGTTCGGATTTGGCAACATATCGGCTGCCGAGTTGTCCGGTAGCTCCGGCCTTGTTTTCGATGATGACTGCGCGCCCGAGCTTGTCTTGAAGCCGCGATCCTATGATCCGCGCAATAGTGTCGGTCGTTCCGCCCGCCGTGTAGGCGACCACGATCGATACCGGCCGTTGCGCGCAGCTCTCAGTGGTCCCGGTGGCGACCAAAAGGACCGCGGTGCCGGCAGCTGCTGCAATTCTTGCTAATGAGGTCATCGCCGAATACTCCATATGTCAGCTTCACAGCAGGGAGCGTGGAGGTGATCGTGGATTTGAATAGACCGCGCCTTGGCGCGCTCTGCCTTGGCCCGCTTCTTCGCTGAATCAATTCTGGTCTGCCCTGAGTCCTTCGCTCTTGATAACGTCCGCCCATTTCGTGGTCTCGGCCTGGAGGAAATCCTTGAATTCTTCTGGGGTCGATCCCGTCAGTTCATATCCAAGCAGCTTGAGCCTGGAGCGGGTGGCCGGCTCCTGGATGATTTCGCCAAGCGCCTTGTTGAGGCTCATAACGAGTTCGGACGACATGCCAGCGGGGCCAAAGAAACCCCACCAGTTCGCCATTTCATATGCCGGCAGACCGGACTCCTGAATGGTCGGAACGTCCGGCAGAACCGATGATCTCACCTTGCTGGTTACCGCAAGCCCCCGCAATTGGCCGCCCAGAATTGCCGAGGCCGCCGGCGGTATTCCCAAAAACATATAGGGTACGTGGTTGCCAAGCACCTGCGGCAGGGCCTGACCGTCGCCCTGGAACGGCACCGCGACAGCACTCACCTTCGCCAGTTTGTTGAAAGACAGTGCCGCGATGTGCGATCCATCACCGCGACCGCCGGTGGCGTAACTGACTTCGCCGGGCCTGCTCTTGAGGTAATCGACCAGCTCCCTCACATTCGACACCGGCAACGCAGGATTGGATACGAGCACGAGCGGCGACCAGGCCACCAGGATTATCGGCGTGAAATCCTTTATGGGATCATAGCCGAGCTTGCTGTAGAGGCTCGGCGCAACCGCATGCGTCGTCTGAGCCGCGATTTGAATGGTGCTGCCATCCGGTTCAGCCTTGGCAGCGTAGCGGGTGCCGATCTGGCCAGTAGCACCTGGTTTGTTGTCGATGACGACCGGACGCCCCAGCTTGTCCTGAAGCCGCGCTCCTATAATTCGCGCGATAACGTCGGTGGATCCCCCGGCCGAGTAGGCGACGACGATGGTCAGCGGCCGCTCGGCATTCGATTGGCTGCTTCCGATCGCAAGCCAAATCCCTATGAATGCCAAAAGCCATCTGGATTTCATGAAACGTTTCCCCTCGGCCGCGATGGGGTCAACCGCCCACCACTTTTTCAATGGAAAGTAGGGGCTTCCCGAACTACGACTAAATACTATTTCCGGCCCGAGTATGCGCAGCGGTTATGATGGCTCGGGTTTATCATGGCTCGGCGGCACGGCATCTCGTTCAAGGAGCCGCTGAGGAGCTGTCAGCCCGTTCAGCGTGGCTACATGCGCGCCGAGAACGGATCACGCGGATCGTCGGAAAAATCAACCATGACATTTTTCGTTGTCAGGAATTCATAGAGGCCCTCTTCGCCACGCTCGCGTCCGAATCCACTTTCATTTCGGCCGCCAAAAGGCGTCTGCGCGGCTGACGCACGATAAGTATTGACCCATACCATGCCCGATCGAATTTCCTTCGTGACGCGGTGCATGCGGTTCAAATCGCGGGTCCAGATTCCCGAGGCCAATCCGAACCGCGTTGCATTGCCGATCTCGATGGCTTCCGCTTCGGTATCGAAGGGAATAATGGAAAGCACTGGGCCGAAAACCTCCTCCTGTGCCAGCTTCATCCGGTTATCGACATCGGCAAAGATGGTAGGTTTGATAAACAGGCCATTGGCGAGATTGCCGTTGCGGGCAGGCTCGCCGCCCGTCACCAGGCGTGCGCCTTCTTGCTTTGCGCTGCTGATGAAGTTCATGATGGTATGGAATTGAGGTTCGTTCGCAGCTGTGCCCATCTCCGTTGCGGGATCAATCGGATCGCCAAGGCGTATCTCTGAGGCGCGCTTGGCCAGTCGGTTGGTAATCTCTTCATAGACGGGCCGCTGAACCAGCAACCGGGACCCGGCGATGCAGGTCTGCCCTGTTGCGGCGAAGATGCCCGCGAGCGCTCCCACGGTCGCCTTGTCGAGATCCGCGTCGTCGAAGATGATGTTGGGTGACTTGCCGCCGAGTTCCATGACCACGGGTGTCAAATTCCGCCCGGCCGCGGCCGCGATATGCCGTCCGGTATGGCCGGCGCCGGTGAAACTGATCTTGTCGATGCCGCCGCCTGCCACCAGCGCTTCGCCGGTCCGTTTGTCGCCGGTCACGACGTTGAATACCCCCGGTGGAAAACCTGCCTTCTCCATCAGCGAGCAGAATTCAAGGGTGGTGACAGATGCATGTTCCGATGGCTTGACGACAACGCAATTTCCGGCGGCGAGGGCCGCCGGCAGCTTGTTTGCAAGCAGCGCCATGGGCGAATTCCAGGCTGTAATCAGGGCAATGACGCCAAGCGGCTCATAGGTCGCGTAGTCGAAGACATTCTTTTGATCGAGCGGTATGACTTTGCCCCAGATCTTGTCCGCATAACCGGCAAAGAACCGGTAGATGCGGGCGGCGAAGATCATTTGCCCCTTAGTTTCACGGATCACCTTGCCGTTGTCGGTGCTTTCGAGCAAGGCCATGCGATCGGCCGAGTCTTCCAGCAGCTCAGCCAGGCGGTTCATCATCCTCGCTCGATCAAGACCGCTGGTATGGCGCCAGACGCTGTCAAACGTATTGCGAGCGGCATCGACCGCCTTCTTGACGTCGGTTTGGTCTGCTTGAGAAATGATGGCCCATGGCTCTTGCGTGAAAGGGTTATATGACTGAAAAGTTTCCCCTGAATTCGGTGCAACCCACTCGCCGTTGATGTAGAGCTTATGATGGCGCATTGATGAAGTATCCCGTCTGGTTCGAAGTGCGGCTTGCTGCATCGCCGCATGGCGGCTGGCGTTTTCTCGCCGTTGGTAGGACGAAGCCGCCGCTTCCGGAAATACCGATTTGACAGGCATCATGTGAATTTATCATTCTGCCGCCCGCCGCTGTATGCATACCGCATATCCTGAGAGCCATATCGTTATTATCTTTGCCGATTGATTTCTCTAAGGTGCGCATTGCAGACACCGGTGATGACCAGTCGTAGGCAGTGGTGCGCATGCTCAAGCGGAAGCAAGAATGACATCTTCAAGTGGAAATATGACCGACGGCAATGAATTTGACTTCATCATCATCGGGGCCGGCTCGGCCGGTTGCGTGCTGGCGAACAGGTTAAGTGCCGATGGCGCGCATCGCGTTCTGCTGATCGAGGCCGGCGGGCGCGACAACAACATCAATATTCATGTCCCGCTGATGGTCGTGAATCTCCTCAAGGATGAGCGGTATACGTGGCCGTTCATGACCGAGAAGCAGGTCCACCTCAACGGCAAGGAGCAGTTGTGGGCACGCGGCAAGGTGCTCGGAGGCTCCAGCTCCATCAACGGGAACGTCTATGTTCGCGGTGATCCTGCTGAATATGATTCTTGGAGCAGTCTGGGATGTGTCGGCTGGAGCTGGGAAGACATGCTGCCCTACTTCAAGCGTATGGAGACGTTTGCGTCAGGCGATCCGGTCAAGCGCGGGAAAGCCGGGCCGATCAACGTCACTCAGCTGAAGAACTTCGACAAGCTCGCCGATGCCTATCTCGACGCCAATCGGGAGGCCGGCTTCGAACTGGTGGACGACTACAATGACGGCCACTACGAGGGCTCCTCATATCTTCAATACTCGACCACGCCTCGCGGCTTCCGGTGCAGCAGCGCGGTGGGCTATTTGAGGCCGTCCCGGGGGCGTCCGAACCTCGAAATCTGGACCAATACACTGGTCAGCAGGGTTCTGCTGGAGGGAAAGCGCGCTGTTGGCGTCGAATGCCGACGCGACGGCAAGGTGGTTCAGGCCGCGAGCCGAAAGGAAGTCGTCGTTTCGGCGGGGCCAATTCAGTCGCCCAAAATCCTCGAACTTTCCGGCATAGGCCGACCGGATATCCTCCAGGCAGTCGGGATTGACGTGGCACACGTTCTTCCCGGCGTTGGCGAAAACGTGTCGGACCACCCGAACTGCCGTCTTACCTTCGAATGTTCGAAGCCGATCACGATCAACGACGTGCTGCAGCGGCCGATGTCAAAGTTGAAGGAAGGCTTGCGTTTCATCTTCTTCGGCAAGGGCCTGCTTTCGATCTGTTCCGCCACGGCACACACAGTCATGCGAAGCGGGCCCGGGCAAAACCAGCCCGATCTCAAGCTGCAGTTGCAGCCGTTCTCGGGCAAGGATCGATACGCGCGTCGACCGAAGGACGGGCTCGATCCCCATTCCGGTTTTACCATTGGAATCATGGCGCTTCGCCCGCACTCGCGCGGCTACATTCATCTCAATTCGGCCGATCCAACCGTTCAGCCGCGCATCGACCCGAATTATCTCGCGGACGAGCGCGATGTTGCCACGCTGCTCGCCGGCATTCGGGCCGTTCGCCGGCTGGTACAAATGCCTTCGCTGAAGAGCCTGGTCGTGCGGGAGACCCGTCCCGGCCCGGAAGTGCAGACCGAACAGCAAATCATCGATTATATTCGCCAGACCACAGCAACGACGTGGCACGTCGTCGGCAGCTGCAAGATGGGCAGTGACGAACTGGCGGTTGTCGATTCAGACCTTCGTGTGCGCGGAATTGACGGTCTGCGCGTGATCGATTCATCGGTGTTCCCGACGGTTCCATCCTCCAATACCAATGCGCCGACAATTGCGCTCGGCGAAAAGGGGGCTGACATCGTGTTGAAGGCCTGGGCCAGCAATGCTGGGATGACGGCGGCGGCATGATCGGGCAGCAGAAATGATTGAACGTATCGAAGTCTTTATAACCGAACTCCCTGTTCGGCTGCAGAGGACGTTCTCCAGCGGAAGCTATGATACGGGCCCGCCGAAGGAATTGCTCGGCAAGCCGGTGTTTGTAAAGATCTACGCCAACGGCGTCGTCGGCTGCGCGCAAATCCGGCCGATCAGTCCCGGTCATTTTGTTGCCGACACCGTTCACAGCGTCGTTGCAGCCATCACCGAGGTTTATGGCCCCAATCTGATCGGCAGGGACATCTTCGACATTGAAGCGATCACGGAAATGTTTGATTTGCGCCTCGCCGCGAACCCTGCCGCGCGAGCCATTCTCGATATCGCGCTGCACGATGCGATGGGCAAGGCACTCAACATGCCGATCCATAAATTGATAGGTGGTGCCTGTCAGCCGGTCATCCCGCTGGAGTGGTCGGTCAGCCTGGCCGACGATGTCAATGTCATGATCGCCGAGGCGCGACGCGCGGTAGATGAGTTCGGAATCAAGGTCGTCTGCCTCAAAGCCGCCGGCAAGGGCGGCTGGCGTCGTGATGTGACCAATTTCGAGGCGGTTCGAAAATCTCTCGGCGACGACATCGTTCTGGGCGTTGATCCCAATACCGGCTGGACCGTGGCCGATACGATCAGCGCCATCCATGGTATGGCGCCGATGGGGCTGGGCTATCTCGAACAGCCGGTCGATCGCCGCGACATCAAGGGGCTCGCCGAAATCAGGGCACAATCGCGCGGCGTCCCCCTGATGGCCGATGAAAGCCTGTTCTCGATTCAGGATGCAATTGCACTGGCTGATGCGCGTGCCGTGGATGTGTTTTGCATCAAGCTTTACAAGATCGGCGGACTGTCGGTGGCGCGAAAAATTTCGGCCATCGCGGATGCGAGCGGCATTCAGATCAACTGCGGCGGCTTGGCGGTTGCGTCGCAATTCGAAGCGGCGGCTTCCGCGCAGTTCTGCGCAACTGTCCGCGAGAAGAAGACGTTCGGGGCCGCGGAATTCGTCTTCGGTCTGGGAACGCTGGGCCAGGATCCCCTCGCCGTGGAATGCGGTTTCGAGATCAAGGACGGAGCGGTACGCGTGCCTGAGGGGCCGGGGCTCGGCCTGACGCTCGACGAAAAAGCTCTCGAGCGTTTGACCCTGAAGAAAGCAACGGTCACTGCAAAAGAAAAATGACCGGAATTATAAGCCTCCCGTGTTCGATGGTTCCCGATCCTGGAGCGCCTTGCGGACCACGGCAGATGTCAGCCGCGGCGCCACGGTCTTGATGAAGTCGAGCACGTATCGTCTCAGATAGGTGTTGGCGCGAAGGTTGATAAATATCGTGCTGGGATCGAACAGATGTCCGGCCGAACGGGCGCGCAATCCGACGTCACGGCTCTCATCGAACGTAATGGTTGTGAGGATGCCGATTCCTAGACCGAGCTCGATGTAGGTTTTGCAGACATCTGCATCTATTGCGCTCAGAATGATCTTTGGTTCGAGGCCTGCGGTCTTGAAGGATTTCATGACGCGCCAGCGACCGCTGTAGCGGGGATCATATGAAATGATGGGATAACTGGCCACATCCTGAAGCGTAAGTTCCTTGACCGCCAGAATCGGATGCCCGACCTTGGCTACAACCGAGCGGGGGAGGGAAAAGCAGGGAAGCCGCACCAGATTTGGGAACTGCACCAGGGTATCGGTGCCGATGGCAAGATCGGCCTCGCCGGTATCGACAAGATTGCAGATTTCCTCGGGATTGCCTTGCTTGAGTATCAGTTGGACTTCCGGGTATTTGGATACGAATTGCTCGATAACCTTCGGCAGGACGTAGCGCGCCTGGGTATGTGTGGTGGCGATGGTGAAGGTGCCGGAGTTGCCGGCATTGACGTCCTCCTTGACGGAGCGCAAAGCGTCGACGTCTGTGACCACGCGCTTTGCGATATCGAGCACCAGTTGGCCGGACTCGGTGAGGCCGATGATTCGGTTACGGGTACGCTGGAATATTTCAAATCCGAGCTCTGCCTCGAGCAACAGAATTTGGCGACTAACGCCAGGCTGCGATGTATGAAGCGCTTCCGCGGCTGCCGACAGATGGTTCTTCTGCCGAACGATTTCGAGCACATAGCGCAGCTGCTGCAGTTTCATCGCACATCCCGGGTATGACCATTCGCGACATCAGGATAACGCCTTATTCTGTGCGTGAATACTCGTGGTCGCGCATATTGTACCTGCGAGTGATGGCTTGGCCGCTGATAGTGGGAGATCGGATAGAAATGAACGAGGCAGTGAAGAAAGCATTCGATGTCATCGTGGTCGGCGGCGGAAACGCGGCGCTTTGTGCTGCGCTTTCGGCTCGTGAGCAAGGCAGCAGCGTATTGATGCTCGAGCGGGCTCCGCGTGAAGAGCGGGGCGGAAACTCCACCTATACTGATGGGCTGATGCGGGTTGTCTATGAGGGGGCCGACGACATCCGAGCTTTTGCGCCTGACCTGACCGACGCCGAAATGAGCGTCAGCGATTTTGGGAGCTACACCGAGTCGGATTTTTTCGATGATATGGCCAGAATTACCCAATACCGAACTGATCCGGATCTCTGCGAAATTCTCGTCAAGCGCAGCAAGGAAACGCTGCTCTGGATGAAAGATCAGGGCGTGCGGTTCATGCCCAATTTCGGCCGGCAGGCCTTCCTTGTGGACGGTCGCTTCAAGTTCTGGGGCGGCGCCACGATCGTGGTTGCATCAGGAGGTCCCGGCCTCGTCGATTCGCTTTATCTGCGCGCGGAAAAAAATGGAGTGGAGATTGCCTACGAGGCCTGGGTCAAGGATCTGCTTCACGATAGCGACGGCGTCAAAGGCGTCGTCGCCAGGGTAGATGGCAGGGAGATGGAGATCCGCGGCACCTCAGTGGTGCTGGCTTGCGGCGGCTTTGAAGCGAATGCCGAGTGGCGCACGAAATATCTCGGCCCGGGATGGGATCTGGCAAAGGTGCGCGGTTCGCGTTTCAACACCGGGGACGGCCTTGCGATGGCGCTCAAGCTCGGCGCCCAGCCGTTTGGTCATTGGTCCGGATGTCATGCCACCGCCTGGGAGCGCTATGCTTCGGACTTCGGCGACATGGCGGTCACCCCCCAATATCAGCGGCACAGCTATCCCTTTGCCGTGGTCGTCAACAGCGACGGCGTTCGGTTCATCGACGAAGGCGCGGATTTCCGAAACTATACCTACGCCAAGTATGGTCAGGCCGTCCTGCAGCAGCCGGGGCAGGTTGCCTGGCAGATTTATGACGCCAAGACCAATCATTTGCTGCGCGACGAGTATCGGACCCGGCATGTCACCAAGGTCTCGGCCGATACGATCGAGCAGCTGGCGGACAAACTCGAAGAGGTCAACAGAGACCAGTTCCTCCGAACCATTCGCGAATTCAACGCCGCGGTGCAGGACGATGTTCCGTTCGACCCCAACGTGAAGGATGGACGCGGCGCCCCGGGGCTTCCCGTGCCGCGGTCGAACTGGGCCTGCAAGATCGATACTGCGCCGTTCGAAGCCTACGCCGTGACCTGCGGCGTCACATTCACGTTCGGCGGCGTCAAGATCACCAACGAGGGCGAGGTCCTTAACACCGGGTTGGAGCGCATCTCGGGTCTTTTCGCCGCCGGCGAAATGGTGGGGGGGATCTTCTACTTCAACTATCCCGGCGCGAGCGGACTAACCAGCGGGGCGGTGTTCGGCCGGCTTGCAGGCCGCAATGCGGCGGACTTCGCCAAACGTCAGAAGGTCGAACGTCCATCTAACCTCAAATATGCCTGAGGGCTCGATCTGCCGCAAATAGCGTACACGAAATGACCCACCTCTCGCGCTCAATGTCAGAAGCGTATGCTGAAGCGCGAAACGGTATTGGACGAAGCTGCAAGAAGACGTTTTACCAAGACCAATGACGCGCTGGCACCGACTGCTGATGAAAGCGCCGGGTCGAGCCAACCAAAAATCAAGATGTCGATGTGACGGAGTCTGACATGAATGTGGCTGTTAAAGTGCCTTCCACCACCCGCGCCGTAGCGGAGTTCGCAGTCGGCCTCCGCTACGAGGACCTGCCCGCAAATGTCATTGCATACGCAAAGCAGTGCATTCTCGATAGCCTGGGGTGCGGGATCTTCGGCGCTCCGACGCCCTGGACGAGGTCGGTAGCGCGCGTCGTGGAGAAGCTCGGCCAGAAGCAGGGTGCCAGCGCGTGGGGCATGAAATTCCGTGCCGATCCCACCGGTATAGCGCTGATCAATGGCACGGCGGCCCAGGGCTACGAACTTGACGACTGTCACGATCAGTCAATGTCACATTATGGCGCCGGCGTCGTTCCGACCGTACTAGCAGCCGCCGAGGGTTTCGGGCCGTTCACCGGCAAGCAGATCATTCTGGCGACGGTTGTGGGCTATGAGCTGGGCACCCGCATTGGAAATACGGTCAGTCCGCATGCCTTCCACCGCGGTTTCCACCCGTGCGGATTGACCAGCACCTTCGCGGCAGCGGCCGCGATGGGCAAGCTGCTCAATCTCGATGTCGAACAGTTCGTCAACGCGCTTGGGCTTGCAGGCTCGCAGGCTGCGGGACTGATGGCCTCGCAGTATGGAGCGATGGCGAAGCGCTTCCATTCAGGCAAAGCAGCGCAGAACGGCATGCTGGCCGCCATGTTGGCCGGCGAGGGCCTGACAGGGGTGCGCAATGTTCTGGAGGCGCCCTACGGCGGCTTCTGTTCGACCTATGCCGAGAAATACGATCTCAACTATGCCACCGACGGGTTGGGCAAGGAATTTGAGATGCTCCACAATGGCTTCAAGCGTTACTCGTCGCTGGCAAGTAGCCACGCCTCCGTCGATAATTTGCGTGCCATCAGGGAAAAGCACAGCGTCAAGGGCGAAGACGTCGCCTCGGTCTATATCGAAACCACCGCGATGGTGCAGCGGCATTGCGGCTGGCCATATGTTCCTTCCGAAACCATTACCGCGCAGATGAATCTGCCCTACACCGCTGCCGTGACACTGTTGGAAGGCAACGCCTTCATCGACCAGTATACCGACGAAAAGCTGAGAGATCCGACAATCATGAATCTTGCCGACCGGGTCGAGGTCGTCATTGCGCCGGATCTCGATGCGCTCGGGCCGCACGAAATGCGCGCCGTGCGCGTGACTGTGACGACCAAGGCCGGCGAGAAATTCACATCAGGGTCTCACTACCGCAGCGGTCACTGGAAAAATCCAATTCCGGAACAAGTTCTAAAGGAAAAATTCCGCGATCTCGCGGGAAGGATTCTAAAGGCTGATGCCGTGGCCAAAATCGAGGAGATCGTCTCGACCTTGGAAACGCGGGCGGCACCGGCCGCTGAACTCGGACCTGAGTTGCAGAAGTTGCGTTGATCTGCGCCACGGCCTGGTTGAATCGCATTCAAGATCGCATCCGTCGTCGGCGCATCGATGGCGGGTACGTTTCTCGAGTTTATAGCTGAAAGTAGTGGTGCGACAATGGAACATACGCTCTCCTCCGACCTGGCAAGGTTTGCAGCGGAAACAACCCATGCGGATATTCCCGACGATGTGCGACGAGCCGCGCTTTGGCACATCGTCGACACCATTGGTGTCTGCGTTGCCGGCGCCAGTCCTCTCGAGGAAAGCGGCCAGGCTGCCCGGCTCCTGGCCGAGAAATGGAAGACCTCATCGGGAGCGATGATATTCGGCATCGGTTCCAACACACGGCCCGAGATGGCGGCGCTGCTGAACGGCTCGCTCGCGCAGGCCCTTGAGATGGACGACAAGCACGGCTCGTCGCTGGCGCGGCCGGGTTCGACGGTAACACCCGCCGTTCTCGCCGTGGCGCAGGCCAACAATATGTCCCTCAGTGACGTCGTGACCGCGGTCACCGTCGGATATGAGGTGATGATCCGGCTTGGATTTGTGGGCGGAGACCGGTTTCTCGAGAGGGGTTACCATACGAGTTCGCTGCTTGGCGCATTCGGCACGGTGGCCGCGGTCGGTTCGCTGCTGCGATCCAGCGTCGAAGACATCATGAACGCAATGGGCATTGCGGGAACATTTGCGGCTGGCATTCAGGAGGCCACGCGCACGGGCTCGACTTCGAAGATTTTGCACGGCGGATGGGGCGCACATAGCGGCGTGGTGGCGCTCGACCTCGCCACGGCCGGCATCACCGGCCCGTCGACCGTGTTTGAAGGCAAGTTCGGCTTCTTCAACTGCTTCCTGACCCCGATCGCGGGAGAGCTTGATTTTGCGAAAGCCGCCGAAGGCCTGGGCGATCGCTGGTATTTGCCGGAGACGGCCTACAAGCCTTATCCATGCTGCCAGCTTCTGCACGCGTTTATCGAGGGTGCCAAGCAAATCAGGGAAGAATTGCACACCGCAGGCAAGCCGTTGGAAACGATCACTTCAATTTCGTGCCAGCTCGCTGAGCCGGGATTAACCCTGGTGACGGAGCCAAAGGACCGCAAGGCGGCACCGAGCCATCCGCATGAAGCGCGCTTCAGCCTGCCGTTCGGTGTTGCGACGACACTGCTTTACGGCGACGTCGATGTTGAATCGTTCCGACCGCAGCGGCTGAAGGATCCGGAAATTCTGAGCCTGGCGCAACTGGTCGTGTCCTCGGAAGACCCGGACTCGGACTATCCCGCGCATTGCCCCGCCATCCTCGAGGTGACTTCGCTTGGCAGGGTTCACCGTCGCCATGTTCGTTTCCACCCGGGGTCGCCCGAGGCGGCCCTGTCCCAGAGTGACGTTCTCGACAAATTTGCGCGCAACAGCAATTGGCTGTTCGGAAAGAATGCGCGCCAGATTGGTGCCTCGCTGATGAAGACAGAGGATATCCCGCTTGATGCCTTGCTTCGTCAGGTGAACGCGAGCGCAGCAAAAGCCGCCGAAACGGCGGCTTGAGCAACGGTGCGATCGGGCATGGAGCCCTGGTCTGATGATTTTTTGTGAACTGGCGGATGTTAGGCGCGCGTCGGCGTTCTGAGTGTCAAATAAAGATAAGAACGGGGAGGGAGGGAATATGGGTAATTCAAAGAATACCCGGGTGAATGCGGTTGGGCCCTTGATGGCGGCGGCTGTACTGTTAGCCAACCCCATGGTTTCGGCGGCCTATGCCCAGGTCGCAGACGTCAAGATTGCGCTCATCGCCCCGATGTCCGGAGGCATGGCACGTCAGGGTGAGTTGATGCGTATCGGAGCGCAACTCGCGATTGACGATGTGAATGCGAAGGGCGGAATTGCTGCCCTCAAGGGCGCCAAGTTCAAGCTTGTTATCGAAGACGCCGGCGACAAGGTGGAGACCGCCAAGAATGCAGCGCAACGGCTGGTCGCAAACGAACGCGACATTGTCGCTGGCACGGGGTCCTGGAGTTCATCGCTGACGCTGGCTGTTACCGAGGTGACCGAGCGCGCCGGACTGCCGTGGGTCACGCTGTCATATGCCGACCAGATTGCGAACCGGAATTTCAAGTATCTCGTGCAAACCGTACCGGTCGCGAGCGCGCTTGCTTTGAATTCCATGCCCACGGTGCTGAACATGGCTAAGGAGGCTTCCGGCAAGCGTCCAACCACCGTTGCCATCGTGTCCGACAGCACCGCGGCATCGCAGGCGTTCGTCAAGCCGCTACGGGAAGGCGGTTTCGAAAAGCTCGGCGTCAAGGTGGTGGTGGATGAGATATTCACACCGCCGATGGCCGATGCGACGACGCTGGTGCAACGGCTTCGCTCCACGAAACCGGACTTCATGCTGTTTTATTCGACCAGCTTTCCCGACGCGAAGCAGGTGCTGACCAAAATGGGCGAGTTCGGTTTGTCAAAGGGCCGACTGCCCGTAGTGTCGGTGGGCGTGCAGCTCGCCAGTCCCGAGATGCTTGCGGCCGTTGGCGCCGAGCCGTTGGAAGGGCTTATCGTCGTCGCGCCGAACTGGACTTCGAAGTCCCAGGCGGAGATCCTGGGCGATTTGACCAAGCGAAGCGGCGAGCCGTGGCTAGGGCAGGACACGATCAGCACCTACGGCGACGTATGGTTGATCAAGGACGCCATCGAGCGCGCCAATTCGGTCGATCATGATGCGGTCATGAAGGCCTTGCGTGCGACGGACCGCAAGGATGGGCCGGCGGCATTCTACCTTGGCGACAGGCTGGCGTTCGACGACCAGGGCCGTCGGCTAGACGGTGCCGTTGGTCTGGTTCAATGGCAGGGCGGGCGGCCGCATTTGATCTGGCCGGCCAATGCGGCGTTGAAAGAGCCTCTCTGGCCAAGGAGCTGATCCGTTCCGGCCTTCTCTTCAGCCTGACTAGCCGGCGTAGCGTTTCATGGGATGCCAGGCTGGAAATCCGACCTGGCATCCGAATGCTCATTGCGCACAGTGCCGGCACCACGAACGTGGACCGCCGGCGGCGATAACGAATTTTTCGGAAGAGTTGATGATGGGATTGCTTCCAAGCTTCGAGACTATTCTGCAATCGATCGCCGCTGGATTGCTGGTCGGCTGCACTTATGGCCTGATGTGCGTCGCACTGGGCCTGATATTCGGCGTCATGCGCCTCATCAATTTTGCGCAAGGCGAATTCCTGATGCTGGGAATGTACTTCGTCATGTCCGTCGTGACGATCTTCGGCTTCGGCAGCTTGATTGGTCCCATTCCGGCGATCCTGGTGGCGATTGTCGCTTCGGTCCCCGTGTTCTTCGTAATCGGATCGATCCTGCACTGGGCAATGCTGGGCCGGATCGGCGCCGGGCAGAATTTGACCGAGGGCGAAGTCCATCAGGCCCAGCTGATCATGACGTTGGGGCTTTCACTGTTGCTTGCGAACGGAACCCTGATTGTATTTGGCTCGACGCCGGTGTCGCTCGATACCCCGCTGGCCTCTCAAGCCTGGACCCTTGATCCCTTCGGGCATGGTGACATCCTGGTCTTCCTCAACAAGGGAAGGGTGGTTGCCGGTGTGGTTGCGGTAATCGCGACTGCGGCACTCTATTTCCTGCTGCACTCCACCGATACCGGCCGAAGGTTGCGCGCGGCGGCGGACAACCCAGTGGCTGCGACTTACATGGGAATCGATGTGGCGCGCTCATATCGCGTGACGTTCGGAATGGGCTTCGGTCTGACCGCCCTGGCTGGGGTGATGGTCGCTACGTTCTATCCGTTTCAGCCCTATGTCGGTCTGGACTTCATCATCACCATGTATGCGGGCGTGGTGCTCGGCGGGCTCGGGTCGGTGATGGGATCGTTCTGGGGCGGGCTGATTATCGGACTGGTGCAACAAATATCTTCGCTCGTGCTGCCCCTGCAGCTTCAGGGCACAACGGTCTTTATCGTCTTCCTGATCATTCTGCTGATCAGGCCGCAAGGTTTGTTCGGTCGCAACGTAGAGCGGGCGTGACGGACATGTTTGTCGGTCAAACCCGGACAACCTACATCGCCGTCGCAATGTTTGGCGTGGCCTACATCGCGTTGGTGCTGCTCACCAGGAACTCATATTACCAGCTCATGCTGACGCTAGTCCCGGTCTGGGCGATCATGGGATTGTCCTGGAACGTGCTGTCCGGCTATTCGGGCCTGATTTCCTTCGGCCATGGTGCGTTCTTCGGGCTTGGTGCTTTTACGACTTCGTTGTTGCTTGTTCGTGCCGATATCACGCCGTGGGTTGGGATTCCGCTGGGCGCCGCGGTTGGAAGCCTGGCGGGATTGGTGATCGGCGCCATCACGTTCCGTCTCAGGGGACACTATTTTGCGCTGGCGATGCTGGCCTACCCGCTGGCCATGCTTCATATCTTCGAATGGGCGGGGTTCCAGGAAGTTTCCCTGCCGATGAAGCGGGAGAATGCGGCGGCCTTCATGCAATTCGCCGACCAGCGCTGGTATGCGCTGATCACGCTCAGCCTCCTGATCGTTACGCTTCTCCTGTGCATCCGTATCGAGCGATCGCGCTTTGGCCTGTCTCTGCTTGCCATCAAGCAGAACGAGCTCGCTGCCGAGGCTGCGGGGATTCCGAGTTTGATCTGGAAGTTGAAAGCGATCGCGGTAAGCGGAGCACTCGCGGGCGTCGCCGGCGGCCTGTACGCCGTCGTTCTTTTGGTCGTCACACCCGAGTCGGCTTTCGGCATGGCAACATCTGCGCAAGCCTTGATCGTGACGATGTTCGGCGGTGTCGGCACGGTTTGGGGGCCGGTGGTCGGATCGCTCATTTTGATTCCACTGGCGGAACTTCTGCATGCGCAGCTTGGCGCGAGGATTCCGGGCATCCAGGGCGTGGTCTACGGCGTCGCGATCATTCTTGTGATCACGAAAATGCCGCAGGGGATCGTGTGGGCCCTGAAGGATGCGTTGGCCAAGAAGAGCCAAAGAACGGCATCCACGCCGCCGGTCACCGATATCTCTGGCCCTCGGCCGTTCGTGCCGGGTCCTGAAATACTGGGGGTCAACAGCGTTTCGTGCAGCTTTGGTGGCGTGAAGGCTTTGCGCAATATCGCGATTTCCGTCCGGGCCGGCGAAATGCTCGGCATCATCGGGCCAAACGGCGCCGGCAAGACGACG
>Ga0247784_1000142_pt1 | contig 23276 bp, 19 predicted proteins | sample UWRJL169409R5_FD_179909 | JGI IMG/M metagenome (GOLD analysis project Ga0247784, IMG submission 179909) | Plant litter microbial communities from Arlington Agricultural Research Station in Wisconsin, United States - UWRJ-L169-409R-5 | ecosystem: Environmental > Terrestrial > Plant litter >...
CGACGCCCCCGCTTGGCGCTCCGCCCGCTCCGCCAGCGCACTCGGCGAAGTGTTATATCGCCAGGGCCGCATGCGAGAAGCCGAAACTTATCTCACACGCAGCTACACGGAACTCGCTGCTGACGACAGCGCCGATCGCGATGTGCGCATCAAGGCTCGCCAGAGAGTCGAGCGGTTTTATATCAATAACGGGCAGCGTGAGAAGCTCAACGAACTGATGCTTGCTACTAGTAGTGGCTCGACGCCGGCTTCGGGCACCAGACCGAACTAAGATTTTCGGAGGCGTCGGTGGCCTGCGGAGGTCGGTGCGGGCTGTGCGCTTTCCGGCACCGCGCACGGGCTTTGCCTTCGCTATCGCTCGGCCATACTCCGTCCGTCCCTGGAGCGCTGCTGGAAAAAGGTCCCTCTTTTTCAAGCTGCCGGAAAGCGCACAGCCCTCCCCGACCTCCGCCTCAACGACAGATTGTGATGCCGCTCCGAAGTTCTTCGCCGCCGCGTCAAAGTGAAATGACGCCTTCCATGATTCCGCCGATGCGGCGAATTGCGCCATGTATGAAGAGGCGCGGCGCTCCCTCTAACGTCGAGGATTACGCTAACGCGTGACGATGCGTCTCATGACGCCGAATCTAGCGTTGACACAGGAAGAAGCTCTGAGCCCGATTGCATCGACGCATCAAGAGGGTTCAAGCCAGCGAGCGTCGCAAAAAATAATTACGTGTTTTGAGATAGCCACTCTTCGTGGCACCCAAACTCAGCGCACGTGTAGGCGTTGGCGAGGTGGATGGGGTATCTCTTCCCGGCAGCTTGGCTCCAGCAGGGATGCTGGGCCCAGCAGCAGCTCCATGGATGGACGGCATACGGTCCACGCGTCTGCGTGGACACGGGCCGTGCGCGGTGCCGGGAAGAGATACCCCATCCACCTCGCCAACGCGAACCACCGAGGCCCTCTGAAAACACAGCCACCGACGCCCGAACTGTCAGCTTCTGCTACAGTCTCATTCATAGACTGACTCACCGTTGGAGTGACAGCAACGATGCCCACACGATCCGTCATCAGCAAAATCGCGACACTGACAGCGTCGCTAGTGCTCTCCTGCGCCATCGTCACCAGCGCCAGCGCCGGCGAGCGACAGGACGCGAGGCTGCTCACATCGACGCAGGTGTTGAGCGAGCTGATGAGCATGCCCGAGCAAAATATTCCTACCTGGCTGCTGGAACGCGCTTACGCAGTCGCGGTGATCCCCACCGTCATCAAGGTAGGCCTCGGCATCGGCGGTCGCCGAGGCAAAGGCGTGCTGGTGGTGCGCAAGGACAATGGCTCCTGGAGCAATCCGATATTCGTGAATCTCACCGGCGGCAGCTTCGGCTTCCAGGTCGGCGTGCAATCCGCCGACGTGGTGCTGGTATTCACCTCCAAACAAAGCATCGAAGGCATCGTCGGCGGCAAAGTGACGCTGGGTGCCGACGCTTCGGTCGCGGCGGGCCCGATCGGCCGGCAAAGCTCGGCGGCGACGGACATCGGACTGACGGCGCAGGTGTACTCGTATTCGCGCGCCAGCGGCCTGTTCGCCGGCGTCGCACTCGACGGCTCGGCGATCACCATCGACTCCTCATCGAACGAAGGGTTCTACAAAAAGGCCGGCATCCTCGCCAGCGAGATCATTCGCTCCGATGCCCCGGCGGCACCGGCTCCGGCCGATCAATTCATGGCTGCCGTTCAAAAATCCTCGACCGGTGGTGTTCCCGCCGTGAGCAAAGCCCCGGCCGCGGTGCCAGCTGAACAATCGCCGCCGCCTTCGTCGACCGCCAGCAGCGGCACCCCGCCGAGCGGCGCGCAGACGTATCCCATGGAAGATCCGCAGCCCGGCACCGAACCGCCGCAGTAAACCGAGCAAGCTGCGAACGAACTTTGCGGCGCGCGCCGCACTCAAATTCGAGCCAGGCAACTTCGGCGGGCCCGTTTGGCTGCCGTCGCTGGCTCCAGATATGATCCCGCGCGGTCCGGTTCATGGTCGAACCAGCCCGTTCGTATCCCCCATTCGCATCCGTAGAGACACGAGACTGCAATGAAACTCACGCATTCCTCCCGCTCCGCGGCCCGCGGCTTCACCTTGATCGAAATCATGGTCGTGGTCGTGATCTTAGGGATTCTCGCCGCGATCGTGGCGCCCAACGTGATGAGCCGCATCGGCGACGCCCAGCGCACCAAGGTGTCCAGCGACATCCGCACCATCGAGACCGCGTTGAACTTGTACCGCATGGATAACTTCCGCTATCCGACCACCGAGCAAGGCCTGAAGGCGCTGTACGAGAAGCCCAACGATTCGACGGTGCGGAACTGGAAAGACGGCGGCTATCTCGACTCCGGCAACTCCAAGGATCCGTGGGGCAACGCGTATCGCTACGTGTATCCCGGCTCGCACGGCAAGGAATTCGATATCTTCACGTACGGTGCCGACAACCAGGAAGGCGGCGAAAAAGACGACGCCGACATCGGTAACTGGAGCACCGAGAAAGAGCGCTAGTCGAGTGGGCGCCTATATTGAAAAAGCGCCCTCGCGGGAAGAAGTCGACGCCCTGCCGGGCGCGACGGTGATCGAATTCGGCACCAACTGGTGCGGCTTCTGTAGCGCCGCCCAGCCGCATATCACGCAAGCCATGGCCGGACATCCCGGCCTGCGGCATCTCAAATTCGAGGACGGCAAAGGCCGTCCGCTCGGCCGCTCGTTCCAGGTGAAATTGTGGCCGACGCTGATCTTCATGAAAGACGGCGTCGAGGTGGCGCGCGTCGTGCGGCCGGGCTCCGCTGCAGTCGTCAGCGAAGCCGCGGCCAAGATTATCTAATAAAACTCGGGATCGGGCGTCCTGCCACGACCCGCGTGCAAGCCGGCAAAAGGCGTGACTTTTACCGGCTCGCTCGCCGCCCGGCGGCGGGGCACATCCATGTGCCCTAGCGCGCCAACGCCTTCAGCACACTGTCCCAGTGCGCCAGCGCGCCGTCGATCGCGCTGACCGGCACGCGCTCATCCAAGCCGTGCGCGAACTCGTCCGAGTCCTTCATGAACAAACCTGAGACGCCGTAGCTCGGCACACCGAGCGCGCGGAAATGCATGCTGTCCGTGGCCCCTGCCGACATCGAAGGCACGATGGACAAACCGGGATAACGAGCGCGCACCGCCTTGGTCACCGCGTTCATCACATCCGCACGCAACGGCGACGCGTCGCTGGCCACCGAGCCGGAAGGCGGCAATGTGACTTCCACCGCCGGATCGGCGACGACTTCGGTCAATGTTTTTTGAATCTCCGCGACCGGTACGCCCGGGAAGATGCGGCAATTGACGTTCGCAACCGCCTTCTGCGGAAGCGCGTTCGGCGCGTGACCGCCTTCGATCTCCGTAGCAACGCACGTGGTCCGCAGCTGGCCGACGTAGTTTGAATCGGCGGAAAGCGTCGCAATCGCCGTGGCATCGTCGGGATTCGCGAGATAGCTCTTGATCGCGGCCGCCGTCGGACCGGACAGCTTCGGCAGACTTTCCTTGAAGAACGCGAGCGTCAGCTCGTTGCGCATCGGCGGAAATTGATACGCCGACAGACGATTCAGCGCCTGCGACAGTTGATAGATCGCATTCACCTTGCCCGGGCGGCTGGAATGCCCGCCAGGATTGGTCACCGTCAGTTTGAAGTCCGCATAGCTCTTCTCGCCCGCTTGCAGCCCGTACACCACCGGCTGGCCCTCTTCGCTGAGCAAGCCGCCGCCGGCATCGCCGTTGAGCGCCAGCTCCGCATGTTTGAACTGTTGCGCGAGCTTGCGCGTCGTGACCATCGACGTCTCTTCGTCGCCGGAGAACGCGAGAATCAAATCGCGCTTGGGCTTCCAGCCTTCGCGCTTCAACTTCGCGACCGTCGCGGTGATGATGGACACTTCGAATTTGTTGTCCACCGAACCGCGCCCGAACACATAGCCGTTCTCGATCACCGGCGTGAACGGATCGCGCTTCCAGTCCTCGCGTTTGGCCTCGACGACGTCCATGTGCCCGAGCACCAGGAGCGGTTTTTTCTTGCTGTCCGTGCCGCGATAGTGAGCCACGAACGTAGCCGTCTCGCCGACCGGTTCGATGGTTATGTCATTCGGCGGGAAGCCCGCCTCCACCAGCACGCTTTTCAAATATTCGGCGTACGCAGGCACCTGGCCGGCGCCCAACACGGTGCGATAGCTGATCGACTTTTGCAGAATCCCGAGCGCCTGGTCGTGCAGGGCCGGCTCGACTTTCGGCTGGCCGGCGGCGACTGCGCAACCGACGGCGGTCACACCGGCGAAAGCGAGGATTGCGGACACGAAACGTTTGGCAAGCGGCGGCGAGTTCACTAGGCAGGTCTCCGGGGACGGAATAGCTCCGTGCCCTATTCTGCTAGGACTCGAACCGATAGCTCAACTTCACCAGCAGCTGTTCATCGTCGCGCAGGTTGAAGCTGTTGCGTAACAGCCGGCCCGTGCCGTCCGCGAATTCTTCTTGTTCGTATCCGCCGCGACCGTAGACGACGTACAAATACGATAGCGGCGCGAGCTCGAAGCGATAGCGGATCTGCAATCCGAGGTTGCGCACGCTGAAGTCCTGGACTGGATCGTCGCTGGCAATCGCATTGCCCGCGTCGTCGACGCGATAGGCCTGACGTAACTTTGCATTCAACGCGATCGCCTGCAGCCGCAAGCGCAGCTCCTGGCGGTTGGTGACGGTCCAGTTGAACCCCGCGTTGAGATCCGCCTCGCGATTGTCGAAGCTGCCGATGAGATTGTCCTGCTGCCACACCAGCCAGTCCGGTGTGCGACCGACACTCCCGCCGACGAACACATTCAAGTTGTCGCTCACGAAGTACTTCGGCTCGACTTCGAGCGTGTAACCCATCTTGTGATTGCCCGCGAGTCCACCGGTGAACGTCTCCACCTCCACTTCGTACGCCCAATTGCCCTGCCGAGGCCGTTCGTAGTCGAAGTACGTTTCGAGCGCGGGAGGCAGGTTCACTACGCCGTTGCCGCGAGTGAGCAGGTCGTCCACACCTGCGCTGTAAACATTGATCTGTGCAAATTCATAACTGCCGTTGCGGAGCCTGCTTTCGCGACTCAACCGGAAGCGATAATTGAGCAGATCGCCGTGATTGTTGTAGTCGCTGGAGATGCGTGCTCGCCAGTCCTTCGACATGTAACGTGACTGCGACGGCAGATCGGTGAAGCGCCGATTGACCTGCCAGTGGGCGTAGTTGGTGCTGTTGCGAGACAGGTAGCCGGCGTCGTTGAGCTGCAAGTCGTTGCCGAAGTGCATGCCGATCCATTGCTGACGCCAGCCGCCATCCATTTCGTAATCGGCCCAGACGGTCGCGCCGTTATCTGTAACGCTTTGGCCCGCCTGTTCGACTTCGCTGTGGATCAAACGTGTGCGAATGTTCCAGCGCGCAGTCGGTCGCCAGTTGTGATCGACACCCGTGACTTCCGCGGTTCGATCGAGAAATGGCCGCTCGACCATGGTCATGAGAAAGCCGAGATTTTGATTGCTGAAATCGCGCACCACGCGCACTGCGCCGAACGATCTGCCGACTTCTTCCGCTTCGTCGGCAGCAAACACACCGTACTTGGTTGCGCCGAGACTGCCATTCAACTTGAGCGCCGCGACGATGTCGCCTGAGCCGCGACCGTCGTCGACTGGCCCGCCGACGCGACGGGTATAGAGCAATTGGCTGTAGTCCGATGGCGTCGTGAATTCGAAGATGCCCTGGTTCTCGGTGAAAAACGGGCGCTTGTCGCTGATGAATGTTTCGGTGGCGTCGAAATTCACCACCAGGTCGTCGCTCTCCACTTGGCCGAAATCCGGGTTCACGGTCGCGGTGAGCTGCATCTGGCCGTTCGGTTTCCAGAACACGTCGACACCGCCGTCGCCCGTTTGGCGATTGCCGACGAAGTCGTGCAGGCCGGAAACATACGGCGTCACGGCCAGCAGCGACTGGCTGTAGTTCGGCGTGTCGATGGCTGCGAAATCGGACAGGAAGCGCGGCCGTTCGAAGCTCGCCAACGGCCAGGCAGCGCGCTCGCCCGTGGCGCCGACGACACGGTCGACATAAATGTTGAGCGTACGAACATCGCCGTTGGCATCGCGCATCGACGCGATGTGCCAGGGAATCAGCACCTCGGCGGTCCAGGCCTCGTCATCATCGGCCACGGCGTGACGCCAGTTACCGTCCCAGTCTTTGTTGAATTGGGACTCGTTGGTGATGACGGCGTCGTAGACCCCGTCGGTTGAGCTCACCGTAAAGCCATAGCCAGTGCGATGATCGCCGTCGAAGTCGATCATCACGTTGACGCGATCGACCTGCTCCTCGAAATCGCGTTGGACTCGTTGGCGCGTGCGAGGGACCGACGGCGGCTGGGTATTTCGGAACGCAACCGCCAGCCCCTCGGGCGTGGCCAGTATCCAGGCTTCGGTCTGGAGCGATGCCGGCTCGCCGTTGAGCGGTTGAACCTTACGAAAATCACTGATGTAGCGCGCTTCCCGCCATTCCTGCGGATCGACGCGACCGTCGATCTCGACGGCTGCCACGGCCGGCAGCGCGAGTATCGCGAGTATCAGTGCATAAGCCGTCTGCATCGTCCGTTTCCTGCGGGGAATGCGCCCGTCATTGGGGGCTCGTCCTTTGAGACGCGGCGACCCCACGCCAGGTTGTAATCAAAACGAACTTTTTTTCGGATCCGGCGGTCCCGCCACCTCGCGAGCCACGATTGCCGCGACTTCGGCATGCACGGCACTCAGTTCGTCCACGGTCCGTGAGGAATCGCTTAGATACAACGCGACCAGCACCGGCTTGCGTCCCGGTGGCCAGGCAATAACCAGATCGTTGACCGCACCATTCGCACCCTTGCCGGTCTTGTCGCCGATCTTCCATTCCGCCGGCAGTCCCAACCGGAACATCTTCAAACCGGTCGATGCATTGATCATCCAGCCCAGCAGTAACTCACGCGACGCCGGCGACAACACTTGTTTGGTCAGCACCTGCTCCATCGAATGAACCATGGCGCGCGGCGTGGTCGTATCGCGCGGATCGCCAGGCAGGTTGCTGTTTAGCTCCAGCTCATATCGATCCATGCGCGTCTCGCGATCTCCGATCGAGCGCAGGAAACGAGTGAGCCCCGCCGGTCCGTCGATCATTTTCAGCAACAGGTTGGCGGCGGGATTGTCGCTGACCTCGACCACGGCCGCGCATAACTCACGAACCGTCATCGGACTATCCAAATGTTTGGACGTCACCGGGGCGTGCGACAACATGTCGCTCTCTCGCACTTGAAGCTGCTGATCGAGATTGATCGTGCCGAGGTCTGCCCGTTGCAGGATGGCAGCCGCGAGCAACATCTTGAAAGTCGATGCCGTCGAGTAACGCGAACCGTCGTCGAAGGCCCAGCGACGACCCGTCTGCGTATCCAATACATGCAAGCCCAGCCGCCCACCGATCCGATCCCGGATCGCCTCGATCCGGCCGGCGAAGCCGCTTGCCGGCGAGGCGATGGCGACCGGGCCGCTGAGTACGAGACACGAAGAAGCCGCGAGGAAGGTCCGTCTATTCAAATGTTGCATGATCGTCATGAGTGGGTTGTGAAGACCGGCAGCCTGCCTGCAAATAGTGGCAACAAAATGGCCGGCTGGGGGCCAATTCGGGAACTTCGGCGGGTTGCCAACGGTAACTGAGACAACGTGACCACAGTAAAGCCACCGGTCGAACCCATGCTGGCCAAGCTCGCCGACGAGCTGCCGGCCGGCGCTTTCTTATACGAACCCAAATGGGATGGTTTTCGCGCGATCGTGTTTCGCGGCCAGGACGACGTGTATCTGCAGAGCCGCGACTCGCGACCGCTCGATCGTTATTTTCCGGAGCTGCACGAGGTGCTGATCGATCGCTTGCCTCGTCACTGCGTCGTGGACGGAGAGATCGTGATCGCGACCTCGCAAGGGCTCGACTTCGACGCCCTGCAACTGCGCTTGCATCCAGCGGCCTCTCGGGTCGAGAAGCTTTCGAAACAAACACCCTCCTCTTTTGTCGCATTCGACCTGCTGGCGGTCAAGGGCCGGAGTCTCATGAACAAGACGCAAGCGGCGCGGCGTGCCGCTCTCGAAGAATTGCTCGGGGCCGTCAAACGTCCTGTCTATCTCACACCGGTCACACGCGATCGAGCCGTCGCACTCGACTGGCTCACACGCTTCGAAGGCGCCGGCCTGGACGGTGTGATCGCGAAGCCGGAATCGAATATCTATCAGCCGGGCAAGCGCGCAATGATCAAAGTGAAACATGCGCGCACGGCGGAGTGCGTGGTGGCCGGGTTTCGCTGGCACAAGAGCGGCAAAGACGCAGTCGGATCGCTGCTGCTGGGCCTGTACGACGACAACGCAGTACTCCAGCACGTTGGCGTCACCTCGTCGTTCACGATGGCAAAACGCAAACAACTCGTCGCCGAGCTCGCGCCGCTTCGCAAGAAGGCGATGAACGATCACCCATGGCGCGAATGGGCGGGCGCCGCTGCAGAATCAAGCCGCATGCCCGGCGCGCAAAGTCGCTGGAGCGCCGGCAAAGACCTGTCGTGGGAGCCACTCAGGATCGAGCGCGCTTGCGAAGTGAAGTACGACCATATGCAGGGCGATCGCTTCCGGCACGCGGCCATCTTTCTGCGTTGGCGTCCCGACAAACAACCGCAGGATTGCCGTTACGACCAGCTCGAAGTCACCCAGCCTTACGAGCTGGAGCGGATCTTCTCTTGAACAGTTGCACAGCCGACCGCAGAACTACTATGCTGTTAGTACTACGTGGCTAGTAGGTAGCAGTCGACCCATGCCTATCTCTCTCGGCAGTCGTGAAGCGGAAGTCATGAACGTGTTATGGCATCACGGTGCGATGACCGTGAACGACGTGCTCGCCGCACTGAAAGACGAGCTCGCCTATACCACCGTGCTCACGATACTCAGGAATCTGGAATCGAAAGGGTGCGTTCGTCATTCAGCGGACGGGCGCGCGCATCGCTACGAAGCGATCGTGAAGCAGTCTTCGATACGGCGCTCGGCCGTGCGCCAGCTGGCGGACACTTTGTTTCGCGGCTCCGCGTCGGATTTACTCCTGGCGCAACTGTCGAGCGAACGAAAGCTGTCCGAGGACCAGATCCGCCGCATTCAGGCGATTCTGGACGAGAACGAAAAGCCCAAAAGGAAATCCTAATGCTCAGCTGGATGATCTATTCGGTCGTTCTCACGCTCGTATTTGGAATGGCAGCGGCACTCTGGGAACGAGCTGCCATCATCGGGCGCTGGCCGGCTCGATGGAGTTGGGCCGGTGCCGGACTGTTGTCCATCGCAGTTCCAATCGTGCATGCGCTGTGGCCCGAAGCAAACGCGAGACAAATCGTCGAAATCGCAGCAGAGCGAATGCCCGATGCAGCCGCATGGGATTCGCGCTTGGTGACTGCACTTTCAAACACACCGTCGGCTCTCGGAACTACGCTGTCCGCCGAGCAATGGCTCGGCTGGGCGTGGCTGTTGGCCTCGGCGATCGTCGCGATGTACTTCGGCTTTGAGTATCTCGCGATACGACGTGAGTATGCAAAATCGCATCCGGCAGTGATTGCCGGCCACACCGTGGCGATCACACAGAACTTGGGGCCTGCGGTGATTGGATGGGTGCACCCGACGATCGTCATGCCGCAATGGATCGACCAACTGACCGCCGAGCAGCGAGATCTCGTCGTTACTCACGAATATCAGCATCTGCGGGCACGCGATATCCAGCTGATCGGCCTGGGCGTTCTCGTGCTCATCGTCTTGCCGTGGAACGCGGCGCTGTGGTGGCTGTTTCTACGACTGCGCCTGGCGATTGAACTCGACTGCGACGCCAGAGTGCTGCGAACGAGTAAGGATGCAGTTCAGTATGGGAAAGTGTTGTTGCATGCATCGACATTGTCATCTGCACGCGCGCACGCAGCTCCCGCGTTATTCGAATCCACGACACATCTTGAAAAACGCGTGAGAGCGCTGGTGCGCGGACGAGCGAAATACGACCGAATCCTCGTAGCACTCTTGATTGCAATGTCTGCCGCGATGGGCGTTGCGACTGCGAATGTCGATTCGCCGCGCAAGAGCACTTGGCTCGCGAACCCTGGCTCCAGCGAAGTCGCCCTGCCGTCACCCCAGCGTCAGTTCGACGAGCAATGGACATCGCTGGTCGACGTCGTGAAGTTCTTCGAACCGGCGGCGCTGGCGCCCTCGCCAGGAATGGCATCGTACGTGTTCATTCTCGTCGATCGCGACGGCCGTGTAGCTTCTCATCACGCGGAGAGTCGCCCGTCCCTGCAGTCCAACGCGGTCTCGGAGGAGTATGCGAGAAGCGTCTTGGCTGCGAGCGGAGCCGGCTCGGAAACCTATTCGATGTTTCTGCAAGTGAGCCTACGGAATTCGCTGCGGAATCCAGACTCGGTCGTACTCGCAGTCGACCCGGCTGCGAAGCCGCTCAATGCACGCGCTCCCAAGATTGACCTTGCCGCCATCCGTCGAGATTCCGCCTGGCTTCATGCGTCGCTGATACGGCGAGCACAGATCGAGCGCTCGCTGCTGAGATCGGCCGATGCCAACGCCATCGACGCAGGCCTGAGTGCCGACGAGGAGATCTGGATGGTCCTCGACTCGAACGGCAGATACCTCGCCAGCGGACGCCGCAAGATCATTGTCGATCCGAATGCGTCTCGAACCTTCATCGAAGGCATCGACCGCGCCTATCGCATCGCCGACGTGGTTCGCGGCACGTCAGTCAAAGATCGATCAGGCAAGCGTCTCCAGGTCAGCTGGCATTGGCTGCTTGCGGAGCAAGGAGCTAACCCGTGATCGCCAACGCGATCACACCACTGACGATCAACACCGCCCCGATCAGGCGCACCGATGTGACTTGTTCCTTGAGCAACCGCGCACCGAAGTACGTGCCCACTAACGTCGCCAACTCCCGCATCGGAGCGACGTGACCGACCGGTGCGTGTTTCATTGCGAACAACACCAGGATGTAACCGAGCGGGCCAAGCACGGCGACGATCAGGATCGGAGTTCGATAGGTTTTAGCCTCGGCCAGCAACCCGACACGATCCCGCAAAGCCATGGGCGTGAGCACGAGGATGCGTAAGAGGTTGCCGGAGAAGTCGACGATGAAGGGCGAGATCAGCAGTGTCTTCACTGCCCAACCGTCGTTGATGGTGTACGACGCGATGAACACACCCGTGAGCATGCCGAGTGCGATGCCGGCGCGCGGCGCTTTGTGTGGTTCGCTGGTCAGACCCGAGACCATCAAAATACCGCCGACCACCAACAAGACGCCCAGCACGGAATAGGCACTGACTGGCTCATCGAGAATGAATGTGGCGGCGACGAACGCGAGCAGTGGGCCTGTGCCCCTGGCGAGCGGATAGACGAGCGAGAGATCGGAAACTCGATAGCCGGCCTGCAATAGCAACGAATAGGCCATGTGCAGGATGCCGGTCATCAGCAGCGCGAGCCAGTGAATCGGCTCGAAGTGCGGACGCTGATATATCAGGATCCAGGCGACCGCCGGCGCATAAATCACCACCGAGCCCACCGAATACCACCATACAAAGTGCCTCGAACCGGCGGCTCGCTTGGCGGCCAGGTTCCATGTGGCGTGAGTCACAGCGGCAAGCAGTACAGCCGCAATCGCAAGTGGATGCATGGTGAGCGGCGATGTTAACGCAAGAAGCGGAGCGCTCGCGACGGCGCCGGCGCGCAGACTTCGCACCCACCTTGGGCAGTTGCGGAGAGCGCATCATGAGTTTCCAGATCGTCGGTTTGCCGCTGAGCCAGTTCGCACCCTTGTTCTCGATGTCGGATGCACAGCTCGCGGCACGCGACGCCATTCGAGTCGTCTCGGATGGCAAGTCGGGGTATCCGTGCCGGGTGAGTCTGCGGGACACCCTGGTCGGAGAGTCGTTGATCCTGGTGAACTACGAGCACCTCGCGGTCGCGTCTCCGTACCGTTCGCGACATGCGGTATATGTGCGCGAGACCGCGACCGAGGCGAAATTGGACGTCAACGAAGTGCCCGCTTTGTTTCGGACCCGGCTGTTATCGCTGCGAGCGTTTGATGCGAAAGGGATGATGAAAGCGGCGGACGTGGTGCCCGGTACGGCGTTCGAGGATGCCGCTGAACAGATGTTTACGGACGCCGCGGTTGAATATTTGCACGTCCACTACGCGAAGCCAGGATGTTATGCGGCGCGCGTCGATCGCGTACAAAACTAACGCGGCATGCCCGTCGGCGCACGCGAAGCGTAAGTGGCAAGGCGGCGAACGCTTCAATGCGTCCGCCGCCCTCCGGATCAAGCGCCGGCGTTGATGACCAACGCCGGTGCCACGCTTTCGTCATTCGACGCCTGATCGACAATGACGCCCGACTGCCGCTCGAACAACCGTCGATAGTGTCCTTGCGGCCGGCGCAGCAGCGCCTCGTGATTCCCTTCCTCGACGATGTGCCCATGCTCGAACACGAGGATGCGATCCATCGCTCGCACCGTCGACAGGCGATGTGCGATCACGATGGACGTGCGACTGGCCATCAGGCGATCCATCGCCTGTTGAATCAGCGCTTCCGATTCCGAATCGAGGCTCGAAGTCGCCTCGTCCAGAATCAAAATCGGCGCATTGGCTAGAAACGCTCGCGCCAACGCCACACGCTGCCGCTCGCCACCGGACAACTTCACGCCACGCTCGCCAACCAGCGTGTTGTAGCCACGCGGCAAACGCGCGATGAAGTCGTGAGCATTTGCCAATCGCGCCGCCCGCTCGATCTCAGTCAACGTCGCATTCGGCCGGGCATAGGAAATGTTTTCCGCCAGGCTGCGATGAAACAGGATCGGCTCCTGCTGCACGATCGCGATCTGCGAACGTAACGACTCCTGAGTCGCGCCGGCTACGTTCTGGCCGTCGATCAGCACGCGACCGTCGGTCACGTCGTACAACCGCTGAATCAACTTCACGAACGTGGTCTTGCCCGAGCCCGAGTGCCCGACCAAACCGATGCGCTCGCCCGGCGCGATACGCACGTTCAAGTCGCGATACAACGGCTTGTCCTGGCCTGCGTAACAGAAAGTCACATGATCGAAGCGCACCTCGCCTGCCTCGATCCGCAACGGCCGCGCCTCCGGCGAATCCGAGACGCCGAGCGGCTGCTCGTACAGATGCACCATCTCTTCCATCTCGTTCACCGAGCGCTGCAAGTGATGGATGTGTTGCCCGATGTCACGCAAGTAGCCGTGCACGACAAAGTATGTCGTCAGCACGTACGTGATCTCACCAGGCGTCGCACGGCCCTGCCACCACAGCCACAACGCTGTGCCCGTAACGGCCGAACGCACGACCCACAGCAGCAGGAGTTGGCCGGAGCCGCTGTAGGTATGACGCATCCAAGTACGATGCGTACGCCGCGACCATTTGCTAACGACGCGACTCAACCGCTCGTCCTCGCGCGCCTCGGCACCGAACGATTTCACAACCGCATTCGAGCTGAGCGCATCGGCAAGCACGCCGCCGATGCGAGTATCCATCGCATTCGACAGACGCGAGGCGGGCGCGATAACTTGTGTGGCCAACGTCAGCGTGAGCATCACATATGCAATCGCACCTACTGCCATCACCACACCCATGATCGGCCAGCGGTGCCCGAGCAGCACAACCGTGCCAACCAGCACCACCAGCGACGGCAGTAATGCGAGCAACAGCACGTCGTTGATCATGTCGAGCGCCCACATGCCGCGGGTGATCTTTCTCACGATCGAGCCGGCGAAGCTGTTGTTGTGCCAGTCGGTGGAGAACCGCTGCACGCGGTGAAACGCTCCCTGCGCCACCTTTTGCATGATGCGCAGAGTGAACGGCACGACGGACCACCACGCGAGGTGACGTAGCGCCACCATCGTCAGCCCGAGCGCAGCCATGACGATGAAAGCATGCAACGCCACGTCGGCAGCCGCTCGACCTTGCGCCAGCGCGTCGACGAGACGACCGGCGTACACCGGCACGATCACTTCGGTGAAGGTCGCCAGCATCATGCCGAGCGACACCGCCACCGCGAGCCACTTGTGTTCGGCCCAGTGTTTGAAGGTGAACGAAAGAACGTTACGAAGGGCCTGCGAGCCCTGAGCGCGAGCTTTGACCATGAGACGTATGCGCGTTTACCGCGCAATCCTTGCGAAGAATGACCAACCGGGAGATCGGAGACGGGCGACTCGACGTCGCCGAAGCAGGCTTAGAAGGGCCTGCGAATCCCGACCATGGTGGGGAGGTGCGTATGCGACGACAGGTTCATCGGTGCCCTCCTCTTCTGCGCAATGGTCTATGACGGGGGAGTTATTGAAACATTGTTGGCGAGACCTGCGCAAGTCCCGCGCCACTGCGCAGGCTCGCGAGGTAAAGCGGGCTTGTGCCGACGGTGTTGTGACCGGCGCCGGGAACGATCTGCAACGACGCCACCCCGGGTTTGAAACGCGCGTACAAATCTTCCGTACTCGCCCGCGGGATGACCTCGTCGTGCTCGGCCATCACCAGCAGTGTCGGCACGGCGATCTTCGGCGCGTACCGCCACGACTCGTATTTGTCTCGCGCCAGCCAGCGCACCGGGAAATAGGGAAACTGGCTCGCCCCGAGCTCGACGATGCTCGAGTACGGCGTGATCAGCACCAGGCGAGCGACCGGCCGCTCGCTCGCCAAGCGAATCGCGACGCCCGACCCCAAGCTGCGGCCCATCACGACGACATTCGAGTGCCTAGCATGCACCCAATCGAAGAGTGCCTGTGCGTCTTCATGGATGGCTTTTTCTGATGGTGTCCCCGTGCTGCCGCCGTAGCCACGATAGTTCATCAGGTATAGCGCGTGGTCGGGAAACGCGCTGGCGAAGTCGGGCAAGTTGTAAGTGACGTCTTCGCCGTTTCCGCCGAAATATACGATGGCATTCGAGCCGTCGTGCGCGCGGAGTGAAATCACCAGCTCCGAGTCCTGCACCTTCAATGGCATCGTCGCCGATGTTTCGCCTTTCGCTCGCGGCTGCGGGTAGTAGAGCAGCGAGCGCTGAAAGACGAACAGCAATGCACACAGCGCGATGTAGACAATCGCAACGAATGCAACAAAGTTGACGAATGCCTTCAGCACGTCACATCGCGAACGGTGCGACGCCGATCAAGCGCACATGCAACCACATCGCGAACACCACGTAGATCGCCAGACCGGCGACGACGGCGATGACGTCGTTCATCTTGTTTGGTGGCGCGGTGTGGATCGGACGCACGGTACGACGTTTGAAAGAGATGCGATCGGCGACGGCCCATGCCAGGAAGCCGCCAAACAACAGCACGTCGGCCAGCATGCCGTTCGCGAGCAAATGCGCGAGCGCCCAGAATTTCACCGCGGCGAGCATGGGATGCTTGAGTGCGGTTTTGATCCGGCCGGGCATGTAGGCGGCGAGGATCAATGGGAATACCGGGAGCATGAGCAATGCGCTCAGATGACGCGTCCACAGTGGTGGCGCGTAGATAAGGATCGGATGTTGCCGAGCCTGGCTGTAACCCCAACAGATCAGCACGAAGCCGACGATGGAGACGACCGTGTACAACAGCTTCCACGGCCGTTCGCCCATGCGAGCGATGGCGCTGGCTCGCAAGGTCGAGGAGACGATCTCGACGGAGTGCATGCCGAGGAATAGGACGAGACCGAGGATCAGGTACGCCATGGCGATTGCTCCCTATCAAGCCAAGGTATTCTTTTTTGGGCGGCTGGCGCCGCCCCGCGAGTCAAGAACATACAGCGTGGCGCTTGCTCCCGGCCGAGCCGAAGCTTGTTTTGTCGGGCGGCGTCAGCCGCCCAACGACTCGAAGGTGGACACATCATCGCGTTGGCTCCCTGCTAGGCGAGATCGGTGGATTCATTTTCCCGCGGCTTGGGCCGCTTTGCGAATCGAGGCTAACGTGGCGTTGGGCGTGATGCCTTCGGGGTCGATGCGAATTTCGATCAGCGCCGGCTTGCCGGCCGCGAGGGCTCGCTCTAGCGCGGGGGCGAATTGCTCGGTCGTTTCGACCAACTCGCCGTGCGCACCGAAGGCACGCGCGAAGGCGGCGAAATCGGGGTTCACCAGCGACGTGCCATGCACGCGAGCGGGAAACTCCCGTTCCTGGTGCATGCGAATCGTTCCATACATATTGTTGTTCACAACGATGATGACCACGTTGATGTGGTACTGAACCGCCGTCGCCAGCTCCTGCCCCGTCATCAAGAAACAACCGTCGCCCGCAAACGCAACCACAGCTCGCTTCGGATACAAAGCCTTCGCCGCAATCGCCGCCGGCACGCCGTACCCCATAGCGCCAGACGCCGGCGCCAGCTGCGTGCGGAACCCACGGTAACGATGGAATCGATGCGCCCAGGTCGCATAGTTCCCCGCACCGTTGGTCACAATCACATCGGCAGGCAGCACCCGATCGAGATGTTGAATCACATCCCACATCTGCACCTTACCAGGAATCTCCTTGCGAGCCTGCCACTCCCGATAGTCGCCGTTCGCAGCAGAAACATGAGCCACCGACTGCTCGCGAGTAACCCGCGGCAATTTCACCAGCTCCTCAGTCATCACGCTCATCGTGGCATTGATCATCAAGTCGGCGAGATAGAACCGCCCCAACTCTTCCGCCTCCGGATAGATATGCACGAGCTTCTGCGTCGGCACGGGACCGGCAATCAGCTCGTAACCACTGGTCGTGATCTCGCCCAGCCGCCCGCCGAGCACGATCAACAAATCCGACTCTTTGATACGTTTGGCGAGCTTTGGATTGATGCCGATGCCCACGTCGCCGGCATAATTGGGATGCGCGTTGTCGAACAAATCCTGCGAGCGAAATTCACAACCCACCGGGATCTGCTGAGTCTCGACGAAGCGGCGCAGGTTGTTACAAGCCGCTTCGCTCCAACCACTGTTGCCAACAATCAAAAACGGCCGCTGCGCCTCGCGCAGCATCACCGAAAGTTGCGTGAGCGAAGCCGGCGACGGCGCCGACTCGACACGCTGCCAGTGGCGCGCATCGGCAACTTGAGCCGTGCCCGATAAAACATCCTCAGGCAACGCGAGCACTACGGGCCCCATGCGCCCGCTGGTCGCGACCTGATACGCGCGCGCGATGAACTCGGGAATGCGATCGGTGCGATCGATCTGCGCCACCCACTTCGACATCGGTCCGAACATGCGGCGATAGTCGATCTCCTGAAACGCCTCGCGCTCCAGGAAGTCGGTGCCGACCTGGCCGATCAGCAGGATCATCGGCGTGGAATCCTGAAATGCTGTATGCACACCGATGGACGCATTGGTTGCGCCCGGCCCGCGCGTCACCAGGCAGATGCCCGGTTTGCCCGTCATCTTGCCGTAAGCCTCGGCCATGTTGGCCGCGCCGCTCTCGTGACGACAGGTGATGAGCCGGATCCGGTCGCGCACCGTATACAACGCATCCAGCACCGGCAGATAACTTTCGCCGGGCACGCAAAAAGCAAGCTCGGCACCGTGCGTGAGCAGTTGATCGACGATGAGCTGGCCGCCAGTGCGGGCCGCGGACGGGGACTGAGTCATGGCCTACCTCGAACGCGCCCAGGGTCGGGCGGGCCTTTTTCGGGGCGCCAATCTTACCCGAGCCGCCGGCAATCCGAATCGCAGGCTTACCGGCTGCGCAGCGCGAGCTCCAACGCCTGCGCCAGACCGCCCTCTTCTACGTCGCCCGTCGTGTACGAAGATGCAGCGATGACGGCGGCGTCAGCGTTTGCCATGGCAACGGGATGGCCGACGATGCGCAGCGCCGAGAGGTCGTTGCCGGAGTCGCCGACATACATCACATCGCGCAGGTCGACCCCATATGCAGAAGCGACGTCGCGAATAGCGTGGCCTTTGCTCACGCCTTGTCTGGTGATGCCGACGAAGATCACGCCGCGCATGATCGGCGATGTCGAGTGAGCCACTTCGAGATCCGGCGGAGCAGGCCAGCGCTGCGCATCTTCTGGAGTCAGCAGCCACTGCGCTCGAACCACCGGCGGCGCCAATGTTTCAAAACGCTCTGCTTTGAAGGGCAGGCCGAGCAACTCGGCATGCTCGCTCGCCCACGGTGTATCGCTTTCGACGACGTAAGTGTCGTCGCTGTAGAGCTCCAACACCTGCTGCGACTCGCGAGCTTGCTCGATGAGCTCGCGAACATGCTTTTGATCCAGTGGAGTCGAGCGCGATTCGCCGGTGCCGAGATGCACGACGCTGGCACCGTTTTGGAACATGTGCCAGCCATCGGCATCGAGCCTTCGTGCGTACTCTCGCGCGACACCGAAGGCCGGCCGGCCCGAGCACAACGCAATACGAATTCCAGCGGCGCGCGCTCGCTCCGCCGCTTGCCAAACGTGCTCCGGCACCACGCCGGAGCTGCCTACAAGTGTGCCGTCGACATCGATACCGATCAGACCGATCAACGCCTTCTTCCCGTCGTTAAGTATCGCACCATGGTACGACAAGACTGGCCAATCGGTTCCGAATGATCAATTTCGATTGAGCCAGGGCGTGACGTCGTAAATCGTGAGCTCGGCCTGGTTGTCGCTCTCGGTCATGAAATAACCGCGCAGGGATTCTTTGTTCAGCGGCTCGACCCAAAACGCGTTATGCGTGAGCGCCAACGTGCCGGTCGCGCCTGCGCCTTCGTCGATGAACAGATTCACCGGCACCTGGTGCTCCATGCGATTACGCCGCAGATCGACCAGATCCAGTCCGCCGAAAGCAACACTGCCACGCGGCGTGTTGTAGCTGGCAACGCCGCCACACAACATGTAATCGACGCCCTGGTAGTGACAGTCCTGGTAGTCGATGAGGAACTGCGGATTCGGCACCCAATCCGAAGTCACTCCGCCCTTGCGGCCCTTCATCAGCTCCCACGTGTAAAAACGTCGCGAGCCCCAGCTCACGCCGCGGATCGTACGATCGTGAACGTCGTGCACGACGCCGCCGATATGATCGTCCTCGGTGAACATCAGCTCCGCTTTGAGCGTCTTGGGATCGATGCGGTAGATGTTGCTGGCACTGTTCGGCCGATACTCGGCGACCGGCACCCACAGATACTTGCCGTCGAAGTCCATGCCGCCCGGATGAAACTTGCTGCCGTCGGTGAGCTCGATCTTGCCAAGCAGCTGGCCGGACGAGTCGAACTTGAACACCCAGCCACGACCGTTGCCGGTCGAGCGGTCGATGGTGAAATCGTACAGCGAGTCGGTGCTCGCCCCGTCGCGCACCGTGCTTTCCAGCACTTCCACCGACGAAACGAAGAACGTGTCGCCGATCTTCACCAGGCCCTGGGTGTGGAAGGTCTGGAAGTTCACGTTCACGGTCTGCACCGGCGTCCAGATCGCGTTCTTGCCGAGCAGACGAAATAACGTCGTGGTCTTGTTGTCGCGCGACTTACCGACGTCGTGCGCCGACACACTTGTCACGCCTGCGCCGAGCGCCAGGCCGAGCAACAGCACAGAAACGATTTTCACAGGAGCCTCCGGATGCGATCGAGAGGCTCCGTTTATACCGGCCGAACTTTACCGTTTTCTTGCGGGCGTGAGTTACACGCCCATAAGAGCAAGGCCCTGTGCGACGGACGAGAACTCATCGCCACCAACCAACTTATCCGCGCCGAACTTGCGAGCGAACACTTGCCGAACCGCCGGTACCAACGCGGTGCCGCCGGTCATGAACACTTTCGTAATCGCGGCCGGCGCGACGCCTGCGATCTTCACGGCTTGGTCCGCAACCGCTTCGATTCGAGACAAATCCTCCGCGATCCACTGCTCGAACTCGGCGCGCGCCACGGTGCGGTCGATCTCGACCGGCCCGGCTTTAAACTTCAGATGGGCCGACTTCTCGACCGTCAGCGCCTGCTTTACACGCGACACCGCTTGAAACAAGCTGAACCCTTCCTCGTTACGAATCACGTGCACCAGTCCTTCGAACGCCTGCTGATCGACGGCGAAGCGCAGGATGTCGGTGATGTGCCGCAACGTCTGACGATTGTTCATCATCGACAACTGATGCCAGCTCGCGAAGTTTGCATAGATCCACAGCGGGATCGGCAGCAGCTTGGTTTCCGGTTGGAACTCCGAACCCAGCCCGAGCGCGGGACATACCGCGTTGTAAACGATTTGATAATCGAAGCGATCGCCGGCGAGGCCGATACCGGTCTGCGCGAGCGGCTCGATCTTCGGTTGCTCGCCTTGCGCATCGACTTCGACGATGGAGAAGTCGCTGGTGCCACCGCCCAAGTCGGCGACCAGCACCAGATGTTTCCCTTGCGCTCTGCTGGCGAATGCGTACGCCGCCGCTTCGGGCTCCAATCGAACTTGATCGGCGGGACGACCGGCGCTCGCGAACGCGGCTTGCAACCTCGTCTGTGCCAATTCGTCGTTGGGCGCGGCCCCGGCGAACTCGATAGGCCTGCCGACGACCAGCGGACATTGACTCAACAAGTCGCGCGCAGACGTAGCGTCGTACAAATGTTCCAACAATGTTCCGATCAGCGCTTCGAGCGTGTAGGTGTGCGTGAACACCTTGGTATCTACGAACGCCTTGCTGCCCAGGAACGATTTCATCGATTGCACCAGTCGCGCCGGGCCGGTGCGTGCGATGTAGTCGGCGATTGCGTCGGCGCCCGCGCTGCTGATCGGCCGCTCGCGAGGATTGGGCTCGGCCGGCCGGAAACACAGAATGGAAGGCAACGCCGTGCCTTCGCCGACCCGCGATGTGACTTTGAGGACGCCGGAGCTGCGATCGGCGCCCACGACGGCAATGACGGTATTGCTGGTGCCGAAATCGACACCGACAGACAGGGGACGCATGCGGGGAGAATCCGAGGGGGGCGCAAAAAGGGCGCGCATCATAGCAAGTTGAGATCGCGACGACCGAAGCGGCACACTTAAGGGCATGGACGACTGGGTACTCAGGGCTTTGCAACGCTGGCCGAACGTGCCAGCCCTGTTCGGCTGGCTCGGCTTGGATCGCCGCGGGCGCTGGCTCGTTCAGGGTGGCACGATCACCCATCCGCGCATCGTCGAGACCATCAATCGCAATTACGCGGCCGACACGCACGGCCGTTGGTATTTCCAGAACGGGCCGCAGCGGGGCTACATGCAGTTGCACTCCACGCCGTGGATTCTGTTCGTGGCCGAGGATCAGACCAGCCTCGTCACACACACCGGTCTGCCCGTCGAGAGAGTCACAAAGGCTTTTCTGGACGAGGAAGGCTCGCTGCTATTGCTGACCGAACACGGTCCGGGCGAGCTCATCGGCTCGGATCTGTCGTGGGCATTGGAGAGCATGACCACGAAGCAACACTCGATCGACGAGCAAACACTCGCGGCTGCGCTCGATCTGCCATCGGGCTCGATCACGGATATCACATTGTCGCTTGCGTCCCCGGCCGTGCCTGTGCAGCGACTGAACTTCGCCGACGCACCTTCCACGCTCGGATTCGAGCGAATGCCCGCGCCTCGCGAAGGCGAGAAGGCCGCGACCAAAGCAATGGACTGATGACGCACTGCCTCAGTCGTATCACGCTCTATAATTGCGCGGCACCTGGCCCGACTTTCACGCAACTTTCACGCGACGCGTCACTCGCCGCTCACGACTTGCGTGCACCGTAGCCAACGATCCACTAGCTTGGCCCTCTTAAGATAAGGAAGGGGAGTTCGTCATGCCCACCCACCGACCCTCGGCTCGTCGGCGTATTGTGCCGACCATCGCAGGCGTGCTGCTCGCAGGCAGCGCGCTCGCGCAAACGCCCGTTCACAAGCACTACCAGGACACCGAAACATTCGATACGCCGTCCGCTTCCGGCGCCGTCGCGCCACGGTTGCAAAACGTCGGCAAGCATACGTTTCCGGTCACGACCAAATCCGAACAAGCACAGCGCTTCATCAATCAAGGATTGAATCTGACCTACGGCTTCAATCACGCCGAAGCGGGCCGAGCGTTCGCCGAAGCCGCACGACTGGACCCGAATGCCGCGATGGCTTTCTGGGGCCAGGCACTCGTGCTAGGTCCGAACATCAACGCGCCGATGGCACCTGAAGAAGAACCGAAAGCGCTCGCGCACCTTCGCAAGGCGCTGTCGTTGAAAAGCAAAGTCTCGCAACGAGAGCGCGATTACATCGACGCGCTGGCGCTGCGCTTCACCGGCAAACCGGAAGATCGCGCCGCCGCCGATCAAGCCTATGCCGGCGCGATGCGCATCCTGCAGGAAACTTATCCGGACGACCTCGACGCCGCGACGCTGTACGCCGAATCCGTGATGGATCTGCGCCCCTGGAACTACTGGACTCGCGATGGCCGTCCCTACGATCAGACCAACGAGATCATCACTGCGCTCGATCGCGTGCTCGCGAAGAATCCCGATCATCCGGGCGCGTTGCATTACTGGATCCATCTCTGGGAAGCGAGCAACACGCCGGAGAAGGCGGAAGCTGCCGCGGATCGTTTGCTGCCGCTCGCGCCGGCCGCGGGACACATGGTGCACATGCCGGGGCACATCTACCAACGCGTCGGTCGTTACTCCGATGCGATCAAAGCGAACGAGATGGCGATCCTCGCCGACGAGGATTACATCACTCAGTGCAAAGCGCAGGGCCTGTATCCGCTCGGCTACTACCCGCACAACGTGCATTTCCTGTGGTTCGCCGCGAGCATGGCGGGCCAGAGCAAAGTCGCCATCGACGCCGCGAACAAAACGGCCAACGCCATTCCGTCGGCGGCGCTCAAGGAAATTCCGATCCTGCAGAGTTTCCTGCTTACGCCCGACTACGCCCTGGTCCGCTTCGGCCGCTGGGATGAGATCCTGAATCTGCCCCCGCTGCGAGCGGATACGATGTTTACTCGCGGTGTTCGGCACTACGCCCGCGGCATGGCTTTCATTCGTAAGAAAGACTTCACGGCCGCGAGCAAAGAAATCGACGCCGTGCGCAAGCTCGCGAACGATCCGAAGCTGATCGAGACGCCCTCCTCCATGTCGATGAACCTGGCCGACGCGGTGTTGAAAGTCGCGACGACGGTGCTGGACGGCGAGTTGGCCGCGGCTCAAGGCAAATATGACGAGGCCATCGCACTACTCGACAAAGCGGTCCGTTATCACGACAGCCTCATCTACACCGAGCCCGACGATTGGCACGAGC
>Ga0247784_1000143_pt1 | contig 23231 bp, 17 predicted proteins | sample UWRJL169409R5_FD_179909 | JGI IMG/M metagenome (GOLD analysis project Ga0247784, IMG submission 179909) | Plant litter microbial communities from Arlington Agricultural Research Station in Wisconsin, United States - UWRJ-L169-409R-5 | ecosystem: Environmental > Terrestrial > Plant litter >...
GGGTTTTCCTCAGGGGGGCGAACGGGCATTCCAGCGAACCTTTGGCTATACTCCGCCGCACTATGTGGCGTCGCCTGCGCTTCAACCCGCTTCTGCTCTGGACCGTCGTGTTCGCGGTCCTGGCAGTGCGCCTGGCCGACACCCACCTGCACCTGTGTTTCGACGGGCAGGAAGCCCCTGCCACCGTGCACCTCGCCGACGCGTCCGTGCATCACGATCTGCAACACGACGACGAGTCGGCGCACGCCGACCAGGACGTCGATCCGTTCATCGGCACCGTCGTCAAAAGCAACGACGAAGCGCAGCCGTTGTTTGCATTCATCGTCGGCACGTTGCTGACGATCGATCTGCTCCCGCCGGATCACGGCGTTCCCCCGCTCGATCGCGATACACCTCTAGCAACGGATCCTCCGTTCTATCTACGCCCGCCGCTGCGCGGACCGCCCGCTTAAGCCTCCCGCAGAAAACATCTTTGTAGCCATCTCGATGGCGTATCGGCTGCGTATGGATATGCGCTCAGCCGCGGAGGCTTTGTATGAAAAATCGATCGCCGCGTGCGAGGCATGCGCACGTGCTGCTGCTGGGCTTGTTTGTAGCCACCGCAGCGCACGCTGCCGACCCACGCGAATCCCTGACGCTCGCCAGAGCCATCGAGCTGGCCACCAGTCGCAGTCCGTCCGTCGCCACCTTCGGTGCCGAAACGGAAGCTGCGACTCAACGTAACGAGGCAGACGCGCTGCCGCCGAATCTGGTACTCGAAAGTGAGTTCGAGAACTTCGCCGGCACCGGGCAAACGTCCGGGGGCCAGGCACTCGAAGCTACGGTGCGCGTCGCTCGCGTGTTCGAGCTAGGTGACAAGGCGGCGCTGCGCCGAGGAGTCGGCACAGCCGAGATCGAGAGTCTCGCGGCCGATCAACGCACTCGTCAGCTCGATCTCACCGCCGAGGTGGCACGTCGGTTCATCCACGTGCTGTCGGATCAGGAGATGCTCACGACTGCGGAACGAGCCACGAAGCTTGCGAAGCAGGCACGCGATGCCGCTCAACAACGAGTGACTATTGGTGCGTCCTCGCCTGCTGCCGTGGGACGCGCAGAAATCTCGCTCGCTCGTGCCGAGATTGAACAGGAGCATGCCGAGCACGAGCTGGCGAGCTCACGCGTCAAGCTGGCTGTGCTGTGGGGCGAGCAAACACCCTCCTTCGCTGCAGTCGACGGCAACTTGTTTGAATTGAGCTCGACAGAATCTTTCGATGCATACCGAACGCGTTTGGATTCCAGCCCCGATCTGTCGCGCTTCGCGTCGAAACTGCTCGCGGAGGATGCACGTGTTCGACTCGCCCAGGCGCAACGCAAGCCGGATATTTCCGTTTCCGCTGGCGTACGTCGCTTGGAGTCGTTCGACGACCAAGCGTTGGTCGCGGGATTCTCGATCCCGCTAGGAACGCGGCAGCGTGCCGACTACCAAGAGCGCGCAGCACGCGCTAGTCGAACCGTCATCGAATCGGAACGCGAAGCCCGGCGGCTGGAATTGCATGCGATCCTATTCGATCTCTATCAAGAGTTGATTCACGCGCGCACCGAAGCGCAGTCGCTACGAGAGAGAGTCCGACCGCAAGCGGAAGCCATGTTGAAGATCACGTCCGATGGCTATCAAGCTGGGCGCTTCTCGTTGCTGGAGCTGGTCGACGCACAGATCCAGCTCATCGAACTGGAGCGTGAGGCTATTCGCGCCGCCGCTCAGTTCCATACCTTGATGGTCGATATCAAACGCGTGACCGGTGACCCCATCACCGGCCTTGCGACTCGGAGCGCGCCATGAACAAACTCATTTCAATGTGGCTTGCAATGGTGCTTTTAGTGGGCTGTGGCGCCGATCACGAACCGACCGATGAGCACGGCCACAACGAAGCGGCCGAGCAAGGCGAACGCGGTCCTCACAACGGTCGCTTGCTGCGAGAGGGTGATTTCTCACTTGAGCTCGCGATCCATGAGGCCGGCATTCCGCCGGAATATCGAGTATGGCTGTATGAAGACGGCAAGCCGCTGCCGCCGAGCGCCGCGACTGTAGAAGTCGAGCTCGAACGATTGGGCGGCAAACAGGATCGCTTCACCTTCCGTCCCGAAGGCGACTATCTGCGTGGCAACGCCGAGGTCAGCGAGCCCCACTCGTTCGACGTCGTCGTCCGAGCCGCCCGCGATGGCAAACGATTCCAGTGGAAGTTCGATTCGTACGAAGGCCGGACGACGATCGATGCACAAACCGCTCAGAGCATGGGGATCGCAACTGCTGCAGCGGGACCTGCGCCGCTCAAGATACAGCTATCTTTATCCGGAGTGATTCAAGCCGACCCGGCGCGAGTCTCGCGCGTGCGAGCCCGTTATCCAGGCATCGTGCGCGAGGTCGCCGTGCAGCCCTGGACTACCGTTGCGAAAGGCGCGCTTCTCGCGAGCGTTCAAAGCAACGAGAGCTTGCAAAACTATTCGGTGACGGCGCCCATTGGCGGGGTGATTGTCGAGCACCGCGCGCAAATCGGTGAAGCGACCGGCGAGGAAATGCTGTTCACAATTGTCGATCTCTCGCGCGTATGGGTCGAGCTCGATGTGTTTCAGAACGATCTGGCACGCATCGCGGACAATCAATCTGTCGAGGTATTCGATCTCGATAGCCGTAAGTTGGCCGACGGCCATGTATCGCGTATCGCGCCGCTGGCAGTTCACGGCAGCCAAAGCGTTCGAGCACGAGTCGTGTTGGAGAACGCAACCGGGGCGTTGCGCCCCGGCCAGTTCGTCACCGGACGAGTCACGGTCGATCAATTCCAGTCGACACTTGCCGTGGAGAAATCCGCCCTGCAACGCTTTCGTGACCTCGATGTGATCTTCGAGCAGGTTGGCGACACCTACGAAGTCCGAATGCTCGAACTCGGACGCGCCGATGCGACGCACGTCGAAGTGCTGGCGGGCCTGGAGCCCGGCGCTCGCTACGTGACGCGTAACAGCTATCTCATCAAAGCCGACATCGACAAGTCGGGCGCCAGCCACGATCACTAGGAGGCGCCCATGCTGAACAACATCATCGATTTCTCGCTGCGCCAACGCTGGTTCGTCCTGGGCGTCGTGCTGTTGCTGTCCGCAATCGGCATCTACAACTACCAGCGGTTGCCGATCGACGCCGTGCCGGATATCACCAACGTACAGGTGCAGATCAACACTCAGGCGCCGGGCTTCTCGCCGCTGGAAGCGGAACAGCGAATCACCTTCCCTGTCGAGACTGCAATGGCGGGCTTGCCCCGCCTGGCATACACGCGCTCGCTCTCCCGCTACGGCCTTTCGCAAGTCACGGCCGTGTTCGAAGACGGCACCGATATCTACTTCGCACGACAGCTCGTCACGGAACGTGTCGCCGAAGTGCGCTCGCAATTGCCACGGGGCGTCGAGCCGGCACTGGGGCCGATTGCTACCGGCTTGGGCGAGATCTTCATGTACACGGTCACGGCCGATGCAGGCACCGCGTGGACACCGACGGATCTGCGAACCGCACAAGACTGGATCATTCGTCCACAACTGCGTCAGACGCCGGGTGCGGTCGAAGTGAATACCATCGGCGGCTACGAGAAAGCATTCGTCATCGCGCCTCGTCCCGAACAGCTGTTGGCCTACGATCTCAGTTTCGACGATCTCACGGCGGCCATCGCCAACAACAACGAAAACGTCGGCGCAGGTTATATCGAGCGCAACGGCGCGCAGTACTTGATCCGTTCGCCCGGACAGATCACGACTATCGAGGATCTGCAAAGCATCGTCGTCGCTCAACGCGCTGGTGTCGCGGTGAGGCTCGCTCAAGTTGCGGACATCGAGATCGGCCATGAGTTGCGCGCTGGTGCGGCAACTCAGGACGGCCAGGAAATCGTTCTCGGCACCGTGTTCATGCTGGTCGGGGAAAACAGCCGGGAGGTGGCACGCGCAGCGGCACAGCGGCTGGAGCAGATACAAACCTCGTTGCCTGCCGGTATCCGCGCCGAGGCGATCTACGACCGAACGACACTGGTGAATGCAACGGTTGCCACGGTGACCAGAAACCTGGTCGAAGGTGCCTTGCTCGTCATTGCAGTGTTGTTCGCCCTACTCGGCAACATTCGCGCCGCGTTGGTGACAGCCGCGGTGATTCCCATCGCGATGTTGTTGACCATCACCGGCATGGTGGGTTCTCGTGTTTCAGGCAACCTGATGAGCCTGGGCGCGCTGGACTTCGGATTGATCGTCGACGGCGCGGTCATCATCGTGGAGAACTGCCTGCGACGACTCGGCGAGGAACAGCAACGATTGCAGCGGCCGCAAACCCTGCAAGAGCGCATGACCGTCGTGCAAGCGGCGACTCGCGAAGTCGTCCAGCCCAGCGTTTTCGGTGTGATCATCATCCTCGTCGTCTACGTGCCGATCTTCACGCTCACGGGGATCGAAGGAAAGATGTTTCATCCCATGGCAATTACCGTGGTGATTGCCTTGACTGCTGCGCTGGCCCTCTCGCTGACCTTTGTGCCGGCTGCCGTGGCACTCGTCGTACGCGGAACGATGCACACGGGCGAGAACAAACTCATGGCGGGCGCTCGGCGTTTCTATCAACCGTTGCTTCTGCGCTCCATCGAACGCCGGTGGATCGTGATCGGCGCCGCGGCAGCTCTGGTCGTGATCGCCGTGCTGATGATGTCGCGCATGGGACGCGAGTTCATTCCCAATCTCGATGAAGGCGACGTGGCACTACATGCGTTGCGCACTCCGGGCACGAGCCTGACCCAAGCGGTGGAAATGCAGATGGCACTGGAGACTCGCCTGAAAGAGATGCCGGAGGTGTCGCATGTGTTTGGGAAACTGGGCACCGCCGAGGTTGCGAACGATCCGATGCCGCCGTCGGTCGCAGATACGTTCGTGATGATGAAGCCGCGTGCGGAATGGCCGAATCCGCGCAAGCCGAAAGAAACGTTGCTGGCTGAGCTGGAGCAGGCAGCGGCCGCCATTCCGGGCAGTAATTACGAGTTTACGCAGCCGATTCAGATGCGCTTCAACGAGCTCATCTCGGGCGTGCGTTCGGATGTGGCGGTGAAAGTCTATGGCGACGATCTGGAGCAGTTGCTCGAAATCGGCGAACGGATCGAACGCGTACTTGGCAGTGTCGATGGCGCCGCCGATGCGAAGACGGAACAGATCACCGGCCTGCCCTTGCTATCGATCACCCCCGACCGCGAACGACTGGCACGTTATGGAATCGCGCTCGGAGATATGCAACGAGTCGTGCGCACGGCGTTAGGCGGCGAACCGGCGGGACAATTGTTCGAAGGCGATCGTCGTTTCGACATCATCGTGCGACTCGACGATACCTCGCGAGCCGATCCCGACGTACTCGCGCGATTGCCGGTACCATTGCCACGCGAAAGCCGTGAAATCGAAGGCGATGCGGATAGCCTCGGCGGTCCGATGAAGCCGACTGAGTACGTGCCGTTGGGCGAGCTCGCACGAATCGAAGTCACCATCGGCCCCAATCAGATCAGTCGAGAGAACGGCAAGCGCCGTGCGGTTGTGACAGCCAACGTTCGCGGCCGCGATCTCGGGTCGTTTGTCGAGGAAGCTCAGCGACGCATTGCCTCGGAGGTCGATCTGCCGGCGGGATACTGGCTCGACTACGGCGGCACGTTCGAGCAGCTGCAGTCCGCGACTCAACGCTTATCTGTAGCGGTGCCGCTGACGTTACTCCTCGTGCTCGGTCTGCTCTACGCAGCGTTCGGATCGGGCAAAGATACGTTGATCGTATTCAGCGGCGTGCCATTGGCGCTGACCGGCGGCGTGTTCGCCTTGTTGTTACGAGGCATGCCGCTGTCGATCTCTGCAGCCGTCGGTTTCATTGCGCTGTCCGGCATCGCAGTGTTGAACGGCGTGGTGATGCTCTCGTTCATTCGCGAGCTGCGAGCCGGCGGTGCGAGCATCGACGAAGCGATCGTTCAAGGTGCGCTGACTCGATTGCGACCGGTATTGATGACGGCGCTGGTCGCGAGCCTGGGCTTCGTGCCGATGGCGTTCAACGTCGGCACGGGTTCGGAAGTGCAGCGGCCGCTCGCGACAGTGGTGATCGGCGGAATTGTTTCCTCGACCGTGCTGACACTGCTCGTGCTACCGGCGCTGTATCGACTCGCCCATGGCCGTGAACGAAGCCTGTTGCAAAAAGAAAAGCCGCTCGCGGAATACTCCGCGAGCGGCTGACGACTTGCGTCGAAGAACTAGCGCCGGTTCTTATTCGAACCGGCCGCGCAGACCCAGCATTACCACACGACCCGACTCGAAGTAGCTGAACGTCGAGTTCGTGAACTGCTGATACGTGCGTCGTGCGTCGTCGCCCAGGTTGATCACGTCGAGCGTGAGCTGCGGAATCATCTTCGACCAGCCGAACGCCTCCGAGAAGTCCAGGCTGGACGAGAGGTCGTACTGCGTGAAGTCGTCGCTGAACAGTTCCGCGCCGATCACGCTGTTCTGGTTGCTGTTCGGACCGCTCAACTGCGAGCCCTGGCTGTGCGTGACCGACACGCGCGCGCTAAAGCCAAAGTTCTCGTAGTACAACGTCGCGTTGTAGCTCTCCGGCGGCACGCCGATGGCGATCGCCGGCGCCGCACCTTCACCCTTCTGATCGATGATCGTGTAGTTGGCCGCGAAACCGAGGCCCTCCACGCCGATCGGGCTCAGCAGGAAGTCGAGCGGCTGCACCCAGTTGAACTCCAGGCCGTTGATCGTCAGACGACCGCTGGCATTCACCAGCTGACGCAACTGGACCGTGGCGACGTTCGGACCGCCGCGGCTGTCGATGCTCTGCTGCTGGTTTGCATTGAGCGAGGCGTACGTGATTCCGTACTGAGTCAGGCTGGAGAACGGAACGGTCGTCGTCAGCGTCTGCGTGAAGCCCTCGATGCCCTTGCGGAACGCGGCGACACCGAAGTAACCCTCCTGGCCCGTGTAGTACTCGAAGCCCAAGTCGATGTTGTCGGACTTGTACGGATCGAGCTCGGGGTTGCCGAGGTTCACCTGTGCGACGTCGTTGTTCGGGATCGACACGCCACCCAGCATGTCGCTGGGATTCGGACGAGTCATCGTCTTGGACACACCGGCACGCACGATCGCCTGATCGGTGAGATTCCACGACACGTTCGCCGACGGCAGGATGTTTTCATAGGTCGAGCTCGACGGGCTGATAGCCACGAGATCCGGGAGCCGCTGGCCGTCCGGCCGCGTCACGTTAGCCGTCGTCACACGCGAAGTGATCAGCTGATCGGTTTCCACCCAACGCACGCCCGCGTTGTAACGGAAGCGGTGATCGGCAACGTCGATGTCACCGTTCACTTGCGCAAACAATGCGGTGACGTCTTCGTCGATCGAACCCCATTGCGCCGTCGAAGGTGTCGCACCGATTTCCGGAGCAGCAGCGCGCACGGCGTCGTAGTTGGAAGCGCGACGGAACGCGTCCCAATTGACGCTTGCAACACCGAAGCCCGTGGAACGCAGGAAGCTCGGAACCGCCGCGCTGGGGATCAACGAACCGTTGTACGGAGCGGCATACGTCGGATAAGTGCCAGGCGCAGCAGCCGAGACCTGCGCTGCCGTGTCACCACGGCAAGGAGGCTGCGTATTCGGCGCCAGCTGGAAATTCGCCGGGCTGCCGCCGCAAGCGACCGCGCTCCACTGACCGTCCGCACCGGACGGACGAATGTCACGTGAAACTTCGTCGTAAGCCGCACCGCCGCTCACGCTGAAAGCGCTGTCGCCCCACGTCAGCGCAAAGCGACCGCCAGTCGTTTCGGTTTCGCGATCTTCGATCTGCAGGTTCACGCGACCGACGTCGGTGCCGCCGCGATCGGTGACCAGCCACTGCCAGCTGTTCGGATCGTTCAAGTTGATGCTGGGGCTGATCGTCGGCTTGTCGCCGCCGTTGTTAGTGAAATTAACCGTGGTGGTGTCGGAGATCAGCAGCACCGTCGACGCTTCGCGCGTGAACTTGCTGCTGGTGTAGTTGCCCTGCACGTCCAGGTTCAACTTGTCGGTGATCTGCCAGGTCATGCCGGGGTTGGTGCCGTAGAACTCGGACTCTTCTTCGTACGGCCGGAATTCCATCATGAACTGCGAGTTCGGAAACACACCCGAGGTGACGACGCAGCCGCTGGTGCAATCGGCCTTGTCGACCGTCATCTGAGTCGGAATCGACCGACCGCCCTGGCTGCCGGCGCGCACCGCCCAAGCTGTCGCCTGGCGAGTGAAGTCGCTCTCCTGCTTGCCGTACATCGAATCCAGGAAGAAGTGCATGTCGTCGCTCGGACGGAATTCCAAGCTGACCACCGCGTTGTAACGATCGCGGTCGCCGTCTTCGAACATCGTGCGACCCAGTCGCGGAATCACGGCGTTGTCGATCTGCTGGATCGTGAGGCCCGGGTTCTGCGCGAGCAGGAAGGCCTGATCGATTGTCGCACCCGGCGCGAGACCCGCACCCGTGGTGGTGCTGTTGTTCGGCACCGTCGCAGGAATCACACCCACCAGGTTACCGCCGGTGGTGTTACAAGTGCCGGTACATTGCGCGGCGGTCAGGCCAGGGCTCGACCAACCGACCGATTCGAAACCGGTCGTCGCAACTTTGTTGCGAACCGCGGTCACGCCGGCCAGCACGCCGAAAGTGTCCCAGGTGTTGCTTGCGATAAACGCCGCACGGCCGCCCAAGTCGTCGGCCTTGTCGTTGTCGGTACCTTGCAAAGAGTAAGTGAGGTGCCGGCCTTCGTTATCGAACGGCCGCGACATGCGCATGTTGATCGTACCGGCCGCGCCGCCTTCGACCAGGTTCGCGCTAGGCGTCTTGAATACTTCCAGCTTCGAGAACAGTTCCGGCGGGAACATATCGAGCGGCACTTCGCGGTTGGCGCCCGAACCTTCCTGCGGTCCCTGTGCGACAGCGACCGGCGCGTTGTTCAACAACACTCGCGTAAAGTTGGTATTCAAACCGCGGATCGCGACGGTCGTGCCTTCGCCGCTGATTTCGCGGCTGATCTGGATGCCGGGAATACGCTGGAAAGATTCCGCGATATTCGTGTCCGGGAATTTGCCGATGTCTTCGGCGAAGATCGCGTCGACGAAGCCGACCGATTCCTTCTTGGCGTCGGTCGAGTTCTCAAGACTCTGACGGAAGCCGGTCACCACCACCTCTTCAAGCTCCTGCGAGCCTTGTTGAGGGTCTTGTGCTTGTGCCTGCGCCAGCGTGCTAGCGATGCACAATCCTAAAAAACTTGCTCTGCTGACTTTGCGTGGCCAGTTCATGTTCACGACATCCCCTCCGAGCGAACGATAGATTCAAAAAGAACCGCTACCGCACCCATTCGAGACGGTGTGCGGGTATACACGTGATTAAAAGGAACTGCTGTTGTGGTTTGCCCGGCTGCCCAATTGCGCCGAAATTCGCGAACGCGGTTGCGTACATCGCGTGGACCCCCGAGTTGAAACCTTGATTGCTGCTGCCCGTCCATAAGCAGTGCTTTTTGTTTCGCCAACGTCGGTCGGACTGTACCGCTCGAACACCGGCGGCATGCATGATAGCGCTCACAATTTACCAAGTGCAACAGGTGTTGTCGGCGCACCACGCGCGGCGCCCGGATGTGATGCGAGTCACACGAGCACTGCATGGCGAAAAACGACAAGACTGAGTCAAACCGCGATTTCGGCCGAGCAGAGTTGCCCCCACCCCTATAAATACCGCATGAAAGCGGTTGCACGATGTGTAAGCATCAATGTGCCGAATGCGCCTCTGTGAAGGCTTCACTCGCGAGAATTGCCTGCTCGCTGTCGGCGTCTATGGACTGTGATCCAGGTTGAGCGCTGGCTCGATGCTCGCCAAAAACGCGGACATATTCTGAAACGGGTTGACAGCGCTAACAGTCGACTTGGTTTGGAGCGAGGTCAAGGAGCGCAGACCTCATCGATCACCACCCTGGCTGTGGGGTACACGTACGCTCGGATAGCGTCGATGAGGCCTGGGAAACAGATACCGCGCCGGAGAGAATTCCCGGCGCGGCTCGATCAAAATGTCAGGCGGAAACCTGCGTCGAAGCGCGCGCCGTATTCGTAGTAACCACGAATCTGGTTATCGAATCTCGCGGTAGTCACGTACTCGTTGTCGAGAATGTTCGTGCCTTCGACAAAGATCTGCGCATTGTGCGTAACGTCGTACGAAACAGACGCATCGACCTGATCGTAGCTGCGCACGAACAGCGGCTCGCTGCCCGAACCGTTCGCGATGGAGGACAAGAAACCCTCGCGACGGTTGTAGGCGATGCGCGCCGAGAAGCCGTACTTCTCATAAAAGATCGTGGCGTTCTTGGAGTCGCTCAGGCCGACCACGGCGAAACGCACCGTCGGCGATATCGAGTCGAAGTCGCGATTGGTATCGACGAAGGTCGCATTCAGCGCCGTACCGAAGCCGCTCAGCCAGCCGGGCAGATTGTCGAACGTGTGGACTACGTTCAACTCCAAGCCCCAGATGTTTGCCGCTTCGGCATTGCGTGGGCGAGCCGCGGCAAAGGTGGCTTCGTTTGGACCGGTGATCACGCCGCCCACGGGAATGTTGTCGGCGTTCGCGATCGGGACGGTCTCGTTTTCGATCGTCCTCACGATGAAATCGTTGATGTGCTTGTAAAACGGCGCGGCCGACAATGTCGTCGTCTGCGTTGGATACCATTCCACCGATACATCGAAGTTGGTGGACAGGTACGGTTTCAGATTGGGATTACCTCCGCTCGACTCCAAGCCCGCCGGGCGGGTGGTGTCGTAAGACGTGACCGGCCGCAAATCGTTGAGCGCCGGCCTGGTGAGCGTCTTCGAGCCGCCGATACGCAGCAGCAGCTCCGGCGTGAGAGTCACACGCAGGTTCAAGCTCGGCAGGAACTCGTCGTAGCTCGCATCCTGATCCACAGCGACCGACGCGCCGTTGTTCTCGTACACGGCGTTGAAGATCGTCGGGTCGTTCGGCACCAGCAACAGGTCGAGCAGCTGTCGCTGTCTGGAATGAGATGTGAGATCCGTGTGCGAGTAACGCGCGCCTAGATTCAGGAACCAGTCGAGCCCACCGAGCGAGCCCTCGATATCCATTTCGGTATACAGCGCATAAGCTTTCTCGTCGACGAAGTCCGGCGGGTTCTGAACCGCGCCGAAGCCATTCCCTTGCGACTGGTTCGCAAGATCCGATGCGGACGTTCCGGGTGCCAGATTCAGTGCTCGATCACGCGCGGCCAGTGCCGCAGGGCTTGAAAGGAACGCCAGGTACGCGTCCGGATCGTAGGCCATGAACGTGTGCGGGATGTTTCCTCCCGACAAACCGTCGATGGTGAACGTACGCATCAGACTCGGATCGGCCAGCGTCGGATAGCCACAGTACAAGCAACCGACGTTGAGCGTGCCGCCGCCTTGGTTCTCGCGCTTACGGCCGGAGTAACTCGTTCCGAGTCGCACAGCTTTCAACGCTCCGCTTTCGGTCAAGAATTCGCTATCGAGCTTGAACTCGCGCACGCGGTCCGAGACTCCAGTTCCCTCTCGCTGTGCCAGGTGAGTTCTGCCGAGAGCCGGATTGGTGAGCGCGCCCGGCGTGAAGCCGAACACAGAAGGCATGCCGCTGCCCGAAGGGACTGCGTAGCTGTACGTTGTCGGTACACCGATCACGGTGAAGTAGTTCTTACCCCCTTGATCGTTTTCTGCCTTCGACATCGTTGCGTCGAAGACCACATGAATCAGATCGCTCGGCTTCCAATCGCTGTTGAAACCGACCTGATGCATCGTCGTGTCGCGCAGGCTTGACGAAACAATCATGTCGGCGTTGCCGTTGGTCGTCAGCGACGTCACTGTGCGATTGCTGTCGACCGTCGCAGCGGTGTACTGCGACGGCTCGAACCACGCACCCAGCGCGTGATTCTCCGAATCGGACTTGAAGTTGTTGTACAGCCCATCGAGCGTCAAGGTCAGCGTGTCCGATGGACGATACTGACCGACGAGTGTGATGCCGAGGCGTTTTCTCTCGTCGGAAGCATTGCCTACGTCCAAGTTGCGAGGCGCATAAACATCCGTCGCAATCGGATTGCTCGCCGGCCCCACATCGACGTTCGGCAGCCAGCCGCCGGATGTGACGCTATCGACCGATACATTTCTCTCCTGATACGAGACGGAGCCGAGCAGGCCGAGCGTGTCGTCGGCAAACGTGTTGCTGATGAGGCCGAAAACCTGCGGCGTGACTTCTTCGTTGGTGCTCTCGTAGTTGCCTTTGGCGCTCACGACCGAGCGGAAGCCGGACAAGTCAAGCGGACGCGCGGTGTGCAGATTGATCGTCGCACCGATGCCGCCTTCCGGTAGCTTCGCCAACGATGTCTTGTACACATCGGCGCCGCTGATCAGCTCAGCCGCCAGCAAATCGAACGAGAACTCGCGACCGTAGTTGTCGGAGGCCAACGTGCGGCCGTTGAACAGCACCGTGTTGAATTCCGGCCCGAGGCCGCGCACGGTTACATACTTGCCTTCACCGTTGCTGCGATCGATGGACACGCCAGGAATACGCTGCAACGACTCGGCGACGTTCGCATCGGGAAATTTGCCGAGATCTTCCTGCGAGATCGAATCCTGAACGATCGCCGATTCGCGCTTCAACTCGGCCGACGTGCTCAGACTCTGCCGAATCCCTGTAACCGTTACCTCTTCGAGCGGCGCGTCGGACTGTGTCGTCGATTGCGCCATCGCGGGTCCCGCAAGCAACACCGCGCATACCGCAGCGCTGCCGGCCCCGGCAAATCTGCCGCGAGAACCGGCTCTTACGGCACGCATTAGCTGCGTGTTGTTCGATTTGTACATTTAGCCCCCACCTGGTTGCTGGTCGTTGAGATGTCACCCGCGCGCATCCGTTGCGTCTGCGGTGCTTTTCCAGGCTAACGAAATTGTCTGAGTAGTCAATACTATTTATCATATAAGACAGATCAATCGGCCAATTCCCGCAGAATGGAATAGACTGCGGGCAAGTTCGTGGGGTACGCAGATGATTGCAGCCGATCAACCTGTTCGCTCGGTCGTGGTCGTGGGCGGCGGAAGCGCCGGATGGCTTGCGGCGGCTCGTCTCGCCGCTCGCAATGGCGGCGCAGGTCCGAATGCGGTGTCGGTTACGCTGGTCGAGTCCTCGACGGTGCCGCCCATCGGTGTCGGCGAAGGAACCTGGCCGACGATGCGAAATACACTCGCGAAAATCGGCATCACCGAGACGCAGTTCATTCAGAGCTGTGACGCCGCGTTCAAGCAAGGCGCACGCTTCGTCGGTTGGGTGGATGGCTCCCCCAACGACGGCTACTACCACCCGCTCAATCCGCCCGTCGGCGCGGCCGAACTGAACCTCTCACCGCATTGGGAAGCGGCTAGCGCGAGCTTCGCGGATAGCGTCGACTTCCAAGCTGCACTGTGTACCGCTGGCCTTGCGCCCAAAGACATTACGAGCGCTGAATTCAGAGGCGTCGCCAATTACGCCTATCACCTCGACGCCGGCAAATTCGCTATGGTGTTGCGCGAGCATTCGGTGAACAAGTTGGGCGTTCGACATGTCGTCGGCGATGTCATGCGTATTCACCAGGCGCAAAACGGCGATATCACCAGCGTTGAATTGGCGGATGGGCAAACGCTCGCGGGTGATCTGTTCGTCGATTGTTCCGGCTTCGCCGCGCTCCTGATCGGGGGCGTATACAAAGTGCCTTTCCAACGCTGCGGCGACACTCTATTCATCGATCGCGCGTTGGCGATGCAAGTGCCCTACCCCGAGCCCGAAGCTCCGATTACCTGCCACACCGTTTCCACCGCGCAGGATGCAGGCTGGATTTGGGACATTGGATTGTGGACCCGGCGCGGCATCGGTTACGTCTATTCCAGCTCACATACGAGCGACGACGAGGCGGAGGCGACGTTGCGTCGCTATGTCGGACCAGCTGCAGACGCGCTCACTCCACGCAAGATCGCCATCCAATCGGGACATCGCGAGTGGTTCTGGCAGAACAACTGCGTTGCCGTCGGCTTGTCCGCAGGCTTTCTGGAACCGCTCGAAGCATCGGCGCTACTGCTGATCGAAATATCGATGGACAACATTGCCGATCGGCTGCCGAGAACCCGAGGAGCGATGGAGGTCGTCGCGAGGCAGTTCAACGAGACATTCCAGCATCACTGGAAACGCATCATCGAGTTCTTGAAGTTGCACTACGTGCTTACGCAACGGACCGACACCGCGTTCTGGCGCGATAACGTCTTGCCCTCTTCCATCCCCGAGTCGCTGCAGGAGCGGCTGGAATTGTGGCGTGTCCATCCGCCAGGACCGCACGACTTCTCGCACGCACGCGAAGTTTTCTCATGGCCGAGCTATCAGTATATTCTCCACGGCATGCGCTTCCGCACGCGCTACGCCGAGCTGGCTCACGTGGCGCGCGAGATGACGGATGCCAAACGCCTGCTCGCCCGGGCGGCTCAACAACGAAAAGAAGCGCTACAGAAAATGCCTCCGCACCGCGAGCTGCTCAAGAAAATTCGCACCTACGGATTGCAAGCGGTATGACCCGGACCACCGCGCTTCATCGATCTCGCCATGCGAGCGTGCAGCTGCGCCGCTCCTCGGGTGCGTCGGCACTTCGCTTTGCCCTGCTGGGTCGGTCGGAGCTCACCTTGGCCTGTGCAGATTTTCCGATCTGCCTGGCGAAGGAATCTGCGACTGGACGTTTCAATCTGATCGCGCTGTTGAGCTTGATCGAGCCGCGCAATCTGTTCTGGCGCGATGAGCAGTGGCACGCCACGTATCTGCCCGAAGCAACCACGACAGCGCCGTTTCTGCTCGATACGAATGGCGAGTACGGATTGGCGATCGATGAGGACAATGTCACTCTCAATGCCGGCGGGACACAGCTGTTTGGATCGGACGGCCAGCCGACCGAGGCAGTCGGAAGAATATCTGCTCGCTTGAAGCGGATCACCGACGATATCGCCGACGCGCAACGTATGGTCGATGGTTTCGCTCAACGCAAGTTGATTCGCCCGCTGCAGCTGGTCTTGCAACTCAGCGACAGGCGCGAGCATCAGATCGATGGTCTTTATGGTTTGGGAACAGCAGCCCTGGCAACGCTGGCCGCCGACTCCGTCGTGGAGTTGTATCGAACCGGCGACCTCGCGGCGGCTGCAATCATGAACGCATCGCTGGCGCAGATCGAACGACTGCGACAGCTTCACAATGCGTCTGGCACGACACCGATAACAAGCGCGAGAGTCACCATCGAAGAGTGAACGGCGGCTCGAAGCGCGGAACTCCATCCATGAATGTAACGAACTCCCGCGAACTGCGCCCACAATTGGGCCGAAACCTGACGCACGGCCTGCTCGACGTCTTAGGACGAGCCATCGTCACCGGTGGCTACAGCCAACAGAGTTTCCCCACCGAGGCCGATCTCGCCAAACAACACAGCGTGAGCCGATCGGTCACGCGGGAAGCAGTGAAGATGCTAACCGCGAAAGGCCTGCTCAGCTCGCGCCCCAAGCAAGGAACGATCGTCCAACCGACCAGCAGCTGGAATCTCTTCGACACCGACGTATTGCGCTGGCTGCTCGAACGTACCTTCTCCGTCGACCTGCTCCGCCAGTTCAATCAACTGCGCGTCGCCATCGAACCCGAAGCCGCCGCGCTCGCTGCAGTCCATGCAGATGTGAACGAGCGTCAAGCTATTGATGCGGGGTTGGAGCGAATGAAAGCTGCGGAAAACGGCCTCGACAACACACTCGACGCCGACATCGCGTTTCACGTCGCCGTTCTGAAAGCTTCGAAGAATCCTTTCTTCGGCCAATTTCAAGACGTCGTTACGACGGCCCTGCGTAGCTCCATCCAGTTCACCAACCGCATCAAAGGCCACTCCGCCAGCATCGCCGACCACGCCGCCGTCCGCGACGCCATCGCCCGCCGAAAACCTGACGCCGCACGAGTCGCGATGAGGAAGATCATCGGCGATGTGCTGGATTTGATCGATACGACGACGAAGCCGAAGAAGGCGGGAATGCGGAAACGGAAGGGGTGAACTTAGCCGCAGCTTTCTGTATTATTCGCGCCCCGTCAGGCCGTCCGCGCCTGACCGCCTTTGCGCTGTGGGTCGGTAGCTCAGTTGGTAGAGCACTGGACTTTTAATCCATTGGTCGAGGGTTCGAATCCCTCCCGACCCACCATTTCACGCCTCGATTAGCGGTAGTAGCGAGTCGGGTCTGGTATGCCAGCGGCCACGAAACCCTCCCGGCGCAGGCGGCAGGCGTCACAGGTGCCGCAGGCGAGGCCGTCGTCGTTGGCTTGGTAGCACGACACTGTCAGCGAATAGTCCACCCCGAGCGCCATGCCACGCTGAATGATCTGTGCTTTGGTCAAATCGATCAGCGGCGCGACGACTTTGAACGCGACGGTGCCCTCCACGCCCGCCTTGGTGGCCAGATTGGCGACGCGTTCGAAGGCGGCGACGAACACGGGGCGGCAGTCGGGATAGCCCGAGTAATCGACGGCATTCACGCCGATGAATATCTTCGAGGCTTCGAGCACCTCGGCCCAGCCGAGCGCGAACGACAACATCACCGTGTTGCGGGCAGGAACATATGTCACGGGGATGCCGATCTGCGGCGACTCGGGCACGGCGATGTTCGCGTCGGTGAGTGCGGAGCCGCCGATCCCGCCGAGATCGATGCGCAGAGTGCGATGCTCGTGCGCTCCAAGCGCCTTGGCCACTCGTGCAGCCGCATGCAGCTCGGCACGATGACGCTGTCCATAATCGACACTGAGGGCGTGACAGCGCAGCCCCTGTTCGCGGGCAATCGCCAGCACCGTGGCGGAATCCAAGCCACCGGAAAGCAGCACAACGGCGTCGTTAGCGGACATGTCTCATTTGCCGGGCGTATCGCCCCATAACACTTTGTGTAACTGAATCTGCAACCGCACCGGCAGACGCTCGTCGAGCACCCACTGAGCGAGATCTCTCGGCTCGACCTGGCCGTAACTCGGACTGAACAGCACCATGCAGCGCTCGTACAGGCGACGCTCACGAATGAAATCGCGTGCCCATTCGAAGTCTGCGCGACTGCAGAGAACAAACTTCAGCTGCTCGTCCGAACGCAACACATCGAGATTCTCGTATCGATTGCGTGCGAGCTCGCCGCTACCCGGCGTCTTCACGTCGACAACACGCACGACGCGCGCATCGACATTACTCACATCCATCGCACCGCTGGTCTCCAACGACACGCGATAACCCGCATCGCAAAGTCTCTGCAGCAGCGGAAAACAACCCTTCTGCGCGAGTGGCTCGCCGCCGGTAACGCACACATGGCGAGTGCCGAACGACGCGACCCGCTCCAACACTTGCTCGATCGAGGACCACTCACCGCCGTAAAACGCATACGCCGTATCACAGTACTGACAACGCAGCGGGCAGCCGGTAAGACGCACGAACACGGTCGGCCAGCCGACGCTGTCCGCTTCGCCTTGGATCGAAACGAAGATCTCGGTGAGCTTGACGCGCGTGGCGCCGCTCGAAACGGAATCGGAAGTGGTTTGCTCAGCGAGGCTCATGACAAAACTGATCGAACCACAGGGCACCCAGCGGGGAACCGGTGACGCCGCCGACGGGCGTCACCGTGGCCGGTTACCGGTTCTCGCCATCCATTTTCGCCAGCCGTTGGCCGGCGAGACGAGCGGCGGTGGTATCGCCGAAACGCTGCACGACCTGGCCGAGCGCCGAACGCGCTTCGCTCCAGTTCTTCAGCTCGTAGTTGCAATAACCGATCTTCAGCAGCGCATCCGGGATCTTGCGCGACTCCGGATATTTCTCGACGACCGTGCGGAAGTCGCGCAGCGCGTCGGGATACTGCTTGGTCACGTAATGCGCTTCGCCGAGCCAGTACTGGGCGTTGTCGGCCAGCGCGCTGTTCGGAAAGCTGCTCAAGTATTGTTTGAACGCGTTGATCGCTTCCGGATATTTCGCATCCTTCAGCAGATCGAACGCGGCCTGATAGTTCGCACGATCGTCGCCCTGCGGGATCGGCAAGCCACCGGCGGGAGGAGCGGCGGCAGGAGCAGCGCCGCCCGAGCCACCTTCCAGCGCAGCGAGACGGCGATCGACATCGCCATACATCTCACGCTGCTGCGTCTGACCTTGAGTCACCTGATGCTGTAACTCATCGATCTGCCCACGCAGCACCCGCGTTTCCGCCTGCACCGCTTCGATCCGTTGCGACAAGTCGAGCAGGCTCTGATTCGCGAGCACGCGCTCCAGCCGCAACAACCGGGTGTCGATCTCGTTGAGCTTCTGCACGACCGGATCGGCTTCCGGAGGCGTCGTCGCACAACCCGAGAGCGTCGCGACGCCGGCAATAACAATCGCCGCCTGCACGGACAACTTCATAGCGTATGTCATCGACCGTAGACCAATTCGACGCGACGGTTCTTGCCATAAGCGGATTCGTCACTGCCCTGCACGGCCGGACGTTCTTCGCCGTAGCTCACCGTGGTGATCTGATTTTCCGTGACGCCCTGGAGCATCAGCGCGCGACGCACAGCCTGCGCACGACGTTCGCCGAGGCCGATGTTGTATTCGCGCGAGCCACGCTCGTCGGAGTGACCTTCCAAACGGACCTTGCGCTGCGCATTGGCGTTTAGATACTTCGCGTGCGCGGCCACAACCGGCACGAACTCCGGTTTGATTTCGGCACGGTCGTAATCGAAATAAACAATGACGCCGGCGCTCTTCGCAGCTTCCAACGCCGCGGCATCGCCGGGCAGGCCGGTGCCGCCCACGCTACCGGTGGACGAGCCTTCAGTGGTGGCTCCGCTCACCTCTTCTTGGGGCTGCGCGTCCGGCAGAGTTTGTGGTTTCTTCGGACAGCCCGCCAGCAACAGGCCACTCGCCGCGATCAGCACCAGCTGCGTTATACGCATCTATTCTCTCCTGGGTTTAAGCCAGTCAATTGAATTCTTCAGACCCGCGGACCCGCTGAAAAATCCGCAAGTCGCCGTACACAGACAAAAACCGCGGCGAATTTTGCCACAAGTCGAGCCTGAACACGGCGCCCCAAACGGTTTCTTCAGCGGTTTTTGGCGAATTTACCGACTAACGAGCCGGGAACGGCGCCCAAACCGGTTCACGCACTTCGCCCACGGTGTTGGTAAACCGCTCCGCTGTGCGGCCGTCGGTCGAGACCGTCGCCAGCACACCGCGGCCTCTTTCCTGCGTCGCATAGATCAGCACGGCGCCATTCGGAGCGTAGCTCGGACTCTCGTCCTGACGCCCTTCCGACAACACCTGCAATCCCTTGGACGCCAGGTCGATCACAGCGATTCGATAGTTACCACGATCCAGGTGCACGACAGACAGCTGTTTGCCATCCGGCGAAACGCGCGGCCGGGCGTTGTAGCTGCCCTCGAAACTCACCCGCGTGGCGCGATTCGGATTGGCTACATCGATCTCATAAATCTGCGGGCCGCCGGCGCGATCCGAATTGAAATACAGCTTCTTGCCGTCGGCTGACCAGCTCGGCTCGGTGTCGATACCGGGATCGAACGTCATGCGCGTCAGCACCTGGCTGTTGAGCTCCAACGTATAGACATCGACGTCGCCGTCCTTGCGCGACAACGTGAGCGCCAAAGTCTTGCCGTCCGGCGACCAAGCCGGCGCGCCATTGATACCAGCGCGTGCCGAAACACGCTTACGCTCGCCGGTTCGCAACGTCTGCACATAGATGGCGGACGCTTTGCTCTCGAACGATACGTAAGCCAGGTTCGCCGCGTCCGGCGACCACGCTGGCGACATGATGGGCTCGTCCGAGCTGGTGATGGTCTGCTGATTCTCGCCGTCGTAATCGGAGACGATCAGTTTGTAACGCTGCTTGGGAGGCGTTCCTTCCGCGCTGACGAATGCGACGCGCGTCGAGAAGGCGCCGCGAACACCGGTCAGCTGCTCGAAAATGATGTCCGAAATCCGGTGTGCCAAAGCGCGCATCGCATTCGCGTTTGCGGTGAGGCGCTGCCCGGCCAGTCGCTGACCGGTGAGCACGTTATAAAGCTCGAACGTCGCTGCGAAGCCCGTGCCTTCCGGCGTCAGCTTGCCGACAGCGATGAAATCGGTCTTGAGATAACGCCAGTCCTGAAAGCGGATTTGATCGCCCTGGGTCGGGCGATCGATCATTTCCTTGCGCTCCAGGGGCGCGAAGCGGCCGCTGCGTCGCAGGTCGGCGGCAACCACTTCAGCGACGTCGAACGGCGCGGCACCGGTGGATTCCCAACCGAACGGCACGATGGCGACGGGCACCGCATCGTCGGCAGATTTGGTGATCTCGATGACCAGTTGCGCGTTGGCCGCGGCGGCGAACCACGACAGCGCGAAGCAAACCAAAACGGCGAAAGTTTTTTTCATCAGTCACAGCTCCTTGGAGCGAAATCGGAACCCACCCGCGCTAGCCACCACCGGGTCGGAAATTAAAGGTCAGCTCCGCCCTGAACAAGCGCGCGTTCGGCGGCGTCGGCAGCGGTGACGCATTCATCACAGCATTCTCGACCGACTGCTTGACCGCAGCGTCACCGTTGCAGCTGCCCACCCTCGCCGACAGAACGACGCCGGCGGGCGTTTGCCTCACCGTCACCTGACACAACAAATCGTCGCGCGCCGACAGCGGACGGTTCCAGCGACGCTGCACTGCCTGCCGGATCATGGCCTGATACTGTGCCATCTCCGGCGAACTGGCCGCAGCCGCATCGGCAGCCGCGTCTGCTTCCTCTTCCTGCAACTGCCGCTGCAATTCCGATTCGCGCGACTCCTGCAAACGTTTGTCGTCGGCCGCTTTGCGACGCTCGGCCTCTTCCTTCTGCTTGCGCTCGATGTCGGCGACACGCTTCGCCTCTTCCTCGGCGCGCTTCTTCCGCTCAGCTTCGGCGGCAGCGCGCTTCTTTTCCGCGTCCTGGCGTTCGCGCAGCTGTTGCTCCTCGGCGACGCGACGCTGCTCGGCCTCTTCGCGTTGTTTCAATTCGACCTGACGTTCCTGTGCCGCGCGTTGTTCCGCTTCTTTGCGGACGGTCTCTTCCTGCTCGCGCTTCTGTTGCTCGGCGGCCTGTTGATCGCGTTCTCGCTGCGCCTGTTGTTCCTGCTGCTCTTGTTTCGCTTGTTGCTCGCGTTCCTGCTGAAGCGCACGTTCACGCTCCCGTTCGCGGCGTTGTTGCTGCTGGCGAGTCGCCTGATTCAACTGCGAAGGATCGACGATCACCGCCTGGATCGCCAGCTGCATCGGCGGCGCATCTCGCTGCATGTTGAGCATCGTCAGGCCGAAAACACCCGCGAACAACGCATGCAGCAGCAGCGCGCCGAGAATGTAACTCCAGTGTCGTTTGAGAAAATCGCCCATGCGACTAGCGCTTCTTCTTGTCCCGGCTCTCGGCAGGATCGGTGATGAAGCCCACTTTCTCCGCGCCCGCTTCCTGCAGCAACACCATGCCGGTGACGACACGGCCGTACGGCACGCTTTGATCGGCCTTCACCAGCACGGGCGTTTCCGGCTCGCGACGCAGGACCGTCGACACGCGCTCGACGACGATGTTTTCTTCGAGCGGACTTTCCTCGTCTTTGCCGATGTTGAGGTAGTAACGGCCCGCGGAATCGACACTGAGAATCAGCGGCTGATGCTTGCGCATCATCTCTTCGGGCAACGGCTCGGCGCCGGCTTTCGGCAGCTCGACCTTGATGCCCTGAGTGAGCATCGGCGCCGTGATCATGAAAATGATCAGCAGCACCAACATCACGTCGATGTACGGCACGACGTTCATTTCGGCGACAAGCTTCTTGCCGCGGCGTGCATTCATGGGGCTCATCCGTGCGCCTCTGCCATGCCGCGTTGACCTTCGGCGCGAGGCGCAGCGGCATGTCGCTGCAGAATCGTCGACAGCTCTTCGACGAACGTGTCGTAACGCACTTCGACACGGCTGACCTGATCGGCGTAACGATTGTAGGCGACCACGGCGGGAATCGCCGCGAACAGGCCCATGGCGGTTGCAATCAGGGCTTCGGTGATGCCGGGGGCCACCATCGCCAGCGTCGCCTGTTGCACGTTACCGAGGCCGTGGAACGCATTCATGATGCCCCACACGGTGCCGAACAGGCCGACGTACGGGCTGGTCGAACCGATGGTCGCGAGCATCGCCAGGCCCAGCTCCAGGCGGTCGCTCTCTCTCAACAACGCGACACGCATGCCGCGACGAGCGCCTTCGATGAGCTGTGCCGAAGCGATGCCGCCCTGCTGGCGCAGGCGCGAGAATTCGCGAAAGCCTTGCTCGAAGATCGACTCCATCCCTTTGGTCACGCGACGGCTCTGATCGATGGTTCGAAACATCGCGGTCAGATCGCCGCCGGACCAGAACGTTTCCTCGAAACGATCGGCATCCAGGCGCGCCCGGCGCAACTCGGCGCGTTTGCGCAGCATGATGGACCAGGACGCCAGTGACGCCAGCAGCAGCAGTGCCATCACGAACTGCACGACGATACTGGCGTTCAACACCAGTTCCAGGGGATTCAAGTTCTGCGACATCATTCCGATTCACTCCGCATGAAGTCTTTTGGCAGCGCCTTCGGCTTCAGGTTGTTTGCGTCCAGGCAGGCGACCCGCACCTGGCCTTCGATCAACAATTCGTCGCCGCGAAAAATCTGTTGTTGAAACGTGAGGCTCGCGCGCGTGCGCTCGGCAATCTCACAAGTCACCCGCAGCTCGTCTGCGTAACGCGCCGGCTTGCGATAGTGCGCTTCCAGGTCGACCACCACGAACATCAGTCCATGCTGTTCCTTGAGCGGCAACTGCTCGATACCGGCCGCACGCAACCATTCGGTGCGGGCGCGCTCCATGAACTTGAGATAATTCGCGTAATAGACGATGCCGCCCGCATCGGTATCTTCCCAATAAATGCGCACCGGCCACTCGAAAGGCGCCGCCGCGCGGGAAACATTCGCCGGGGTTGCCGCCATCCCTCGCGTCACTCCGCAAACAACTCGCCGGTGCCCGGCCGTTCCGGCGTTTTCAAGCCGAAGTGTTGATAGGCCATGCGGGTCGCGACGCGACCCCGCGCGGTGCGCATGACGAACCCTTGCTGAATCAGATACGGCTCGATC
>Ga0247784_1000144_pt1 | contig 23023 bp, 29 predicted proteins | sample UWRJL169409R5_FD_179909 | JGI IMG/M metagenome (GOLD analysis project Ga0247784, IMG submission 179909) | Plant litter microbial communities from Arlington Agricultural Research Station in Wisconsin, United States - UWRJ-L169-409R-5 | ecosystem: Environmental > Terrestrial > Plant litter >...
CACTCAATCCCGAGCGCGAATCGGTGGTGAACGCAGTGTTGCAATCGGGAATCAAATCGGCAGAAGCCGCGTAGAACGAGCGGCAACTACCTTGACACGCACCGAGACGCTGCCGGCATTCAATTCTTTAGCTAGGAATTCACGGCACGTATCGGCAACGTCGACCGATGTTCCACAACCTGATAGTGCTCAATTCACACAACACCGTGTACTGGTATTTCTTGGGCCTTCAAAGCGGGGCAACGGAATAGGCGCGATTTGCGGAGCTTTCGTCCGATCAAGGATCGTTCCATGTCCGACCAGCCGCATCGAAACCAAGTAAGACTCAAGAGCGGGACATTCACATGCCATTACTGAGACTCTATGCACTGCGTAATGAGCTCGCAGGACCGGTCGACGCCTCCCTCCCAGTCCATCGCGTTTTGTCTAGGCAGTACCTTGACAACGTCCATTGAGAGTCACAGCTTGATATGCAGAGAGCATCGAACAACGTCATCATGCTCGCAATCATTGCCGTTTTCGTATGACGCCGCGCCAACAGCATCGAATACGTGCCATACTGCCGGAGGATTATATTCATGGATGTACGTCACATCGCCTTTATTAGCTTGCCCTATGCTCCTCATGTGAACCCCACTCTTCCAATCGTTTCCACATTAGCTCGACGTGGTTATCGAGTGACGTTCGTGGCTTCCGAGCCCTTCTCACGTGCCGCCGCAGAAGCGGGCGCTCAGGTGGTTCCTTGCCGTTCGCTCGTGCTGGATTTGGCTGCTGGGCCGGATCACGAGTGTGACGGCACCAGCCCATATCCACGGCAGATGCTTCAGGACATCACACCCTTCTATGAAGCAAACCCGCCACACTTGGTTCTTTATGACTTTTGCGCCCCGGCCGGTCGAGTTCTAGTCAACCAACTAGGCGTGCCGGCGATTCAGACTAGTCCTTTCTATGCATTTCTCGACCAGGATTTCGCCGGCCAGGTAAAGCACGATGTTTTCCGCAACGTACTGATGGACGATGCGCAGCGGGTAGGTAAGTTCCTTGGTGAGTATGGCATCAGCAGCCCGAATTATCGCGTTGATAAGGAAAAGCTTAACTTGTACTTGTTTCCGCGCGCGCTTCAGCCACGCGGTTCCGAATTCGGCAATAACTGTTACTTTGCTGGGCGTTGCCCTGGCGAGCGTGTAGCCAGGTCAGATTGGGAAGATCATTCCGGCGATCGTCCGATCGCGCTCGTCTCGATGACAAATTTGCGCTCGATCGGCAGTTCCGCGATTTCAGTTCCAGAGCACTTCTTCGTGAGCATTGACGCGCTGTCGAGGCTGGGCTGGCACATCGTGCTATCACTTAATCAGCGCTGCGATCAAACATCGCTGCATCCTTTGCCGGATCACTGCGAGATCATCCATCCAAGTGCGTTCCTGAAAGTTCTGGCACGGGCACGGCTGTTGATATTCAACAGCGGGATCATTACGACTGCAGAGGCGGCTTACTATGGGGTTCCAATGATCGCCATAACAGAGGGCCATCATGAATTTGAATGGCAAGGCGATCATATTGCGGAACTTGGCATCGGAGCGCATATCAGAAAAGGAACAATGAACGCGGCGAACCTAAGAGACGCTGCTATTCGGTTGTCGAGCGACAAAGCGACACTTGATCAAGTTCGTCGGATCAAGCACGCGGTTCGGCGCGAGCCCGGTGCTGAAGAGACGGCGAACCTCATTGAGGAGTATCTGGAGGCAAGCAGTTGATGTTTGTCATGACCCCACAGCTCCTGCCATGTTGCGGGCGCTCGCCTCGGAGGTGCAAACTCTTTGCCCGTGCCATCCACTTTCAACACCCAATCGTTCTCGCGCCCGCTTGCCGGCACCGCGAAGCGCATCAGCACTTCCTTGAAAAGTACCCTTCGATACGGGTCCCTGTACCGGTCCGCGAGTCATACCGACCGAGCTTAAGGTTACAAAGTTGTTTAAAAGACCACGTGCGATCTCGGTGAGATTAAGTAGACGCATCGACGGTTCCCGGTGGGCCGAAGCCCTTGCTCTGATCGTCGAGCACCAACACCCAGTCGTTGCCCCAACCGCTGGATGGCGGAGTAAATCGATGCGGTTGATTGGTCGGGATAGCCCGATCGATCTGCGTTGTATTTCCAGTGCGTGGATCAAACCATGATGCTACGGCTGCACCACCGGATAGCTTGATCATATCCACGTCCACCGGTAGCCCCTCGGGCAGATAGATCATGATGTAGCTGCCGTTCCGATCGCGTGTCGCACTGACGTAACGGCGTCCCTCTCCAGCTTCGCTCAAGATCACGCTCTGATCAGGTATACGCGAGAAGTACGGACGAGAGAGCAGAAGCGATTTGATGTGCCCCACTTGGAATGCGCCCGGTGCGTTCAGTGCATCACGCCAGTGAATTGTCGTCTCGCAGTGATCACAATATTTCTCGCTGGGTACAAGAGCATGAACCACTGCAAGATGGTTGTAAGTGTGACCAGCGGCACCAGCAAAGACTGCATGATATGCCGAGTTGCGGATATCAACCTCGTCCCATCGACCAAAGGCGAGGCTGGTATCAATATTTCGAGGCATATAGTCGAATTGCGGTTCAGCATCAATGATCGGACGAACCGGACGAGAATAGAATTCAGCGCGGATCGGTTCATAGTTGTAGGTTGAATTCCAGCCAAAGTCCGCCCCAAGCCGCTCCATATGCCCAGACTGGTCGAAGAAATGACTCGACTGGATCGTATTCATATCCAACCATGAGCGGTTCGAAAGATACAGCGACGAGCGTGGATGCGGTGTACCAGGGAAGCTGAGGCTGGTTTCATGAAAGGTAATGAAGGGGTCTCCGCCCTCGCCTTCCAATATTCCTTTTGCCATCAGGTCATACACCGGCCTGAAATCGACAAGGACTTTTGTCTTCGGAGTGCCCAGGTCATCCATCGGTCCTGCTGGCCAGACCGGGCTTTGGTCCCAGCCCAGCATCCAAACGATACCCTTACCCTTGTAACGCTCACCTAACCACCGACCGTAGCGCTCAGCATTGGTGACGTTGAACGTGCCGTCCGCCACATACTCAATTCCGTTCATTGGAACGAGGCCGACGCGAAGTCCTAGTTTGTTAGCCTGGGATATGACCCAATCGATATGCGCAAAGTACTTTGAGTTTGGACGTGTGACCTCGCCGTCAAGAAACGGGCGGTCACCGTAAACATTGGGCTTGTTGAAGCCAAATCTCGAGACCACGTGGCCGAGGATAACGGTAAAGCCCTTCTCTGCGCGGTTCGTGAGATAGCTCTGGGTGTCCTCACGGCTGAGCCGCTCGAACAGCGCTTCAACATTCTCGCCGAGGTAGAAGAATGGGCTACCGTCAGGCTTCGTTAGAAAATGGCCGTCGGGGCTTGCGCGGATTGGCTTAGTGAGGTCGTCCTCGGCGCGAGGAACGAAAGTCCCCGCCGCACGGGACACTGTGATTCCAAGTGCCGCTATCGGAATATACGCCAACAACCACCACTTCGCCGGTTCGCAACGTGTTCCAGTCATGCTCATCGACACTCCGGCATCTCGCCTTATACCCTTTAGATTGGGCGAAGCAGAACGATGATCTCCATCAAGGGGAGTGTCAGGCTTTTTGCGTGTGAGCCGCTGTTGAAATTCACTCGCTCAGCACCAGACGGTCTGCAACTGGATCGCTGACTGCACCTGGCCGCATGCCACGAGATCGGCGGGTTCTTCTAAGAATATTACGAAAGGGAGCCAGATCAGCACGGACGCTGCCCGCTCACTCGGAAAGCGTGCTTTATTTCGAACTGCCTTGTGCACATGAGCGCTCAGCGTTTTGAATACGGGAGCCAGTGGACGACACGACAACTACGGATTCGCGCGCGCAGCGCAACCTGGGCGATCGCGGGCGGCGAACTACGAAATCGAGCCCTCGGCTCATCGTATCAGAATGGCGGTGCACCGCCTTTATCGTGCCCTTGGTAACCGGCACGATACGGCACCATTGACTCATACTCAAACAATCCGTGCCAAGCAAGGCCAGCCGCGTAATGGATTGTTGCGGAGTCGGAGACGCTCAGGCAAGCATCATGCACCATCGTTCTTCAGAGTTCAGATCCATATAGGGCCAGACGCCGCGCTACAACAGCCGAGCCCCTCAGGTATCACTCCATTCAGCGCGTTAGAATAACGGCCACCCTCGCGTACATGGACACATGAGGATCATGGAAACCAAGCACATTCTGTTCTTCCTTGCGCCCCAGTACGGCCACATCAGTCCTTCGCTCGGAATGGCCATGGAACTCGCGAGGCGAGGACACAACGTCAGCTACGCGGTACCAGAATCATTTGCCCCACTCATTCTGAGCAGTGGCGCATGCCCCGTCGTTCTTGACTTCATTGAGAACCGGGAACAGTTCATTCCTAACTCCTTCAAGGTTAATGATCACCTGAGCCTGCATTCTGACCCGGATAGATTAGCAATCCAGAATTCCCTTGTAGAGACAAGGACCGAACATTCAGCTCTGCAGCTAGAACACCTGTATCGCGATCGACTCCCAGACTTTATTGTCCGCGATGATGTTCTTGATATGGCTGGTCTCGCCTTTGCGTCACGTTTCGGAGTACCTCATGCACTGCTTCGCTCTCAGTTCCTCCACGAAGCACTGAAAGAGGTATATCAAGAGGAGGACCTGGTACTGACGACTGTTCCAAAATTCTTTCAGAAAATCGACGACAGCTCCACCATACCAACACGCTATAAATTTGTCGGATTCACTCCAGAAGGAAGGACTTTAGGATTTCGTCGATGGACTCCACTCAAGGGTGACCGTCCGCGCGTACTGATCTCTCCCACAACGGGGTTACTCAAACAGGGCGAATTTTGCCACAGAATGATCGATGCGTTCCGGGATCGGCCCTGGGACGTCATTTTGTCGATATCCGGCTCCCGTGATACGTTCAGTGCAATCGATCCAAATGTGCTTCAGGATCTTCCGACAAACATTCATATAAACCAGCGATCTGCGAACTTCGAGATCCTTTCCAATGTTGATCTCTATATTGGCCAGGGAGGCCAGGGAGGTGCCCTCGAGGCGATCTACCGCGGAGTCCCGCAGATCGTCGTGCCTGCCTCGGCTTGGCATTACCACGTTGGTCAGCGGGTCGCAGAACTTGGATTGGGCGTCTGCATACCATTTTCGGAGCTTTCACCAGATCAACTTATTCACCAAGCCACCCTGTTGCTCGCGGACTGCAGTCTCCGAGAGAGGCTCAAGGCAGCGCTAGATTCAATGAAGATGAATCGTGGCGCTGAGCTTGCGGCAGACACGATAGAGGAGCGCATGAGCGTGTCTAGAAATTGACGGAAGCTCTCAATTTTACGTGTGGCTTCAGACCACAGCATTCCGCCGGATCACTTCCTTGTACCAGGCAGCGCTAAGCTTGGGTGTGCGCTTCTGGGTATTGAAGTCGACGCGGTGGATGCCCATGCGAACCGAATCCGAATAGCCGTATTCCCATTCGAAATTGTCCATCAGACACCACAGAAAATAGCCTTTGAGCGAATACCCCTCGGCACTCGCGCGCTGGAAGTGGGTGAGATAGTTCCGCAGGTACATGAGGCGATCGGCATCATCGACCTGAGTGGGGGTGATGACGTCAGTCGCAGAGGCGCCATTCTCCGAGATGTAGATGGCCTTGGGATTCCAGAGCTCGCTCGTGTGTCGAACTGCCCAATAGCCCGCTTCAGGCCGTATCACGAGCCATTCATGGTTCATTCGCGGACTCGTGGGGAGCGTCTGCAGGAATTCATAACCGTTTTCATTCTTGGCCGGACGAACGTAATAGCCGGTGTAGAGGTTGATCGCGACGAAATCGACAGGAGCACCAATCGCCTTCATGTCACCACTGCCGACCTTAGGCGCATTGGCCCCCTCAGCCGTCAAATAGGAGTCGAGATACTTTCCTTCCATCATCGCGGTCATGTATGGCGCATTTCCTTCGCGCGTGGCCTTTCGGGCCGCGGCAATGCACTCGGGCGTTTCGATCACCGGAATCATGATGGCCGGATTCTCGGCAAACCCGACGCGAGTACCTGTTTTCGCGGTGGCCCGGATCGCCTGCAGCGCAAGTCCATGCGCGAGCACGCCGTGATGGCGTACTTGATTCGCCTGTGCGGGTGGTAGCTCGAGGCCTGGCGCGTGGCGCCCTATGCTATGGCCCACGTCCGTAAAGATCCTGATCTCATTGGTCGTCATGATGTCCTTGACTCGATCCGAGATCTTGCCGGCCATGAACCCCGCATAGTCCGCGAGTGCAGAGGCCGTGTCGCGGTTCTGCCAGCCGCCCGGCAGTGCCGCCGGATAGTCCCAGTGAAACATCGTGACGTACGGGCGGATGCCCTTCTCAAGCATATCGTCGATCACGCGATTGTAGTGATCGACGCCCTTTTGATTCACACGCCCCCGGCCCTCGGGAAAGATACGCGGCCAAGCAATTGAGATGCGATAGGCGCCCGCCCCGAGGTTTTTCAGAAGCTGATGATCCTCCGCATAGCGGTGATAGGCATCGCAAGCCGGATCCCCCGTGGCGCCGTCTTTGATCTTGCCGGGGGTGCGGGAGAAGACGTCCCAATTAGAGTCGCCGCGTCCATCAACTTGGGTTGCCCCCTCGCTCTGGTAGGCGGCGCTCGCACATCCCCAGACAAAGCCTTCGGGAAATCGTTGTTCGCGCGGCGCGGCGGGTGCAGGATTGCCGGTCCGCGTTCCAACCGCGATGCCGGCCGCAGCGCCTCCGAGAACCTTTGCCAAGTTGCGTCGCGACAGTTTGCTCATTGTTTTTCTCCGCCACACAGACCAGTTCCAAGAGTCAGCCGGTTGACCGACGCAGTCGGGATTTAAATCGAGCGCGATGCACTCATCGCCCTGATCGGTCTATGCGCCTTGCGCCGGGAGCCGTCCATCGCATGGAGTCACTGAGCCATGCACGTCGACTTCACCCGCGCACTCCGCGACACGATGGTCTGTTCTGTGACTCGCTCGCGTGTGGGTTAAGCGCCAAGACCGTGGTCGCCGCGCCCTTGAGCGAGTCCGTTCCCTGATGCCCTAGGCCAGCCCTCGATGCGTCGCCACGATCGTCAATCGAAATGGCCGCCAATTTTCTGCGAATGAACTGACCGGCTTGATGTGGCGCATCCATTCCAAACCCGCGCGAACGCTATCGACGAACTTGCCCGCTCTCGTCGCGACGAGCCGCCCCCATTTGAATAACGAGCATCACATCGCTTGCGCGAAAGCTGCTCCTCAGCCTGGGCGTGCCGTGGGCCGGCTGCCCGCGTTATGCATCGGCGCGACGAATGGGCGCGCGCCCTGAGAACGCGGCTTTACTTATTAAGATTGCTCTATGGGTGTATCTCATCCCCAAGCTGATACTGCTGGGCGATTGGCCCACCGGACAACCTTCGGACCCGAGGAATCGTTGCGGTTACATCATCGACGCCAGCACGCCCAGGCGCGTGCAATAGTGACTGAAGAACCGTCGTCATCTCGGAGCATGGATACCGGACGTACTTGGGCCTGCTCAAGTCGCGAATACCTATAACCAGCGCGCGGAGAGTTCCACCGACCCGTCGACTCAAAAATCAATTTCCGCGATCCTGGCCAAACTGGATCAGCACCCAGATCTTATCCTCACCGCCGAGACTGCGGCTGCGACCGCTTCCCGCACTCACAGTAACGTGCACACCGCCTATTACCTTCGTCTACCATTGACAATCACTGATATTCGAAACGTAACCAATGGCGAGGAGAGAACATCCTCGAATCGTCTGAACGGTTGCCTACTTGTTTCTCATGCGACAACTCAACGTCATCGGCAGGTGACTCGGTAATCCTCCCGAAAATTAGTTGAAGTCAGAAGTGGAATTTTCTCGTAACCTTGACCGAGGAGGTTCCCTTGAAGAAATCACGATTTACGGACAGTCAGATCATTGCGGTTTTGAAGCAGGCGGAGGCTGGCACGCCGGTACCGGAGCTGTGCCGCGAGCATGGCATCAGCTCAGCGACCTTCTACAAGTGGCGCTCGAAATACGGCGGCATGGAGGCTTCCATGGTCTCGCGCATGAAGGAGCTGGAGGAAGAGAATCGGCGGCTGAAGAAGATGTATGCCGAGGCCCAGATGAGCGCGGACATCATGAAGGAGGCGCTCTCAAAAAATGTATGACCCGCCCCGTGTTTGCAAGGATCTTCTTCGGAGGGTGCGACTCGTCAGTCTGCCAAAATGTATCCGGCCTACTTTTGGAGGCTGCAAACCTCCTGGCCATGATGGAGATCCGCGCACGTCAGGCCTAATAAAATGGTGCGGTCTATGATGACCCGTTTTTTGACCAGGCTCGAGACGTGTGGGTTGACCGTACTGCCATTCTCTTTGAAGTTCCCTGCAGAACCCGGTGGGAAATAAGATTGATCGACGATTCGCGGAGCTACATAGCAGCAGCCGAAGCTGGTCGGTAGACGTCCCCTCGCGACAACACGGCCCACGCTATGCGAGCCAGTTTGTTCGCAACAGCGACCCTGACCACATTTTTATGTGCTCGTTGCTCGAGCTGCATCATCCGAGGCCCCAACTCGTGATCCTTTCGATGAAGATGAGTAAGCAACGATCGAGCGCCATGGATCAATTGCCTGCGGACGTATGGATTGCCTCTTTTGTGGATGCCCAGTAGGGTCGGCCTGCCACCGGTAGATTGTTGCCGCGGAACTAATCCGAGCCACGCGGCGACCTCGCGTCCGCGTTTGAATGCCGCACCATTACCAATGGCGGCAACAAGCGCAGTGGCTCCCAGTGGGCCGATGCCCGGTATCGTAACCAATCGGCGGCAGTGCTCGTGCTGTCTGGCGACGAGCTCAATCCATCTGGTGTGCTCGTTGATCGCTTCTTCAAGAATCTTCCAATGTGCGTGGAGTCGGTCGACCAATTAACGCATCCGGTCGGATAATCCGTTCTCCTCATCACTTAGCACCTCGGGTAGATCGCGACGTAGAGCAACACGCCCCTCTTTGACTGGTAGGCCATACTCGATGAGGAATGCACGGATCTGGTTGATGATGGAAGTTCGTTGCCGCACCAGGCACTCTCTGACTCGGTGTAGTGCCTGCAAATCAAGCTGCTCGTTGGATTTCACGGTGACAATGCGTATTCCGCTGAAGATGACCGGCTATTCCGCCGGAACGTGACCGGATATTCCGCCGACGTTGCGCTGGCGGGGTTTTCTACTCTCGTCGGTCACGATCGGTCAAGATTTGGTGGGATGCGAAGTCGTGACCGACGTCGGTTAGTCCTCGACGCGAGGTTTGATTTTGGCGCTCTCCTTGGCAGCCTCTCGCTTGCGCATCGATTCCTTGGCCTCGAGAGGATTCGGTGTGAGCGGTGAACGATGCGATCTAAGATCGCGTCTCCGAGCGTGGGATCGCCGATGTATTCGTGCCAGTCGCTGATAGGTAACTGGCTCGAGATGATGCAGGCACGGGCGCCGACCCGGTCATCAAGCAACTCGAGCAGATCGTTACGCTCCCGCGGCCCGATGGGAGCAATAGCAAAATCGTCGATCAGCAGGACGTTGATCTTGGCGATGGCGGCAAGACGCTTGCGGAAGCTGCCGTCGGCATGACACAGGTTGAGCTCCTCGAACAGGCGCGGTGCACGCACATACAGCGCGCTCAAGCCCTGGCGACAGGCTTGATGTGCCAGAGCGCACGCCAGATATGTCTTGCCGCAACCTGTCGCGCCTTGGATCAAGACGCTTTGATTCGCCCGGATCCAGTCGCACGAGGCCAGACTGGTGAGCTGCGATCGATCGAGCCCGCTGCGAGAACGGTAATCCAGATCCTCGATCACAGCGTCACGATATCGAAGTTGCGCAAGCTGCAGCAGACGCGTCATGCGTCGGTTCTCTCGATGGAGCTCTTCTCGATCGAGCAACAACGCAAGTCGTTCCTCGAACGCGAGCCCCTGCGCGGCGTTGTGCGTCATCTGCTCGGATAATGCCAGCGCCATGCCGTGTAGCTTCAGGCGATTCAGTGTATCGAGCGTGGGTTGGATGAGCATGAGTCATCGTCTCCTTCATCAGTGGTTGTGTTTTCAACTTTAGTTGTCGATGGCACACGGAAGTAATCGGCGCCACGCACATTGCTGTGAGTACGCGAAGCCGTTGCAGCCGCCGTGTCAGTTGCGGGGAAGAGATCGGGATGCTGGTCCAGGTTGGCCTTGAGGATCGCGATGATGCGTTTGCGAGCCGGCGAGCCGATGGCGAGCGCCCGGCGACACGCCGCCTCCAAGCGCTGCTCGCCGTAGGTTTTAGCGAGATTGAGCAGGCCCAGGCACGCACGATATCCCTGCTCGGGATGCGGACGATTCTCCAGTTGCCATTGCACGACGGCGCGCGTCCCCGTGCCGATGTTCTGGCCCCAGTTGAGCAGCCGCCCCGGCGTCCACTTCATGTGTTTGCGGTGTGAGCTCGGCATGTGCTCCGGAAACGTCGTGTGTTTGCCTTTCAAGTAACTGCGCACGTGCGCGGCGACGCGCCCGCCCTTGAAGAAGCATTCGATCGTCGAGTCGGTCGCTCGCACCCTGACGTGCTCGCCCACCAGCGAGTGCGGCACGCTGTAGTAATGCCAATCCACTTCGACGTGATAGTCGACGCCAACCTTCGCCTTGATCCATTCGGCGTACTCATAACGTGTCGCCGGCAGCGGCTTCATCGCCGGCCGATCGATTGTTTCAAACGCTTCAGCACGGCAGCCGGGAAGTTTTTTGAATGGCCGTCGATTGAGATCGACGAGGAGTTCTGCGATCGCAGCGTTGAGCTCACGCAGTGAGAAGAACTGGCGATTGCGAAGGCGCGCGAGGATCCACCTCTGAACCACGAGGACACTCATCGTCTACGGCCGCTTTATCTTTTGCCTGATACGGCCGCGCCGGTAAAATTGCCGCGCCGTAATGCCGTGCGTAGGTTGAGGTCGCTTCCGGCTCGTAACGACACGCTTTTTTGATCGCGGCCTTGAGATTATCTGGGATCCACAGACTCGGAACCGATCCGAAGAACTCCAGCATCCGGATGGTCGAGCCGATCCAGTCCGGCATCGTCTGCGTCCACGTGGCTTCAGCGAACGCGTATTTCGAGGCACCTAAGGTCGCGACAAAGATCTCGGCGGTGAGGACCTCGCCGGCCTTTGGGTCGATCACCGCGACGGTGTCGCCGCTGTAGTCGATGAACACTTTCTCGCCGGCCCGATGAACCTGGCGCATTGAGCGCGCGAGCGTTCTACGGTATTCGTGGTAATGCGCGCAGAACTGGCTGTAGCGGTAAGCGTGCTCGCCGTGCGCTGCGGTGTACTCCTCCCACAGTAACTGCAACGTCACACCGTTGCGCCTGAGCTCCTGGTGCATCAGCGCGTAGTCGAGCTGCGCATACTCACGGCGCGGCGCCGCCTGACGATATAGCATCGCCTCCAGGCGACTGTCGTCGAGATCCGCGGGCAATGGCCAGCTCAGACCTTTCTCCGCTGCTCGTTGCACGGTGTTCGTCACCGCGCCTTTCGACATGCCGGTCGCCGCTGCGATCCTCTCGTGGCTCAGACGCGCCTCGAATTTGAGGCGCAGAACGTCTTTGATCTTGCGCATGGCACTCCGTTTGGCCGGCATCAGCTCCCCCAACTAAAAAATCGGGCAGCTTAGCCAGGAAAATATAAGTTCCAGCGCAACGACGGCTTCATTCCAGTCCAACGTGACCGATGATTCCGACGATCATGACCGGCGATTCCGGCCGAAGCCGAAAATTGGTCACGTTCAATCGGAATGGGCGGTCACGTTCGATCGGAACGACCGGTCACGTTCAAACGAAATCAGCGGTCAACTTCCCTCGGAATACGCAACAAACCGCATGGTGGGTCGTGTCACTGCTTCAGCAATTGCCGCGGCATCGTTAAAGTCGTTCTTCTGAGACTTCACATATGCCTTCACGAACTTCGGGGCGATCAGGCGCACCTCGTGCCCGTAACGCTGAAAGAGACGTGCGAGATGCTGCGATCCCGGGCACGCCTCCATACCGATTAAACAAGCTGGTAAATTGGCCATGAACTGTGCGAGCTGACTGCGATTGAACTTGTGACGCATCACAGGCTTATCCGCTCGATTGCAGCCAACGAAATGAAACCATGTCTTGCCGATATCGAGTCCGACTGCTGTGATGTCCATGATGACCTGCGTCGGAGTGGGATGAGTGACATCGCCCATTATCCGCCTTGGTGGAGAACGGGGCGGGTCATCCCATAAATGGTGAGGCCATCTCAGCGTCGAGAGGTGGCCCGATGGGCGGTGATCGTTAAAGGCCAGAGCATTCGACGGGCCTGCGCGGATCTGAGCATCAGCGAGACCTGCTATCGCTACGAGCCGAAGTTGTCGAGCGAGAACGAACGGATCGCCGAGTGGCTGATGCGTGTAACAGGCAGCCAGCGCAACTGGGGCTTCGGGCTGTCTTTCCTATATCTTCGCAACGTGGGCTTCGGCTGGAATCACAAGCGCGTGTATCGCATTTACCGCGAGCTGGAGTTGAATCTTCGGATCAAGCCGAAGAAGCGCCTACTGCGCGAAGCACCTGTGCGATTGACGATTCCGGTGGCAAAGAATCAAGTCTGGTCGATGGACTTCTCTATGGTCCGCTCTCCATAAGCAACTCTCTTTTCGATCAATCATCAACGACAACGATTCGCGTTTATCTATTCGGCCTAGCTAATGAGCGATTTTTATTACGCTCGGGCCATCAGGAAAGTCGCACACGCCCGACCCAATTAATGCAGAGGCGTCAAAGCGCCTGAAGTCCAGCCGGGTTTTCGGACGTGACGAATCACCGTTATCGCCATGACCTCATCAGTTCGTCGCAATATCGGACAGGTCCCATAGAATCAAACTGTAGCAGCAGCCACGTGATCGAAGACGGCTTCGTTCTTTCGTAGCAGTGCCCAAGCAATACGCACCAGCTTATTCGCCAATGCACAGACGGCGACATGCGGATGCATGCGTGCGCCGAGCGCTCGCATCCACCGATGTAGAGGATCATCGCGCTTATCCTTCCAAACCCACAGCGCTCGCGCGCCCTGAACAAAGAGCTTCCGGAGATAGGTATTGCCGCGCTTGGTGATCCCAAGGAGCTTCGGCTTGCCGCCGGTGGTGTGTTGCCGAGGCACCAAGCCCACCCAGGCCGATAGATCACGCGCGTGCCGAAACGAACTTGCATTCCCAACCGCTGACACCAGTGCCGTGGCTACTAATGGCCCCACACCAGGAATGCTGAGCAGGCGACGGCAGCTCTCGTTGTCATGCGCGAGTTTTTTCAGTTGCTCGCTCAAGTGCTCGATAGCCACTTCCGTCTGGCGCCACATCTGCAGAAGCATGCTCAGCAGCTCGCGGAATGCCGCGGTCAGCCCATTGTCGGCAACCTCGAGAATCGCTGGCACAGAGGTGCGAAGTGGATATAGACCTTGAGGAATGGCGATCCCTCGATCAAGTAACAATCCACGGATCTGATTTGTCATGCCATTTCGTTGCTCTAGAAGGCGCTGACGCGCTCGATGCACCGACTGCACATCGACCTGTTCGATCGAACGCAGCGGCACAGCTCGCATGCTCGGTAAGCGGGCGACTTCTGCTAAGGCATGGCATCGTTGAAGTCGTTCTTCTGCGCTCTAACAAATGGCCGAACATACTGCGCAGGGACTGGCTGCGATGCGGCCGAGGTGCCGCGCACCACAGCAGGTTTCCATGGCCAGTACACAGACAGGATGAGTAGCAAACCGATGGAGTAATTGCTCGCGTGTCAATTTCTCGCGCAGCACCACCCGGCCATCGCTGCTGAGTCCAATCAAATGGAACCAGCGCTTACCAATATCCACACCGAGTGTCACAGCTTGCATGATCCTCTCCTCACAGCGGCGATGTGCCGCACTTAGATTACCCTGAGCGGACCATTCCATTAATGCACGATGCTCTCGGGGATGGCCGCAGCTTCCGGTTGTTCAACTGCTGGACGACTTCAACCGCGAAGGCCTGGCGATCGAGGCGGACCTGTCGCTACCCTCGGCTCGCGTGATTCGCACGTTAGAGCAAGTCATCGACTGGCGTGGAAAGCCGCGGGTGATTCGTTGTGACAATGGACCCGAATATATCAGTGGCACGCTGTTGCAGTGGGCAGCGCAGAGACAGATCCGGATCGAGTACATCCAGCCAGGCAAGCCGCAGCAGAATGCATACGTCGAGCGCTACAATCGAACCGTGCGCTATGACTGGCTTGCTCAGCACATCTTCGCTTCGATCGCCGAAGTTCAAGAAGCTGCGACCTGCTGGCTATGGACGTACAACAACGAACGTCCCAACATGGCATTGGGCGGATTCACACCGATCCAGAAGTTAGCGATGGCTGCTTAGTTCCTCCACTTTTGGCTGCACCTAAAAAGGGGAGGATTAACCCGCAACCCGCTCACATTCGATGACAACCATCGGACATAACGAATTCTGGTACAGGTTCGCGGGTCAGCATCAGGTGGGAATTCACACAGCCTTTGAGCAGATAGTCGCAGATAAAGATCGCGGCAACCTCCACCGTGCGGATCGCGACTTCTTCTGCTCCAGCGACACGATAGCATCGGATTTGCCAATTATGGTCCGCACGGACAAGTAGGGGGGGGGAAAACAAGACCGCGGAGGCTGAATAGAACATTCCACGGCACAGCGATTTACGAGCAGCCGTAGCGCTGAGCTTCTGCTACGTTAACGACAAGCGACCCGTTGTGCGCGTCTCTGAGCTCCTAGCGTGCGATCTGTTCTTCCATTGCGTACTGATCTCCCGCTGAATCGAAGCCACTTCCTCAACCGTATTGAAGCTGAGAGTGGGGTAGCGGGTTTCGTAAACGTAGGCCGGATTCCCGGCGTTGAAGAGTTGATGGAAGGAATAGAGAAGAGACAGCTCGCCACTCGGGGTGATATACCGTCGACCTTTCCAGAGCGCGTTATGAATTTCCTCCAGAGAAGCCATCAATCGGTGCCGACGGAAGCGAAACACGGACTGATCGTGTAACCCAGCGTTGTGACTCTCGCCATGCTTCGCAAAATCCGCTGAGACACACTGCATGTGTTCGTTCACCAGCAACGCCACATAGGGCTTGTCCTCGAGAACCGCGGGCAACAGACCGGATCCCGCAGGACAGGCCGTCAGCAACTCATCGATAATTTCGACGTGCCTGAAGAACACGTCTCCCCACGCAACGACTATGTCTTCGGCGACCGCGCCCCCCTCAGCCGCTTCGGCCGCCTTCAATCCATGTAGAGTCGCGTGTCCATCACCCAGTCCCGACTCGATGGGTAAATTGAGGATGCGATTCGCGAGTTCTGGATACTTCGCATCGAGCGCGGCAAAGTACGCCTGCCATGCCTCGCTCGCGCGGACGTTGGTGACGATGAACACTCGTCGGAATTTTTCACCAATCTGCTGCAGGTTCGAGGTCAGGCAGGGCTCGTCTGTGATCGGTACGAGTGCCTTGGGCAGCTTGGCATTCATGCGCGAGCCATTCCCCGCCGCCACTATGTAGAGGTCAGCAGTTGCCATTGCCGAAGTGCGCGATGAGCGTGCTGATGAAGAAGGCGGTCTTGGCCGGACTGTCGACGTGGAGGCATTTGATTCGAGTTACTTCGGTCGCAAATCGGTGAACGTCGTGATCATTCCCCGATTCGCACTCATCGCCAACATACGTGATCGTTGGCGGATTCGGCCTGTCACACAGATGCTTGAGCGCCCACACCTTGGAGAGCGTCGGCTTGTGGATCTCGATCGTTGTCGTTCCACATGTGCGCACGATAAGGTCTGAGCCGTAAACGATGTTGCGCGCCAGACTCATCACCGCGCGACGCTGCTCTGGCGGCACGGGCTTGATCGCGATCACTGCGTTGCCGCGGTTTTCGATTTTAGAGGCCGGAATTCCCGCCCTGACCAATGCATCGACGATGTCTCGAGCACTGTATAGCCCGCCGGCCGACAGCACCGTTTCGGGCGCGAGGCACTTGACGACTTCAGGAGCGCTCGAACCCGCAATGGGTTGCAAGTCATACGCGTATTCATTAACGCCGCCGTCCGCAAAGACGAGCAGCGGCTTTTGGAATCCCTCATGCCTCTCGCGAGGAGTCGCGGCATAGCCTCTCAAGTTCAGCGCTCTAATCGTATTTCCCGTGCAGATTCCTACGGGCAGTAGCGAATTCAGCAAGCACAGTCCGCTGACGTTGAATCCGGACGATTTGGGGTACTTGTTCTTTCGACCAACCAGCGTATCGTCATAGTCAAAGAGGAACATGCTGCTGTCGAGATACTCCTCAAAGAACACGTAACCGATGGCATACGCAAGCTTCGCTGGATTGTGCTTATCGGGGGCGTCCATCGGAGTCGATAGATCCATCTGAGCGAACGATGCGACTTTCAGGCCCGCGGATTGACTCAGATCCTGCATGCTCGGGTGACCGTTCCTATCTGCCAGCACATGCAGACGTCCGCATTCGAAATAACGGGGCACAAGCAGGTCGACGATCTCTGACGCGGTGAGACCTGGACTGTCTTTGTCGGGAGTCCGGTTGACCACCAACGCGATTCTCGCATTGCTCTCACGAACGGCAGCAGTGAAACCGTGCGATGCGTAGGTTGGAATCAGTGAGGACCACTGCGTTCCACTCGACAGTATGATGAGGTCGGCATCCACGATTGCATGCCAGGCCTCGACAGAAAGCTCTGGCACCGCCTCCTTGCCGTCAGGATCGATGAAGAAAATATCGACAAACGGATCGGCTTTGTTGCCCCACGAAACGATCTCCCCTTCGTCTGTAACCCGCCTCCCGCTAGCAGTGACAGCGCCAAGGAACAGCGATCGATCGTCGTTCAAGAGCACATTGTCCGGAATATTCATGGCGTCGGCCATAATCCGCCCCGCAGCGCGAAGCGAGTTTCCGTTGGCGCTGGCCAATCCTGCATAGATGATGTTCGCCAATGAGAAATCGTGATACTCGCTCTCGTTGGCTTTTGCCTGCTTGAAGTATTCTTCTATCGCTCCAATGAGCAGATCGCGGAGGTCGACGCTTCCACACCGATCGCCGTTCAGCGCCAGGAATCCACTGACGCGTTCGTTGCAGAATTGTTGGGCGCGAGACGGCTCGCTGGTGAAGCGATGCTCCAACAAATGAAGCCAAGGATCGCTCGAACTCCTCAGCCGCAGGCGAGTGGTTTGATTCTTTCGGACGTCGGACGGCCCGAGGATCTGACCATTCATGACGCTTCGGACGGCCCCAGTGGACAGTCCGTTGTCGTATGCGTTCACGATGATCTTTACGTCGATACCGTCCATGCGCGCCTCGAGCGAATCATACAAACCCCGCTGGAGCGCGATGGATCCGGTACCGCCCGTGAGGATGGCAATTCTCATGACCGTGACATCCGTGACACTGGGAACTCCTCGCTCTTAACTCTCGATTAGCTTCCGCGCGACCGGCCGATATTGCATTCGCCACTGCTGGCAGCTCGGCTTGGCCCTGTGATGATGTATCCGAATCGCCGTGCTAACGCCATCGCTCGCGCATCGGCTTGTTCGAGCGAGTTCGAATGGGCCTGTCTTCACATCGACGACGTCGTTCCCAGGACCAAAAAATGTTATTAAAAATCAGGCCTTGTGGCGGCTCCGCCGTGCGCCTTGGCCCCAAGGTAGTCCGTTGAAGGTTGGGATGGTCGCCCGATTCGCACTCCGCAGGAACGGGTGATTGAGATGGAGTCTTTGGTTGAAGCGTTGGCGAACGCGAGCGTGTTGTGAGTGGATCTATGGCTGCTCAGACGGAAAGAAAGTAAGCGTGTGGCCTGGCTTTCAATTACCCACAACTTTCTTATTGTTTCTAATTGGTTGAAAGTACTTCTTGAAATGGTTGCCGATGTAAAGTCACCAACCGCATGGGTTGACCGAGAAGTTGCCGACTGCGAATTCAAGGACGAACGATTGGGAAAGCGCTTCCGGAAGCTGCTTGAACAACTCTCCGACGGCACGGGAGAGAGCATTCCGATGGCCTGCCAAGACTGGGCGAATACCGGTGCGTGTCAAGGTAGTTGCCGCTCGTTCTACGCGGCTTCTGCCGATTTGATTTCCGATTGCAACACTGCGTTCACCACCGATTCGCGCTCGGGATTGAGTGTGACTGCTGCTACCGGCGTCCAGTTGCGTGTGTGACGCGCCCAGCGACGCGGATTAGCCTCGCGGGCTTGCATGTACAGCGTATGACGACGGGCCAGGATCTGGTGATCGTGACCCGCATGGCGCTGTGCCAGGCTCACAAAGCGAATGCCGCTGTGTCGATGCTCGTGGTAATCCTCCCGAAAATTAGGTGAAGTCAGAAGTGGAATTTTCTCGTAACCTTGACCGAGGAGATTCCCTTGAAGAAATCACGATTTACGGACAGTCAGATCATTGCGATTTTGAAGCAGGCCGAAGGCGGCGCGCCGGTACCGGAGCTGTGCCGCGAGCATGGCATCAGCTCTGCCACGTTCTACAAGTGGCGATCGAAGTACGGCGGCATGGAGGCCTCCATGGTGTCGCGCATGAAGGAGCTGGAGGAGGAAAACCGACGGCTGAAGAAAATGTATGCCGAGGCCCAGATGAGCGCGGACATCATGAAGGAGGCGCTCTCAAAAAAATGGTGAGGCCATCTCAGCGTCGAGAGGTGGCCCGATGGGCGGTTATCGTTAAAGGCCAAAGCATTCGACGAGCCTGCGCGGATCTGAGCATCAGCGAGACCTGCTATCGCTATGAACCGAAGTTGTCGAGCGAGAACGAGCGAATCGCAGAGTGGTTGATCCGTGTGACGGAGAGCCAACGCAACTGGGGCTTCGCACTGTCGTTCCTGTATCTTCGCAACGTGAAAGGCTTCGGCTGGAATCACAAGCGCGTGTACCGCATCTACTGCGAACTGGAGTTGAATCTTCGGATCAGGCCGAAGAAGCGGCTGGCGCGCGAAGCTCCTGTGCCGCTGACAATTCCAGCCCGAAAGAATCAGGTCTGGTCGATGGACTTCATGCACGATGCTCTCGGCGATGGCCGCAGCTTCCGGTTGTTCAACGTGCTGGACGACTTCAACCGCGAAGGCCTGGCGATCGAGGCGGATCTGTCGCTACCCTCTGACCTGCCGGCTTTCTTCGGTCCAGCGATTACTTCGGGGATGTGGCTTCCGGGTTCGTTGTTGAAAGGCTCTGCTTGAACTGTGTAGGCGTGAGTTGCCCGAGACTCGAGTGTGGGCGGATCTCGTTGTACTCACGCCGGAAGTTTTCGATCAGGATCTTCGCATCCGTACGGTTCTTGAACCATTGCATGCTCAGGCACTCATCCCTGAACTTGCCGTTGAACGATTCATTCGAGCCATTCTGCCATGGCTTTCCCGGATCGATATGCGCCGTATCGATGTTTGCTTGCGTCAGCCAACGCAGAACGGCTCTGGAGACGAATTCCGGGCCATTCTCGGATCTCAGATAGCTCGGTGCGCCGTACGTGCTCACAAGCTTTGAGAGCAGCTCGATGACTCTCGCCGAACGAATGCTCCCAGCGACGTCGATCGCCAGACACTCGCGGGTGTATTCGTCGATGACCGGGAGGCACTTCAGTTGCTGGCCGTTGGCGCAGGCGTCGTACACGAAGTCATAGGCCCAGACGTGATTGGCGCCGAGCGCCGGCAACGGCCGAGGCCCACTCGTGGCGATGCGTTTGCGAGGCCGCTTTCTCGGGACCTGCAGGCCGTACTGACGCCAGATCCGGTGCGCTCGATCGGCACTCATTGCATAGCCTCGTCGCTCCAGAAACACTTGGATGCGGCGATAGCCGTAGCGCGGATACCGTGCCGACAGCTCTCGCATCTCGGCGACGACCGGTGTGTCTCGCTTGATCAGCCTGGACTCGTATCTCAACGTCGATCGGGCCACCGACATTAGCGCGCACGCTCGTCGCTGGGACACGCCGCGTTCGCACACGAACGCAACCTGCCGGCGTCGCACGCACGCGCTCACCATTTTTTTCCCGCGACTTCCTTCATCACGTCGATTTCCAAATCGCGCTCGGCCACCAGCTTCTTGAGCTTGGCGTTTTCTTGCTCAAGTTGCCGAAGACGCTTCACATCGACGGGTTCCAACTGTCCAAAGCGCTTGCGCCAGGCGTAGTTGGTGACGTCGCTAATGCCATGCTTCTTCGCGACCTCTGATACAGGCGACTGGTCTGCCTCGCGCAGAATCTTGACCATCTGCTCTTCGGTGAATCGGCTCTTCTTCATCGCTCCTCCATCCCGAGGAGCCATCATCCCACAAAGTTTAGATTGGTCCGAAATTCGGCCGGCAGGGCACCTCGGCTCGCGTGATTCGCACGTTAGAGCAAGTCATCGACTGGCGTGGAAAGCCGCGGGTGATTCGCTGTGACAATGGACCCGAATATATCAGTGGCACGCTGTTGCAGTGGGCAGTGCGTATTCCGACGATGGTGACCGGTTATTCCGATTTATTGTGACCGGCGAAGCACGGGTGGAAGTGCTTGAGAGGAAGGATAGCAGAGTCGGTCACGTTAAATCGGACGGCGCGGTTTTCGAGCTACGGGCGCGGCGTAGAGACTCGCCTTTGAGTGTGATGCGATGGGCGTGATGGTGAAGCCGATCGAGGATGGCGTCGGCGATCGTCGGCTCGCCGATCCAGGCATGCCAGTGTTCGGTGGGTAACTGCGCGGTGATAATGGTGGCACGCCGTTCAGCACGATCATCCATGACTTCGAGCAGATCGTCGCGCCCGTATTTCTCCCGCGGCTGCAGTGCCCAGTCATCGAGTAGAAGAACATCGAGCTTGGCGAGCGCGATGAGCCTACGTTTGTGGCTGCCATCGCCGCGGGCGATGCGAAGTTCTTCGAGCAGGCGCGGCACGCGCGTGTAGAGCACGCTCTTTCCTAGCCGACATGCCTTCTGCGCGAACGCGCAGGCCAGCCACGTGGGGATCATTGGTAATACTTCGAGCCACGCAGATGGGCGTGCTCAGGCGAGCTCCACGAGGACTCATCGGCGAGCGGAAGATTTTCGACACGGCGCTTCAGGATCGAGGCGACGGTATGATACGCGGGACTGCCGAGCGCGAGTGCGCGAACGCATGCGGCTTCTAAACGCTGCGCACCGTAATGTTTTTCGAGCTTCAGCAACCCCAAGCACGCGCGATAGCCCTGCTCGGGATGTTTACGCATGGTTAGGATGCGTTCGATGACCTGTGCGCAAGCCGGTCCATGTTGAGCACCCCAACGGATCAACGGCGCCGGCGACCACTCCAGATGTGCTCGATGAGCCGCTGGCATGTGCTCCGACACCGTCGTGTGCGCGAAGCGTTGGGACGAGCGGCGATGTGCAGCCACACGCTGTCCTCGGTGCAAGACTTCCACTGCGGTCGCTGTGACACGCGCCTCGACGTCCTGATGCACGAGAGCGTGCGGGACGCTGTAGAAGTGCTCGTCGATTGCTACGTGATAATCAATGTTGACGCGCGCCCTGTAGTAGCGCGCGAACTCATAGGGGCTCGCAGGCAGCGGCCTCAGTGCCGATCGATCCAACAACTCGAAGGCGCTTTGACGAGAGCCTGGCAGTCGTCGGAACGCTCGGGTGTTGAGCGAGTCGAGCAGATCGCCAATCGCGCCATCGACCTCTTCGAGTGTTTGGAAGCGATGATCGCGTAGACGAGGGAGGATCCAGCGCTCCACCACCTGGACGACCACTTCAACTTTGGCTTTGTCCTGCGGTCGGCGCGGCCGAGCAGGCAACACCGCCGTGTCGTAGTGATGCGCGAGGTCCTGCACCGTCAGCGAAGCGCGTGGCTCGTAACGATCCGGATCGGCGATGAGCGCCCGCGCATTGTCCGGCACGATGAGTTGTGGCACGCCGCCGATGAAGGTGAGCGCGCGAACCAAGGCGCCGATCCAGTCTTCCAGCCGCTGATGCGCGGTGGCGCATGCGAAGGTGTAGTTGGAAGCACCGAGCACGGCGACGAAGATCTGCGCACGCTGTCCCTCACTGCCGTACGGCACGCTCTGACCAGCGTAGTCGATGAACAACTTCTCGCCAGCACGATGGACCTGCCGCATCGAGCGACGCAAAGAAGCGACGTAGGTGTGATATCGAAGCGCGAACTGGGAGTAACGGTAGGCCGCGCGTCCAACGTTAGCTGCGACGTATTCTTGCCAGAGCAGCATGAGCGTGACACCCTGGCGCTTGAGCTCCGTGTGTATTCGCGCGCAATCCACGGGTGCGCGATCACCATACACGTCGCGCTTCAGGCGTGACTGAACATGCTCGAGCACCTGCGCATCAGACAACCGCAGTAGTTCACGCGGCTCGATACCACAGCGCTGGATACGCGCAGCGTACTTCGCAACGACCCCTTTGGAGATAGACAGCGCGCGGGTAATCTGCTCGTGCGACAGGCGCGTGATGAACTTCAGGCGGATCAGGTCGCGAATCTTGCGCATCGTGAGTGCTCGTGTGGGCATCGCTTCTCCTGACCGCAAATCGGCCAAGAATAGCGACGACTAGCACTCGACCCGACCTCGCCCTCCGCAGCGCACAACCGGTCACGATGAAATCGGAATCGCGGTCACGGCAATTCGGAATTGGTGGTCACACCTCGTCGGAATACGCAGGCAGCGCAGAGACAGATCCGGATCGAGTACATCCAGCCAGGCAAGCCGCAGCAAAATGCATATGTCGAGCGCTACAATCGAACCGTGCGCTATGACTGGCTTGCTCAGCACATCTTCGCTTCGATCGCCGAAGTTCAAGAAGCTGCGACCTGCTGGCTATGGACGTACAACAACGAACGTCCCAACATGGCATTGGGCGGATTCACACCGATCCAGAAGTTAGCGATGGCTGCTTAGTT